>Ga0209415_10008467_pt1 | contig 17836 bp, 17 predicted proteins | sample PeaSoiSIISIP2007_FD_187696 | JGI IMG/M metagenome (GOLD analysis project Ga0209415, IMG submission 187696) | Peat soil microbial communities from Weissenstadt, Germany - SII-SIP-2007 (SPAdes) (version 2) | ecosystem: Environmental > Terrestrial > Soil > Wetlands > Peat | place: Germany... | reverse complement strand
TGAAGGCGGGGCGCATCTAAATTTTGGCAATAAGTTTTGGCAGGTTTTAGAAGATTCAGATATAGAAGTCAGGTCCAACCAGTTCCGAGGAGGGAAAAGCAACTCATGTTAGCAGCTTACACAGCAGGGGTTATTCTCAGTCACATTCCGGCTGCAGCCACCTGGATTATGCAGGAAGGCGGCGGCATGCCTACCGACCCGCTCGGCCTATGGAAACAGATGGGCTGGGTGGCGAGGACGGTCGTGGTCATCCTCTTCATCATGTCAGGCTGGTCGATCGGCGTCATGATCGACCGCTGGATGGCCTACAACGCGGCCCGCAAACAATCGCGCGCCTTTGCCCCCGCGGTCGCGGGCGCGCTGCGCGATGGCCGCATCGATGAGGCCATCAAAGTAGCCGAGCGCAACAAGAAGAGCCATCTGGCGAAAGTGGTCACGGCCGGCCTGATGGAATTCAAGGCTCACCAGGACAGCCCAGGCACGATTCCGGGGGATACGATTGAAGCCTCCAAGCGCGCTCTGGAACGCACCGAAGCCATCGTCCACGCCGAACTGAAGCGCGGACTCGGCGGACTGGCCACCATTGGATCGACGGCGCCCTTCGTGGGACTGTTCGGCACGGTGATGGGCATTCTGAACGCGTTTACGGGCATCGCCAACACGAAAGCTACCGGTCTGGCCGCAGTGGCCGGCGGTATCGCCGAAGCGCTGGTTACGACGGCCATCGGGCTGCTCGTCGCCATCCCGGCCGTGATGATGTTCAACTACCTGACCGGGCGCGTGGAAGCGTTCGACGTGGAGATGGACAACTCGTCGAGCGAGCTGATCGATTACTTCCTGAAGCGGCGCGACGTTCGCCGGTCCTAACTGGCTGGGCGTAACGGTCCGCATGAGTTGCTGTCCGGCGCCCGGATTCCGGGCGCCGGGCTTTCCCAACTTCGGCGGAACCTACCGCCGTAGAACATGCACCGTAGCGGAAGCACGGGAGAGGTCGAGTTATGGCATTATCGAAACGAAACGAAGGCGCGAAAATCAGCTCCGATATCAACGTCACGCCCATGGTGGACGTGATGCTGGTGCTGCTGATCATCTTCATGGTGGTCACGCCGATGTTGCAGAAGGGCGTCAGCGTAGACATGGCCAAAGTAAACAACCCGGAACAGATGCCGGACGCGGATAAGGAAGATGCGCTGCTGGTTTCCGTCACCCGCGACGGGCACGTGTTCTTCGGCACCGACGAGATTTCCATCGACAACCTCACGACCAAAGTGAAGGATCGCATTGCCAACCGGCCGGACAAGCGGGTGTACGTGAAAGCCGACATGCGGGCGCACTTTGGCAACGTAGTGCAGGTTGTGGACGGTGTACGATCCGCGGGCGTCGATGATCTGGGCCTGCTGACCGATCAGAGAAAAACCAGTCCAAACGCCCCGCCAGCTCCGGCTGCGCCAGGGCAATAGAGGAGAACGACCATGGGTATGGCAGTTGGCCCGAGCGGAGGCCAAAATGCGAATATCAACGTCACGCCGCTCATTGACGTGCTCCTGGTGCTGCTGATCATCTTCATGGTGATCTCGCCGGTGACCCCGAAAGGGCTGGACGCGCTGGTTCCTCAGCCGCCGCCGCCGAATGCGCCCAAGAACAATACGCCCGACCGCACTATCGTGGTGCAGTTGATCGACCGCGGCGCGGGAAGTGAACCTGGCCTGAAGATCAACACCGATGAAGCGACCTGGGACAACCTGCAGGGGCGCCTGACCGACATCTACAAACAACGGGCTGAAAAAGTGATGTTCGTAAAGGGAGACGACGCGATTCCTTTTGCCAACGTGGCCAACGTGATTGACATTGCCCACGCGGCCGGCGTGGACAAGGTCGGCCTCATCACCGCGAAAATCGAATCCGGCAACTAGTGATCTGCCGCCGTGGAGTTTTCTTCGTGCGGGAGACGGGCTCCGTTGCAGGGTGCCCGTCCCACGCCTGGCGGTGGTCACTTTGGCGCTTGGCTCTTGTCAATGCGCCACCTCTGGGCCTAGGATGCTGTGGCAAGGGAGACTTATACTGCAATGAATAAGAACTTAAGACTGCTTACGCTGGCTGCCGTAGCGCTGGCGCTTACCTCCTCCATGGGCTGCAACAAGCTGCGGGCCCGCGATCAGCTCAACAAGGGCGTCGAAGCCTACAAGAACAGCCACTACGAGCAGGCCATCGACCATTTTCAGCAAAGCGTTCAACTCGATCCCGCGCTGACTAACGCCCGCATGTATTTGGCGACCGCATTCGTCTCGCAATACATTCCCGGCGTGGATTCTCCGGACAACATTCGCACCGCGGAACAGGCCATCGAACAGTACCAGTATGTGATCGACCACAATCCTGCGCGCGAGCAAAAGGCGAACAGCGCCAAGGGCATTGCATATCTGGACTTGAACATGAAGAAGTTCGACGACGCCAAAAAGTATTACCGCATTGCGTCGGACGTGGACCCGAGCGATGCCGAGCCCTACTACTCCGTGGGGGTGATCGATTGGACAGCCTGCTACCAGCCCCGTATGGAAGAGCGCGCCAAGCTGGGTTTGAAGCCGGAAGAGCATCTGAACCCCAAGGATAAAGAGCAGAAGAAAGCCTGCGACTCATTGAAGACCAAGAACATGCCTTCGATTGAAGAGGGCATTGACACGCTCAAGAAGGCGATCCAACTGCGTGACGATTATGACGACGCCATGGCCTACATGAACCTGATGTACCGCGAAAAGGCTGATGTGGAGTGCGACGATCTGGCCGCGCGGGCCGACGATCTGAAGACCGCCGACATGTGGACCGACAAAGCGCTCACCGCTAAGAAGGTGAAGGCGGAGAAGGCCGCAGCCGCCAGCGCGGGCGGCATCACCGTGGACCAGAAATAGCCTTCCCGTCAAAAAGCTTTGGGTGCCCCATTTCTCGCGTTTTCTGCGAGAAGTGGGGCTTTTCCCATACCAACGAAGTACCCCACCCTTCGACTCCGCTCAGGGCAAGCTTTCTCGCAAAGGACGCGAGAAATGGGGCACCCGGCCACTGAAAAATTCCCCAGAGCCACCAGCCTCCGGTAAAATCATTGGTTTCGCTGGAGGCGTCCGGCCCCATCCGGGTGACGGACCTGATTGATGTTTAAAAAGATTCTGATTGCAAATCGTGGCGAGATCGCGGTTCGAGTCATTCGCGCCTGCCATGAAATGGGGATCGCTGCGGTTGCGGTGTATTCCGACGTGGATCGAGCCGCGCTGCACGTGCGCAAGGCCGACGAAGCCTATGCGATTGGGGCGGCGGCAGCGGCCGAGTCCTATCTCAACATCGGCAAAATTCTTGAGGTCGCCCGGCGGTCGGGCGCCGAAGCCATCCATCCTGGTTACGGATTCCTTTCTGAGAACGCACGATTTGCCCAGGCCTGCGTCGATGCGGGGGTGAAATTCATCGGGCCGACGGCCGCGGCCATGGATGCCATGGGGTCGAAGACCCGCGCCCGGCAGGCGATGGAGCGCGCCGGTGTTCCGCTTGTTCCGGGCACGTCGCGCGGACTGGAGTCGATCCAGCAAGCCGAGGAAGTGGCGGCGCGCATCGGCTATCCGGTGATGCTGAAGGCCGCGGCTGGCGGCGGCGGCAAAGGCATGCGCCTGGTACACGCGCCCGATCAGCTGAAGTCCTCGCTGGAAGCGGCGGGCAGCGAGGCCGAGCGCTCGTTTGGCGATAGCGAAGTTTACATCGAGAAGGCGATCGTCAATCCGCGGCACGTCGAGATGCAGGTGCTGGCCGATGAACACGGCAACACGCTCTACCTGGGCGAGCGCGAGTGTTCGCTGCAGCGGCGGCATCAGAAAGTGCTGGAAGAGGCCCCCTCGCCGATTGTGGACGCCGATATGCGCCGCCGCATGGGCGAGGTTGCAGTGCGAGTGGCGCAGGCCGCGAACTACACCAATGCAGGCACAGTTGAGTTTCTGGTGGATCAGCAGAAAAATTTCTATTTCCTCGAAATGAATACTCGGCTGCAGGTGGAACATCCAGTGACGGAATTGGTCACCGGCCTCGATCTGGTCCATCTGCAGATTCGGATCGCGGCGGGCGAGAAACTGCCGTTCATGCAGGAAGAGGTGAGCATTCGCGGGCATGCCATGGAGTGCCGCATCTACGCCGAAGACCCCGATAACAATTATTTTCCCAGCCCGGGCAAGATAACGCTGCTGCTGGCACCCTCCGGGCCGGGAATCCGGCGTGACAGCGGCATGTACGAAGGCTGGACCGTGCCCATGGATTACGATCCGCTGCTGGCCAAGCTGATCGGCTACGGCACCGACCGGGAACAGGCCATCGCGCGCCTCACTCGTGCGCTCAGCGAATATTTTGTGGGTGGGATCAAGACCAATATTTCGCTGTTCCGGAGGATTCTGTCGGACGCCGATTTTCGCGCGGCGAAGCTGGACACCGGATTCCTCGACCGCCTGCTGAAACAAAAGCAGGACGGCGAAAAGGCGGATCAGAAGGAAGACGCGCAGGCGCAAGTGGCCGCCATCGCCGCCGGAATCTTCGCAGGCCTTGGTGTGTCCGCCGCGGCGGCCGGAGAGCGCGCCAACGGCGGCTCTGAGGAGAAGGTTCAGCCAGCTGCCCGGTGGAAGAGCGCCAGCCGCCGTGAGGCGCTACGTTAATGCAAGTGATGAAGTAACTGAGAACTGCTCTTATGGTTTACGACGTCACCATCGACGGCAAGAGCTACCGGCTCGAACTCGAGCGAGCCGAAGGTGGCTGGGCATGCCGGCTCGACGGGCGCGAGATCGAAGTTGACGCAGTGTTGGCACGTCCGGACGTGCTTTCCCTCCGCATCGGGAACAAGGCATACGAAATCAAGTCCGAACATGTCGGCAGCGACTGGCATGTGTGGGTGGGCAGCGCGCGCTTTGCATCGGAGGTGCGCGATCCGCGGTCGCTGCGCAGCCGGGCCCGCGCCGCCGACGACCAGGGTCCAAAGAAATTGACTGCGCCCATGCCCGGGAAAGTGGTGCGGGTGCTGGTGAAGGAAGGCGACGAAGTGGAGGCGGGCGCGGGAGTGCTGGTGGTGGAAGCGATGAAGATGCAGAACGAAATCAAATCGCCGAAGAAGGGCACAATCCAGAAAATGCTGGCGGCTGAGGGGGTTGCGGTGAATGCGGGAGACGTGCTGGCGATTGTGGAGTGACGAATAAGGAAGCGAGCCAAACGCGCGATTATTGTGGCGCAAAGAACGCGCCACATCGCGCGGCTCGCCCAGATCCCTCGCTGCGCAAAGAACGCTTGCTCGGGATGACATCCACTACTACATCACTCTCGACCTACTTCTCGAGCCCGTTGCTGTCCAGCACTTTTTTTGCGTAGTAGTTCTCCACTTTGGCCGAATCGCGCAGGACCTCATAATAAGCGGCCTTCAGCAACTGCTCGCGGCGGTCGTGGAGCTGTGAGCGGACGGCTTGCTGGACCCGGGGATCGGACAGCTGGCGCTGTCCGGCGGGCTCTTTGGCGATCAGCTTCACGATGCGGAAGCCCACCAGTTGCTTGTTGGCTGGATTCACCAGGGTAATGATCGAAGTGTACTGGCCGGGCTTGAGCTTCATGACGGCGTCGCGGGTGGAGGCTTCAGTGTTGCGCAGCGAAGATTCGGGAACCGTGCCCAGGTCGCCGCCGCTGCCCGAAGTCTGCGGGTCCTCGGAATAATCCATCGCCAGCCTGGCGAAGTCGTCTCCACTGTCGAGGCGGTTGGCGATCATCTGGATTTTCTTGCGGGCCTCGGCCTCGTTCTGCGCTTTGTTGTTCTGGTTATGCACCTGCGGGTTGGGCTGCGGCGTCACAAATAACTGGGCCAGGTGGTACTGCGGTTCGATCAGGTTGAACTCGGATTTGTGCGCGTTGTAGTAGTCGGTGATGTCCTGGTCGGTGACGTTGATCTTGGAGGAAACTTCCTTGTTCATCACTTTATCGAGCGTGATGGAGCGCCGGATCTCGCGCTTGAAGTCCGTCAGCGTGATCTTTCGTTCCTTGAGTTTCGCGGCGAACTCGTCCTCGGAGAGCGGCGATCGAATCTCGGTGTACTTGCGGTCGACTTCTTCGTCGGTCGCCAGCAAGCCCAGCTTCTCGGCGCGTTGCATGACGATTTCGTCTTCGATGAGCTGGTGAAGAATGCCCAGGCGCAGAGAGGTTGCCTGTTCGCCCGCCGGTTGTTCCTGAGCGGAAGCGATCTGGTTCTCGTAATACTTGTCGACATCGGAGCGGAAAATCTTGCGGCCATCCACGGTGGCCACAACGTCGCCTCCCACCTGCGGTTTGCAGGCGGTCAGCGAGGCCAGCAGAATGGCCGCCGCCAACGCCGTGACCATTCGGATAACGACGGGTTTTATTTTCAACCATCCCCCTCAGATTCGCAGAAAGTCTCGCAGAAAATTCCCCGACCCGACTCCGGTCCCCATCTTGGCTGGATTACTTGCTGGCTGGCGCCGAAGCTGCCGCCCCTGCGGGCGCGTGCTCGGGGACAGGCTGCCCAGCGTCCCGCAACGCGCGGTCCAGCATGGCGCGCAGCTGGAGAATTGAAATCACGCCATCCACTTTTTCGCCATTCACAAACATGGTCGGGGTGGCCGACACGCCCACGTCGTCCCCTTCTTTCACCGATGCCTTTACGGCTTGTTCGTCTTGGGCTTTGACACAGGCTTCCAGCTTGGCAGCATCCAGATTGTGCTTCTTCCCTTGTTCCAGGGTGATGCGGTCGAGCGCCGCGAATCGCGCGCCGGGAGTGCGCTCGTTGCCCACTTCCCTCTGGTTCGCGTGCAGGTAGTCGGCGAAATCCCAGAAGGCATCGCCATTCTGCGCCGCCAGGCAGTTCGCATCCACTGCCGCGTGCGTGGCCCAGGGATGAATCTCAGACAGAGGGTAATCTTTGTAAACGAACGACACCCGGTCTCCGTATTCCTTCAGCACTTCAGGAAACAAGGTCTGGTGCATGCGGGAGCAGAAGGGACATTCCAGATCGTCGTAATTCACCACGACAACCTTCGATGCAATGGCTCCCCGCACGGGGCGTCCGGTGAGGTCGATCTTCTTCATGGTTTCCGCGAACGGATCTTTTGTCAGATCAAACTTGACCAGGCGGATCATGGTCTTGCGGTCCTGCGACACGAGGAACTTGTAGTCCTTCTTGCTGTCCCCGCCATCGATGGTGACCGAGACCGCGTCGTAGCCCGGCCAGTCGCTGCTGGCCGCGATTGCGCCCGTATGGACCTTAACGTCCGGTGGAAGGCTGTAATAAGCACGGACCTGGCGCTCAATCGTCTGCGCCATGTCAGGCTTTCGCGCCGAATCGGGCTGGGAGGACTGGGCCGCGCATCCTAGACAAATCAGGATGAGGACGAGAAAAGAGCGCCGAATTAGAGTCACCAGAAGATGCCTCAGCATTGCTAATCGCTATTGATTATCTCACAGCAGGCGGGGAAGTCCGGGCCGGGCCCGCGTCATCCCGTGCGGCGGAGCAACTGCTCGGCGGGCAGCAGCGAGTTCATGGAACCGGAGCGGAAGCCTTCCAGATCCAGGGTCACGAACTTGAAGCCGAGGGTTTTAAAAATTCTAGTAAACTCAGCGGCGACTGTCGGGTTCAGAGCCTTTTCCATCTCTTCGCGGGCAATCTCGATGCGCACGATGTCGCCGTGATGGCGTACACGGAACTGGCGGAAGCCGAGAGCGCGAATCGCATCCTCACCGGCTTCGACTACAGCCAGCGCTTCGCGCGTCACTTCGCGGCCGTATTCGATTCGCGAGGAGAGGCAGGCGGACGCGGGCTTATCCCAGATGCGTAGTCCGGCCGCGCGGGCCAGTTCGCGAATTTCCGTCTTGGTGAGGCCGGCTTCGAGCAAGGGCGCGGCCACGTTGTGTTGCCGGGCGGCTTCTTGGCCGGGGCGAAAGTCGCCCTGGTCATCCTGGTTCACGCCGTAGGCGATCACATCGAAGCCCCGCGCCGCTCGCAGATCCTCCATCACGGCGAAGAGTTCGTCTTTGCAGTGGAAGCAGCGTTGGCCATCGTTGCGGGCGTACTCGGGACGGTCAAGCTCCGCGGTCGAGATGACCTCCAAAGGAATCTCCTGCTCACGGGCGAAAGCGATCGCATCGGCAAGCTGCGTGCGGGCCAGGCTGGCAGAATCAGCGATGACCGCGAGCATGTCGCTGCGCAGTTGCTGGTGCGCCGCCCACGCGAGATAAGCGGAATCCACGCCGCCCGAGTACGCGACGAGGACGCGCCCGGCTCCTTGCAGTATTCGCTCCAGGGATTGCCGCTTGGAAGCGAGATTAGCAGCCTCGGGCATGGGACGATTGTAAATCGAATCGGCGGTTGTTGCCGCACGCCGTAACTGCAAGAGTAGCGCCGCCGTCCCGGCGGCTGTCCGGCGGGCGTCCCCGCCCGCCGCGCCGGGAGCTGAATCAGGTCAATAGGGTTCTGCCGCTACCCTCCGCGGGCGAGACGCCCCCCCTTCGACTTCGCTCAGGGCAGGCTCCCAGCCGGCGAGACACCGGCGCTACGGCCCGACCTAATACAGCCGCTCCTGGCGCCGCAAATTCCCAAACGATCCGATGTTGGCCAGGGTAAAGGTGAAGCGGAACAGATTTTCATTGCGCACGTTGGCGATGGCGTAGCGGCGGTATTCCACGGTCATGCCGCAGCAGTCCCAGTCATAAGTTGTCTGCGCGGTGGCGAATTGCAACAGGCCAGTGTTCGAGTCGATACCGAAGCTGGTGGCGGCGCTGAACCCTGGCTTGTTCAGCTTCCCGTAGCCCAGTGCAACGCGAAATTGCTGAAATTCCTCGGTCGCGGCGTGGGTGGTGAAGCGCGACGTGCTGGCCAGCGGAATCTGTAGAAACGCGTCTCCACCGCCGATGGTGAACGGACCGGCATGGTAATTCGCCAGCAGGGTACTGGCGTTAATGCGGCCGAGCTGAAAGTCGTAGTCCAGGTCCCACTCGGTATCGGTGCGTTCACTGGTCTGCACCCGCAGGCGCGAGACGATCGGGGACAAATGGCGCGGCTCGGTTAGAAACGCGATTCCGGTCAGGTCGGTGGTAGTGGTAAAGACATTTCTCTGGCCGCGGACCAACGCCCCGCCGAAGGTGGGGTCAAGGAAATATTTCTGCGCAATCTCCCAGGTCGCGACTTCGCGCACCTGCGGTTGGGGCAGGCAGGGAGGGGGTTGCTGATTCGAAGTGCGCTGCCAGGGAATGACAGCTTCCGGCGCCGCGCCTCCGACCAGCAAGGCCTGCATCGTGCTGCTGCAGTCTTCCGCCGATTGCGACTTCCGCTTGGCGTAGAGGCGGTTCACCACGCCATATTCCACTTCGTGCGTGTTGCTGAGAATGTCGCGCTCGTCAAAGCGCAGCACGTGAGGAAAATTGTTGACCCCAGTCACCAGGCGGTAGGTAGTAAGCGGTTCGATCACATGTTTCCACTTGCGCCCCAGGAACTCCCGGTCGAACACGCGCTCCAGCACCGGAGGACGTAATTCCACGGCGGTTTCCAGGGCGTGACGGTTGAGCGACTCGTTCACCGCAATGCCGCCGGTGAGCCGGGGGACGAACTGGGCAGTGTAAAACGTGTCGTGCAACGCAAGTTCAGAGCGCACCGACCAGCCTCGAAACAGCAGCGGCAACGAGAGCTGGGGGTTAAAGTCGAATCGCCCCAGCAAGTTGGCAGTTCTGAATCCTGGCTCGCTGCGGGCCAGTCCCGCCTGCGAAGCGTCGAACGACCAGTAGAGCGGCGACCTTCCCACGCGCTGGTCCACGCTTGAAATATCAAAGCTGGGAGCGTGAGAAATCTTGATGTCGTCGCCGGGCGTAGTGCTTTGAAAGTTCTGGTAGCGCTCCACCATGCCGCTGAACGTGAAACCGGCGAAAGACCGCGACAGAAACGCCTGCGACTTTACTTCGGAATAAACAGCCTGAGTGAAGACGTCATTGAAGGCCAGCCGGAACAGAAACGAGCTCAAGTAGTCGATATTGGAGACGGCGCGGAAGCCGTGGAAGTTCCCCTCCGCATTGAGCTTCACTTCTTCGCCACCCTGTTGTTCCCTGTCGATCACTCCGTAGTAGGTCAGGTCCACGTAGGAGGTATCGCTGGGGCGGGCGCGATACTCGCCGCGCTGCGACCACCCTCTCGCCGAGAGATATTCCGCGCCGAGAATGCCGTCCATGCTGCGGTTAATCGCCCAGTAAAAAGCGTCGCCAACAATGTTGCCCCGGGTGGAAGACCGGCCGATGGTGGGGATGAGGAACCCGGTCTCTCGCGCCTCACGGTCCACCGGATACGTGGCGAAAGGAAAGTAGAGCACGGGGAGCCCGTGCAGCAGGAAGGTGCTGTGGTAGATGGTGGCATTCCCACCCACATCCACGACTACTTTGCGCGCTTCGTACTTCCACTTGGGATGGGGCAGTTCACAGGTGGTGATGGTGCCGTCATAAACCAGGTAATGTTCGGGGGTGGTTTTTTCGACGATCTTGCCGGTAAAGCTGAAGGGTGAGGTCGAAGTCAGAATCACGCGGTTGCCGCCGAAACGCAGTCCGGTAGTGCCGGTAACGTCATAAAAGCGGCCGGTTTCCGCGATCAGATTGTAGGTGCCGTGACTGGCGCGGATGTGGTCGTCGTTGGGACCGCCATCGAGCATGAAGTGTCCGGCCCCCGTGGCTTCGCCCGTGTCGGAGTCGTAGGTGACTTCGTCGGCGCGAACAATGTAGGTGCCGTAGTGAATCTCCGCGTTGCCGTGCAGTTTGTACATGGAGCCGATCATCTCCTGCTGCACCGCGCAGATGGTCGGCAGGTTTTTGTCCTGCGCTTCGGCCTGCTTCGCGCATGGCGTATTCGAATCGGGGGCAGCCGCCGTTTTCTCTTGCGGACCAGATGCGGGTGTGGCAAGCAACTGGCTGGTAACTAACGGAGGAGCGAGAAGCAGGTGACAAAGAAACGCTGCCGTGATAAGGAATCTGTTGCGAGGCGTCATCGGAAGCGAATCATCGTAATCGCAATACTCGTTGTCTGGATTGGCAGTATCGTGAACTTAGCACGCCGATGCCACTGAGATAAATAGCTGAAAAGGTTAGGATTCTGCTGGTCCGGTTCCGGTTGTACGCTGTGCTCCGGCGGTTGAGTCTTCGCAGGAACGGATTCTTGAATTGCCGTCCGAATTGTCACCCATGAATTGTCCGCGATGTGGCGAGGTTTGCCGCTGTGCTCCGCAACCACCGGAGACGGCGGAGACCGTCGTGGCACCCAGCGCTCCGTCCACCGAAAGTGGCCCCAACTGGCGGGACGAACTGACGGCGAGGCTGAGTAAATACCGCGCCCGCCGCAAGGCGCACCCACCGCGTTATCCCTCGCTGGGTCTGCGATTTGAGACCGAGTTAGCTGCAACGCAGCGGTTCGAGACCGACCCGGCAAGCCCCAGCCCTGCCGAGGCTGCGCCTTTAACTGCCGCTGGTTCAACGCCGGCTCCCTTCGCGACCTTGTCAGACCAGGCTTTAGCTCTGGATGGAATGGCCGAAGTGGCTCCCGGTGGGGAAACTGGCGGGGCTCAGGCGCCGTCCGCATCCTCGGCAGACCATGGGAATCTGGTCCCGGCGAGCCCCAGGGCGAACCCAGGGGCGAGAATCATAGAGTTCCCGCGATCTCCTGAATTTCAGAGGTCGAGCGAACATCAGAGGTCGGCGGCCGCGCCTGCCGACGAACTGGCCGGACCGGTGATGGCCGCGCCTCGCATCCTGGAGGCTCCGGAAGTGGTGCCCGCGCTTCCGGCGCTGGGCGGGATCACCATGGAGGCCGCCGAATCCAAAGACGCGCAACGGCAGCCGGGAATCGACATTCCGCTGCAAGCCGCGTCCCTTGGGCGTCGCATCGCTGCTGCGATGGTCGACGGCCTGATCGTTCTGCTGGCAGCGGGACTCTTTGGCTTGATTTTCTGGAAAGTGACGGGCATCCAGCCGCCGCAGTATCAGCTTCTCGGCCTCGCAGCCGTCCTCCTGTGCGTCCTGTGGGCTGCCTACGAGTATTTGCTACTGGTCTACGCCGCGACCACTCCGGGTCTGCGCCTTGCCGGGCTTGCGCTGGCCCGCTTCGACGGCACTCCGGCCAATCGCCCCCTGCGCCGCTGGCGCGTGCTGGCCTCGTACCTGGCGGCGGTTTCCCTCGGCATGGGATACCTCTGGGTTTTCCTCGACGAAGACGCGCTCTGCTGGCACGACAGAATCACGCATACCTACCTCGCGCCGGAGAAAAAGGTCTGAGCGGGTCCGGAAGTGGCGTTTCGAATTTCTTGGATACATGTGTGGTAGAGTCGCGCGTGATTACTTTCAGGGCCTTCTTCTTAATTTCGCTCGGTATTGCGTTGACGAGCTTTATATTTCGGCCGGCATGGTACGTCCTATCAGCCGTGTGGATCTGTATATTCGTGATTGGTCTGCGTCGATACGGAAAGCGAGGATTGTGGCTCCTAACAACGGCTCCCCTTGTTTTCTACTACCCTGTCGCGTGGGCGGTGCTCATGAGGCTTTGCGACCCTAAACGTGGTCCTTGTCTGTGATCTTCCAAACTTGTCCTTCCGCTGTCCCCGTTCGTCCCGCCCTATGCTATCTTCAATGGGTTTACCTAATGCCCCACACCTCCACTCTTTGAATGGCTACTTCTGCTGAAGGTTCCCGGCCGGCCGTAAAGGTCTTCGTCGCCACCACGGTGATGTTGACCTTCATATCATTCTGGCGGGCCTCCGCCATCGTTCTCTCGGACCTGGCTTCCTCCGCATATTACGCTGGCGGTGACGCCGAGAAGGTGATCGGCAAGAGCGCTCCCTGGTTCATCCTGGCGGTCATGCTGTTCAGCTACGCCGTGCGGGCGCTCTATATCGAATCCAGCAGCATGTTTGTGCGCGGCGGCGTTTACCGCGTCGTGAAAGAGGCCATGGGCGGGACCCTGGCCAAGTTTTCCGTCTCGGCGCTGCTGTTCGACTATGTGCTGACCGGCCCCATCAGCGCGGTTTCCGCCGGGCAATACCTGGCAGGCTTCATCAAGGACCTGGGGCAGCAATTTTTGCATCGCGATCTAAAGTTTTCCGACGACTACTTTGCCGCCGGACTGGCCGTGCTGGTGGTGATCTACTTCTGGTGGAAAAACACCCAGGGCATCCACGAGTCCAGCCAGAAAGCTCTTCAGATTATGGCAATCACCACGGTGATGGTGGTGATTCTGATCGTGTGGTGCACCTACGCGGTTTTGCGCGCCCCGGTGCAGCTACCGCCAAGTCCGTTTCACGGAGCGGGCGCCATTCCGCTCAACAAGGACTCGCTGGGCTGGCTCAACGGCACGTTTTTCAGTCACCTCACCTTCATCATTCTTTTCGTCGGCTTCGGCCATTCGGTGCTGGCCATGAGCGGCGAAGAGACCCTGGCCCAGGTCAACCGCGAAATCGAGCATCCTAAGCTGAAGAACCTGGAAAAAACCGGGCTGGTGATCTTCATTTACAGCCTGCTCTTCACCTCGCTGGTTTCGTTCTTCGCGGTGATGATCATTCCCGACAGCGTAAGGCCCAACTACTTTGCCAATCTGATCGGTGGCATCGCCGTGTATTTGCCCGGACCGCTGAGCCTGAAGTTGCTGTTCCACGGCTTCGTGGTGCTGGTCGGCGTGCTCATTCTGGCGGGGGCGCAGAATACTTCGATTGTGGGTGCTAATGGAGTTCTCAATCGCGTAGCCGAAGACGGAGTGCTCACCAGCTGGTTCCAGAAACCGCACACCCGCTACGGCACCAGCTACCGCATCATCAATCTGATTGTCGGGATGCAGTTGCTGACCATCATCCTCAGCCGCGGTGACGTCTACCAACTGGCCGCGCTCTACGCCTTTGGAGTGATCTGGAGCTTCACCATGAAGTCCCTGGCCGTGCTGGTGCTGCGCTTTACCGAGCCGGGGAATCGCGAGTGGAAAGTGCCGGGCAACCTGCACATCGGCAAAACGGAGATTCCTCTCGGCCTGGTGGCCATCTCCGCCGTGTTGTTTATGACGGCGATCGTGAATCTGTTCACCAAGTATCAGGCCACGATCGCGGGCGTGATATTCAGCGCGGCATTCTTCACCATCTTCACGCTTTCCGAGCGCCACGTGGCCAAAGAGCGCCACGGCAAGCCCGAGCAACTTGACCAGTTCCGCGTCTACGGCAACCAGGAATTGGGCAGCGGAGCCATGGGCGTGCGCGAAGGCAACATTCTGGTGGCGGTGCGCGACCCCCGCAATCTTTACTACTTGCGGCACATCCTCGGTCACACCAACACAGTCAAGCAGGATGTGGTCGTCATGAGCGCCCGCCTATACCATCGCGAGCACAGCTTCAGTGGCAGCACGGTTTTCGAAGCCAGCCAGGTCTTTGACCACTACGAGCAGGAACTCTTCACCGCGGCCGTGGCCGTCGCGGAAAAGGAAGGCAAGCCCATCTCTCTTTTGGTGGTGCCCGCCACCGATGTGTTTGAAGCGATCATGGTAACGGCGCAGCGGCTCAATTCCAGCCGCGTGATCTGCGGCCTCTCCAACAAGCTTACGGCCGACGAGCAGGCCAAGCTTACCGGTGACGCCTGGGAGCGCCTGCCCGAGCCGCGTCCGCGCCTCAGCCTGGAGGTGTGCGCCCCCGACGGCACGGTGCGCGAATACGCCCTGGGGCCGCACACGCCGCGCATGCGCCCGCAGGACGTGGAACTCATGCACAAACTCTGGCTCAACATCACCGCCGACCCGAAATATGCGGGAGCGCACCACTACCACATCGTGGCCCTGGCCCTGGAAGAATTGCAGCGCGAGTTGAGTACCGAGCAGCGGGCACAACTCCTGGCCAAGCTGCAGGAAGAAATGAACCGCAACAACCCGCAGTGAATCAGATTCAGTAAGTCAGTTCGTGAAGGAGGGCCTATGGCGCGTATTCCCGGCGCTTCCCGCGACCAGGGCGGCCTGCTCCGCCGGTTATTCGTGGACATCGTTTATTCGCTGACGCGGCGCAGGCTCGGCCACGTCATCATGCCAACTCAAGTGACTGCGCATCATGCCAGGATTCTGTGGGGATACGGCCAGATGGAACAGTCGCAGATGGCCAGCAAACTGGTCGACCACAAATTGAAGGGACTGGCCGAGCTTCGCGTCGCGACCCTGGTGGGGTGCCCGTTTTGAATTGACATTGGCTCTGCCGTGGGCAGGGCAAACGGAATCTCAGCCGAGCAGATCGCCAACTTGAACAACTACCGCTCGGACGTCAACTTCTCAGAACTGGAACGTCTGGTTCTGGAATACGCCGACGCCATGACCCGCACACCGGTGCAAGTCTCCGATGCGCTGTTTGCGCGCCTGCGCGAGAGGTTCGACGAAGCCGAGCTGGTCGAACTCACCTCCGCCATCGCCTGGGAAAATTACCGCGCCCGCTTCGATCACGCTTTCGGTATTGAAGGAGAGAATTTCACCGAGGGAGCGGTGTGCGCTTTGCCGGTTCGGAGGGAAGAAGCCTAGTTGCGCGGAATCGACGAGTATCTATCGGTGCAACAAATTCTTTAGAGAAGCCTGTAGTTCGCGGAACCGAAACGGATATCCGCTCTTGACTAGCTGCGCCGGTTCCACCCTCTGGCTTCCGAGTAATACCGTCACTCCCATTTCCCCAAACGCCAGCTTGACCATGAAGGCCGGCGCCGGAAAGATCGTCGGGCGCGAAAGCACGCCACCCAGCGTCTTGGTGAACTCTACGTTCGTTACCGGCGCAGGCGCGACCATGTTCACCGGTCCATGCAGCTGGTCAGTCTTCAAGATGTGCTGAATTCCCCCCACCATATCCTGGATATCGATCCAGCTCATCCACTGCCGCCCGTTTCCCAGGATGCCGCCCAGCCCCAGCTTGAACGGCGGCAGCATTTTCGCCAGCGCCCCGCCCGTCAAGCTCAGAACAATCCCGGTGCGAATCTGCACCGTACGAATCCCGGCCTTCGCCGCGGCCTCAGTCGCTTCTTCCCACTCGCGACAAACATCCGGAAGGAATCCAGATCCCGCCGAGCTTTCTTCTTTTAGAATCTCGTCTTTGCGATCGCCGTAATACCCAATCGCGGAACTGCTGATGAATACCTGCGGCTTCACCTTCGCGTTCGCCAACGCCTGCGCCAGATTGCTCGTGGCGGCAACCCGGCTCTCGCGAATCTTCTGCTTCTTCGCCGCCGTCCAGCGCCCGATGATGCTTTCGCCCGCGAGATGAATCACTGCGTCGAAGCCGGAGACCGCGTCCGGAGAAATCGGCTGCGCCGGGTCCCACGCAATCCCCTCTTCCCCCGCCGCCGCGCTCCGCTTCGAGCTCGGCCGCAGAAGACGCACCACCGTCGTCCCGCTCGTTTTCAGCGCAGGCAGCAACGCCGCCCCAATCGGCCCCGACATTCCACTGACTAGAACTCTTGAAGACATGCCAACCCCAAGCTGCAACTCTAGCAGCTACCCTAACCGTCCACCAAACTTGCGGAGAATTTGAAAAGATCAAAACATTTGACGCGAAAGGCAGCCTGCGAGCTTGGCCGCTACGCTCACCATACCGACATTTCCCCTGAACGTTATAATCAAAACCCTAGGGCCCAGCGCGATCCCACCGGTTCCCCCCAAGAAATTTCCGGGCAGTTCGCGGGCTATAATCCTTCATGGCGAGTCTCCGCCAACAGATCGCGACCACTGCTCTCACCTTCACGAAATTCCGTGAACTGATGAAGCAGATGCAGGCCAGCCGTCCGCAGGACGACCTCGCGATCGTCAAGAAAGCCTACGACTATTCTTTAAAGCATCACGAGGGCCAGATGCGAGCCTCGGGAGAGCCTTATCTCGTTCATCCCCTGGAAGTCGCGCTGGTGCTGGCGGAAATGAAGATGGACCCGGTCGCCATCGCCGCCGGGCTGCTGCACGATTCGGTCGAAGACACTTCCGTCACCATCGTCGACATCCGCAAAGAATTCGGCGAGCAGGTCGCACACATTGTCGAAGGCGTCACCAAGATCAGCCGCATCGATTTCGCCACTCGCGAAGAGCAGCAAGCCGAAAACCTGCGCAAGATGATGCTGGCTATGGTCGATGACATCCGCGTGGTGCTCATCAAACTGGCCGACCGCCTGCACAACATGCGCACCCTCGAACATCTTCCGGCCGACCGCCGCCACAAAATCGCCGAGGAAACGCTGGAGATTTACGCGCCCATCGCGCACCGGCTGGGCATGGGCAAGATTCGTGGCGAACTCGAAGACCTGGGTTTCCGCTTCCTCGATCCCCTGGGATTTGAGCAGGTCGAGAAATCGGTCAACGCGCGCCGCAAAGAGGGCGAGGCATTCATCGCCAAAATGCAGCAGATCATCGGCGACAAGCTGAAAGAAGCTGGCATTCAGGCGCGCGTGGAAAGCCGCATCAAGCGCCTCTATAGCATCCACAAGAAGCTGCAGCGCCAGCACATTGCCGTGGACCAGGTCTACGATCTCTGCGCTATGCGGGTGATCACGCGCTCGCTGCCCGATTGCTACGCCGTGCTCGGCATCATCCACAACCTGTGGCGGCCGGTGCCGGGGCGCATCAAAGATTTCATCGCCATGCCGCGCCCGAATTTTTACCAATCGTTGCATACCTCGGTGATCACCGAAGATGGCACGCCGTTCGAAATCCAGATTCGCACCGAAGAAATGCACAAGATGGCGGAAGAGGGCATCGCCGCCCACTGGAAATATAAAGACGGCCCCGTCTCGGCGCAGGACGAACAGCGACTCGCCTGGCTGCGCC
>Ga0209415_10008466_pt1 | contig 17836 bp, 14 predicted proteins | sample PeaSoiSIISIP2007_FD_187696 | JGI IMG/M metagenome (GOLD analysis project Ga0209415, IMG submission 187696) | Peat soil microbial communities from Weissenstadt, Germany - SII-SIP-2007 (SPAdes) (version 2) | ecosystem: Environmental > Terrestrial > Soil > Wetlands > Peat | place: Germany... | reverse complement strand
ACAGAGGACTTTGCGCCGAAGACGCGGGCGAAGATCGCGTCCACGGCCTGCAATTGGCGCTGCAGATCGAATGTGTGCGCGAGGGCTTTCTCGTCGAGGAATTTTCTGACGTTTGCATCGGCGGCGATGCGGTCCTTGAAACTCGTTTCCGATTCCCACGCAGCCATGGCGTGCGCCTGCACCCATTTGTAGGCGTCCTCGCGCGGCGCGCCGTGCTCGATCAAATCCTGCAAGAGCTGCCCGGAAAAGACGAGTCCCTGCGTCGCATTCAAATTCCGCAGCATGCGCTCGGGAAACACACTCATGCTGGCGACGATCTCGGTGGTGCGGTGCAGCATGTAATCCACCACGATCGTCGAATCGGGCAGGATCACGCGCTCAACCGAACTGTGCGAAATGTCGCGCTCGTGCCACAGCGCGATATTTTCATAGGCCGCGAGAGAATTGGATCGCACCACGCGCGCCAAGCCGCAAATCTGTTCGCTCGAGACGGGATTGCGCTTGTGCGGCATGGCCGAGCTGCCGCGCTGCTCGCCGCCGAAGGGCTCCTCGACTTCGCGGACTTCGGTGCGTTGCAGGTGGCGGATTTCCGTTGCCACGCGCTCGAGCGACGCAGCGACGATGGCGAGCGCCGAAAGATATTGCGCGTGGCGGTCGCGTTCGATCACCTGCGAGGTAATGGGGGCGGTAGCCAGACCCAGGCGCTCGCAGATTTTGCGCTCGATGTCGGGGCCAAGATGGGTGCAGGTGCCGACCGCGCCGGAAATTTGTCCCACGGCCATCTCGCGCGCGGCGGTTTCGATGCGCGCGGCGTCGCGGCGATTTTCGTCGTACCAGTTCGCGACTTTTAGGCCGAAAGTGATCGGCTCCGCGTGGATGCCGTGCGTGCGTCCGATTTCGGGCGTGTCCTTGAATTCCCACGCGCGCTTTTCAAGGATTTCGCCGAACCGCGCGATCCCCTTTTCGATCAGCCGAGATGCTTCGCGGACCAGAAGCGCCTGCGCGGTGTCCACCACATCATTGGAAGTCAGACCATAGTGCAGCCAGCGCGCCGCTTCGGGATCGCCGACGGATTCCTGCACGACGATGGTGAAGGCAATCACGTCGTGCCGGACTTTCGCTTCGATTTCGTTGATGCGTGCGACGTCAATGCGCGCCCGCTCGCGCAATTTGCGCGCGGCTTCCTTGGGCACGATCCCGGCGTCGGCCAGCGTCTCGGTCGCGGCCAGCTCGACGTCGAGCCACTTCTGGAATTTATTTTCTTCGCTCCAGACGCGGCCCATCTCCGAACGCGTGTAGCGTGCGATCAATTTAGACTCCTTCTGCCTTGCGGTGGCACAGACAATCGTGTCTGTGCCACTAAAACCAGAATTTCCCCGTGCTCCATGATACCTGAGAAGCGATTTGGGCCTCTCGAAAAGTGTGACACTTAGTAAGTGTCCCAACCCTTTGTTTTCAATGATTTGAGTCAAAATTTGTTCGACACCCTGTGACGGGTAAACGGCCGAGAAAATGGGGGCCAAGGCGGCACCTTTCGCAAATGGCGCTCTGGCCAGACGGAAGGAGGGGCGCAGGAAATGACCCTCGGCTCGGCCGGCGCGGCGACTCGCCACGTCTAGCCTGCTCGCTACTTCGTGCCTCATCGATCGCTCCTTTCGTGGCACGCGCGCAGTGCGCGGTGCTCCACGACAAAGGCTATCACGTTGTCAAGGGATTTGAGGGGGCTGCGCCTGTGGACTTCTCGATCGCGATCAAGTGGCGCGGCAGTTTGTCTGTGCGATCTTCAGCCGGTGCGCCGAAGATCGGGAACAGCTTGGGCTGTTAGTTCGCGGACGGCTCCTCGACGTGGTCGATGACCATGACGCGGGCGGGGCGGTCCTGGGGCACGAGCTTCAGGCCGAGCTGTTCTTCGAGCGCGGTGGAGAGGGTGGGGCCCGAGGGATCGGGAGCTGGGCCGGGCATCAGCGGGCCGTTCAACAATTCACCGGGTTTTGGCGTCCATTTGAGCGTGAAGTCGTAGCTGCCGGTGAGCCCGGTTTGATCGAGGACCTGATGGCCGAGATTCCGGGAGATCGAGTCAGCGAGTTGACTGACCGGTGCAGCCGTAGCGACGAGCTGCCCTTTCACCATGAACATGCCGCGAAATCCTTTCGGGGGCGGAGGCACGCCTGTCGAAGGGTCCGGCGGCGGAGGGACGGCCGGGGGGTTGGTGAAAGCCTTTGCGGCAGCGATGGCTCCAGGGGAATCGGGAGGCGGCAGCGACGTTGGAGTGAGCTTCGCGCCGCCATCCGCGACGAACAGCGCGTAGGTAGGCAGAACTTTTGTTTCGTAGCTGACTTTCAATTTGAAACGATCGGCGAGAACCGACTGCAGCATCCGTTTCAACTGTTGCTCCCGCTGTTCCGGCGGAAGCTTATCGAGCTGCTGATTCAGCGCGTCGCTTTCCTTCGCTTCCAGGTCGAATTGTTCGGTGTTGAGCCAATCCGGCACGCCCGAAAGCTGATCCGCGGACTTCACGTCGTATGCAAATTCGACGAGCGATCTAACCGGCATATTAGTCATCTTGAAGCTGCCGGGGTGAATGAAAAGAGTTCTGGGTCCGCCGGACAGATTCGGCCGGATTGATACGGATTCAAAGGACGGCACGGGACTGCTGTCTGCCGCAGGCGACTGCGCCAATGTTCGAGCGGGGTTCGCGAGACCGAGAGCGACAGGGACGGCGATCGCGGCAGCCGCAGTGACCGCCAAGAGGAGTTTTCCGCTGGCGCCGAGTCTTCTGATGAGCGGCGGCGACACGATGCGCGCGATGCGGCCCTTGAGATCCGCGCCGGTTACGCCGGAAACGCACGGAAGCGGAGATTCGACGCACAGCTTGCAGACTTGCAGGATGGCTTCGGCGTACGTCGCGGGGTTGGTTCCTGCCTGCAGAACGTTTTCGTCGCAAGCGCGTTCGCGTTCGGCCAGCAATTGCCATCCGATCCAGCGCAGCAGCGGATAAAACCAGAACGCGGCCTCGACGACCATGTGAATGGCGGCGGTCAGATTGTCGCGCCGGCGCACGTGGCAAATCTCGTGGGCGATGATTGCGTCGAGTTCGTTCTTGTCGATGCCGTTGGCGATATTTTCCGGGAGCAGAAGGACCGGGCGAAAAATGCCGAAAATTCCGGGCTCTTGCAGCGAGGGTGAGCAAAGAGCGGCAATCGTGAGTGCGAGCGACAGCGGCGTCGCGGCGCGGCGGATGGCTCGGATGTGCCGCCATCGCCGGAACCAGAGGACGATGCTTGCGACGAAGCCGAAAAGCCACGCGCTTGCGAGAAGGAGGAGAAGTACGTTCCAGTGCGAAGCCGGCAACGCAGCGGCGGGAAGCGGGGCCGCCTGCCTGGGAAACGGCCGACCAATCTGGCCGGCGACGAAGAGCCATTGAGGCTGAGCTGCGACCGGTGCGGCGCGCCAGCCGAATCGTTCGCCGAGGTAAACCAGCGCCGCAAACGGAACCAGAAACTTGAGCGAGGCCGCGAGCCAGACTCCGTAGCGCACGGCGGCGCGGTTTTCCCGGAGCGCGCGCGTGAGCAGCCACGCCGCGCCGGCGCAGAGCGTCGATTGCCAGAGATGATTGAATACGGGCGACAGCGAGGCGTATGTCATCGCGATTTTTCCTTTCTAGGATACTTGCGCAGGGCTTTTTCGGCTTCCTTGATGTCTTCCAGGGTGAGTTGGCCGGATTCGATGAGGTGGGCCATCACGGGCTGAGTGCGCCCGCCGAATAGCGCCAGGAGATCGTGGACGAGTTTCCGCTGAGCGGCGGCGCGGGAGATGACCGCGGCGAAGATGTGGAAGTTGCCGACCTTCCGGACGCGCCGCAGGGCTTTTTTTGTTTCGAGGCGGTAGACGGTGGTCTGGATGGTGGTATAGGCCGGGCGGTCTTTTTCGAGGAACGCCTCCTGAATTTCGCGAATGGAGCGTTCGCCCTGGGCCCAGAGAATTTCCATGATTTTGAGTTCGAGTTTCGCGAGGCGTGGTTCGGCCATGTGATCTCCTATTGCTGTGTGTACATCTACTATCGATATAGGTGCGTGTCAAGAGTTTTTTCGGACGCGGCAAGCGGGGTGGATGGCGCGAGATTGCCAAGGATTTGTGCCGGGCGTAGTCCGCCGCGGCGGACTACGCCCCTACGACCGGAAGGCGAAAGCGACGGCGCGGCTACGTCATACGCGGAGACGGGGCTGGGGCTGGCGCGGCGGGGCCGTCGGAGCCTTTGGCGGCGATGTCACCGGTGATGATGGCGTTGCGGAATTGGGCGAAGAGGTCGGTGAGCGCGTTGGGAGTGTGCGGCATCATGATGGTGTTGCTGCGGTTCGTGCCGGCGACTTCCTTGAGCGTGTCGAAATATTGGGTGAGGAGAACCATGGCCATGGCGTCCTTCGGCGTGGCGCCCTCGACGGATTCGGAAAATTTCGCGACGGAATCGCGCAGGCCTTCGACGATCGCTTTGCGCTGATTGGCGATGCCTTCTCCTTGAAGGCGCTTCGATTCGGCCTCCGCTTCGGCTTTCTTCACCAGCAGAAGTTTTTCGGTCTCGGCTCGCGAGACGGTGGCTTCGCGTTCACGCTGGGCGGCGTTGATGTCGTTCATGGCCGCCTTCACTTTTTCGTCGGGGACGAGGTCGGTGATGAGCGATTTCACAATGGAGTAGCCGAACTCGCTCATGGACGCGTCCAGATTATTTTTCACGTCGATGGCAATCTGGGCCTGCTGGTCGAAGGTTTCGTCGAGCGTGAGCTTGGGGACGTGGCCGAGGATCACGTTGTACACGAAGGATTCGATCTGCTTGATGGGGTCGGAAAGCTTGTAAAAGGCGTCGTAGACTTTGTCGGGCATGACTTTGTACTGCACGGAAATGGGAATCTGGACGAAGACGTTGTCTTTGGTTTTCGTTTCGACTTTCACGTCGAGCTGCTGCACCTGGAGGGTGAGGTTGGCAACCACCGCGTCGATGAAGGGAACCTTGAAGTTCAGGCCGGGCGCGGCGATGCGCGAGAACTTCCCCAGGCGCTGGACGACTCCGGCGTGCGCCGTGTCGATTGTGAAGAAAGAGCCAAAGAAGACGGACAGCGCGAAGAGGACGACGACCGCGCCGACCACCAGCATGATGATCGAGGAAATTTCCATGTGCGCCTCCAGATGTGGACGAGAAGATACACTATCCGAGTAAACACAGAAAGACTTAACACAGAGTGCACAGAGAAGGCACAGAGAACACAGAGAGAATCCAAGACTTACCGCAGAGACGCAGAGGAAGCGGACTACAGCTCGAAGGGGCCGAGGGGGACGTGCTGGCTGGCGATGTGCAGCGTGCCGCGGAAGGCGAATTCCGCGGGCCGGCGATTCAAAGCTTCTTCGGCGGAGATGCGCGCGACTTCGGGGTTGTTGTTCTGCTCGGAGAGATGCGCGAGGACCAGATGGCGCGCGCGGCCGTCGAAGAGTTCGGCATCGGCCAAAAATTCGCTGACGGTGGCGTTGGAAAGATGTCCCGTGCGGCTCATCACGCGCTGCTTGATGTGCCACGGGTACGACCCGACCTTGAGCATCTCCAGATCGTGGTTCGATTCTAGGACTAGGAAATCGGCCTCGCGCAAGTGTTGCTTCACCAACTCAGGTAGGTAGCCGAGGTCGGTGACGATCACGATCTTCGTTCCGTTCATGCGGAAGGCGTAGCCGACCGGATCGGCGGCGTCGTGCGGGATGGCAAAGGGATTGATGTCGATATCGCCGATTTGGAAACGCTCGCCCGGGCGGATGTGCTCGACGCGGTCGATGGTGGCTTTCCTTCCCGGATTTTCGGGATCCTCCGCGTACATTTTCACGATTTCGCGGTGCGTCGGCTCGGTCAGGTACGCAGGGCAGTCCCAATGGCGCGCGAGTTGCGCGACGGCATTGGAATGGTCGGTATGCTCGTGGGTGATTAGGATGCCGTCCACGCGGTCCGGCTGCTGGCGGCCCAGCGCTTCGAATCGGCGCAGCAGTTCCTTGCGGCCAAGTCCGGCGTCGATGAGGAGGGTGGTGCGCTCGGTTTCGAGCAACGTGGCGTTGCCCGCGCTGCCGGACGCGAGAATGGATATGCGGAACGAGATACGGAGTGTCTCCGGAAAGGATGATGGCAAAGTGGCGCGGCGGCGTCAAAGGAAAAAGAAAGCCACGGAGCCACCGAGGCACAGAAGAGGGATCGGATTAGCCACAGATGAACACAGATGCCGGAGAAGAACCGCGAGGCGCAGAACACCCCAAACACGAAAATCGATTCCTTCCTCCCCTTTTCTAGAAGGCTAGATTATCGCGGGTGAGCTGGAAGCCGTTGAGGTTGCCGACGACGCTGGCGGCGATGCGGCCGGGCTGGAAAAATTCGCGCGCGATCGCCTGCACTTCCTCGGCGGTGACGGCCTCGAGCATGGCGATCAACTCCTGCGGCGTGAAGTGGCGGTCGAAATACATGTGGTAGCGCGCGAGGCTGCTCATGCGCGCGCCGCTGCCTTCGAGCGACAGCAGCGTGGCGCCCTTCAGATGATCTTTCGCGCGGCGCAGCTCTTCGTCGGCGATGGGCTCGTCGCGCATGCGGCGGAATTCCGCGAGCACGGACTGCACGACCTTTTCGGTGGTCTCAAGCGACGTGCCCGCGTAGACCGAGAGAATGCCCGTATCGCGATACGGATTCAGGTCGCTGAAAATCGAGTAGGCCAGTCCCTGGCGCTCGCGAATATTTTGAAACAGCCGCGACGACATTCCGCCGCCGAGAATATTGTTCATCACCGAGACGGTAAAGCGGCGTCGATCGGTAAGCGGCAGCGCGGGAACGCCCAGACAGAGGTGCACCTGCTCGAGTTCGCTCTTAGAGCGCTGCGTGATGTGCTGCATGGGCACCGGCTTCGGGTCGGCGAAGCCCTCCTCGGCGCGGGGCAACTTTGCAAAGCGCTCGGAGACCAGGTCCACAAGCTGCTGGTGCGTCAGATGGCCCGCCGCGGTGATCACCAGGCGATTCGGCGCGTAGCATTGTTTGAACCAAGCCTGCAAGGTGTCGCGCGTGAATGCTGAAACCGTTTCGGGCGTGCCCAGGATCGGTTTGCCGAGCGCGTGCGGATGCCAGAAATTCTGGGTGAAAAGCTCGTGGACGAGGTCTTCCGGATTGTCCTGGGTCATGCGGATTTCCTCGAGCACCACGGATTGCTCGCGCGCGATATCGTCGGCGGCGAATTTCGGCTCGAGGACGATATCCGCGAGGACGTCGAAGGCTTTCGCAAGATGCTCGTCGAGGACGCGCGTGTTGAAGCAGACCATTTCCTTGGACGTGAATGCGTCGAGCATTCCGCCGAGGCGGTCGATTTCGCGCGCGATGTCTTCCGCGGTGCGGCGCTCGGTGCCCTTGAACACCATGTGCTCGATGAAGTGCGAGATGCCGTTGATTTCGGCGGGCTCGCGCCGCGAACCCGAGCGCAGCCAGATCCCTACCGAAACCGAATGGACGTGCTCCATTGGCTCCGTCAATATGACGAGCCCGTTTGGCAGAATTTCCTTGTGCACGGTTTGCGTTGTGTTCGCCATGTTCGTTTCTATTGTTGCACGCCGCCGCGTGTAATGTCATTCGTACTGGTGCGGGCGATGTGCAATTCCTCGCGTGTTATGATGGTTGCAATATGTCCTCGCAGGCCTCCATTGCTGGCGTAAACGTGCTCGGCAAATCCGCGGAAGAGCTGCGCGAATTCATGCAGGCGCTCGGCGAGCCGGCGTATCGCGGCGCGCAGATCTATCACGCGCTGTACGCCGAGCGGCGATTCGATTTCGCGGCGATGACGAATTTGCCGGCGGCGCTGCGCGAACGGCTGTCGCGCGAGGCGGCTATCGCGTTGCCGCAGGTGGTGCGGCGCTACCATTCGGCCGACGGCACGGTGCGCTATGTTCTGGCGATCGGCGCGGGAGAAAGCGGATCGGCGAAGGCCGCGAACATCGAGACCGTGTTCATGCCGGAGGAAAATCGGCAGACGATCTGCATTTCGACGCAGGCGGGCTGCGCCGTGGATTGCCGGTTTTGCCTGACGGCCACGCTCGGCCTGGTGCGCAATCTGACGGCAGGCGAAATCGTGGGGCAGGTGCTCGTTGCGCTCGAGGACAATCGCGCGGCGCTGAAGCCGCAGACGAACATCGTGCTGATGGGGCAGGGCGAGCCGCTGCTGAACTACGATGCGGTGATGGCGGCGCTGCGTATCCTGCTCGATCCCAACGCCATCTCCATTTCGCCGAAGCACGCCACGCTTTCGACCAGCGGCATCGTCCCCAGCATCGAGCGGATGGCGCGGGAAAAAGTGCGGCCGAAGCTCGCGATTTCGCTCAATGCGTCGTCGGACGAGCAGCGCGACAAGATCATGCCCATCAACCGCAAGTACCCGCTTGAAAAACTGCTGGACGCCTGCCGGAACTATCCGCTGCGGCCGTGGGAGCACCTCACATTCGAATACGTGCTGCTCGGCGGATTCAACGATTCGCCCGACGACGCGCGGCGCGTGGTGAAACTGCTCGCCAACCTGCGCGCGAAGGTGAACCTGATCCCGTGGAATCCCGGCGACCTGCCGTACGAAAAGCCGGACGCGAAGCGCGTCGCGGAATTCAGGGCCATTCTCGCGGACAAAGACCTGCCGGCATTCGTGCGCGACTCGCGCGGGCAGGATGTGATGGCTGCGTGTGGGCAGCTCGCATTGGCGGAATCGGCCGCAGCCTTGTAGCGCCGGAGTCGCGATTGTAATTAGCCCGGCACGGAGCGCAGCGGAGTGCCGGGAATCCCGTGCGAAAAGAATCGAAGTCCCGGAGGGACGATTGACGTGCTATCGTCGCGGTCATGCCGGATTCCTACGTTGCGAATCGCGTGCATTGCGTCTTCAGCACGAAGAATCGCGCCAAGATCATTCCTGCTGAAATGCAGCCGCGCCTCTGGTCGTTCATGGCGGGAATTGCGCGGCAAAACGGCATCATGCCGATTGCAATCGGGGGCTTCGACGATCACGCGCATGTCCTGATTGTCCTTCCACCCACGATGGCGTTGGCCAAGGCCATGCAACTCATCAAGGCGGGCTCGTCGAAGTGGTGCAATCAGAATTTCGCAGCCGGACGGTTTGAATGGCAGGCGGGCTATTCGGCTGCCAGCGTCAGCACGTCGCTGCTCGAGAAGACCAAAGCGTATATCCGAAATCAGCGGGAACATCACCGCAGACGTGATTTTGCGGAGGAGTGGCGGCTGTTCTTGCAGAAGAACGGATTTTCTCCTGGCGAGGACTGATTCAACCGTCCCTCCGGGGCTTCTGAATTTTCGCACCCGATTCCCGGCACTGCGCTGCGCTCCGTGCCGGGCTAATCACAATCGCGCCTCCGGCGCTTGAGACGGCCCTCCTGCGGCGGAACCGCGGAAAGTGGTTTGTTTAAGGACAGGCAAGCCGGGGCTACGAACCATCTCCAAATTTTCAGCGGATGCCAATCGCGGCCATGAGGCGGCCGGTGGTGCGTTCGCGGCGATAGCTGAACAGGACATCGGTGCGGCAGGCGGTGCACAGGCCGGAAGAAGAGATTTGGCGCGCGGGGATGCCCGCACCCGCGAGGATCGCACGATTCGCGGCGATGAGATCGAGATGAACGCGCAACGGCGGGGGCTGGTGGCCGGGCGGCATCATGGTGAGCCAGGGCAACCAGTTCGGATCGTTTTCGCCGGAGGCGAGCGCGTCGAACGGGCCATCGAACCATTCGCGCGCGTTGGGAAAGTGCGCGTCGAAATCGCGCGCGACCTCCGAGCCGACTTCGTAGCAGCAGCGGCCGATGCCGGGACCGAGCGCGGCGATCACGTCCTCCGGACGTGTGCCGAATTCCATGTGCATGCGTCCGAGAGTCTTTGCGGCGATGCGGCGAAGTGTGCCGCGCCATCCGGCGTGAATCGCGGCAATGGCGCGCCGCTTTGGATCGGCGAGAAGGATGGGAATACAGTCCGCGGTCTGCACCACAAGCAGCAGGCCGGGCTCGCGGGTGAAGAGCGCGTCGCCCTGGGGTGCGTCCTTCGCGCCGGCGTTCGACGAATCCACCCGATGCGCGACATCCGAGTGAATCTGGCGCAGCGTAATGGCGCGTAATTTGTCCGCGCCGATCGCGCGAAAGAATTTCTTGCGATTCTCGAGCACGCGCGCGCGGGGATCCCAGTCGGTGAAGCCGAGATTGAGCACGCGCTCCCTTTTGATTTTCGGCGCGCCGCTGAGTGACGCGAGCTCGCTTACGCCTCCGGGGCGGGTGCTGAATCCGTGAACGAGCCAATCGAGCGGCGCGAACGCGGGCGCTTCGAGGATTTGCAGGCCCGAGGCGCGACGCACTTTCCATTCGTCGGCGCTGCCGCGCGGGGCGGATTTTTTCTTTGTGGCGGCTTGAGGCATTGAATTGAATCAGTCGGTGCAGCGAAAGCCGAAGAGAGATCCCTCACTTGCTTCGCTCCTTCGGGATGACAATACTAAGAGCGTCGTCGAGTATAATCTCCCCGCAAAGGCGCACAGACAAGATTGTCTGTGCCACTCAAAGAACTGTACAGGCACCCCAATGATCGTCGGACTGGGACTAGATATCGCCGAAATCGACCGCATCGAGGCGGCCATCAAACGCCACGGCGCGCCGTTCCTCGAGCGGCTATTCACGCCCGCCGAAGTATCTTACTGCGAGCAGCACAAAAACAGATTCGAGCGCTACGCCGCGCGGTTCGCCGCGAAAGAAGCGGCCATGAAGGCGCTGGGAACCGGCTGGAGCCGCGGCGTGCGCTGGCGCGACATCGAAGTGGCGCGGCAGCCGAGCGGAAAACCGACGCTGCAGCTTGCCGGCGCCGCTCGCCAGATTGCCGACGGTCTCGGCGTGAAGAATATCTCGCTTTCGATTACGCACAGCGGAAATCTGGCGCTCGCCCAGGTTATTTTCGAAAGCTAGCCTCGACCCGACACCATCTTGATGTGTCATCCGGAATCCGCCGCGGCGGATGAGGGATCTCTCTTCGGTTGACCGCTCGGCGAACGCTTCACACGAAGAGAGATTCCTCGCCCGACTGAACTGCGTCGGGGCTTCGGAATGACAACGTGTAGCCGGGCCGACGCATTCGACTCCGCCTCTGGCGGAGCCTCAGTGCGAGACTGCCTCACCCCGGCTTTGCCGAGGTGAGCTACATAACCACCTCGTGCCATTCGTTCGCGGGATGGCTTCCCGGGATTCGCACCTTAAGGTAATTACCCGTCAGCGCTTCCGTCCAGTTGTCTCCGCCGCGCGCCAGCGTCAACGCGCGCACTGCGCGGCCGGCCTGCGCGGCGCGAAATGCGTCGGATTTCCGTTGCGCGAGATCTCGCAGCGCGCGGGCGCCCTCGCGAATCGTTTGCAGCGGCACGCCGTACCCGAGTGATGCCGCCGCGGTTCCTGGACGCTCGGAAAACGAAAAAACGTGCAGGTAGGTAAACGGCAGGCGCTCGATGAATTCAACCGTGGCACGGAAGTCGGCGTCGGTTTCACCGGGGAAGCCGACGATGACGTCGGCGCCGATGGCCGCGTCGGGCAGCAGGCGGCGGACGAGATTCACGCGCTCGGCATAATGCCCGGAGCGGTACCAGCGGTGCATGGCGCGCAGGATGCGGTCGGAGCCTGATTGCAACGGGATGTGAAAATGCCGCGCGAGGCGACCCGAGGAAGCCACCAGCGCGACAAAGTCTTCCGTGACGTCCTGCGGCTCGATAGAGCTGAAACGAAGTTGATCGAGACCGGTTTCGTCCAGGATTCGCCGGACGACTTCGCCGAGGGCAGCGCGCGGAGCGAGATCCCGGCCATAGCTTCCGAGGTTGATGCCGCTGAGGACAATTTCTTTCGCCCCCGCGCCCATGAGCGCGCGCACTTCCGCGATGACTTCATCCGGCGGCAGGCTGCGGCTACTCCCGCGCACAAACGGAATCACGCAGTACGAACAGCGATTGTTGCAGCCGTCCTGAATTTTCAGAATGGGCCGCGTGCGGTCGCCCGCCATCAGCGTGGCAGGCGCAATCTGCACCGTGGATTGCGCGAAAATGTCGCCGGTCAAAATTTTCGCCGCCCCGCGTGCGAGGGACATAGGGTCGTCATCCAGCGCTGCCGCGGGGACGAAATCCGCGGTTCCCGGGCGCGAGGCGAATCCGCGCACGATTCCCGGGATTTCCGCCTGATGCGAATTCCCGACGACCCAGGCCACGCCCTGGATTGCAGCAAGTTCCTCGGGCGCGCGTTGCGCGTAGCAGCCGGTGACGACGATCCGCGCGCCGGGATTTACGCGGTAAATTTTTCGCACCGCTTCGCGCGCCTGCGAATCCGCCGCGGCCGTGACCGTGCAGGTGTTCAACACGACGACGTCAGCTGAGGCGTGCTCGCCGGACTGCGTCAGGCCGCCCGCGAGCAGTTCGCGGCGAAGCGCGGCCGCATCCGCTTCCGTGGCGCGGCAGCCAAAGTTTTCAATGGAGAACGTCGCCATCTGGCTTGGGGTGATTCCGAAAATGAAGCGAGAGAATTATAGCAGCGAACGAAGAAGGTTCACATTCTCGGCTGGGGAAAAACCAGGCGAGGAGAAGAACCCAAGACTTACCACAGAGGACACGGAGAAGGCACAGAGGGCGCAGAGAAAGAAAGAAGGAAAGCAGAGAAAACGAAGCGTACTAGGCGGCGCCGCGGCGCTGGTAGCATAGGAGAATCAGGTCGGCCCGTCGGCGCACGCCAAACTTGGCAAGCAGGTTTGAGACGTGAAACTTCACGGTGCGCTCGGAAATGTGAAGACGCTCTGCCACTTCCTTGTTGGCGAGATTTTCGAGCAAGCCGGCAAGCACTTCTTGCTCGCGCCGGCTGAGTTCGTTCGGAGAGTCCACGCGCAACCGGCGCCCCTGCGTGCTGGTCAGGATGGAGTCCACGAATCGCGAAAGCACGGGGCGCGATACCCATATGCCCCCGGCGGCGATTTGCGGCAGCGCGCGGGGAAGCTGTTCTCTGGCTTCGGCGTAGCTCATGATCCCCTTGGCGCCCTGGCGAAGGAGGGCGAAACTGTCGGCTTCCTTCATATTGTCCCCAACGACCAGGAGCCGCGCAGTCGCGAACCGATCGAGGATATTGCCGAGCAGCGCTCCGGTAGCCTGGCGCGCGGCATGAGCGTCCACCACGTACACCGACGCCTTCGGCACATCGAGATTCCGCAGATCCGGCGCCAGCATCGAGTCGAGCTGTTTGGATGTGATCTGAAAGCCCGAATCCTCGAGCAAACGATGGAATTCATCCAGAACCATCGGATGCGGGGAGAGCAGACAAACTTTCAGATTGGACTTAGCGTTTGCTTTGGCCATCCTGAATTTAGGCTAGCCGAATTGACGCGCAGGGGCAAGCCGCACGGAACCAGTGATTTCATACCAGACACGGGTGAAATGGGCGGGGAGGACTCGATTGCCGGATCGGGGGAAACCGCCCCGCTCGAGGCTCAATCGGCTTCGAGCGAAGAACTCGCGGGGAATTCAGGTCCCGCGTCCGGCTTGCGTCGGGGGCGCTTGGCAGGAAGGCCAGCTTGCCGGACCTTATACAGCAGGGCTCGGTAGCTGATTTTCAGCACTTCGGCGGTTCTGCGCCGGTTCCAATGATTGGCCTGCAGAACTTTCAAGATGACGTCGCGCTCCATGCGCCGTGTGACTTGCTGGGCGATTCGCTTGAGAGGGATATTACCGTCTTCGTTCGTCTCGTAGGTAAAGTGGACCGGCGCCTTCTCCGTGCGCTCGGAGTAAAACGTCTCTTCGGAACCCAGGACCACGTAGCGTGCCATGCAGTTTTCAAGTTCCCGCACATTGCCCGGCCAATCGCGCTGTTTCAGCAGGTGGAGCGTCTCTTTGGAAAGTGGAGCAGCCTCGCGCTGGAAGCGGCGATTGAACTGCACGCGCAGGTATTCCACGAGGTACGGAATGTCGTCGCGGCGCTCGCGAAGCGACGGAAGCGTGATGCTGATCACGTTGATGCGATAGAAAAGGTCGGCGCGGAATCCGCCGCTTTCGATTTCGCGCGCGAGATTCCGGTTCGTCGCGCAGACGACACGCGCGTCCATGCGCTTCTCTTCGTGATCACCGATACGCGTGAAATGACCGTCCTGGAGGACGTGGAGCAATTTCGCCTGCAAGCTTGAATCGAGCTCCGCGATTTCGTCCATGAACAGCGTGCCGCCCTGGGCCATTTCCATGCGGCCGGGCTTCGTGGCATTAGCGCCGGTGAAAGCGCCCTTCTGAAATCCAAAAAGCTCGCTCTCGATCAGTGTGCCCGGAATCGCCGGGCAATTGACTTTCACAAAGGGTCCGCCGTGCCAGGGCGAGGCGTTATGGATGAAGTGCGCCAGAACCTCTTTCCCGGTCCCGCTTTCGCCCAGAATCAGAATAGGGACGTTCAGGCCCGCGGCCCGCTCGACCTTCTGCCGGACGGACTGCATCGCCTCCGACGGACCAAAATAGATGTGGTCGGGCGGCAATTCGGCTGTATTTATGGGTGGCTCAGGCTTGAGTGAGGCTGCAGATGACATTAAGATCGCAGGCCGAAATGCGTTGCCTGGAATTCTCCCGCAAGGTACTTTGCACCCCGGACGCCAAACACCAAGCTCCGCGTAATAGTCGGCGAATTCCCACGAATCGCCAGGAATCTCTCTATAGGTTTGATTCTACGGGGCTTTCCTTTCAGGCGACGGGTGGACCTGCGTTCCGGAACTGGCACAGCTGACCGAGTTTTACGGCCGCGCGACTGTAAATACTTGGCACTTTAGGGAACGGGCGTTCCCAGCTCGGCCATCCGAGTTATCCGAAGATTTCCACAGCGGTCGCCCACAACCGTCGTGCGGGCGTATCGCGAGGCCAGTACCATACTGGCAGTGCTCGCTTCTAGGACATTAAACGAAATTCGAGAAATACGGCCGCACGGAATACTGCAAGAGACAGGAGGCGCGCAGGACGTTCACTCGGCCGGCCGTGCAATCGCCGGACTAGACGCGAGAACCTTCGCCGCGGACGATGTCGTAGCGCTCGATCACGGCAGCGACGCCAATCGTCTCGTGATTGTCGTCCGAGCGCTTGTCCACTCGAATGACTCGTCCGTGAGCGCGGACGAAGACCTCTGAACCGCGCGTGATTTCGGCGGGCAGCGTCAGCGTAAAATCCACTTCAGAGCCGGGAGGCAGATCGTCCTGCATCATGAAGTACACGCCGCGCGTGGAGATGTCCCGGGTCTGGCCGCTGTGCGAGCGGGGCTCTCGGTTGATGGGCATGCGGATGTTGACAGGTAGAGATAGATCGTACCGCCGAGCCAAGCGACGTTCTGTCATTCCCGATGCTCCCCCAGGACTGGATTGAACTCTAACGCGTTCACTTCAAACAGGTTCAGCAATCCCTCTTCCAAAGGCCGCGTGCCTCAGCAAAGCCGGCCGTGATTGAGGCTCTTCGCATTCTCGCGCAAGTGTTTCCACGACCGAACGCAGACGCGATCAACAACTCCTTTGTAAACAACAAAGGATACTCGTAATTTTGATTGAGTGGCGATGACCACCCAATTCACACGCGACAGATATTCGCGTGCGGCCTGTTTCGGTCACGAATACTAGACCACGCAGGAGCGGGATGGGTAGTGCTATTTCGATGGTTGTGCTCTACTTGTGCAACTCTTTGCAGGGGCCCAGGACTACGCACCCACCCACGACTCACTAAACTTTTGGATGGGATTCAGGTACGCCACGCGGATTGCTGCCCGCGCGGACGCGCACGCGTATGGGAGAAACAGAGGAATCACGCGATGAGAACGAGCCGCGTGGCTCGTTGCGCCGATCCGTGCGAAGATTCGACAGTTCGCGCGAGCGATCGAGCGTTGCTACGAAATGCGAACGCCCGGACCCGCGGGGGCCACTTCCTGGGGTACCTCAGCCGGCTCTGCTGATTTCGCCGCGGCTTCTTTGGCCGCTGCGGCCGCTTTCGCCGCTTCCTTCGCGGCTGCCGAGCGCGAGCCCCGGCCCGAGTCGAGATTGAACTGGCGCATTTTGTATAGCAAAGCCTTGTAGCTGATTCCCAGCATGCGCGCCGCGTCCTTGCGGCACCAGTTCGTCTTCTCGAGCGCGTCGGCGATGGCTTCCATTTCCGCTTCGTCCTTCAAGCCGCGCACGAGCGCCTTGAGTCCCTGTTCCTTCGGCGCGGGTGCTTCGGCGCGGGGAGCGACGCGCTGCTGTTGACCGGTCATCTCCAGAAGCTCGCGGAAGCTGCCTTCGTCGTCTTCGAGAATCACGTAGCGTTTCACGAAGTTCTCGAGTTCGCGCAGGTTGCCGGGCCACGGATAGCGCAGCGCCGCTTCCAGCAGGCTCTTGGAAGGATCGGGCGCCACCTTCTGGTATTTCTCGCTGTACTTGACGAGAAAGTGCCGGAACAAAAGCGGAATCTCAGAAGTGCGCTCCCGCAGCGGCGGAATGTGAAGCGAGAGCACGTTCAAACGGTAATAAAGGTCCTCGCGGAAGCGGCCGGTGCGCATGGCTTCCTTGACGTCCATATTCGTCGCTGCGAGGACGCGGACATCCACATTGATCGCCGATCGCGCGCCCAAGCGGGAATACTGGCCGTCCTGCAATACGTGCAGGAGTTTGGCTTGTAGATGCGGGCTCATTTCCGCGATTTCATCGAGGAAGATCGTGCCTTTGTTCGCGAGCTCGAACTTGCCGGGCTTCGCGCGGACAGCGCCCGTGAAAGCGCCCTGCTCGTAGCCGAAGAGTTCCGATTCCAGCAGTTCGCCGGGAAGCGCGGCGCAGTTCACCTTGATGAACGCCTGGTGCTGGCGCTTCGAGCGGAGATGGACCATGCGCGCGACGACTTCCTTGCCGACGCCGCTTTCGCCGCTAATGAAAATCGGCACGTCCACCGGGGCGATCTGCAAGATCTGCTGCCGGATCTTGATCATTTGCGGGCTGGCGGCCAGGAAGGAGATGTCTTCCGTGATAGCCTCGCAGTATTCCCGCAGGGCCTGGTTTTCCGAACGGAGCTGCTGCTTCTGCTTGCACTTCAGGAAGGCGGCATCGAGTTCCGGCTTTTCAAACGGTTTCGTCAGGTAATCGAGCGCGCCGACCCGGATCGCCTCGACGACCGTGGTCACTTCATTCGTGCACGAGAGCATGATGACATTGAGCCCGCGGTCCACCTGCATCAATTGCCGCAGCGTCTCCAGCCCGTCCATCTCGGGCATCAGCACGTCGAGAATGATGAAGTCCGGCCGCTCGCCTTCACCGATACGCTGCAGGGCTTCCTTGCCGCTGGGCAGCGTCTCGACTTCGAATCCATCCAGTTCGAGCAGGGTCCGGAGATACTTCCGGATGCTCGGCTCGTCGTCCACGACCATGATCTTTTCTTTGATCTTCTCTTTAGTCGCCATCAGTTATCTATCCTAGGGAGCGAGATGTCGCCGCTCCTGCTTATTCGACGTAGATGGGTAACAGGAAGGAAAACGAACTTCCGCGACCCATCTCACTATCCACCCAAACTTTCCCGCGATGTGCCTGAATTAATCGTTTTGTGATCGCCAGACCGAGACCCATTCCCGACGAAGATGGATCCACACGCACGAACTCCTCGAAGATCTCCTGATGAAACTCGGCCGCGATTCCCGCGCCCGTATCCGTGACTGTGATCAGCACGCTGTTCGGGCGCTGACCGGTGCCTCGGCGCCGCTCTTCCAGCGGAGATCCCTCGGCGAGCCGCCGTTCCCAGAAATGCGGCTCGGCCCGCAAGGCTAC
>Ga0209415_10008465_pt1 | contig 17837 bp, 16 predicted proteins | sample PeaSoiSIISIP2007_FD_187696 | JGI IMG/M metagenome (GOLD analysis project Ga0209415, IMG submission 187696) | Peat soil microbial communities from Weissenstadt, Germany - SII-SIP-2007 (SPAdes) (version 2) | ecosystem: Environmental > Terrestrial > Soil > Wetlands > Peat | place: Germany... | reverse complement strand
GGCAATCCGGAGGAGTTCCTCGAGAGCGTCAAGGTCGACCTGTTCCCGGACAAGGTGTACGTGTTCACGCCGAAGGGTGACATCCTGCGCCTGCCGCGCGGCGCGACCTGTGTTGATTTCGCATACGCGGTGCACACCGACGTCGGCCGGCGCTGTGTGGCCGCCAAGATCGACCGGCGGCTGGTGCCGCTGCGGACGGCGCTGCGCAACGGGCAGACGGTGGAGGTCATCACCGCCAAGGGCGCGACTCCGAATCCCGCCTGGGCGAACTTCGTGGTCACCGCCAAGGCGCGCGCCTCGATCCGCGGCTATCTGAAGACGATGAAGAGGGGCGAAGCGGCGGATCTCGGCAGGCGCCTCGTCAACCAGGCGCTCGGCGAATTCAAGCTGGCCCTGAAAGCCGTCGATGCCGCGACCATCGTGGCCGCGGCCCGCGATCTCGGCTTCAAGGATCCGGACGATCTGTTCGAAAAGGTCGGTCTCGGCGAGCGCCTCGCGCCGCTCGTCGCGCGGCACCTGCTGCCGGCCGACCGCAGCGCCGTCTCGGCCAAGGGCGAAGCGCGCACGGCCCCGCTGGTCATCGCCGGCACCGAGGGTCTGGTTGTGACGTATGCGCGCTGCTGCTTCCCGATCCCGTTCGACCCGATCATCGCGTTCCTGTCGACGGGTCGCGGCGTGGTCATTCACCGCGCCCGCTGCGGCAACCTCGCCGGCTGGCACAAGCAGCCCGAGAAGTGGCTGCCCGTGTCCTGGCAGAAAGGTGCACACCGCAGCTTCGCCTCCGAGATCAAGGTCGAGGTCCAGAACCGCCCCGGCGTGCTCGCCGCAGTGGCCTCCGCGATCGCCACCACCGAGACCAACATCGGCCACCTGTCAGTGGTGGAGCGCGACAGCGATTCCTCGACAATCACCTTCGAACTGCAGGTCCAGGGCAGGGCCCAGCTGGCCAAGGTGATTCGCGCGATCCGTTCGATGCCAGAGGTTCTGTCAGTGGAGCGCACGCTCGCCTGAACAATTCCGACGCCGCGGGCGGCGTGCGAGAATGGCGCCGGGGTTCACGCGCGAGGTCAGCATGTCACGCACGATCATCTCGACCGCGGCGGCGCCAGCCGCGATCGGCACGTATTCGCAGGCGGTCAGGGTCGGTGGCACCGTGTACATCTCCGGCCAGATACCGATCGATCCGGCCACCAAGGAACTCGTCGCGGGCAACACCGAGGCTGAGGTGCGTCGCGTGTTCGAGAACCTCAAGGCGATCGCGAGCGCGGCCGGCGGGTCGCTCGGCGATGCCGTGCGCGTGACGATCTACCTCGTCGATCTCGGCCATTTCCAGCTCGTCAACAAGGTGATGGCGGAGTACTTCCCAGCGCCTTATCCGGCCCGCGCGGCGATCGGCGTCGCGAGCCTGCCGCGGGGTGCGGCGGTCGAGGCGGATTGCATCCTGGAGCTGTGAACGCCACGCGGCCGCGCGCGGGGGAGGATGCGCTGCGGTCGGCCGGCGCCGACGCCGAGTTGCGTCCGGTCACGGCCCTGAAGGGCGTCGGCGACTCGCTCGCGGCGAAACTTGCCAAGCTCGGCATAGACACGGTCCAGGATCTGCTGTTCCTGCTGCCGCTGCGCTACGAGGACCGCACTCGGATCGTGCCGATCGGCACGCTGCGGCCCGGCGAGCGCGCGGTGGTCGAGGGCGAGATCGAGCTCGCCGAGATCGCCTTCCGCCGTCGCCGCCAGCTGCTCGTCAGGATGTCTGACGGCTCCGGATTCCTGACGCTCAGGTTCTTCTACTTCACGGCCGCCCAGCAGGCGCAGCTGCAGCGCGGCGTCCGGCTCCGCTGCTACGGCGAGGCGCGGCGCGGTACGCTCGGGCTCGAGATCGTGCACCCCGAGTACCGCCGCGCCGAAGGTCCCGATGCGCAGCGCACCGAGGACTCGCTGACGCCGGTGTATCCGGCGACCGAGGGCGTGCAGCAGGGGCGACTGCGGATCCTGACAGCGCTCGCGCTCGCCGAGGTCGAGCGCTCGAGCGTCCGCGACTGGCTGCCGCCGGCGCTGCTCGCGGACCTCGGTCTGCCGCCGCTCGGCGCCGCGCTCGGCTACGTGCATCGGCCGCCGCCCGGTGCGGACCTCGCGCCGCTGGCCGCCGGCCGTCATCCGGCGCAGCGACGGCTCGCGTTCGAGGAGCTGCTGGCCCACCAGTTGAGCCTCAGACAGCTGCGCGAAGAGATTCGCGCCGACGCCGCCTGGCCGCTCACGCCACCCGGCGCGCTCGCGCGACGCTTCCGGGCGGGACTGCCGTTTGAGCTGACCGGCGCGCAGCAGCGGGTCCTCGCGGAGGTCACCGCCGACCTGGCCGCGGCATCGCCGATGCTGCGGCTCGTGCAGGGCGATGTCGGCTCGGGCAAGACCGTGGTCGCGGCTCTGGCCGCGCTCGCTGCCGTCGAGTCGGGGTTTCAGGCGGCGCTGATGGCGCCGACCGAGCTGCTCGCCGAACAGCACTGGCAGAACTTCGATCGCTGGCTGCGCCCGCTGGGACTGCCGGTAGCGCTGCTGTCCGCCAAGCTGACCGGCCGCGCACGCCAGGCGGCGCTGAACGCGATCCGCGCCGGAACCGATGTGCCGGTCGTCATCGGCACGCACGCGCTGTTCCAGCAGGGCGTACGCTTCGGGCGCCTCGCGCTGGTGATCGTCGACGAGCAGCATCGCTTCGGCGTCCACCAACGGCTGGCGCTGCGCGAGAAGGGGCTCGCGGACGGCCGGTTCCCGCACCAGCTGATCATGACGGCGACCCCGATCCCTCGGACGCTGGCGATGACCGCTTACGCCGACCTCGACGTGTCGGTGATCGACGAGCTGCCGCCGGGGCGGACCCCTGTCAAGACGGTCGTGATCCCCGAATCGCGACGCGACCAGGTCGTCGCACGCATCGCCGCGGCGTGCCGCGCGGGCCGGCAGGCGTACTGGGTGTGCCCGTTGATCGAGGAGTCGGAGGAGCTCGAGTACCAGGCGGCGGAAGCGACCCACGCTGCACTCGTCGGCGCGCTGCCGGCGCTGCGCATCGGGCTCGTTCACGGGCGGCTGACGCCGGCGCGGAAGGAAGCGGTGATGGCGGCGTTCAAACGCGGCGAACTCGACCTGCTGGTCGCGACCACGGTGATCGAGGTCGGTGTCGACGTTCCGAACGCGAGCCTGATGGTAGTCGAGAACGCCGAGCGCATGGGCCTCGCGCAACTGCACCAGCTGCGCGGCCGCGTCGGCCGGGGCGCGACCGAGAGCTCGTGCCTGCTGCTGTACCGCGCGCCGCTGTCGCCTCTGGCGCGACTGCGGCTCGACGTGATGCGCTCGACCAGCGACGGCTTCGAGGTGTCGCGGCGCGATCTCGAGCTACGCGGCCCGGGCGAGCTGCTCGGTACGCGGCAGACCGGGCTGATGCAGATGAAGGTGGCCGACCTCGTTCGCGATGCCGACCTGCTGCCGAGGGTGCAGCGCGCGGCTGAAGTGATGCTCGCGCGCCATCCCGATAACATAGCGCCACTGCTGCGGCGCTGGATCGGCGCCGGCGAGCGCTATGGCAAGGTCTGAGTCCGCGCGGGAAGGTCGGCCGCTTGAAGAGTTCCACTGCATCGATCGTGGCGCCGCTGCTGCCACCAGACCTGTGGGCGGCCGGCACGGCGGCGGCTGGTGCCGGAGGCTGTCTGCCTGAGCCGAGGCCATGTTGAACGCGGCGCGCCCGGGCGGATCGCAGGCGGACGACACCGGCTCCGGGCCGCGGCGCGCGGTGACGACTCTCGTCGATTACGCACGCCTGATGCGCCTCGACCGGCCGATCGGCATCTGGCTGCTGCTGTGGCCCGCATTGTGGGCGCTGTGGCTCGCCTCGCACGGGCACCCCGATGAGCACGTGTTCATCGTCTTCGCGCTCGGAGTGCTGCTGATGCGCTCCGCCGGCTGCGCGATCAACGATTTCGCGGATCGCCGGTTTGATCCGCACGTCGCGCGGACCGAGGACCGGCCGCTCGCGGCGGGACGGGTGTCTCCGGCCGAGGCGCTGCTGATCTACGCGATTCTGTCGCTGCTCGCGCTGGCGCTGGTGTGCACGCTCGATTCGCTCACCGTGAAGTTCGCGGTCGGCGGCGCGGTGCTGACGATCGTGTACCCGTTCCTGAAGCGGTTCTTCCCGCTGCCGCAGGTATGGTTGGGCGCCGCGTTTTCGTGGTCGATCCCGATGGCTTTCGCCGCCGAGACCGGCCAAGTCCCGCGCCTTGCGTGGTTGCTGTTCGTCGCCGCCGTGCTGTGGTCGGCCACCTACGACACGATGTACGCGATGGTGGACCGGGACGATGACCTGAAGCTCGGCATCAAGTCCGCGGCGATCCTGTTCGGCGATGCCGATCGCTGGATCATCGGGGCGATGCAGGTGCTGGTGCTGTATGCATTCTGGCTCGCCGGCCAGCAGGCGGACCTCGGCCGCTGGTTCTGGATAGCGCTCAGCATTGGCGCATGCCTGTTCGCGTGGCAGCAGTGGCTGATTCGCGCGCGCGAGCCGCCGGACTGTTTCCGGGCGTTCCTCAGCAACAACTGGTTCGGGCTGGCAATCTTCGTCGGCATCGCGCTCGACTACCTGTTCGCGAAGCCCGGTCACTGACTGCTCCGTCCGGGACCTACGTCAACTTTTCTATTGCCCAATAGTTGACAGGAAACCGGACCGCCGGGACACTTGGACGACCTCGGCGCGCACCGCCTCGCGGCGCCCGGCGCGCCGTTTTCGGCGCCGCAGTACCCGAGCGGAGATGTCAATGCGACCGGCAGTCCTCGATCGGCTCGGCGAGATTCGGCACGACTGGGCGCTCGCGGAGGTGCAAACGCTCCTCGCGCTGCCGTTCGCCGATCTCCTGTTTCACGCCCAGCGCGTTCACCGCCGGCACTTCGACCCGAACCGGGTCCAGGTGTCGACGCTGCTCTCGATCAAGACCGGCGCCTGCCCCGAGGACTGTGCCTACTGCCCGCAGAGCGTGCGCTACGAGACGGGTCTCGAACGCGAACAGCTGCTCGAGGTGCAGGAGGTCGCCGCCGCCGCCGCCCATGCCAAGGCCGCCGGCGCTACCCGTTTTTGCATGGGTGCCGCGTGGCGCTCGCCGAAGGATCGCGATCTGACGGTCGTGATCGCCATGGTCCGGGCGGTGCGTGCGCTCGGCCTCGAGTCCTGCGCGACGCTCGGCATGCTGACCACGGCCCAGGCCGCGGCGCTCGCGGCGGCCGGGCTCGACTACTACAACCACAACATCGACACCTCGCCGGCCTACTACCAGAAGATCATCACGACCCGCACCTATCAGGACCGGCTCGACACGCTCGCCGCCGTACGCGAGGCCGGATTGAAGGTGTGCTGCGGGGGCATCCTCGGCATGGGCGAGGCGCCCGAGGACCGGGCGGGGCTTTTGCACGCGCTCGCAACGCTGCCCGAGCATCCCGATAGCGTGCCGATCAACCAGCTCGTGGCGGTGGCGGGGACGCCGCTCGCCGGCAGTGCGCCGCTCGATCCGTTCGACTTCGTCAGGACCATCGCCGCTGCCCGCCTGTTGATGCCTCGCGCCCACGTGCGGCTGTCGGCGGGCCGCGGCGGGATGAGCGATGAGCTGCAGGCGCTCGCATTTCTCGCCGGCGCCAACTCGATCTTTCACGGCGACAAGCTGTTGACCACCGGCAATCCAGACCCGGCGCACGACGCCGCGCTGTTCGCGCGGCTCGGCATACGCCCGGAGGAACGGGCCGATCTCACCGTCGAGCCCCACTGCGACGCGCCAGAGCCGGCCACCGCCCACGGCGCGGCGTGAACGCCGAGGACTGGCGCGAACAGGCGCTCGCGCAGCGGCTCGAGCAGCTGCGCGCGCGCGGTCTCGAACGGCATCGCCGTCGTGTGGACGGCTACGAGCGCGACGGCAGCGGAGTCGCGGCCCGGATCGACGGGCGACAGCTGCTGTCCTTCTCCAGCAACGACTACCTCGGACTCGCGCGCCATCCCGGTGTCACGGCAGCGTTTGGCGCGGCGGCGCGGCGTGTGGGGGTCGGTAGCGGCGCCTCGCATCTGGTGACTGGCCATCACCGCGAACATCATGACCTCGAGGAGGCACTCGCCGCATACACCGGTCGTGAGCGCGCGGTGCTGTTCTCGACCGGCTATATGGCGAACCTCGCGGTCGGCACGACGCTCGCGAGCCGCGGCGACCTGGTGCTCGAGGACCGGCTCAATCACGCCTCGCTGCTCGACGCCGGCCGGCTGTCGGGCGGCCGTTTCGAGAGGTTCGCGCACGGCGATGCCGCGGCGGCCGAGCGGCTGCTCGCCGAGCGGGATGAGGGCAACGCGCTGCTGCTGACCGACGGCGTTTTCAGCATGGACGGCGACATCGCCCCGCTGCTCGCGCTGGCCGGTGTCTGCCGCAGACGGCGCGCGTGGCTCGCCGTGGACGACGCCCACGGCCTCGGCGTGCTTGGACCCACCGGCCGCGGCTCGCTCGAGCAGGCGGGTGCGAGCAGCGAGGACGTGCCCGTGCTGATCGGCACCCTCGGCAAGGCCTTCGGCACTTTCGGTGCCTTCGTCGCTGGCTCGGCGGCGCTGGTGGAGCTGCTGGTGCAGCGTGCGCGCACGTACATTTTCACGACCGCGTTGCCGCCGGCCGTGGCCGCGGCTGCGCGGACCGCGCTTGCGCTCGCGGCGACCGAGCCGTGGCGGCGCGAGCGGCTGCGCGAGCACATCGCACGCTTCCGGGCCGGCTGCACCGACCTCGGCCTGCCGCTCGGCGAATCCACGACGCCCATCCAGCCACTCGTGCTCGGCAGCAACGAGGCGGCGCTCGAGGCGAGTGCGCGGTTGCTTGAGCGCGGCATCCTGGCCGCGGCGATCCGCCCGCCGTCGGTGCCCGAGGGAACGGCGCGTCTCAGGATCACGTTCTCGGCGGCGCACGCCGCCACCGACGTCGAGCGGCTGCTCGAGGCGCTCGCGGCGCTGCCACACCGCACGCCGGCATGATGGAAGATGGTCCTTGGCGCCTCGACGCACGCGCCGTGCGGCGCGGGTTCGAGCGCGCAAGCCGGAGCTACGACGCCCATGCCGTCATCGGCGTCGCGACGCGGTCGGAGATCCTCGTGCGCCTCGAGCTGCTCAAGATCGAGCCCGGCGTCATCCTCGATCTCGGCGCAGGAACCGGCCACGGCGCCCGCGCGCTGCGCGACCGCTGGCACGCGGCGCGCGTGATCGCGCTCGATCTGTCGCCCGGCATGCTCCGTGAGGCGCACCGGGCGCAGTCCTGGCGCAGGCGCTTTGACCGGATCTGCGCCGATGCGGCCCGTCTGCCGGTCCGCGACGGCGGCGTCGACCTTGTCTATTCGAACCTGATGCTGCACTGGTCAGTCGACCTCGACACTGTGCTGCGCGAGGTCCGGCGCGTACTGGCACCACGCGGCTGCCTGACGTTCTCGACCGTGGGCCCGGACACCCTCGCCGAGCTGCGCGCCGCGTGGAACGAGGCAGATGGGACGGCGCACGTGCACCGGTTCCTCGACCTCCACGACATCGGCGATGCACTGGTGCGCGCAGGCTTCTCGGACCCGGTGCTGGATGTCGATCGCCATACGCTGACCTACGCCGACGCCCGTGCGCTGATGCGCGATCTGAAGGCGCTGGGCGCGCAGAACGCGCTCGCCGGTCGCGCGGCCGGACTCACCGGGCGCGCGCGTTTCGCGCGGGTCGCGGCTGCCTATGAAAGGTTTCGCACCGCCGACGGGCGGTTGCCAGCAACCTGCGAGGTCGTGTACGGGCAGGCCTGGTGCCCGGCAGCGACGCCACCGGTCCGTGGGCGGCGCGGCGAGGTCGTTGTGCCGCTCCAATCGCTGAGACGCCGCTAGCTCCGGGACGGGCGGTACCAGGCCCGGTCACCCGCGGCGCGTCGCGGACCCGCCATCCGCCCCACCGATGCTAGTCTTGCCCCGGCGCTGCTCCTGCGCCGCAGTCCGCGGGGTGCTTCGCGGTGACCGGATCAGCCCGACCGTCTGCCCGCGCGTTCTTCGTCACCGGCACGGACACCGGCGTCGGCAAGACGCTGATTGCTGCAGCTCTGCTGCGCGGCTGCCGCGCACAGGGCCTGCGGGTCGCCGGCATGAAGCCGGTCGCCTCCGGCTGCATGACGACCCCCGCCGGACTGCGCAACGAGGACGCGCTGACGCTGCTCCGGGAAAGCTCGGCGCAGTGGCCATACGAGGTTGTGAACCCGTGCGCATACCGGCCGGCGATCGCGCCGCATCTAGCGGCGGAGGAGGCCGGGCGGCCCGTCGATTTCGAGGCGATCGCCGCGAACTACGCGACGCTCACGGCGCTGTCGGATATCGTGATCGTCGAAGGGGCCGGCGGCTGGCGCACGCCGCTCGGCGGCGCGCTGACGGTCGGTCATCTCGCGCGTCACCTCGAGCTGCCGGTCATCATCGTCGTCCGCCTCCGGCTCGGCTGCCTGAACCACGCGCTGCTGACGGCCGAGTCGGTGCTCGCGCAGGGCGCATCGATCGGCGGCTGGGTCGCCAACGGGATTGAATCGGACTTCGAGCGGCGCGCCGAGAACGTCGCGACGCTGAAGGGGCTGATACCGGCCCCATGCCTGGCGACGATCCCGCGCCTTGAACCGCCCGATGTGGCCGCCGCCGCCGCGCGACTCGACATCCGCACGCTGCTCGCCTGAGGCCTTGCGCGCGCTCACGTTGCGACCGCCGCCGACTGTCGGGCGCCGTCACGGGCCCCGGCGCAGTTGTGCAACACGGCCCCGGTGGCGCCATGCATCGAACCGTGAGCCTCCGCACGTGCCTCGCGGGACGGACCGCATGTCAGGATCGTCCGCCCCGGTCGCGCGGGTGGGGACGCGGAAGCAACGTCCCAGCCCTTGACCCGCGCGGCCAGCGAACCCTATGTTCCCGGCACTGGGCGAAGGCTACACTGCGCGGCCCGCGCGCCAGGAGGCCGGGCTGATAAACAGGCTGAGGGGATCGATGTACAACCGCACAGTCGCCGCCGCGCTCGCCGCACTCGCCACTGCCGCACCGGTGGTCGCCTGCGCGAGCGGCTACAGCCTGCCGGTCGGCGCTCCCGAGGTGTCGACGCCGGCGCACGGGTTCTACATGATCCTGTTCTGGGTCTGCGTCGCGGTCGCGGTCGCGGTCTTCAGCCTCATCATCTATTCGATCGTGAGGATCCGTCAGTCTGCCGGCGCCGTGCACGACAAGGCACCGACGCACTCGACCCGCGCCGAGGTGGTCTGGACGCTGGTCCCGGTCGTGATCCTGGTCGCAACAGCCAGCCCCGCCGCCCGCACGCTGATTGTCGCGGACGACACTCGAAGCCCCGAGATGTCGGTCATGGTGACCGGCTATCAGTGGAAGTGGCACTACGACTACCTCGGCACGGGCATCAGCTTCTACTCGACGCTCGTCGCGGCGTCGAACGATGTACAGCAGCGTCGGCCCGGCGTCAGACCAGACGCCGCCAAGGACACGCTGCTCGAGGTCGATAACCCGCTGGTGATTCCGGTGGACACCACGGTGCGCCTGCTGCTCACCGGCAACGACGTGGCGCACTCGTGGTCGGTGCCGGACTTCGCGGTCAACAAGGCCGCAATCCCGGGCTCAATCAACGAGGCGCGATTCAAGGCCGGCAGGACCGGCCGGTACACCGGGCAGTGCGGCGAGCTGTGCGGGCGCGATCACGCCTTCATGCCGATCGTCGTTGAGGTGCTCTCGAAGCAGGACTATGCAAAGTGGCTGGCGGCGAAGCAGCAGGTGGCCGGGTCTGCCGCAAGCGGCGCTGCGGTCGCGGTGATCGCGGCGACGACCCCGGCAGCCAGCACCGCCGCGGCGCTCTGAGCACATCGAACGGAGCTTGCCGGCCAGACACGGCCGGACTTTCACGGCAGTCAGCGGCGCAGTCGTTCAGCGGCGGCGGTGGCGGGGCGTCTGGCCAGCACGCCCGGATGCCGGTCATCGCGTGCGTGCGCCTGGACTCCCGTCGGCCCGCCAGCCGGGTCGCGCAGCTGCTAAGCGTGTCAGTGGACGAACGAGCTCAGTCGCGTCAGGAACGTGTAGTCGCCCTCGATTGCCATCAGGCTGATCAGAATCAGCAGGGACAGTGGCGGCACCAAAATGACGAGCTTGAGCGCGAGACGCTCCCACGCCATATGCATGAAAATCCCGACAATAAAGCCGGCCTTGACCAGCATGAAAACGATGAGCAGCGTCCAGCGCAGCACCCCGTGCAGGTCGAAATAGTCGACGAGATAGGAAAACGTGCTGACGATGAACAGCAGCCCCCAGATCCACAGGTAGATCGCGATCGGGTGCTGCTGGCCTTCGCCATGCGTTTGTTCGGCGGTGTGGTCCATGAGTTCGGCCTACCAGAGATAGAACAGAGCGAAGATGAACACCCAGACGAGATCGACGAAATGCCAGTACAGGCCCGCGATCTCGACGGTCTCGTAGCTGCCCTTTCGATCGTAGAACCCGTTCCAGACCCGTATTGCCACGACCGTCAGGTACACGACACCCGCCGAGACGTGCAGGCCGTGGAAACCGGTGATCATGAAGAACGAGTCGCCGAACTGCACCGCGCCGAGCGGGTTCCCCCACGGGCGGACCCCTTCAACGACGATCAGTTTGGTCCACTCGAAGGCCTGCATGCCGACGAAGGTAGCGCCGAACCCGGCGGTGGCCAGCATCAACGCTGTCGTGTACGCGCGGTTGCGGCGGTAGCCGTAGTTGACGGCCATCGCCATCGTGCCGCTACTCGTGATCAGGACCATCGTCATGATCGCAATCAGCAGCAGCGGCACGTTCGTGTGCCCGACCGTCAGCCCGAAGACCTCGCTCGGGTTCGGCCACTTCACGGTGGTCGAGATCCGCACGTTCATGTACGAGGTCAGAAAGCAGCTGAAAATGAACGTGTCGCTGAGCAGGAAAATCCACATCATTGCCTTGCCCCACGGCACGGGGAAGGCCTGCTTGTCGGAGGCCAGATCGGCAACGACCCCTTCGAGACCGGCCGCACCGTGAGCGGCCGTCCCGGCCGTGAGCGCATCTGCTGCCATACGATCCGAATCCTTCAGTCTAGGTGGACAACATCAGCCCGAACAGCACCAGCCACACGAGCAACAGGTAGTGCCAGTACACGGTGCACAGGCCCACCGTGAGGCTGATGTCGAGCGGTTTGACGCGCGGGGCTGACAGCCGGGCGATCGTCCGCGCCCAGACGGCGAGGCCCCCGAGCAGATGCAGACCGTGCACGGCGGTGAGCAGGTAGAAGAAGGCGACCGCGGGATTACTCGGCGAGAAGTACTCCGCACCGCGCACCTGGCGCCAGGCCAGCAGCTGGCCGAGCAGGAACGCCGCCGTCAGCACTCCGCCCGCGATGAGCCGCGGCCGCAGCCGCCCGAGCTCGCCGCGCTCCGCCGCGCTGCGCGCCCATTCCATCGCAACGCTGCCCAGCATCAGGACGACCGTGTTGACCCATAGCAGCCGTGGTACGGGGAAATGGTTCCAGTCGCCGTGCTGGATGCCCTGAATCATCCGCATGTGATACGCGGCGATGAACAGGCCGAACAGCGAGGTGATCACCCCGAGGAACGTCCACAGCCCGATCGTCTGAGCGGGTAGCAGCGTTTGCCCGCCTTCGTTGAGCGCTGCGGTCGAGCCGGGCGTCAGCCACGGCTTGGCCGTCAGGCGGCGGACCAGCAGTGCCCAGACGACCGTGCCGGCGATGAGCGCGGCAAAAGCGATCGACACGCTCACGCGGTCCCTTCGTGGCTATAACCCGCCGGTGCGCGCTCGCTGGGCGGCATGTTCTGCGGGATGAAATCCTCAGCCGCACCCGGCACGCTGTAGTCGTAGGCCCAGCGGTAGACGACGGGCAGCTTCGGGCCCCAGTTGCCGTGCTTGGGCGGGGTGTCCGGCGTCTGCCACTCAAGCGTCGTTGCGCGCCAGGGGTTGCTGCCGGCGGGCTTGCCGTGGACGAGCGACCAGACGATGTTGAACAGAAACACCAGCTGCGCCGCGGCCACGATCAGCGCCGCGATGGTGATGGCGGCGTTCAGCGACTGCACCGACGGCGGGAAATCCGCCGTCGTGTAGGCGTAGTAGCGCCGCGGCACACCGAGGATGCCGAGGTAGTGCATCGGCAGGTAGATCGAATAGACGCCGAGGAACGTGATCCAGAAGTGGATCCGGCCGAGCGTCTCGTTCAGCATCCGGCCGGTCATCTTCGGATACCAGTGATAGATGGCGCCAAACACCACCATGATCGGCGATACACCCATCACCATGTGGAAGTGGGCGACCACGAAGTAGGTGGCGGACAGCGGCACGTCCACGGTGACATTGCCGAGGAACAGCCCGGTGAGACCCCCGTGGATGAACGTGAAGATGAAGCCGATCGCGAACATCATCGGGACCGTCAGGTGGATGTCGCCGCGCCACAGCGTCAGCACCCAGTTGTAGACCTTGAGCGCGGTCGGCACGGCGATGACCAGTGTGGTCGTCGCGAAGAAGAAGCCGAAGTACGGGTTCATGCCGCTGATGTACATGTGGTGCGCCCACACGACGAAGCTGAGGCAGGCGATCGCAAGGATCGCCCAGACCATCATTCGATAGCCGAATATGTGCCGCCGGGCGTGCGTGCTCAGCAGATCCGAGACGATGCCGAACGCCGGCAGCGCGACGATGTACACCTCGGGGTGCCCGAAGAACCAGAACAGGTGCTGGAACAGCAGCGGGCTGCCGCCATTGTGCGTCGGCGCATGCCCCATCGAGACGACCGCCGGCATGAAGAAGCTGGTGCCGATGACCGCATCCAGCGTCAGCATGACCGCCGACACGAGCAGCGCCGGGAATGCGAGCAGGCCGAGGATGGTGGCGCAGAAGATGCCCCATACCGACAGCGGCATGCGCATCAGCGTCATGCCGCGACAGCGCGCCTGCAGCACGGTCGTGACGTAGTTGAGGCCGCCCATCGTGAAGGCGACGATGAAGATCGCGAGCGAGACCAGCATGCAGACGATGCCCCACGATGCCCCGGGCGTGCCGTTCGAGATCGCCTGCGGCGGGTACAGCGTCCAGCCCGCGCCGGTCGGTCCGCCGGGAACGAAGAAACCGGCGACCAGCACCAGCACGGCGAGCAGGTAGACCCAGTAGCTCAGCATGTTGAGGTACGGGAACACCATGTCGCGTGCGCCGCACATCAGGGGAATGAGGTAATTGCCGAAGCCGCCCAGGAACAGCGCCGTGAGCAGGTAGATCACCATGATCATCCCGTGCATCGTGATCGCCTGCAGGTAGTCGCCCGGCGCGATCAGCGAGAACGTGTGCGGGAAGCCGAGCTGCAGGCGCATCACCAGCGACAGCACCAGCGCGACCAGGCCGATGCCGATCGCGGTCACTGCGTACTGGATCGCGATGACCTTGTGGTCCTGGCTCCAGATGTACTTCGTGACCCAGCTCTGCGGGTCGTGGAGCGCGTGGTCGCGATCCGCTATTGCAACATAGGCCATCAGCCTCTCCTCCTCAGCACTGCCGCGCCGCGCGTGCGCGCGGCGCCGAGCGCTGCAGTCTGTCCAGCAGACGGGTCGTCACATGGTATCCACGTAGGCAAGCAGGTCATTGATCGCACGGTCGTCCTTGAGCACGCTCGCCATCTGCGCCATCTGCGCGCCGGCGAAGTCCTGTGGATGGCCGCCGCGGAGGCCATCGCGGAAGTTCTTCAGCTGCCTCGCCAGGTACCAGTCACTCATCCGGGCAAGGCGCGGGGCGTTGGTCGCCCAGATGCCCTCGCCCGCGGCGCCGTGACACGCCGTACAGGTCTCATAGATCACGCGGCCGCGGCCGGCGTCGCCGCTGACGGTCGCGGCCGGACGCTCGTCGGGGAGCGAGGCGATGTACGCGACGACGTTGCGCACGGCAGTGTCATCGACGAGTGTCGCAGCCATCGGCATCATCTGCTGCGCATACACATCCTTCGGGTCAGCGCCGCGCAGCCCCTGCTTGAAGCCCTTCAGCTGCCGGGTGAGATACCAGCCGGCCTGGCTGCTCAGCTTCGGCGCGTTCAGCAGCTGGTTGCCCTGCCCCTGGGGCCCATGACAGGCGCTGCACACGGTGTACAGAGCCGCACCGGCGACCGGATCGCCCGCGGCCCGCGCGCGAATGCTCGCAAAGGTCGGCTGGGCCGCGAGCCAGGCGTCGAACTGCGGCTGCTCCTCGACGACCACGCGACCGCGCATTGCGAAATGCGCGAGGCCACACAGCTGTTCGCACAGCACCGGAAAGGTGCCGGTCCGCGTCGGCGTGAACCAGAAGTAGGTGACCATGCCCGGGACCATGTCCATCTTGACGCGGAATGGCGGCACGGCGAACTGGTGCGTCACGTCGCGCGAGCGCAGCAGAATCTTGACCGGCTTGTTGAGCGGCAGGTGCAGCTCCGGTGAGGAGATCAGGACGTCGTCCTGGCCCCTGGAATCGTTGGGGTCGATGCCGAAGGGATTGTCCGGACTGATCAGCTTCGCGTCGGTGGTTCCGAGCACACCGTCCTTGCCGGGGTAGCGGAAGCTCCAGTTCCATTGCTGCCCGACGACCTCGACGATCGCGGCGTCACGGGGCACCGTGACGAACTTCGCCCAGACGAACAGACCCGGCGCCAGCAGCGCCGCGACGCCGACGGTCGTAATACCCGTCAGCCACCACTCGAGCTTCTTGTCCTCCGGCCGGTACTCGGCCTGACGGCCCTTGCGATGGCGATAGGTGAGGACGGCGTATGCCAGGAACAGATTCACCGAGATGAACACGAACCCGGTGACCCAGAACGTGAGATTGACCGTGTTATCCATCATCGCCCAGTTGGAGGCGATCGGCGTGAACCACCACGGGCTCAGGATGTGGAACAGGACCGTGCCGATGACCAACAGGACGATGACGATTGCCAGCACCATTGCACTAGCCCTTCTGCAACGTGGTTCGACCGCGGCCGTCGGCGGCGGCTGCCGGGTCGGAATCCCCGATCCCGACCTGGTGCCGGCCGTCAGCGACCTGCTGCATGCTCGTCAGTGCAGGCGCGAGAGAGTAGAAACAGTTCATCTTGACGCCCCCCGGGGCACGTACGCCGATAACCCTGTCCGCCGCATGTGCGGAGCTCGTGCTGATTGTGTGTGCCCGCGTGCCTCGACCGCATTGCCGTGGAACTTCGAGCCGATGTCCTCGTGCCCGCGGGCGGGCGATGTCGTCCCCTAGCGGCCGGTTCCCCAGAACCAGGCGAGAAAGCCGAAGAAAAACAGCGTGAGGGCGACCGTCGCAAAGGGCAGCGCCGGCAGCCACACGGGAATGGGCGTCAGACTGATGTGCGGGGCGAGGGCGAGCCCGGCCCAGGCGAGTCCGCCACCGAGGACAATGCCGAAGCCGAGCTGCGGCCGGCTGCGCACGATGATGCCGCATAGCACGAGGACCACGACGATTGCGATCATCGCTAGCAACACGGCGCTACTTTACTCATGCGATCGACAACCTCCGCCCGGGGAATCGGCAACGACCGACCGAGACCCCAGAGTACACGCTCAGATGATGCGCCGCAAAACGCGCCGCGCGGTTCTGCAAAACCGCGAATCATTCAACCCTGCCACGCCTGAATTTGCAACACCCGGTGGCCGACTCAGGCGAGGGCGCGCTCGACCGCTGCGGCGACGTGCAGTTCGACGGTGTCGAACATCGGCAGATGCGGCCGATCGGACTGGCCGATCAGCATTGGAATCTCGGTGCAGCCGAGGATCACGCCCTCGGCTCCCGCGTCGGCGAGCCGGTCGGCGATCGCCAGATAGCGCTCCTTCGCCTCGGGCAGGAATCGCCCGCGGCACAGCTCATCAAAGATGATCCGGTCGACGATGTCTTGCTCGGCGGGGCTCGGCACCAGGATTCCGACGCCGAACTGCTCGAGGTAGCGCCGCTTTACGTAATCGGTCGCCATCACAGGCTTGGTCCCGAGCAGACCGACCCGCGTCAGGCCCGCGGCGAGAATCGCTTTCGCGGTCGGATCGACGATGTGCAGGAACGGGATCGACAGCCCCGCGGTGAAATTCGGGGCGACGCGGTGCAGCGTATTCGACACGCACAGCAGCAGATCCGCTCCCGCCGCCTCGAGCGCCTGCGCCCGTTCGGTCAGGTAGCGGGCGGCGGCATCCCAATCGCCGGTCCGCACCCAGCGCTCGGCGAGCGCGAAATTCATCGAGCTGACGAGCAGCTCGGCCGTGTTCCAGCCGCCGAGGCGATCGTTGAACGCCTTGTTCAGGCGCCGGTAGTAATCCGCCGTCGCCTGATCGCTCGAGCCCCCGAGAATCCCGATCCGTTTCATCCGACTGACCCTCCTCGGGCGCAACCGGCAGGCCGGCGGACCGGATATGCTACCCTCCCCCGGCTCAGTACGGGTCGCGGATGCGACCGCAGATCGACCGGTCGGTGAGGGGGCGGATTGACCAGCGAGCACGCGAGACACGAGGCGATCGTCGACGCGGCACTCGGCCGTTTCACCGGGGAACCGGGGCCGCTGCTGCTCGTCTTACATGCGGTGCAGGACGCCCTCGGCTACATCCCCCCGGGCGTGATCCCGCGGATCGCTTCCGGCCTCAACCTGTCCCGCGCCGAGGTGCACGGGGTCGTGACTTTCTATCACTATTTCCGCAGCCATCCGCCAGGGCGCACGACCGTCGAGATCTGCCGCGCAGAGGCCTGCCAGGCAGTCGGCAGCGATGCGCTCGCGGCGCATGCCCAGAAGACGCTCGGCGTCGACTTCCACGCAACGACCGCCGATGGCGCGCTCTCACTCGAGGCCGTGTACTGTCTCGGCAACTGCGCGTGCGGGCCCTCGATTCGCGTCGGAGGACGGCTGCACGGGCGGGTGACGCCACAGCGGTTCGACGAGCTGACCGGCCGTGCGGAGCCTGGCAAGTGACGACGCGGGTGTACCTGCCGCGCGATGCGAGCGCGCTGTCCCTCGGCGCCGAGGCGGTGGCAGCCGCCCTGCTGCGGACCGGCGCGGGCGCGGGTGGGGCGCCGCCGATCGAGCTGGTGCGCACCGGATCACGCGGCCTCGTCTGGCTCGAACCGCTGCTCGAGGTCGACACGCCCGCAGGTCGCATCGGCTATGGCCCGGTATCGGCCGCCGAGGTCCCGGGGCTCGTTGCCGCCGGCGCACTCAGCGGCACCATGCACCCGCTGCGGCTCGGCCCGGTCGACGCGCTCCCGTGGCTTAAGAGCCAGCAGCGCCTGACCTTCGCCCGGGTCGGGATCATCGATCCCACCTCGCTCGCGGCCTACCTGCAGGAAGGCGGCTACGTGGGGCTCGGGCGTGCGCTGACGATGGGACCCGAGGCGATCGTGAAGCTGGTGACGGACTCCGGTCTGCGCGGCCGAGGCGGCGCCGCGTTCCCGACCGGCATCAAGTGGAAGACGGTGCTCGATACGCCGGCCGCCCAGAAGTACGTCACCTGCAACGCCGACGAGGGCGACTCCGGCACCTTCTCCGACCGGATGCTGATGGAAGGTGATCCGTTTACCCTGATCGAGGGCATGACGATCGCCGGCCTCGCCGTGAATGCGACGCAGGGCTACATCTACGTCCGGGTCGAATACCCGGAGGCGATCGCGACGCTCAATGCCGCGATCAAGGCCGCCTACGCGGGCGGCTATCTCGGCCGCAACGTCACCGGCAGCGGCAAGCGCTTCGACCTCTCGGTACGGGTGGGAGCCGGCGCCTACATCTGCGGCGAAGAGACCTCGATGCT
>Ga0209415_10008464_pt1 | contig 17838 bp, 15 predicted proteins | sample PeaSoiSIISIP2007_FD_187696 | JGI IMG/M metagenome (GOLD analysis project Ga0209415, IMG submission 187696) | Peat soil microbial communities from Weissenstadt, Germany - SII-SIP-2007 (SPAdes) (version 2) | ecosystem: Environmental > Terrestrial > Soil > Wetlands > Peat | place: Germany... | reverse complement strand
CTCCTTCACCGTAGAGGACTTGCACCCCGTACTCCTTGCCGGTCTCCCGGCGCATCTACCTGCGGCCCGAAATGATGACTCTTCCATCATTTCGGGCCGCAGGTATCGCGCGCGGGGTTGCCAAGGGGCAGCAGCTTGCGGCCGCGCGCCAAACCAAGACTTATACCAGCCGCCCGACAACCGAGCGACCGGTCAAACATTCGGGCGGCTGGTATGATATGCCAACCGATCGGCCCGGCAGGGCCTCGGGGCGTTCGCGTCCACGTGATCTCGCCCGACCCTTGAAGGCCAGGGCTGCCGCCGGCACCGACCGTTGCGACGCGCTGATCGTTACGCCGTCAGGCCTTCACCCCACCCGCCGTCAGCCCGGCGACGATCTCCTTCTGCATGAACAGCGTCAGCAGCAGCACCGGCGCCGTCACCACCAGCGCCGCGGCCGCCAGCGGTCCCCAACTGATCTGCTCGAATGTCAGCACGTTGTAGACCGCGACGGGCAGCGTGCGCGTGGTGCGCCCGGCCAGCACCACGCCGAAGATAAAATTGTTCCAACTGAAGATGAACGCCAGGATCGTCGCCACCATGATCCCCGGCCGCGCCAGCGGCACCGCGACGTAGCGGAACGCCTGCCAGATGGTCGCACCATCCACCAGCGCGGATTCTTCCAGCGCGACGGGCAGGCCCTCGAAGTAGCCGATCATGATCCACACCACGATCGGCACGGTGAGCACCAGGTGGGTGATGATCAACGGATAGAGCGTGCCGAGCATGCCGAGCCACTGGAACACCAGGAACAGCGGGATCAGGTACGACAGGCCCGGCGTGACGCGGGCGATCAGGATCAGCACCGCCGCCTTGGTCGCCTGTGTCTTGGCGATGCCGTAGCCGGCCGGCACGCCGAACAGCAACGCCAGCCCGGTGGCGGAGAACGACACGATCACCGAGTTGATCGTGTAGGTCAGGAAGTCGTTCTTCGCGAACACTTGGACGAAGTTGGCGAGCGTCGGCGGATGCGGGATCAGCACCGGCGGATAGGCGGTGTTGTCCAGCTCGTTCTTCAGCGACAGCGACAGCATCCAGACGAAGAACAGAATGGACGGCGAAACCAGGATCAGCACCGAAAGATACAGCCCGGCCTGGTTGATCCAGTGGCGCAGCCGATAGCGGCCCACCGCGCGCGGATGCCGCTCCCCGCGGGTGACGGCCGGTTTGGGTGGTGGCGGCGCCATTACAGCGTCAGCTCCTGCTGACGGGTGTGCAGCAGCACCAGGCTGAGCAGCATGATCAGCACGAAGAACACCAGGACCATCGCCGACGCGTAGCCCAGGTCGTAGTAGCCGAACGCGGTCTGGTACAGCAGCATGTTGATGGTTTCACTCGAGGTGCCCGGCCCGCCGTTGGTGATCACGAAGATCGTATCGAACGCCTTCAGCGCGTCGATGACACGCATCACCGCGGCCACGACGATGAACGGCCAGATCAGCGGGAGGGTAATGTAGCGGAACATCTGCCAGCCGTTGGCGCCGTCGATTTCGGCGGCCTCGTATGGATCGATCGGCAGGCTGGAGATGCCGCCGAGCACGATCAGCATCACCAGCGGCGTCCACTGCCAGGTCTCCACCATCACCAGCGTGGGGATCACCGTGGTGCTGCTGTAGACCCAGCTCGACGGCGGCAGACCGACCGAGGTCAGCAGGTAGTTCAGCACGCCGAGCTGCGGGTGGAACATCATGGTCCATACCAGGGCGATCGCCACCGGCGTGGCCATCATCGGCAGGATGAACGCCGTGCGCGCCGCGCCGCGCAGAGGGAACTGGCGGGCGAAGCAGACCGCGGCCCAGATGCCGATCAGCACCGGCAGCACCACCGCGGCGGTGGTGAAATACAGCGTGCGCGCGACCGCCCACAGGAAGCGGTCATCGTGCAGCAGGTGCGCGTAGTTGGTCAGCCCGACATAGTAGACGTTGCCGGACACCTTCCAGTCGTGCACCGACATGACCAGGGTGAACAGCCAGGGGAAGACGATGACGGCGGCGACCACCAGCGCCGCCGGCACCGCGAACACCCAGTAGCGCCGGACGTAGGTGTGCCGCCGCCGCCGCACGGCGAGCAGCACGCCGGAGGCCGTTGGCCCCTCCGGCGCACCCGATGTCGTTGGCCCCTGCGGCGCGCCGGTCGTCGTTGCGCTCAAGCCTGCACCCGCCTCAGGTCTTCAGCGACTTTTCCAGGATCGGCTTGAAGGTCTCGGTGGCCTTCTTCAGCTCGGTCGCCGGATCGGCGCCGCCGATCATGTTGGTCAGCGCGATGCCGAACACGTCGCGGAACTCGGTCACCGGCACGATCTCCGGCAGGCCGGCGCGGGCGATCTTCACGCTGGCCAGCAGGGTGGCGAGCCATTCCTGCCCGAACGGACTCTTCTTCATCAGCGTCGGATCGCTGTAGGTGCTCATGCGCGGCGAGGCACCGCCGCCCAGGTTCACCATGTTCAGCTCCATCTGCTTGCTGGTCGCCCACTGGCAGTAGAGATAGGCGGCGTCCTTCGCCTTGCTCTTGACCGGAATGCCGACCGCGTCGGTGAACACCGGGCAATAGTGCGCCTTGGGCCCGGCGGGCATCAGGCCGAAGCCGACGTGATCGACGATCTTCGACACTTTCGGATCGAGCAGCGGCGGGGTGAAGCCGACGCCGTCCATCCACATGCCGACCTTGCCCTGCATGAAGCTGGTCTGGCATTCGTTCCAGTTGAAGCCGACCACGCCGGGCGGCGCGGTGTCGCGCAGCAGCGACTTGTACATCTCGCCGGCCCACACCGCCTGCGGCGTGTCGGTCAGCAGCGTCTTGCCGTCGGGCGTGACGGTCTCCTGGTCCTGGCCGAGCAACAGGCTGGTCCACACTGGCACGTTGGCGTTCTTCACGCCGCGGGCAATGAAGCCGTACATGCCTTTGCCCGGGTCGTTGATCTTGCGCGCGGTGGCCAGCATCTCGTCGAAGGTCTTCGGGAAGCTCAGGCCGCGCTCGGCGAAGATCTGCTTGTTGTAGTAGACCAGCCAGACATCGGTCTCAATCGGCAGGCTGTCGACGCGCCCGTCGGACTGGGTGGCGGCGCGCAGCGCACCGGCGCTCATGTCGGCCCAGTCGTAGTCCGGCGCGGTCAGTTTCGGGTTGGCCAGGTAGGGCCGCAGGTCCTCCAGCCAGTGACCTTCGGCGACCACGCGCTTGGAAACGTGCAGTGAGAAATGCGTCACGTCGAAGCTGGGGTTACCGGAGGCGAGCTCCATCACCATCTTCGGCCGCTGTTGCTGCTCCGGCATCTGCTCCGACAGGACTTTGATGCCGGTGAGCGCCTCGAATTCCTTCTCGTGCGCCTGCAGGTTGTCGGCGCGGGGGTTCAAGGTCAGGCTGACGGTGATCGTCTGGCCCTTGCATTGTTGCCAGTCGAAGGCGGATTGCGCGCCGGCGCGGCGCACAATCGCCGGGGCGGCCAGTAGGGCTGTCGAGGCAGCCAACAGGGTACGGCGCCGGATCATCACGTTTCTCCTTGTCTCCAGGGCTGTTGCCCAGGTTCACCACGAAACTTTATAGAAACATCACCTTCGGGTCCATGGCGTGGCTCAGCCACGCCGCGCCTGTTCCGCCTCGCGCACCACGGCGATGGTGCGCACCAGGCTGGACGGATTGACGCTGATCGAGTCGATGCCCAGCTCCGCGAGGAACCGGGCGATCTCCGGATAGTTCGCCGGTGCCTCGCCGCAGATGCCGACATGGCGTGCGTTGCGGTGCGCGCCGGCGATCGCCAGGCGCAGCATCTCCAGCATGCCGGGGTCGCGCTCGTCGAAGTCGAACGCCACGGTCTCGGAATCACGATCGACGCCGAGCGTAAGCTGGGTCAGGTCGTTCGAACCGATCGAGAACCCGTCGAACACTTTTGCAAACGCATCGACCTGGATCACGTTGTTGGGGATCTCGCACATCACGTAGATCTGCAACCCGTTCTTGCCGCGTTCCAAGCCATACCCGGCCATCGCCGCCAGCACGCGCTCGGCCTCCTCCACGCGGCGGCAGAACGGCACCATGATCAGCAGGTTCACCAGCCCCATGTCATCACGCACCCGCCGCAACGCCTCGCACTCCAGCGCAAAACCTTCGGCATAGGCCGGGTGGGCGTAGCGCGAGGCGCCACGGAACCCGAGCATCGGGTTGTTCTCGTGCGGCTCGAACGCGGCACCGCCGAGCAACTGGGCGTATTCGTTGGTCTTGAAGTCCGACAGCCGGACGATCACCGGCCGCGGGTAGAACGCGGCGGCGATGGTGCCGACCCCCTCGGCCAGGGTGCGGACGAAGAACTCCCGAGGTGAGGCAAAGTTGCGGGCAAGTTCGGCGATGCGTGCCACCTCGGCTGGCGGGATCCGTTCGGGGTGCACCAGCGCCATCGGATGCACGCCGATATGCTCGCTGATGATGAACTCCATGCGCGCCAGGCCGACGCCTTCGTTCGGCATCATCGCGGTGTGGAACGCCAGGTCGGGGTTGCCGAGGTTCACCATGATGTGGGTTTTCGGCAGCTTGAGCGCGCTGGTGGGGACGCGCGTGACCTCGAACTTCACCTCGCCCTCATACACCGCGCCGACCTCGCCGCCGGCGCACGACACGGTGACGCGCGACCCGGTTTGCAGCGTCGTGGTGCCCGTCGCGGTGCCCACCACGGCCGGCACGCCAAGCTCGCGCGCGACGATGGCGGCATGGCAGGTGCGTCCGCCGTGGTCGGTGATGATGGCACAGGCGGTCTTCATCACCGGCTCCCAGTCCGGGCTGGTCGAGCTGGCGACCAGCACCTCGCCCGGCCGGAATTCCCGCAGATGGTCGGGGTCGTGGATCACCCGGACGATGCCGGTGCCGATCTTCTCGCCGACCGCCTTGCCGGAGACCAGCAGCTTGCCGCTGCCGGTCAGCGTGTAGCTCTCGAACTCGCTGCCGGAACGTTGCGAGGCCACTGTCTCCGGCCGCGCCTGCACGATGTACAGCTTGCCGTCGTCGGCGTCCTTGGCGAATTCGATGTCCAGCGGCTCGTCGTGGCCGACCCGCTGCGAATAGTGCTCCTCGATGCGGATGGCGTTGTCGGCGAGTTCCAGCACCTCGGCGTCGGTCAGGCAGAAGCGGCCCCGCTCGGCGTCACTGGTCGGCACGTCCTGGGTGGTCGACCCGGTGTGGCCCGCCGCATAGACCATGCGGACCTGCTTCTGCCCAAGCTCGCGGCGCAGCACGGCACGATGCCCCTGCTTGAACGTCGGCTTGTGCACATAGAACTCGTCGGGCTCCACCTTGCCCTGCACGACGTTTTCGCCCAGCCCGTAGCTGGCGGTGATGAACACCACGTCACGAAAGCCGGACTCGGTGTCGAGGGTGAAGATCACGCCGCTGCTGGCGGCGTCGGAGCGCACCATCTTCATCACGCCGACCGACAGGCTGACCTTGAAATGGTCGAAGCCGTTGTTGACGCGGTAGACGATGCCGCGGTCGGTGAACAGCGAGGCGAAGCAGCGGCGGCACCCCTCGAACAGGTCCTCCGCGCCGCGGATGTTCAGGTAGCTCTCATGCTGGCCGGCGAAGCTGGCGGTCGGCAGGTCTTCGGCGGTGGCCGAGCTGCGCACCGCAACGGCGACGCCGGCGCCGTACTGCGCCTCGAGCCGGCGATACGCCGTGTCGGTGGCGACGCGCATCCAGGCGGTGCCGGTGGCGTCATAGACCAGTTTGCGCGCGCGGGCGGCGCGGTCCGCCAGGGCCGCGTTGTCGGTGACGTCGAGCCCGTCCAGCAGCCGATGCAGCGCGGGCCAGGCATCCGCCTCGGTCAGTGCGTCCGAATAGGCTTTCGCGGTCAGCGCGAAGCCGTTCGGCACGCGCACCCCGGCGGCGCCAAGTTCGCGGCACATTTCCCCCAGCGAGGCGTTCTTGCCGCCGACCAGGGGGACGTCCTCCAGCCGAACCGTGTCGAACCAGCGGACAGCGTCGGTATGTGGTGCCATCGCACGATCTCCTGCCCGAAACTACTTCTAGTACAATCTGCGGCGGCCCCGGATATGCGCGCATTGACCTGGGTCAATGGGTGCGCGGCGCCGGGTCGCGAAAGGGCCGGGAAGTTGCCCGAGTCACCGGTCCCGAACCGACGATGCGCAACTTCCGGAATCTGAATGCCAGGCCGTTGGCCACAAATGCACAAGGCGCACCGAACGGGGGCAATAAGATTCCAAATTTCGTTGCGCCTTTCATGACTCGGACATGCGGCTAGTTTCCCATCCGCCCGTACAGCCGGGCGGCGACGACGACCAGCACCGCGAACACGCCCGCCAGCACCGCGAAGTCGGTGCCGAGGCCGAACCCGCTCGTTCCGCCGCGCAGCATCAGGGCGCGCAACGCGTCGACCTCGTAGGTGAGCGGGTTCAGCCGCGCCACGGCGCGCAGCCACGCCGGCATGATCTCCAGCGGATAGATCGCGTTGCTGGCGAAGAAGATCGGCATGGTGACCACCTGGCCGATGCCCATGAACCGCTCGCGCGTCTTCACCAGGCAGGCGACAATCAGCGAAAAGGTGGCGAACAGGCCGGCGCCGAGCACGATGATCAGCATCATGCCGATCAGCCGCGCCGGTTGCAGGCTGATCGCCACATGCAGCAGCCCGGCGAGCACATAGACCACCGCGGCCTGGGTGAGCCCGCGCACGCCCGCCGAGAGCGCCTTGCCGAGCACCAGCGCCGAGCGGGGCGCCGGGCTGGCCAGGTAGCGGTGCAGGATGCCCAGATCGCGCTCCCAGATCGCGGCGATGCCATAGAAGATCGCCACGAACAGCACGCTCTGGGTCAGGATCCCGGCGGCGAGGAAGTCGAGATAGCGCACCCCGCCGGGCGCGAGGCCGCGCACCTGCGACATCACCTCGCCGAACAGCACCAGCCACAGCACCGGCTGGATGGCGCGGGTGGCCAGCTCGAACGGGTCGTGGCGCAGCTTCTGCACCTCGGCGGCGCACACCCCGAAGACCACGCGGAGATAGGCTGGCGCCGTTGCGCGCAGGTCAGGCATGCGTGCGGGCGGCGCGGCGCGACAGTCGGACATCGCGATAGGTCTCCGTTACGGCGTCTGCCGCGCCGGCGCCCGCCAGGGCGGCGAACACGTCGTCCAATGTCGCGTTCGGCCCGACCTGCGCCTTCAGCGCGGCCGGCGTGCCGAGTGCCACCAGCCTGCCGTGGCTCAGCACGCCGAGGCGGTCGCACAGCACGTCGATCTCCTCCATGTAGTGGCTGGTCACCAGCACGGTGGTGCCGAAGTCGCGCCGCAGGTCGGCGACGTGGTCGAGCACGGCCCGGCGCGCCACCGGATCGAGCCCCACCGTCGGCTCGTCCATGAACAGGATGGCGGGGCGGTGCAGCATGCTCTGGGCGATCTCCAGCCGGCGGATCATGCCGCCGGAGAAGCCCTGCACGAGAAGGTGCGCGAACGGCGTCAATTCCATGGACTCCAGCGCCTGCTCGATCCGCGGGCGCACCTGGCGGTGCGGGATGTCATACAGCCGCGCGGAGAGCAGCAGGTTCTCCCACGCGGTCAGCGCGCCGTCGGCGGACAGCAGTTGCGGCACGTAGCCGATATGGCGACGCACCTGCTCGGGCTCCCGCGTGATGTCGTAGCCGGCGACCGTTCCGCTGCCCGACGTCACCGGTAACAGGGTGGTCAGCATCCGGATGACGGTGGTCTTGCCGGCGCCGTTCGAGCCGATCAGGCCGAAGGCCTCGCCGCGCCGCACGCTGAAGCTGACCCGATCGACCGCGACGAAGTTGCCGAAGTGTCGGCTCAGGTCGCTGACCGCGACGACGGCCGGCGTGGCCGGCGGTGTGCCGGTGCCGGCACGCTCGGGTGGCACCTTGTCCTGCATGACCGCAGACTGCCCGCACGGGCGAGGCGGGTGCATTGACCTGCGTCAACCGATCGCTTGCTGGTCGAAAGGTCGGTCCCAGCCCGGCGCCACGACAGGTCTGGCGTGACCGGCCGTCGCGCCGGGTGAGATCGTTCCTTATACGCAATTTTCATATATCTTCTGCAATGTTCCGACGGCATGACGGGAAGACAATGTCAGCCATCTCGCGAACGATCGTTATGCAAGCGCCGGAATAATTAACGCTGCAAAGCGGCGCCGTCCTACGCGGCGACCCAGCTCTTGCGCTCGTCGGCATAGACCGGGCCGGGATTGCCGCTGACCGTCGTGCGCCACATCACGCGCGCCTCCTTGGCGGCGTCGAACCAGGTTGCCGCGTGCACCAGGCACCGATTGTCCCAGACCAGCACGTCGCCGCGCGTCCACTCATGCACGTAGACGAACTCCGGCCGCGTCAGATGCGTCATCAGCTCGACCAGTAGTGCCGCGCCGTCGCCGTGCGGGCCGGGCTGCATGCCGACCAACGGCCCCTCCAGCCAGTCCATCTGGCCGAACTCGCACAGATACAGCGCGCGCCGCCCGGTGACGGGATGGGCGCGCACCACCGGCTGGCGCTGCGGGCGCTCGTGCGGGCCCAGCGGGCGCGGGGTTTCGCCGGCCAGCACCGCGTCGCGCGAGCGTCCGGCGCCCGGGCGGACGTGCAGTCCCTCCAGTCCGTCGACGCGCGCCTGGAGCGCCGGCGGCAGCGCCGCATAGGCCGCGGCACCGTCGGCGAACAGGGTCTGGCCCTGGCCCTGCGGTACCGGAACGACCGCGAGGAACACCGAGATGTCCGGCGGCGGCCGGCGATAGCTCTGGTCGGTATGCCAGCCCCGGCGGTGCGGGAACTGCACCGGCAGCCTGCCGTCCGCGGTCAGCGGCGGGTCGGGCAGTTTCGGCGGCGGGCGGCTGGCCGGCGGCGTGTTCGAGACGATGAAGATCTCCGGCACGCTCGCGTGCACCATGTTCAGCGGCGTAAGGGTTTTGCGGTAATTTTCCACCTCCGGCCCGAACAGCCGGCTCAGGCGTGCCAGCAGCGCCGGTTCATCGGCCATCGCCTGCATCCCCTGGAGCAACAGCAGGCCCTGGCTGTCCGCGAGCAGGCGCGGCAGCGTTTTTGGCGCGCGTTCGGCGGCCTGGATCAACGCGTGCGCGCCCGCCGCGCCGGCCAGGGAGAGAAGGCCACCGAAATTGGCCCCGCGGAGGGGCCTCACGAGGTCGAAGCTGCCGCTCACGGTGCACCTGCCTTGTCGAGAGTATGGCGATCAGATCGAAATTGTATCCACAAGATTGCGGACAGCAACGCGACGCGGCCCGGATGCTCGGCGGCGCATCGACCGGTACCATCCAACACAGCTACATTCGCCCCGTGCAAACCATCTACCACACCCTGATCCCCGCGCTTTGGTACCTCTGGCTCGCCGGCTGGATCATCTCCGCCCTGCGCACCAAGCGGGTGCTCCGCGCCGAGAGCATCGCCTCGCGCCTGTCGCACCTGATCCCCCTCGGCCTCGGCATCGCCCTGCTCGTCTCGCGCCGCCTTGCCGGCCCCTGGCTGGCCACGCGCCTCTATTCCCAGACCGTGTGGACCTTCTGGTCCGGTGCCGCGCTGGTCGCCTTCGGCCTTGGTTTTGCCGTCTGGGCGCGTGTGCATCTCGCCGGCAACTGGAGCGGCACCGTCACCCTGAAGCAGGACCACAGCCTGACCCGCAGCGGGCCGTACCGCCTGGCGCGCCACCCGATCTACACCGGCATCCTGCTCGCCATCCTGGGCAGCGCCATCGCCGAGGCGGAGTGGCGCGGCTACGCCGCCTTTGCGCTGATCATCCTCGCGTTCCTGCGCAAGATCGCCATCGAGGAACGCTTCCTCACCGCCCAGTTCGGCGACGCCTACGCCCGCTACCGCGCCGAGGTCCCCGCCCTGATCCCCTGGCCGCGCGGATAACCCGCATCCTGCCTCGTCTACCGTCATGGCCGGGTCCGCCACGACGGCGAGGGAACGGCCTCATCCAACATCTTGTGGTCCGCCCGGCACAGCCCGCACAATCCACGGGCGCCAGCCGAGTCGCTTCCCCGCCACACAACGAGGCCACCTTGGGCAAGCCATCCCCCCGCGAGCACGCCACCGACCCCAGCCACGCCCCGCGCCGCCGTCCGCGCGCAAAATCCCGCGCCAAGCGCGTCGTCGAGCGGGCACCGCCGCTGCAAGGCTGGCTCTCCAGCGACGAGGACGAGCTCGAACGCCGCCGCTGGCGCGGCCAGACCGAGATCCTCGCCGTCGAGGCGCTGGAACCGGCCCACCCCTATTTCGGTACCTTCCGCGTCCGCTCCGCCTCCGGCGGCAGCTACGAGATCGAACTGCGCAGCCTGACCGAGCGGCTGAACTCCTGCGGCTGCGCCGACCACCGGGTCAACGGCCTCGGCACCTGCAAGCACATCGAGGGCGTCCTCGCCGCGCTGCGCCGCCGTGGCAAGCGCGCCTTCGCCGCCGCCGCGCGCACGGGCAGCCCCCGGGTCGAGCTGTTCGTGCCGCGCGACGGCGACGCGACGCCGCGCCTGCTGTGGCCGGCCGCCCTTGGCGCGACGGCCGCCGCCGACCCGCTGCGCACCCTGCTGGCACCGTTCGTCGCCGCCGACGGAACCCTGTGCGACGCCGCGCCCGCCACGCTGGAAGCGCTCGTCGCCGCCGTCGCCGCGGCCGATCCGGCCACCCAGGCTTGCATCCGCGTCTCCCGCTCCCTCGCCCCCTGGATCGCCGACGCCAACCGCCGCGCCGCCCGCGCCGAAGCGCGCGCCCGCTTCGAAGCCGACGTGGCGGCCGGCCGCGAAAGCATCGACCTGCTGCGCCACCCCCTGCTGCCCTACCAGCGCGAGGGCATGCTGCATCTCGCGTTCGGCGAGCGCGCGCTGCTGGCCGACGACATGGGCCTCGGCAAGACCATCCAGGCGATCGCCGCCTGCGAGCTGCTGCGCAAGCTGCGCGGCGTGGCGCGCGTGCTGGTCGTCTGCCCCGCCTCGCTCAAGGGCGAGTGGGAGGAACAGATCGCCCGCTTCAGCGGCGCCGAAACGAAGCTGGTCAACGGCAGCCGCCCCCAGCGCCTGTTCCAGTATGACCACCCCGCCTTCTTCACCGTGGTCAACTACGAGCAGGTCGTCGCCGACGGGCCAGAAATCAACGCGCGCGTCCGCCCCGACATCGTCATTCTGGACGAGGCGCAGCGCATCAAGAACTGGCACACCAAGACCGCGGGCGCGGTGAAGTCGCTGGAGGCGCCCTACGCCTTCGTGTTGACCGGCACGCCGCTGGAGAACCGCATCGACGAGGTCTACTCCATCGTCCAGTTCCTCGACCCTGGCCTGCTCGGCCCGCTGTTCCGGTTCAACCGCGATTTTTACGAGCTGGACGAGCGCGGCCGCCCGGTCGACTACAAGAACCTTCAGGACCTCAAGGACCGCCTCGCCCCGGTGATGCTGCGCCGGCGCAAGCGCGACGTGGAGACCGAGCTGCCCGGCCGCACGGTGACCACCTTCATGGTCCCCATGCTGGACGAGCAGCGCGCGCGCTACGACGACTACCACGCGCCGGCCGCAAGGCTGATCGCGGCGGCGCGGCGCCGGCCGCTGACCAAGCAGGAGTTCGACCGGCTGCAGCAACTGCTCGCCTGCATGCGGATGGTCTGTGATACGCCCTACATCCTCGACCAAAGCTGCCGCATCAGCCCGAAGCTGGAGGAGCTGGAGCGGGTGCTGGCCGAGTTGGTGGCCGAGCCCGACCGAAAAATCATCCTGTTCTCGGAATGGGAGCGCATGCTGTTCCTGGTGCGCGAGCTGGCTGAGGAGATGGGCCTCGAATTCGCCTGGCACACCGGCTCCGTCCCGCAGGAACGCCGGCGCGCGGAGATCGCGCGCTTCAAGCGCGACCCGGGCTGCCGGCTGTTCCTGTCCACCGACAGCGGCGCCGTGGGGCTGAACCTGCAGGCGGCCAGCGCCATCATCAACCTCGACCTGCCGTGGAACCCGGCGCGGCTGGAGCAGCGCATCGCCCGTGCCTGGCGCAAGAACCAGATGCGCACGGTGGACGTGATCAACCTGGTCACCGAGGACAGCATCGAGCACTCCATGCTGGGCCTGCTGGCGCAGAAGCAGGCGCTGGCCGACGGCGTGCTGGACCGCGACGGCGACCTGAGCGCGGTAAAAATGCCGTCCGGGCGCAGCGCCTTCGTCGAGCGCATGGCGATGATGCTGGGCGAGGCGGCGCCGCCGGTGGTGGTGACGCCGGCCGAGGTGGCGCCCGCATCGCCGGCCGACCGGCTGCGCGCCGACCTGCTCTCGCGCCACGGCGACGCGCTGCTGCTGCTGACCGCGCGCAAGGGGACCGACGGGCGCGAGGTCTTCGTCGCCGTGCTGGACGCCGACGCCGCCACCGTGGCGCGCGAGCGCGAGCATCTGGCCCAGGCCGCCGCCGCGGCGTCGCCGGGCGCGGCGTCCTCCGGCGCGGACATCCCTGGCGCGGCTTCCCCGGGCGCGGCGTCCGTCGAACGTCCGACGGTCGAGGTGCTGGACCGCGCCACCCACGAGGCGATCGAGCGGCTGACCGCGTCGGGCCTGCTGCACGCGGGGGGCGAGGCCGGGCACGACCTGGTGCGCTCGCCCAGCCTGCCGCCGCCCGCCGAGACCGTCACCCGCCAGCGCCTGGCGAAATGCGCCGAGTGGCTGGGCGGCGCGGAACGCAAGCTGCGCATGGCGCTGCTGCTCGCCCAGGGCGGTTTCGCCGAGGAGGCGATGCCGGCGCTGAACGCCTGCCTGGACCTTGCCAACAACGCCCGCGCGGCGATGCACGGCGAGGCGGCGGTGGAAGCGGAGGCGGCCGACGACGCGCCGCCGCCGACCGACGCCGGCGCCGGTCCGCTGGAAAGCCTGACCGCGACCACCAACGCCGTCGAACGCATGCTCGCCGAGGTCCGCTGCGGTCTTGCAACGGCGCTAGCCGCCTGACCATCTTTACCTCTCCCGCTGCGCGGGAGAGACGCCCCGCATCGGGGGCCGATGCGCCACCGGGGATGAAAATTTCCCGCATGGCGGTGTTTGTAGGATGATATTTCTATTTTCATAGCAGGTCGAGGCGCGCAGCGCCGAGGGTGAGGGTGGCGCCGCCGCACCGGCGTCGCGACGGCCAGCATGTGCCTCACCGGCCGCACGGCCCATCATCGGGGACCGTCATGTTCGACATGCTTGAAGCGTACGACATGAAGTCGCATACGCAACCAGAGGTGCCCCATGCCGCCCATTGCCCGCAACAAGACCGCGCGCCGCGATGCGCGCATCCCCCCGGAACGTAAGCAGCAAAGGCCACGCGAGGCGGAAGTCCAGGGCCGCTCGGTCAGCGATGACGTCACCGCGAGGCTACGCGCGGCGGTCCAGCGGGACATCGCCGAGTTGGAGGTCATCCGCCTGTCGCGCGAAGCCTCCGAGCGCTTCGCCGCCATGCTGATCGACCCGCCCGACGTTTCCCCCGCGATGCAGCGCGCCTTCGAGCATCACCGGCGGTTGGTGACGTCGGCGTGAACAGGAAGGCGCGGCGGACGACCTAGTACAGCGATTCCGAATTGGCGATCACGAGCGATGGGCCGGCTTTCCGCGGCACCGTCTGTGGCCGCCGAACCGCCGCCGGCGTCGTTCTATTCGGCAATTCGCGAACGCTGTACTAGGATATTTGATCTGCGGCGCGTTTAAGATGGACAAGAGTCCTTTGAAGTCGCAGTGCGTCGAGTGACGGGCTCTCTAGGCAGTACGCCTCTACGGACAGTTCTCCGGCGGCCTGCAGGCGCTCGTGCGCCGGCCGCCCTTGCCAATACGCATATTCGTCGGCCTTCATCGCCTGCGGACTGGCGTAACGTCGGATCGGGAAGCGGATAGCTCTGCCCATATCTACCATCATAGCACGGGATACCGGCCGGCGAATGCGCGGATCGGGCATGTCGGCTGCCGCCTTCTCGGTCGCGCCCCTACGCGGTGGCCAGCTTGCGGGGCCGGCCGCCCTTGCGGCCATTTTCGCGTGCAGCGGCAACTTTGGCCTCCGTGCGCGCCAGGCCGCCGCTCTGGCCGAGCAGCCCAGCCATCCAGCGCGGCGATCCGAAGACGCCTTCCAGCAGTGCCGGCAAATAGAGGTCTGCATCGAGCCTCAGCCAATGCAGGCCCAGGCCGGCTGGCGTTATTTCGATGACGGCCAGGTCGGCCGGTTTCGCATCGGCCAAGCCCTCCGCCATATACGGGGGAAAGGCCAGTTCGAGGCCGTTGCTCAGGGTGACCATAACGCGCGACACGCGGCGGTCGTAGCGCGCGGCGACCGCGTGCGGGCCGGATGCCAGGCGCTTTCGCATGCGCTGTTCGGCCTGTTGGATCGCGGCATCAGAGATTTCCACGGATCGTCCCCCATTCAGTGCAAAGGGCCGGGATATGGCCCAGAAGATCGGCGGCCATCTTCCTTATTTCGGGTCCATTGAACCCGTAGCTTTCACGCAGGTCCGCCGGACCAGTTGGGCAGTTGAGCAAGAACACCGCTTCACCTTTCGCGCCGATGACATGCACATGCGGCGGCGGATGGTCATTCGGGTAGATCGTGACCCGCAGGCCGCCAATGCGCAGGATCGTAAGCATTGAGCACTATAGCAAAAACCCAAGAGATTGGGAATGTGGAAACCGCCGGCGCGGCCAACATGCTCAAATAAGTCGGGTAGACGGGAGGTTTGCGCCGCCCCTCTGACGCGAGAAGCCTACGCCCCCACCAACCCCCGCGCGAACTCCGCCGCATCGAACGGCCGCAAATCCCCCACCTGCTCGCCCACCCCCACCGCGTGCACCGGAATCCCAAAACTCTCCGCCAGCGCCACCACCACACCCCCGCGCGCAGACCCATCCAGCTTTGTCACCACCAGCCCCGTCACATCCACCATTTCCTTGAACACCCGCACCTGCGCCAGCGCGTTCTGCCCCGTGGTCGCATCCAGCACCAGCAGCACCGAGTGCGGCGCCGTCGCATCCTGCTTCCGCAGCACCCGAACAATTTTCCGAAGTTCCTCCATCAGCGCGGACTTGTTGTGCAGCCGTCCCGCCGTGTCGATCAGCAACAAATCCGCTCCCGCCGCCCGCGCCCGAGTCAGCGCGTCGAACGCCAGCCCCGCGGCATCCGCGCCCGCCGCGCCGGTAATGACCTCGCACCCGGTCCGCTGCCCCCACACCTGCAGCTGCTCCACCGCCGCGGCGCGGAACGTGTCGCCCGCTACCATCACCACGCGCAGCCCCTGCTCGCGATACACCTGCGCCAGCTTGCCGATCGTCGTCGTCTTGCCGGTGCCGTTCACGCCCACCACCAGCACGACCTGTGGTTTCAGCGCCGGATCGATCGGCATCTCCTGCGCCACCGGCGCCAGAATGACGGAAAGTTCCTCGGCCAGCGCGGCGCGGATTTCCTCCTCGCTGACCTCCTTGCCGAACCGCGTGCGGCGAAAACTGCCGATCACCCGCGCCGCCACCGCCGGCCCCAGATCCGCCGAGATCAGCAGCTCCTCCAGCTCCTCCAGCGCCGCGTCGTCCAGCCGGCGCTTGCGGATAATCGCCGAGATCCCGTCGGTCAGCTTCACCGCGCTCCGCGCCAGCCCCTGCCGCAGGCGCGCGAAAAACGCCCCGAGCGCCATCAGGCGGCCTCGGCCAGCAGATGCGTCGCGGAGGCCCCGGTCACCACCGCCGCGATCACCTCCCCGGCTGCGCGCGGCGTCGTCAGCCGCACGGGGGCGAAATGCTCGGAATGCCCGCCATCGTCCGCCTCGGTCAGCAGCGCGATCCGTGCGCCCACCTGTCCCGCCAAAAACCGCGCCGCCGCCGCCTGCCCGACCTCCCGCAGCCGCGCCGCCCGCTCCCGCCGCACCGCCACCGGCACCGCCGGCATCCGCGCCGCCGGCGTGCCCGGCCGCTCGCTGTACGGAAACACGTGCAGGAACGGCAGCTCCGCCTCCGCCAGAAACGTCAGCGTCTCGCCGAACAGCGCGTCGGTCTCGGTCGGGAACCCGGCGATCAGATCGGCGCCGATCGCAATGCCCGGCCGCAGCGCCCGCGCCCGCGCGATCGCCGCCAGCGCCTCCCCGCGCGAATGCCGCCGCTTCATCCGCTTCAAGATCAGATCGCTGCCCGCCTGCAACGACAGATGCAAATGCGGCATCAGCCGAGGCTCCTCGCCCACCAGGCGCCACAGCTCTTCATCGATCGCCGCCGGATCGACCGAGGACAGCCGCAGCCGCCCCAGCTCCGGCACCAGCGCCAGCAGCCGCCGGACCAACTGCCCCAGCGACGGCGCCCCCGGCAGATCCCCGCCGTAGCTGGCGATATCCACGCCGGTCAGCACCACCTCGTGATACCCGGCCGCCAGCAGCGCGCGCACCTGCGCAACGACCGCGCCCACCGGCACGCTGCGCGACGGCCCGCGGCCGAACGGGATGACGCAAAACGTGCAGCGATGATCGCACCCCTGCTGCACCTGCACGAACGCCCGCGCCCGCCCGGCAAACTCCGTCACCAGGTGCGCCGACGTCTCCCGCGCCGTCATGATGTCCGCCACCGCCGAGGGCGCCCCCGCCACCCAGCTTTCCGCCAGCAGCTTCTCGACATTGCCCAGCACCCGAGCCACCCCCGGCAACGCCGCCCAGGCCGCCGGCCGCAACTGCGCCGCACACCCGGTGACAACGATGCGCGCCCCCGGCCGCGCGCGCGCCGCACGGCGGATCGCCTGGCGCGCCTGCCGCTCGGCCTCCGCGGTCACCGCGCAGGTGTTGACGATGATCGTATCGTCCAGCGCCCCGGGCTCGCCGCGATCGGCGCGGGACGCAAGTTCGCGCATCACCTCGCTCTCATAGGCATTCAGCCGGCAGCCAAAGGTCAGAATCTCGACGCTCATGGCGGATACGCCGCCAGATCGACGCTGCCGGTGAACGCCGTCGCGACCGGCCCGGTCATCAGCACGTGGCCGTCCTCACGCCATGCGATCCCCAGTTCGCCGCCGTCCATCACCACCGTCGCCCGCCGCGCCGCCAGCCCGCGCCGGTGCGCATTCACCAGCGCCGCGCAGGCACCCGAGCCGCACGCCAGAGTCAGCCCCGCCCCGCGCTCCCACACGCGCAGCCGCAGCCGCTCGGGTCCCAGGACCTGCGCAAAGCCGATATTGGCCCGCTCCGGGAACAACGCGTCGTGCTCCAACGCCGGTCCCAGCGTCTCGATCGGCACCGCCTCGACATCCCCCACAAAGAACGTCGCATGCGGATTGCCCATCGAGCACGCCGCCGGATCCGCCACCCCTCCGAGCGCCAGGTCCAGATGCAGCGTATCCATCCGCCGCGCCAGCGGCACGTCGGTCCAGTTCAGCCCGGCCGGCCCCATGTCCACCGTCACCCGCCCATCATCCAGCAGGTCGGCCGGCAGGTTGCCCGCGACGGTGCGGATCACCAGGTGCCGCCGCCCGGCCTCCGCCGCCAGCCGCTCCACCACGCAGCGCGTGGCGTTGCCGCAGGCGCCGGCCTCCGCCCCGTCCGGGTTGCGAATGCGCATGAAGGCGTCGGCGTTCGATCCCTCCGGCGCCGGCTCGATGATGATCAACTGGTCGCAGCCGATGCCGCGCCGCCGGTCCGCCAGTGCTGCCGCCCGCGCCGGCGTGATGCCAAGCGCCGCCGCGCGCGCGTCCAGCACGACGAAATCATTGCCGCAGCCATGCATCTTCACGAAGCCGGTGATCATGGCGCCTTATATGGGCCGCCGCCGCCCGAAGGAAGGCCAGGGGCTTCGCCCCTGGACCCCACCAAGGGGCGCTGCCCCTTGGATCCCCGCCAAGGGCGGAGCCC
>Ga0209415_10008463_pt1 | contig 17840 bp, 13 predicted proteins | sample PeaSoiSIISIP2007_FD_187696 | JGI IMG/M metagenome (GOLD analysis project Ga0209415, IMG submission 187696) | Peat soil microbial communities from Weissenstadt, Germany - SII-SIP-2007 (SPAdes) (version 2) | ecosystem: Environmental > Terrestrial > Soil > Wetlands > Peat | place: Germany... | reverse complement strand
GGTTTCGATGATGGGGAATACCCAGATTGACTCGCGGATGGACGTGCCAATGTTGGTGTCCTGAAGCCACTGGCACACACTCATGATAGACATCTAGCTGAAGGCCTCCCGGGATATCTACGAGCTATTATGATATGTCAATTGAACGGCGTTGCTTACTGGGCCGGAGGTTACAATCGCCGCTTTTACAATTGCCGGTTGGCGGCGGCCAGCATATATTTCTCTTCCAGGCGTAACCGCACGCGGTCCGGCCTACCCTGCACGGTCTTGTCCGGATATTGGATCGCCACATCGTCCATGGACTGGTTGTGGTCTCCCAGAAGTTTGTGGCGAAAACAAAACGTCCGGACCAACTGCATCTTCTGCTTGGTATCAGACGAGTTGGCGAAGGTCAGCGCGGCCGGCGGATCGAAAAACAGTTGGGTGGTGGCCAATTGGCTTTTCAAAGCGGCCAGCGTATCCTGAGAGGCCTCCGCCATTTTCTGCAATACCTCTTCCCGCGCGGAAGCTGAGGCCATCCGCGACATGACTTCATACCAGGCGCCCGTGAGCGCTTTCGCAAACCGATCTCCCGATTGATCGGGCCGATTCAGCACCTCGGTCCGAACGGCGAGAACGTCGATGATTTCACCGGGTATCTGCGATGAGTCGAAGATGCGCTGCACTTTGCCGCTGGCTTCTATTTGTCCGGCCATCGGTTTCCACGTCACGGCAGCTCCAATGCTTGGATCATTCAAGAATGCGGCTGCAATGTCGACATCGGTGGTGTTGATCAGGCTCAGCCTGGGGATTTGAGACTCCATGCCGTGCAGCGCCATGGCCCGCTCCAGAAGATAGTGCGAGACGGTCTCCTCGATCAGTAAGATTTTTTCCTTGGGGATATCTTGCAGCCGGGAGCCTCCGCGCGCCAGGATCATGTCGTTGCCGTTTGAGAAATCGTCGATAAAGAGCACGGTGGTGTCGACGCCCGCGGCGGCAGGCATGTCCAGCGCTTCCATGTTGGTCATGGCGCAGGCGTCCACGGTTTTTGCGACAAAGGCGTCGATGGAAGCCGCGTAATCCAGACGCCGAAACTGGATGTCGACGTTGTACTTGTCCGCCCACTTCTTCAGGATTCCGGTCCTCTGCATGTAGGGATACGGATCGTAGCCGACGTAGACGGACCAGGCCAGTGTAAAGGTTGGCTTCGGCGCTTCTGTCCTGGCACAGGAAGCCAGCGTCAGCAACAACAATCCCGTTGCCGAGAAAGCCGCTAGTCGCATGGGCCGCCTTCGGCATGGGCCAGCAGCGTATCCGCCTCTGCAGCCATCCAAGCGGCAACGCTGGCGCTGACGCCTGAAATGATGTTGGGGCTCGAGTGTGTCGATGGTGAAGATTCGCTCGCGTAGCTCGCCGTTTTCGACGATTCTCTGGCGCACCTGCTGCGTTTCGTGATCCAGCTCGAAGCCGTCATGGATGGAAAGGATCTGGCCTTCGCGAAGCGGGTTAGTGGACAAGGCGATCGTGAAATCACCAGAAGCGGGATCGCGAACCGCATAGCTGGCCTCGCAACTGAACAGTTCGCGCCCTAGAATTTGTGTCGCGCATGGGCGGCCTCGTACCAGTGCGGCATGGTCCCCGCACACAATCAGTGCGCCGCCGCGATGCGTCACCTTGCCAGTTTCGGGCACTCGCTCCTCGATCAATTGCAGCCCGACCACCGGTCCAGGACTAGAGGGTTGAAGCCGCCAATCCTCGACGTAGGCGTCGTTGGGTGCGAACTCGATCATGCAGTCGCCTATGCGACGGAGGCATCCAGTCTCGGGCCATTTGTCGTGAATCTGAAATGCTTGCCAGCTGGACCAGCGCATGGATGCGCCGTCCCATTCGGTTCGTGCCGCGCCCCCTTCGGCCTGAGCCAGCAACGCAATTTCCGATTCCGTAAAATCGTCGAGCGACGCCCGGCCCCGAGCGCGAGGCCGCTCGGGAGAGACGCGAATATCCGCGCAGATCCCCCGGGTCTGTAGCCAATAGACCTCCGTGCTTCGATCGCATTGACCCCCAAAGAATGTAATCGAACGCCTGCGAAAACATCCGATCAGCCAATCCGGAGCCGCAGGGGCGGCAATGGGATACGGCGCGGGAAGCGCCGCCACCTCACGCAGAGTCATGGCTGGCCGGATCCTTCGGCGGTCTTGTGTCGTGCCTCCTGGCCAAAGGACGAAAGCGGAAGTGACGAGGATGGAAGCGCAAGCTCTCCCCGTGCAAGACGCTTCTTGAGGTATTGAAAGCTCTGGACCGTTTGCGCGTACAGGTGTTCGCCTGCCATCACCGAAGGATATTTGCGCGGTCTGTCGGGTCCAACAAAGTGCGGCAGCGGTTCGACTAACGTGTCATAGTCGCAGACACAGAAAAAGGGAAAGGAATAACGCTCTTCACGAACGCGGCGCACGCGATGCGAGGTAGCCACGAACTCGCCGTTCGTCCAGGTCTCAAACATATCCCCGATGTTCACGACAAAAGATCCGGGAACGGGCGGAGCGTCCACCCAATCACCGGCGCCATTCATCACTTCCAGGCCGGGCGCGGTCGGGAGCAGCATGGTGAAGCACTCATAGTCCGTATGAGCGCCGATGCCCATGGAGTCCTCAGCGTCGGGGTTGTAGGGGTAATGGATGAGCCGCAACTGGGAAGGCGGGCGATTCACGAGGCGCGCAAAATGGTCTTCTTCCAGGCCGAGCGCAAGGGCGAATCCGCGGAACAAAGTGCGGCCCAGTTGAAGAACGGACTGGTAGTAGGCGTTGACAGTCTCGCGAAAGCCGCCCAAATCCGGCCAAACGTTGGGGCCGAGCATCGGATTTCCGGCCCGAACCTCTGCCGCGTCCGAAGGCAGATCGAGACCCAGGTCGAAGGCCTCTTTGCGGTCACGCGTTCCCGAGGCGAAAACCTCTTCTCCTTCGGGAACGTAACCGCGGTGATTTCGCGAATGGCCGATGTACCATTTCATTTTCTGCTCCAGAGGGAGCGCAAAAAAGCCGGTGGTCTGCTGGAGCAGGCGACCGATGAGTTCCGGCGATACGCCATGGCCGGTGACGTAACAGAACCCGGATTCCCGTGCCGCGCGTCCGAGTGCATCGGCGGCTTGAAGCCGGCGCGAGGAGTCTTGTTGATAAAGCGCCGAGATATCGATTACCGGCAATTGGAGAGGGACAGGCATCGACATTGTTTCCTCTGTTGACAGTCGTGCCAGGTCGTCCGGGCTAAGCACACGACCGAACGTGGGTACAGTGTCGGGTCGTCCCGAGAAAGCTTTGAGGTATGCTAACACGTTTGTGGCGTGTTTTCCGACCGTGGAATTGTCGAGGTTGACGTGACTGGGGCTTTGATTCTAATGGCCGCGTGTTGGCGCCGCTTCTCAATACCCTTTGATATTTTGATCGAGCGGCGTACGTTTGACGCAAAGGACCGAGGCCGCCAATTCGGCTGCGGCTTTCACCAAAGGGCCCATTTTCGGATGATTTGGAATGATGTCGGCCGGCAGTCCGTAGGCTTCGAGGGTTGCGGTCATCACAGGACCAACCGACGCGATCGCGACGTGCTCGCGTAGCGCTTCTCGTACTTGCGCTTCGATGCCGAGGTCGCGTGCGATTTCCATCAGATGGTCCAACTGAATGGACGACGTAAATATTACGACGTCGAGTTCCCGAGCGGCGAGCCGGCGAGCGGCTTCGCGAAGGGGCTCACGATCTTCCGGCAGTTCCCAGCGATAGATCGCAATCGGCGTGACTTGCGCGCCCAAGCGTTCGAGCGCTGCGTTCATTTCGAGATTGGGACGACCGTATTCCTGCACCGCGATCCGCCGCTCGGGCCTCTCGGCGACCGCCGCCACGATTTCTTTCCACGTGTTGGGCTCGGGAACCACAATGGCAACGGGAACATCCATCGCTCTTAGCAAGGGAACGGGCTTGGGGCCTCGCGATACGATGGTCACGCGCCGCAGCGCCGCGGCTAAGCGCTCCACTGGCATGTGCGTGGCGATCACGTCGCGTAAGAACGCCAATCCTGCGCCCGTCATGCACACCACCAGATCGAATTCGCCGGATTCCAGGCGCTCCACGAATCGGACTGCGTCGCTGTGATCTTCGAGCGCACGTTCTTGCACCGAAGGAGCCACCAACGCGTCGCCATCCAGGCGGCGAATGAGTCCTTCGATCTCCTTGGCCCGGCGGCTTTCCAAGCTCAGCACACGCAGTCCCGCGAATGACATCTACGAAAACGAGTTGCCCCCCTTAAGTCGAGTATTGCGCACGCACACCTAGAATCGATAAAAGAACTCGATATATCCGAACCGTCCGTCCTTGCCTTCCGGGTAGATCTGCTCCATGGAAGCCAGCCCTTGTGTGTAGCCAAGGTAAGCGGTCAGCGTGACCTTCCGCGATGGTCGATATTCCACACTCGTGTCATACAGGTTTCCGAGCGATCGCTTGCCCGAGGTCGAGCGACCGATATATCCAAATGTCCAAGGCTGATAAACACCGCCGCCGCTGTACCACAGGTCGTTTGCATTGCTGAGCCGCAGCGAATGGAACTCGCTTGATACGGTCACCTTGGCATGCGGGCGGAGGATGAGGGATCCAAGCAGGTCCTCGGTATTCATCATGTTGAAAAACGGAAACCGCGCGTAAGGCCGGGGAGTGGGAAGCACTTGAAAGAAAGTTCCGTGTGTATTGTCCTTGGGATTCCCGTCGCCCGAGCCCTTCGTAAAGCCAACGCGCAGCCAGGGCTTCAGCAGCGGCACCAGCTTTGGCTGCCAGCCGCCTTCGAAATCGATCGCATAGGCGCGTTGTTGCTCGGTGCCCCAACGGCCCGTCTGCACGGCTCCCCAGGCGAGCAAGTCCCACGTACCGGAGCTGGTAGTGAACGCATGCAGGCTATGGCCTCCGAAGGTGTCGATGCGAATGTTCTCCGTGTCGCCCCGCCGCACCGCGAGTGGACGATTGTCCGTCTTTAGAATATGCCGCCAGTCGTCATACTCCAGCACGAAGAAGCGTGTGTCAGCGGTGTGATTTCCTTTGCCCCACTCGTGGGTGTATGCGCCATACCCGAAGCCGACCCGGTTCCAACCCCAGCCATCGACTTGAAAGACACCGCGGGTCGGGACAGCCGCAATGAACGTGAAATTATCCGAGGGTGTCGAGAACGAGTAGTGGACGCCATCGAAGCTGCGACCTACATCGGACCAGCCAAAGTCGCCCAGCAGCCGCTGGCTGACCCGGTCGCGTTTGACCACAGCCAGCGTGGCATTCTTGGGCGCGATTTCACTTCCGTCCAAGAAAGTGAACCGGCCAACCTGCAGCGTTTGTCCTTCGCTTCCCCCTAGCTCGTCGAACCGCAGGTAGAGTTGCTTGGGGAAGATCATGGCGGCGTTTTGACGGCCGCCGTTCGCGGTATAGTAATTCGACCCGAGACCGAGCGCGCCCTGCGGCGCCGCATCAGTCGCTTGTGAGGGCATGCCAAGCAGAAAGGGAACGGCGAATTCAGCGTCCCAATCCCAACCACTGAGCTTCTCTGCAAAGTTCAACCGCAACAGGTTGCCCGAGTACTCATATTGGTTCTCGCCCTTGGCTTCCTGGAACCAATCCCAGACGTACAGACGCGAGCGAAGCGATCCGGTTACGGTGACGTCCCCCAGCTTGATCGGATCGTCGGCGCCGGACGGAGGCGCCTGCGCCCAACTAAAGCGAGGTAGAAGTATCAGTGCCAGTGCAAGCAGGATTCTTCGCACGATCAATCTCCCGCCGCCGCTGTTGCCGAGACGAACTGTCCGGAGAGGCGCGCTTCCATCTCCTCGCGCGCGGATCGCTCGTCAACTTCCGAGAAACGAACCAAGATTGTCAACGAAGAGGTCAAGGTCACGAGCACGCCCAGGATCAGGAGCGCTTGAGGCCACGTCAGGCCAGCGGTCTTGAACAGGAATCCTGCCAGGACCGCACCGACATTGCCACCTGCGCCCACAATCCCGGCCACCGCGCCTAAAGCACGCTTGTTGACGAAGGGCACGATGGAATAGGTCGCGCCGTTTGACATTTTCACGAATAGGCCCGCCAGCATCATCGAGCCGATGGCCAAAGGAAGCCAGCGCATTTGCGAAAACAGCATCAAGCCTAAGCCTTCGGCGAGAATCGTGCAGCCGAGCAACGACACCCGGCCCCGCAGCCCCCAGCGCCGGTTGCAGCCATCACTCACGATTCCGCCGAGGGCGCGCGCAAAGATGTTCATCATGCCGAACGACGCCGCCACGAATCCGGCCGCGGTCAGCGCCAGATGGAAGTAGTCCGCGAAATAGAGAGCCGCAATGTTGTCGATGGTCAACTCCATGCCGAAGCAGGCTGCATAAATGGCGAACAGGGCCCAGACACGGGAGTCGCGGAATGCTTCCCCCAGATTGCTGGTTGCCCTGGACCTCCGGCTCAACTCGCCGCTCGCGCGCAATTCCGAGAAGTTGCCGTCCGGAGTATCTTTGGTGAAAGCGTAGTAGGCGATCCCGCACAGCAACATCGCAACTCCCGGAACGAACATCGCCATACGCCAGCCCCACCAAGCGCCTACGCCGAGGCTCAGGAACGCGGCGAACAGCAAGGGCATCACCATCTGTGTCACTCCGCCGCCGAGATTTCCCCATCCGGCCGCAGCCGCGTTGGCGGTTCCAACAACGTTTGGCGCGAACATGACCGACGTGTGATACTGCGTGATCACAAACGACGCGCCGATCATCCCAATGGCGAGCCGGAACGTGAGGAAAGAAGTGTAGTCGTGCGACAATCCAATGCACATCACCGGCAGCGAGCCAATAATCAGCAGGCCGGCATGGGTTTTGCGCGGTCCGATCCGATCGCACAGCCATCCCATCAAAAGACGGCCAAAAACAGCGAGTGCGACTGAAGCAATGATCGAGTTACCGGTTTGCGCCTTGGTCAGATGCAGTTCCTGCCGGATCACCGGCATTAACGGAGCGACACCGAACCAGCTGAAGAAACAAAGAAAGAACGCGATCCACGACATGTGAAACGCTCGCATCGGCGCACTGGAGAAATCCGCCAGGCGAATGCTGGTAGCTTTGTTGCGAATGTTCATAGAGTCAGTTCTCCTTGAGTAGTTCAAAGTGAAAGCTGGCTCCTACGGGGAGAGACACCTACAGCAATCGGGATACCCGTTTGCATCCGCTCAGCCGATGATGGGTTGCCTCGAACGGTGAGGCGGCGATGCTAACAAGATCTTCGTTACGCGACAGCTTCTTCCGGCTCGATGCGGCTACCATGGCCCACATCCACCAGAACAATCCCGTCTTCTACTCGCGTCGGAAACGTCGTGACGCAAGCCGGCAGCGACGCGCGAACCGCCAAACCCGTGTTGAGATCGAATCTCCAGCCATGCAACGGACAAACCACCACGGTGCTGGAGACAATGCCGTCACACAACGGCCCGCCCTTGTGGGGGCATTGATTCTCAATCGTCGCAAAGCGGTCGCCCAGGTTAAAGATGGCTAGTTCCATGCCACCGATGGTGACCGAACGTCCTTCCTGCGGCGGAATATTCTCCGTTCTGGTGACGCGGGTCCAATAGCGTTCGGAAGTCATACGAGATTGTTCTCCAACGGTTGAATCTGGACGAATTGCGTGGGGTTCACCGGTGCTTCGCGCTCCAGCCAGGCATCCTTGGCGATCGCTTTCGATCTCTGCAGGCGGTCCAGGAGCTTCTGTTTTTCCGCCTCCGGCGCGTACACGGTCTCTTTCCGGATTTTTTCGATGCCAAACCGCTCCACAAAGTCATAGGTGCGTTCCAGATAGTTGCCGTTCTCGCGGTAGTACTGGAAGAATAGCTCGCAGGCCTCCAGCGCCTCCTCGGTGGTTTCCACCGTGATCAGAAGGTCAGCCTTCCGCACGGACTTGCCGGCGGCCCCGCCCACCACGACTTGCCAACTGCCGTCCTGACCGACCAGTCCGATGTCCTTCACCGTCGCTTCGGCGCAGTTGCGCGGGCAGCCTACCGCTCCCATTTTCACTTTGTGCGGAGTAAACAGGTTTTCCAAGCGGCGCTCCAACTCGATACCCGCTCGAGTCGAATCCTGTACTCCGAACCGGCAGAACTCAGTGCCCACGCAGGTCTTCACCATGCGCACGCCCTTGGTGTAAGCCTGACCCGAAGGCATGCCGAGATCCGCCCAAACGCTGGGCAAATCGGCCTTCTTTACTCCCAGCAGATCGATGCGCTGACTTCCCGTCACTTTCACCATGCGCACGTTGTACTTGTCGGCGACGTCGGCGATGCGGCGCAATTCGTCGGGCGATGTAACACCCCCGCGCATGCGCGGCACCACGGAGAACGTGCCGTCTTTTTGGATGTTGGCATGCACGCGATCGTTGATGAATCGCGCCGAGCGGTCCTCGTCGTGCCCTCCGCACCACAGCATGTCCAGCATGTAACTCAAGGCCGGCTTGCAGACTTCACATCCCTTCCGGTTGCCGTACACGTTCAGCACTTCTTGCACGGACTTGAGTTGCTGGCCGCGAACGATCTCCCGGAGCTGTTCGTAAGAGAAGGGTAGGCACGAGCACAAAGTGGTCCGCGTCTCCTCTTGAAACTCGGGCGCGACCGCGCGTAAAAGTTGCTGGCACAGGCCAGTACAACTTCCACAACTCGACGACGCGCGCGTGCGTTCCTTGAGCTGGTCCAGGGTGCTGATGCCGTGCCGATGAATCGCTTGGATGATCGTGCCTTTGCTGACGCCGTTGCAGCCGCAGATCACTTCGCTGTCGGGCATTGCGGCAACCTCCAGCCCCACGTCGGGCGTGGGAGGCGGGAATAGCAAATGGCGCCGATGCGGAGCAAGATCGGTTCCTTCACGGAGCCATTGCACGTAGCGCCGTTCGTCCGACGCATCGCCAACCAGAATCACACCGTGCAAGCGATTTTCCTTCACCAACAGCTTCTTGTAAATCCCCAGCGAAGGATCCTCATAGCGGACGATTTCCACCGCGGGATCCGACTCATCAATCGAACCGGCGGAGAAGATCTCCACTCCCATGATCTTCAGCTTTGCCGCCGGCGCTGCACCAGTGAACACCGGCCCGTGATTATCAGTGATGGCTGCGGCCAGAACCTTGCCTTGCTCCATGAGCGGCGCGACCAATCCGAATACCTGGCCACGATGTTCGGTGCACTCCCCGACGGCGAAAATGTTCGGATCGGAAGTCTCCATGTAGTCGTTGACCACGATCCCGCGGCGAACTTCGAGCCCCGCCTTCCGGCCAAGTTCCGCATTTGGCTTAATTCCGGCCGCGATCACAACCAGATCGGCTTCGATCTCCTCGCCCGAGGCAAACCGGAGCCCGTCCACCCGGCCGTTTCCAAAGAGCGCCTGGGTTTGCCTGGGTAGCAGGACACGGATGCCGAGGCTCTCGATCTTGCGCCGCAGAAATGCGCCTCCCGCCGGATCGAGTTGACGCTCCATCAGCGTTTCCATCAGGTGCACGACACTAACTTCGCAGCCGCGCAACTGCAGGCCGCGTGCGGCTTCCAGGCCCAGCAATCCGCCACCGATCACCACCGCTTTGCAGCCCTTCCGCGCTTTCGCGACCAGCACACGCGCGTCGTCCAGCGTGCGGAACACATGAACGTTCTTCTTGTCGATGCCCGGAATGGGAGGAATGAACGCATTGCTGCCCGTGGCCAGGATTAGTTTGTCGAAAGGCGTCACTCCGCCATCCGCGTCGATAGCCACACGCCTGGTGCGATCGATGTGTTCAACCCGAACCCCGAGACGCGCGCGAATGCCGTTGTCCTGGTACCAATCGATGTCGTTGAGGATGATGTCTTCGGCGGACTTCTCGCCGGCCAGGACCATGGAAAGCAGGATGCGATTGTAGTTAGCGTGAGTCTCGTCGCCGAAAATAGTGATATCGAAATCGTGGCGGTGCTTCAGGATTTGCTCCACACAAGCCACGCCCGCCATGCCATTACCCACCACGACGAGTTTCTTCATGGCCGCGCTCCGGTTCGCTCCACACGCACCGCGCATTGCTTATAGTTCGGCTCGCGTGAAATCGGATCGAACGCGCTTTGCGTCACCTCATTGACGTTGGTCTCGGAAAAATGGAACGGCATGAACACCTGGCCTGGGGCAGTGATCTCCGTGAGCCGCAGTTCCACGCTTGAAACGCGGCCGCGCTGCGAGACAACATCCACGCGATCGTGACTCCGCAACCCAAGCTGTTTTGCGTCACGTGGGTTCATCTCCAGCCACGCACGCGGTGAAAGATGTTCCAAGATTGGTACTTCGCGCGTCTTGGTTCGCGTATGCCAGTGCTCCACCGTACGCCCGGTATTCAGGATCAGCGGGAAGTCTTTGACTGGCTGTTCCGGAAATGGCTCCCAGTCCGCCGCGATCAGTTTCGCCCGGCCATCGGGAGTCTGGAAGTGGCCATCCGCGTATAGCCTCGCCGAAGAAGTTCCTCCTTCCGGGAATGGCCATTGCACTGGGCCTTGCTCGGCCAGCAGGCCATAGCTGATGCCCGAATAATCACACAGCCGTCCGGATGACACTCGCTTCCATTCTTCAAACGCGTCTTCCACTGAACTCCATCCGGGAAAAAGTTCCTCGCGGCAGCCGAGTCTTTCGGCGACTGCCAGAAAGATATCGAAATCCGCGCGCGCCTCGCCGGGCGGCGTTACCGCCTGGTTTACTTTACTGACGCGCCGCTCGGAGTTCGTGTAGGTCCCTTCCTTTTCTCCCCAAATCGCCGCGGGCAAAACCAGATCGGCTAACTCCGTGGTCGGCGTGGGATGATAGCCGTCCTGCACCACTAGGAATTCCAGATTCGAGAGCGCCTGACGAAGCACGCCTTGATTGGGAAAGGACACCAGTGGATTCGTCGCAATGATCCACAGCCCGCGAACGCTCTTCGCCAGCGCTCCTTCGATGATGTCTGGATAGGCCAGGCCGCGCTTAGCGGGAAGACGCGTCTCGTCGATGCCCCAAGCTTCCGCCAGTTCCCGTCGATCGCCCGCGTGATCGAACTTGCGATAGCCCGGCATGCTGGAAGTGAATCCGGCTTCGCGCGTCCCCATGGCATTGCATTGCCCGGTGATCGAGAACGGCGCGGCGCCTGCCCTGCCGATATTTCCGGTCAGCAGCGCGAGATTACAAAGCGCGTTCACGGTCGGCGTGCCTAGCGTGCTGTGGTTCACGCCCATCGTCCAGCCAATGAAGCCTGCGCGGGCTCGGCCATAAAGAAATGCCGTCTTGTAAAGCAATTCCTCGCTCAAACCAGTGATCTGCGACACGCGATCCGGCGAATATGCTTCGAGAAAACGAGCCAGTTCGTCAAAACCCGTCGTGTGCTTCTCGATGTAAGGGCGATCGATCATCCCGTGGCGAATCAGAATGTGCGCGATGCCGTTAGCGAGCGCCAGGTCCGAGCGCGGCTTCAGTGGAAGATGCAAATCCGCCATCATGGCGGTTTTCGAAACACGCGGATCGGCTACGATCAGCATCCTCGGTGCATTGGTATCCAGATACTGGCACAGGATGGGCTGATTGTCAGCGATATTCGCGCCGATCAGTAGAACGACGTCGGCCTTCTCCAGATCTTCGTAGGCGCCCGGAGGGCCATCGCTTCCGAACGAGATCCTGTATCCGGAGACCGCGGTGGCCATGCACAAAGTGGTGTTGCCATCGTAGTTGCTGGTACCGAAGCCAAGTTGAACCAGCTTGCCGAGCGTGTAGAACTCCTCGGTCACCAGTTGACCTGTACTCAGCACACCCATCGATTGAGGACCATAACTGGACTGGATGGCGCGGAAGCGTTTCGTCATGGTTTCCAACGCCTCGTCCCAGCCGACGCGCACCAGCTTCCCGTTCTTGCGCAATAGGGGATACTTGGCGCGGTTTTCAGCTTCGATGGTGTAGTGCTCGGAAAGCCCCTTCGGACAGAGCTTGCTGCGGTTCACCGGATGCGAGGCCCACGGGCGAGACGCAATCGCTCGCTCGTTCTTCACTCCGATCTCGATGCCGCATCCGACCGAGCAATAACCGCAGGTGGTGGGCACCCAATGGTCGGGAATCTTCTTTGCGGAAGTGTAGCCGGTGGTTTCATCTCGGGAATAGGCATAATCCTCCTGCAACGTGTCCAAACCCGTAGCCCGCTTCCAGTTCAGAAGTTTCGAGTTCATGCAGCGGCCCTCCCCGCTGCGGTGAATGCGGCGGCAATGTTCTTGGGAACCACCGATACGAAGAACAGCCAGCGGCCGAGCCATTCGCCGGCCAGCGCCAATGCCAGTGCAACCGCGACGGTCCAGTGCGAGTGAGTGGTGAGCGGAAGTACGATGCCCGCGGCGATGAGAACTCCGAGACGAATCAGGAAAGCGTTCTGGAGGCGTCCGGACAGCAGCAGGGCAGAAGCACGCAGCTCGAATTGCTCCGAGCGAGAGAGCCAGAGGAACTTGAGCACTTGGGTGAGAAGCTGTGCGGCGCCGCCCGCGACCACGGCACGCGCCAGCCAGATCTGATCCACATTGCTGAGCGTCCGAATATCCAGCGACCACACGAATAACGGGCCGAGAAGCAGAGCCGTAGAGAAGAATTCTGCAAGGGTGTAGCGGCTGCACCACGCCGGCCGGGCGGGAACCATGTAGATACGTGCCGAGCATGTCACGCCCGCCAGCCCGCAGAGCATGGTCAATAAACCGACCGGCAACTGCGCCGCAAGATGCATCAGGACCATGGCGGCATACAGCCCCGCGACTCCAGCGAAAATCGAAAGACTCAAAACCTCGCGGCTCAACCAGGATCGACGGAGCCCCTTGAGCGCGCGCCAGGCGTAGATCGGCCGGCCGAGATGCAGACTCGCCGTCCCTAGGCTGATCCCCGCCAATGCCAGCGAACCAAGTACCGAGATCAAGCGGACAGCGCCACGATCGAACAGATCGAGAGCCGAGAGCGCTCCGAATGCACCCACGGCAAGCTGCGAAAGAACCAGCATGAAAACCAGCGGCCAATGCGGATGTTCAGGAACAATCCGCTGCGTGTCCACTCGGCCGGTATCGGGCAGCAGATTCCGCGGCAATGTCACGCGCGTCGTCGAGATGCTGTCGTCGGCCGACGGCAATCCGGGCGCGTTGGCGCTCAAATAATCACGCCGCCATTCCTCGATATCAACTATCTCGATGGCGATTGCGCCTTCTGGACAGGCAGCCACGCATGCCGGCGCCATGCCGTCATCGATCCGGTTGTGGCAGAGATCGCACTTGCCAACCACGCCGCGCTCCGGGTTGTACTGCGGCACGCCGTAGGAACAATTCCAGGTGCAATACTGGCATCCTATGCAAGCATCGGCGCTGTGAATTACTACGCCCGTGACAGGATCTTTGCTATACGCTTCCACTGGGCAGCCGATCAGGCAAGAGGGTTCCAAGCAGTGGTTGCAGCCCATCGAGAGATGATGGCGCTGTACATGAGGATAGTGGCCGCCCTCCAGTTCACCCACGCGCCGCCAGTTGATCGCGGCTGGATTGCCGTTTTGCTCGTTGCACGCAACCACGCAGCACTTGCAACCGATACACTTCGTCATGTCAAAGTGAAAGCGATACTGCTCGCCTGGCTGGAGCGCCCGCTGTGGGATCAGCGGCCGTGGCTCCGCTTCGATCTGGATCAATGCCGGTTGCTTGGCGGGAGTGATTACGTAAACTAGCTCGCTTCCGAGCAACGGAAGCCCCGTCGCCTCGTAAGCAGGTGTTTCGAGATACACTTTGTCCGTTCGCGCCACCAGGGCTCCTTGTATCGACAAAACGTGTTAACCACGCCGCAAATACACAGCGGCCAGCTCACAACTGGGTACACGGAAGCGGCTCCGTCAAAGAGCCAAAAAGGTGGGATGCGAACGAGGTCCCAAATACTACGCTGGAAACCCGTTCGTTTCGCGAGCGAACTTGTGGTTAGTATACCAGGGAATCTGGCGTCTGGGAAGTAGAAACTGTGTGAACCCCTTGCGCGCCATTGGTCCGTATTTCGTCCGCCTTAAGGTCAAACAATTCAGGAGCCTTCGGAACCGCCTAAAGAAATCGTCGGGCATTAGTGCGCAGGCCGCTCATTGAAGGGGAGGAGATAAGAGTTATCTAATGGTCGGGCGGGGCGATTTGAACGCCCGACCCCCTGCGCCCAAGTTATCAGGGTGAGTTATTCGACGTTGCTCACCATTGATAGATAGTACTTCAGATTCAGGGTGATGACGCTTCGGTTGAGTCACCCTGAACATCTCTAAAATTCGCTTGGTAATCGTGGGTAGAGTGGTTCCTTCCGTACATCTTTCCGTACACGTTCCCGGCGAGACCGGAAGTGAAATCGATAGCCCGCTAGGTTCGTGCAATAAGGAAACTGCGCACCAGGATGATTCGAAGTCAATCGATCTGAGATCGTCTGCGAGTCTCGCACTGGGGACTGCGGCATCACGAAATCCGAGTGGCACATAGCGGGATTACCGCAAGCGATAGATTAGGCCCGATGAGCTCTTGACTGGTGGAGCCGCGTGACCCATGATCGGAGGTGAAGAGCTACCCGAAATGTCACTTTTGCGCCACGCTCGTCATGAGAAATTTTCGCAACTCGTTGCTAGTGGTATAAAGCCAACCGAGGCATACGTATCGCTCGGCTACAGCAAGGCCGGGGCACCGCAGTCTGCAAACAATTTACTGAAGCGTACTGATGTTGGAGAAAGGGTCAAGGAGATTCAGTCTCTGGCTGCTCGGTCCTCGGCGGAGGCTGTGCTCCTTAGTCGCGAGCGAGTGCTGAACCGGCTCAGCCAACTGAGCCACGAAGCCCAACAGAAAGGCCACTACTCGGCAGCGGCGCGTTGCGAGGAGCTAATCGGGAAGGCGATCGGCATGTTCGATGATCGTTCGGATCTTCTCATACCGTGGGACGGCGACCTAGCCAAGTTGAACGACCGGCAACTGGAAGGCTTAGCGGACTACTTCTTGAAAAAAATGTTGGGGACTGACGATCCGAAGGTTTTGGAGAGTGCGCGGCTACAGATCGACGCCGGCAAGACGATCATCGACATACCCGGCGAAGATGTCGGGTCGACGGCGGTTGAAACACGATCAACCTAGCGCGCAAGAGGTCCGGGGGGCGGTGCGCCACCACTTCCTCCACACCCCAACAGCACTGAGCTGCCACTCCCGTTACCCGACGCATAAGCTAGGGTGCCGTTTTGCGAAGCGGAGAAGCGACAAGGTGGAACTCCCAGTACAAGACACCGCCCACCACAGTACTGTTTTCGGCTCCCGCGTGTTCCTTTGCCGGTGCGACAGAGCAATGATCGGTGTAGCATCCATCGACACATATGAGCCGCGCAGAGTAACTAATTCAACGAGGGACGAGCGTCAACCTCCCCCGCTCTTCGCGGCTCGCCAAACTTCTAACGCACCTCGCGCAACCGATTTTTCAGAACATGCTCATTCGGGCTCTTAGCGCCGCCATCGAGCCACGTCTGGAGCTTGCCGACGCTCAAACTGTGCTCGGTCTCGGGCTGCTTGACGCGGATGGTCAGGCGAGTTGCGAGGCTGAGCCTCCACTGACAGTTCCTAAACCGGTTTCAAATCTCGAATCTTTGCCCGCAGCCGATTCGCCCGCGCATTAATGTTCCAGTAGTGCTTGTCTTTTCTCTCCAGTTGCTCTTGCACTATCATCATCCAGGTGGCGAGTAGTTTCTTTTCTTCTTCGTCAAGCTCCAGCACGAAAGATATCGGTTGCATGGCCCATGGTAACTCTCACTTGAGGCGTCAACAAAACCGGTACGTAAGTCAGTGGAGGAGGCAATGTAGCGAGTCCCAGCGGTATCCTCATATCCTCGTTAACGCGCTACCCTTCCATTGAGAATCCGGCCCTGGCCACTCTCCCATTCCATGTAGCCGACTGTGCAGTGGGAATGCGCCAATCCCATTCAGATGACGCGACTGCGAGCATCGTGTCATTTGTTCACCGGCACGCGTTGCACGACTAAATGGGAAACGGGTCCGCGCCAAGGGCCAACCAGGGCGATAGACTGGTCTCCAGTGCCACAATGAGTACTCAATCGGCGAGGCGAGCCATGGTCCCGAAGGATCGAATTTCGCGCGTAATCTTTGATTACGCAGCCAAAATTGGCGCAGCGCAGGATCTCGATGCTTTGCTCGTGCTCATTGCTGGCCTGGCACGTGACCTGGTCGGAGCGGACCGTTGCAGCATTTGGCTGGTCGATGCCAAGTACAGCCGCCTGTGGACCAAGGTTGCACACGGTGTCCAGGAGCTGCGCATCCCGATCGGGCAAGGGCTGGTGGGGGCCTGCGTCACGCGGAACGAGGCCATTCTTGTGAATGACACTTTGGGGGATGAACGGTTCTTGAGAAGTGTAGATATCGAAAGTGGGTATGTCACGAAGTCCGTTCTGACGCTGCCGTTGCACGGCATCGACGGAAAACCTTTGGGCGCGCTGCAAGTGCTGAACAAACCGGGCGGATTCTCCTCCGAGGACGTGGACCTGTTGGGATTATGCACCACGCATTCGGCATCGACTCTGGAAACTCAACGGTTGCGTCAGGAAGCGGAGGTGGCCCAGCTTCTGCTTCGGGAAATGGAAATCGCTCGGGATGTGCAGCAGCACCTGTTGCCTCAAGCCCAACCGCCGATTCCTGGAATGGACTACGCGGGTTATTGCCGCTCGGCGGAATTCTTAGGCGGGGACTACTACGATTTTCTGCCCAGGCCTGACGGCGTGTAATTGTTCGGTGGCAGACGGCGAAGAATATTGCAGCCAGTACTGCCACGATGCCCGCAACACCTTGGAACTATCCTGCAACTGTGGGCATCCTGGCTGTGCAGACGAGCTCACACACCGGGCCTAGACTCATGATATGAGGACGGCGCGCAGCTCAAGCAGCGCCATTCTTCGCCGTTCGAACCACTGCGCAGCGACCTGCAGCGTGTCTTGGTCCGAAGCGGAATCGCGAGACCATCATGACGTCAAAAACCCGACGCCTTTATCCCTTCATTGCAAAATGCCAGACAATAGATCATCTGTAAGGAGGAACCAAAGATGACAGGTACATACAAAGTCGTTGAACTGGTCGGGACCTCTCCAACGAGTTTTGCCGAGGCAACTCAGGCCGCAATCGCCGAAGCGTACAGAACCCTTCGTCACATGGACTGGTTCGAGGTCGTCCAGGAGCGCGGCCGAATCGTGGACGGAAAGGTGGGGGAATTCCAGGTCGCCCTGAAAGTCGGGTTCAAGATCGAACGCTAAGAAGCACTAGGGGTTGAGCTCGCGAAAAATAGATTCTTTGAAGCAAGGGATAGAAGCGATCTTCTATTGAGCCCCTGGATTCAGTGAGGAAAGTATGAAAAGCATTCTCCTTCTTACCTTGACTGCCAGTGCGTGGGCAGCCGACGCGCAACACGGCTCGACCGTGGTGCATGATCAGGGTTGCCTGGACTGTCACACGGTGAACGCCCAAGGCAGCGGCCATGAGGCCAACGCCACCGCACCTGACCTCGCGGTAGTGAATTCCGTCTCCGCCTATACGCCCTCGGCCTTCGCCAGCGCGTTGTGGAATCACACTCCCGCCATGTGGAGCGAAATCTCAGCGAAGCGCGTGCCCCGGCCGGCGCTGGCGGAGGCGGAGTGGGGGGACGTATTCGCGTATCTGTACTCGGAACGGATCTTCCAGTTCCCGGCTCAGACCAGGCGAGGACAAGAGGTCTTCAGTTCGAAAGGATGCGCCGATTGCCATTCCCTTGCTATGCCAAGCCGCGGTCCGGGCCCGCCCGT
>Ga0209415_10008462_pt1 | contig 17845 bp, 16 predicted proteins | sample PeaSoiSIISIP2007_FD_187696 | JGI IMG/M metagenome (GOLD analysis project Ga0209415, IMG submission 187696) | Peat soil microbial communities from Weissenstadt, Germany - SII-SIP-2007 (SPAdes) (version 2) | ecosystem: Environmental > Terrestrial > Soil > Wetlands > Peat | place: Germany... | reverse complement strand
GAAGCCTGCCAGCGCAAAGTCATCGTTCTGGCTGCCGCCGATGGCGAATCGCTTGACGAGATTGACCGGTTTACCGCAAGGCGAAATCAATGTGTTTGCCCAAAAGATGAGCCACTTTGGCCATCGTGTTGAGCGTGATCGACGTGTTGTCGGGATCGAGCAGGCGGTCGATGCCGGTTCGGCTGGTTTTGAGCCGCTTTGCCATATCGGCCTTGCTGATTTTTTGCTGATTCATGGCCTTTTCAAGCTCGTGGGCGATTTTGAACTTGATCGCCGATGCACGGCATTCTTCGAGAATGCCTTCGGCTTCGAGAAAATCTTCAAATTTAGAACCCAAATGCTTTTTCTTCATAACGCCACCTATGTCAATTGATTCTTGCGCTTCAATGCCAGGTCAAGTTCATGCTTCGGTGTTTTCTGGGTTTTCTTGACGAACCCATGCAGCAACACCATCGTTTGTCCCTGAACATAAAAAATCACGCGGGCGATTCGGTCGCCTAACCGTGATCGAACCTCCCACAAACCGCTTCCCAAACTCCCCACCAGCGGTTTGCCGATAGGCCAGCAATATTGAACCTTCAAAATATCATCACCGATGATCTTCCGTTCATCCTTGGCCAGTGAAAGAAGCCATTCCCGCACCGGCTCATTGCCGGGGTCCGTTTGGAAGAACAGAACATCGAGCTTTCTCTCGCTGTAGGGCATAGTGTACCACAAATTGTGCGCAGCGTCAATCCTACGCGGCAGACAATAACGGATGTGTGGGCATGTTCAACGGGTTTGACATGTCGGCTGGCAGCCAGGCCGATGTAACGAAATCCGGAAGACAGATATAATGAATTGGTTAATGCCCTGGCGTCTGGCGGACGGCCGTGCGATCATGCAACACATCGACACGATTTCTCCCGAGCTTTCACCGACGCCGGCCAAGGCCTTGGCCGGGGGGCAGCTTCCACTGCCTGCGCCGTTGCCGCCGGAGGCCGTGTTCCTCCGGCTCATGGGGGTGGACTATGTCCGTTTTCGCGCCGCCGACGGCGGCGATCTCTATGTCACCGAACATGGCATGCCGTTTCTGCATCACTTGAATCCGCAGAATTGGTATGAGCCGGATTGGTTCAAGCGAAATCGCGAGCCGCTGGCGGGAAGCGGAACGGTCTACCGCCTGCGGACCAGGCCGATTCCCGAGCATTCCAGTCCCAGCATCCAACTGGTCGTGAAGTGGTCGCGCGTGGGTCAGGACGTTCCGCTGGACACCATGTCGCTGAACAGCGCCATCAACGCGGATTTCAACACGCCTTTCGAAGAATTTTCCCTGCTGGAGGAATTGCGGGCAAGCCGTATCGGACCGGTCGAGTTCCCAATGCTCACTCAACGGCCGCTGGCCATTTATATTCCGCCCGAACGGCTGCAACTCTGGCAAACGGGCCGATCGCGAGAAAAGATCGTCAGCAAGGGCATACAACATGCCGGCGTCGAGATCGACATTCTGCGGTCGTACATCATGCTGTACGGCTGGATCGACGGAATCGACGCGGTCGAAGCCCAGAAAAGGCGCCTGTTCGACGGCCTAATCCCCGACGAGCCGCTCAAGACGCTGACATCGCGCATCCTTCAGGAACTCAACGATAGAGGCTTTACCGTGGTCGACCATAAGCCGACCCACGCGATCGTCCGGATTCATCGCGGGCGGCTGGCGCGGAGGAAAGACGGCCAGGTCGCCTGCGCCATTGTGGATTATGAGTTGCTGGCGCGCAGCCCGGCGCATGAACTTGAGGTCAAGAGCGCCGCGCGCAACCGGTACCTCTTGTTGCAGCGAGACCGCTTTGAGCCGCGGGGCAATCCGCCCACTCCTTCTCCTCTGGTGCTGACAAAAATACTTGGCGTCGATTTCGTCTATGGCGAGGCCGCCAGCACCGGGGGAACTCTTTGGGTCGTTGGCAAGGATCCGCGGCTATTCGACTACTTCCTGCCCGAACGCTGGCGAAGCAAAAAGATATCGCTCTCGGCCTCGGGCCGCACCTGGTATTCCAGGACCAAGGACGGACTTCATCTGGTCTGGAAAGTGTCGCGCGTCGGCGACGTGCCTTCATGCGACATAGCGCCCAAAATTCAAGAGATCATGATCGAGCATGGCTACAACAGCCCCTTTGAGAAATTCGACCTCGCCCTGGAAATGAGCCGTCATGGAATCTCCACCGCTTACCCCCGGGCGATTTACGTCACGGGCGCATCGTCGGAAGCCGGCAAGAGGCCGGACCCCCGGCGTTTCCGGCAGTTCCGTGACGTCCTTGCGCCCGATGGACGGCCCGCACTGAACGAAAGCTCGGATTACGTGACGGTTTGGGGATACTGGCGCGGCTGGGAGGATCGGTATGCGCCCGATAGCACAATCGACTGGAGCCCGATCGGAGCCGGACAAGCCTGTTCCATGGGCCTATTGACTCCTGTGGAGTTGAAGCATCTCGTCAATCGCCACCATTCGACGCTCCGCGGCGCCGGCTACGAAGACCTTTCTCCGGATTTCGATCACGTCCTGCTCTCGTTCATCCCTGATGGAGCCATCAAACGAAACTCCAGCGGTGAGATCGAAACCAGGCATTGCAACTTCGAATTGGTGCGCCGCCTCGATTAACGGCAAACAGAGTCTGGACGGGAGGTTGACCGTCCAAAACACCGCGTTTAAGGCGGCGAGCCAAAAAGAGTCGAGCAGAAAAAGATTGCCAAAAATCCGAACCCAGATATCCTATATAGAGAATAGCTGACCATGTTCGGCAAAGGTCCAGTGGGAAACCCCGCGTTTGGGCGGAAAAGCGGGAAAAGGCCAAAGTGGTGAACACAAATCGGATGTGTTTTAGTTTGAGATTCTCCGGATAAGCTTGCCAGATTCACCGGCGCGATTGTAAGGGCGTCATTCCCGAAATTTACGGCTTGAAGTTTGTTTTTATCTCAATGCGATTGACGTGAGGGGCGGGCGAGGGGCGCAGGAGCGGAGTTGATGGAGAAAACGCTGCACACTCCGATGGTGGGCGAACATCCGACCATGAGGCGACTGCGCGACCTGGTCGTTGCCGTCGGTCGGCGGGAAAGCACCGCGCTCATTCGTGGTGAGAGCGGCACGGGCAAGGAACTGCTGGCGCGGCAGATTCATCAGGCCAGCCTGCGGGCGACCGGGCCGTTTGTTCCCGTCGATTGCTCAACGCTGCGCGACTCCCTGATGGAATCCCAACTCTTTGGCCATGTTCGCGGCGCGTTTACCGGCGCCGCGTGCAATACCCTGGGATTCTTCCGCGCCGCGGACGGGGGAACCATTTTTCTCGACGAGATCGGCGAGCTTTTGCCGGAGGCGCAGGCCCGATTGCTCCGATGCCTGCAGGAACGCGCGGTGGTCCCCCTGGGAACGTTTCGCGCGATCCCCATCAACGTGCGGATCATCGCGGCGACGCATCGTCCGTTGGCGGAAATGGTCCGGCAGAACGCGTTTCGAATTGATCTGTATTTCCGTCTCAACGTGGTGGCCCTGGAGATCCCTCCGCTTCGGGATCGCAAGGACGATATCCCGCTCCTGGCCGAGCAGTTTCTTAGCGACATGGGCCGGATCTATGACGAACGGCCTCACAAAATCTCGCCGGCCGTGATGAAGCGATTGTTTGAATATGACTGGCCCGGCAATGTCCGCGAACTGCGGAACGTCCTGGAGCGCGCCTGCGCCCTGACCCAAAATGCGAACCTGACGGTCGAGGACCTGCCGTCGGAGCTGACGACCCGGTCGGCTGAATCCGTCCCCACCGCCGCCAACGCGATCGTGTCGCTTGCTGAATCGGAACGACAAGCGATCGCGTCGGCCCTGCGTGCCAGCGGTGGCAACCAATCCCGCACGGCCCTGGCCCTGCAAGTCGAACGTCACCGGCTCAGCCGCATGATTCGCCGGCATGGGCTGCAAACCCTCCTTCGTTGATTTTCTTCCCGCAGCGGCCACTCAAAGCGCCGTCTCTGCCCCATAGGCTGGAACAAAACATACCAACTGGTGCACCGCGCTCCAGCGGGACATAACTCCTTTCACGCGCTCGGCATCAAACCGATGCATGGAACAAAACATTCCAAAATCACCCGTTCTTCACGACGTGGAGCCGGGGTCGCGATTCCAACGCAACTCCTCAATTGCAAACCCATTGCGGGAAATATATCGCTCGACCAACAGCAGGCGCGCCGTTCGCCTTGAGGGAGATAGTCGTTTCTCGTTGAACGCGCTTTGAAGCGCGGGAATTTGCCGGCGCGTGTCGGCGGAACGGATCGTCCCCTTTTGGATAGGAGAAAATCATGAGCAAGCAACAAGCCATATTGGAAACCCTGCTGGGAGCGGCGGAACTCAACGGCGATCGAATCGTCGCCAGCAGCATCCGCAACGACCTGTTCAAAATGGCCCAATCGCACGAGGCAGACGGCTACCAACGGCTTGCTCGTGCGGCTTCGCAGCCCAGGCGTGAACACCGCAAGGCCGCTTAAATCCAAAAGCGGTCAGCGGCTGTTTTAAGTTCCTCCGACGGTAAACGGGCATGGTCCCTTCAGGCCGGCCGTTTTCAGCTGGAGTTTGCCGTGCCCAACAAAACATCGGTAATCGTCATGACGCCGGTAGGCGATGCGCCGCAGCGCGGGAATCCGCTCTGGAACCAGATCGATGCATTGCCCGCGCCGCCGGGATTTTGCTGGCGGTTTGTGCCGGAAGGTCCATTCGCAGTTCAGTTCCGTTCGGTTTTGCGACTGGATGCCCGCGCCGTTGTGGTGGGGGTCGGCGGAGACGGAGACGACGCCGTCAATCGAGCTGCGAAGTTGATTGGCCGGCTTATGGGAGCCGGGCTCCCGATCGTGATTGCCATCGCCGAAGTGCACGACCCGTGGACGGAATCCGTGCTGCGCCAGGCGGGCGCCTTATACGTCTGTGCCAATGAGGCTCGGCAGCGGCTGGGCGATGTGCTGGAGTCAATCCTCGGTCCGCCTTCACCTTCAACGGATGTGGAGACGGTTGAGTCTACGCGGGAGGTAAATATGAATGCGAACTAAAATTTTGAATTGACCCGTAATTGTGAAAGGGTTCCCGAACCTTTCCCAATGAGAATCAAGGAACAAAGAAGGGAATTACTACCATGAAATTAGCGACAAACGCCCTGATCGCGGTCGCTGTATTGTCTCCAGCCGTGGCGAAGGCACAGTACACCGTGACCGTCGACGCCGACAACGACTACGCCCTATATACCGGCAACGCTACCACGGCCACGACTTTCTATGGCAATCAGTATAATTACTTGTCCAGCCAACTACACGTCGCCCAGTCCTACAACGTCACGTTGAATGCGACGAACAATTATATCTATATTGCCGCGTGGAGCGACCTCAGTGACGCGCAGGGTCTTTTGGTTGATCTCTCCTCGGCAGCATCAGGCAACCTGTTGCTCGGCAGCGGATCCGTTGGCGCCGGACAGTGGCAGGTTGCCGCGACGGGCATGACGCTTCCGGCAAACGCTTCCCCTCCGGATGTTTACTTCGGCGATCCCGGCCTGGCTAGCGCCATCGCCGCCGCCAACAATTCCACCGACCCCTCGGGCGGATGGGTCACGCCGAGCGTTTACACCACCTACGACAACGCACAAGGTGGCGTGTATACCGCACTCAGCGGCCCCCCCGGCATCGTCGTACCGCAAATCGCGCCCACTTCCGAATGGATGTGGTACGAAATTCCCGGCACTGGGGGCGGAAATGCCCCGTTCGCCCCGGGCATGAATGAAGATGAATATCTCCTCTTCCGTATGCCCGCCACGGCCGTCCCCGAACCGGCGTCCGCAAGTGTGATCGTCGCCTCGGGAATCGGCATGCTGGGAATGCGAAGGCGGAAAACCACTTGAAAGTCAAAACACATGCGCGAGTCGACGTGGTTCGACTGCGCTCCCGGATCCCTAACTTATGGAGGTTACCATGACACGCTACACGCTTCAAACCCGTTCGATTGGAATTGCAACAATTGGAATCGTCTCTCTCGGCTTCGGATCGTTGGCTTCGGCCGACCCGCTGCCAGGCGAAGTGCTTAAGTTCCAGCAGCTACCGCTGGGCGACCTGGCGACGAATCCCAACTCCCAGTTCCCCGGACACGACGAACTCAGCACCGCTACCTTGAGCACGGCGGCGAAAGCCTTTACCGGCACGTTCGCGGCGGACGATTTTTCCGACAACGTCACCAGCCCGATCGTCCATGTTCAGTGGTGGGGTTCATATCTCCCCAACAGCGCCGCGCCAGGTCAAGTTCAGGACTTCCTCATCTCGTTCGAAACGAACGTTCCGGCCACCGCGGCCTCGGGCTTCAGCCAGCCCGGCCAATCGTTGAGTTCACAGATCGTCACTCTCGGCGCGCTAACGCCAGCTTCCGGAACTTTCACTGAAACGCCCGAACCCTCCGTACCCGGCGGTCCCGACGGACAACTTTACAAATATAACGCCGAGCTGGCGAATCCGTTTCCCGAGCAGGCCGGCACGACTTACTGGCTGAAAATCGTTGCGCTGGATACGCCCGGCACCACGCCCGTTCAATGGGGATGGCACAATCGCGATTACACGATTCCCGATCCCTACGCGGCTCCGCCGGGCGATTCGATCCTCGGCGTCAATGATCTTAATCAGCCGGTCTTTCACTACCTGGATGACGCCGTCACCGGAGACGTCACCTACATACCGGGCGTTCCGCCTCCGCAGGATCTGATCGAAACCAATATGTCGCCGCTGCTTTACAGCAGTAACCCTGCCATCGACGGCTTTGGGGCGACCGGCGTATTACCGCCGTCCGAGGACCTTGCCTTCAATCTGTATTACAGTTCCGTTCCCGAGCCCGTGGCGTTGCCGCTGCTGGCCACAGGCTTTTTCCTGTTCCGCCGCCAACGACGACGCGCGTGAAGCATAACTGCGGCAGGACGGAGGCCGCGCGGCCTTCGTCCTGCCGATCGCATCGCCGTGAATTCACCCTCGGCGAGATATGGTTCCTGTTTTCCGGGGGCGAAAGATTGAATTTGGAGCATGTATGGACAATCGAAACCATCCATTTAATACGGTGGGTTCGGCAATTCTCACGGCCCTGGGAATTCTGACGTGTCTACTGGTCGTTTGCCGCACTCAAGCAGCAACTCTCTTTGCGACCGCCAACAACGGCTATAGCGAAATTGACCAGGTGAACACGGTTACCAACACTGTAACCACATATCTCAACACACCGGCGCCGCCCGATAGCATCATCTTCGATACCAGCGGAAATCCGATTTATTCGACCGTTGGGGCCGGCCAGGTCATCAAGTACAACCCGATCACGACGATTAGCACGGTCCTGGCCAGTGGCTTGACCGACCCCGCGGACGAGGTGCTCGAGCCCGGCGGAAACTCGATGCTGGTTAGCGATTACGGCGCCGGCACCATCGACCGAATCTATCTCGGCCCGATTTCGGTCACGACCCTGTCGACGGGTCTGGGCAATCCCGAGGGCCTGGCGTACGACGGCTCCAAGCTCTTCGCCAATATCGGTAATCGATACGGCGGGCCCACCGCAAAACAAGTGGCACAAATCGACCCGGTTACGGGCGCGATTCTTGCCACAAGCCCCGGGCTCAACAGCCTCGACGGGCTGACCTACGATCCCTATTCCGGGCTGCTCTATGCCGCTTCGCTGTTCGGGAACCTGATCTATTCGATCGATCCCAACAACCTGAGCATCGTTCAGATCGCAACCGGCACGCAGATTGTTCCGGGGCCCGACGGAATCACCACCGACGGCGCGGGCAACCTTTTCATCGCCTCCAGCTCTTCGGTCGGCAACGGACACGTTTACCAGTTCGACCTGAACACCAACACGCTCACGCAGGAAACACACGTGAACGGGTTGGACGATCTGGCTCCGGCCTCCGGTGCCGGATCGGTGCCCGAACCTTCGAGTCTGTCGCTCTTGGCTCTGGGTGGCGTCGGCATCCTCAGACGACGCCGCGGGGCGAGTGCTAAATCCTCTGCCGCACAATGCGCCACCCCCGAGATCCCGTAACAATTCGGGTTTTTTACACCCCGAAAGGCAAAGATATGATTTCCAGAAAATTATCAATCATCGTAATCTCCGCAATCGGCTTGGCCTTGTTTGCCTGCGGCAAGGCTCGGGCGAATCTGGTGACCAACGGCGGGTTTGAGTCAACCACCAGCGGCAACGGCCAGTTGGGGTACAACACCAATGCCACCGGTTGGACTGTCACCGGCTACAGCTTCGTCTTCGCTCCCGGAACCGCTGACACCACCGGCGCAGTCGGCTCCCTCGGCACCGCTTTGCTTTGGGGGCCGGGAGATGGCTCGCCCAATGGCCTGACCGTCAGTCCCAACGGCGGTAACTTCGTCGCCGCCGACGGCGATTACAATCCCGGTCCAATCTCCCAAACCATCAACGGTCTGACTGCCGGAAATTCCTACAATGTCGACTTCTCCTGGGCAGGCGCGCAAGCTTATACGATTGTCGGGCCGACCACCGAGCAATGGAAGGTCAGCTTCGGCGCTCAAACGCAGTTCACCCCCGTCGTCAATAACGTCTCCGAGGGGTTCACCGGCTGGATGAACGAGACGATGACCTTCACCGCAAGCGGGCCAAGCGACGTCCTTACGTTCCTAGCCGTTGGCACGCCCTCTGGCGCGCCGCCCTTTGCCCTGCTTGATGGGGTGTCCGTGAACGACGTTCCCGAACCGTCGGCCGGCCTATTGCTTGGGGGCGTCGGCACGCTCATCGGCCTGGGCAGATTGGGCCGGCGGCTGGTAGGGACTAAAGCCGCTGTCGTATAGCTGCGTGGAGCGAGTTCTCCATGCGGCCGGGTGCTGGATCAATTCTTGTCCATCGTGTGCGAAAGGAAAACTGTATGATTCCGAGAAATTCATTAACGATCGTACTTTCGGTTATTGGCTTGGCCCTGCTTACCTGCGGCATGGCTCGGGCGAACTTTGTGACCAACGGCGACTTCTCGAGCTACGTCTCCGCCCCCAAAAACTGGTTCTACACCGTTCTACCCACCGACTGGGCCAGCAACTCTTACGCCTCCATTGATGCTCCGAACACGGCGGATGATCCCTTCGCGCCAGCCGTACCCGTCTGGGGCCCGTTCCCCAACCCCCCGCTGGGCGGCAATTTTCTCCAAGACGATGGCAGCCCCGGCCTGTCGCTTCCCGTCACCCAGACGATCAATGGCTTGACTGTCGGGCAGTCATACAACCTGTCGTTCTACCAGGCGGGCGGGCAGCAAGTGAATGATTATGGCGCCACAAGCGACTATTGGCAGGTCAGCTTGGGCAGCCAGACGCAGAATTCCGCTGTTATGAATGTTCCGTCGGCAGGTGTCTTCCCCTGGCAGGCGCAGACGCTGCCGTTCACGGCCACCAGCACGTCGGAGGTGCTGAGCTTTCTGTCTGTCGGCAGCGGCGGAGTGCCGCCGATGGTCTTTCTCGCTGACCCTGACCTGGAGTCAACCGTGCCCGAACCGTCCGCCTTCCTGTTGCTTGCCGGCGTCGGTGCGGTTATCGCCGTCGGCAGACTGGGCCGCCGCGCGCGTGCGAATCGAGCCGTTGTGGCTGCGTAGGGGACTGCGCTCAATCTTACCCCCTCTCCCGGTACGCCGGGAGAGGGAGGGGTGAGGGCCAAATCCGAGGATTGCCATAATGGCCGTTCAATTCCACGCAATGCTGATTACCATTCTCCGCCTCTCCCTTTGGCTGGCGACTCTGGTCGTCATCTTTGTTCCCCTGGAGCATTTCTTCGCCGTCCATCCGCAAAAAATTCTCCGCAAGGGAATCGGCGCCGATCTGGGCTACTTTTTCATCACCAGCCTTCTCCCCGCCGCTGTGCTCAGCGGTCCAATGGCCCTGGTGGCCTGGGTCATCCACCGCGCCGTTCCGAATAATTTCCTGGCAATCACCGCATCCTGGCCGCTCTGGCTCAAAGCCATCGCCGCCCTGATCGTTTCCGAAATCGGCTTCTACTGGGCCCATCGCCTGAGCCACGAAATCCCCTTCCTCTGGCGCTTCCATTCCATCCATCACAGTGCCGAAGAGATCGATTTTTTAGTCAACACCCGCGCCCATCCGGTCGACCTGGTTTTCGGCCGTTTCTGCGCCTTGGTTCCCATCTACATCCTGGGCTTGGGCGGCCCCAAAACCCCCGCCGGCACTCTGGTTCCTGTCCTTGCCACGTTGATCACCACAACCTGGGGCTTTTTCATCCACGCCAACCTCCGTTTCCGCTTCGGTCCCCTCGAATGGCTCATCTCCACCCCCGCGTTCCACCACTGGCACCACACTCTGTCCGGCCCCATCAACCACAACTACGCCTCCACCCTCCCCTGGCTCGACCGAGTCTTCGGCACCCATTACCTCCCCAAAGAATGGCCCACCGCCTACGGCACCGAAGAAAAACTCCCCGACTCTCTCACCGACCAACTCTTCTATCCGCTGCACAGACCCGCTCGAACGGCGAAACCCGCCCCCGCTTCCGAGTGACAGATTCAACTGGCCGACTTTTTGAGGACCTGTGCGGTGGCGATGCCGTTGGACATTGTGAAGGTGGTATCATTCGAGCAAACGTATGCCGTGGCGGACGGATGAAATCCTTAGCGCGGCCTATCCCGACGCCGTTAAAAAAATCAAAGGAGTTGGAATGCGCGCATTTGCGATTGCGGTCTTCGCGTTTCTGATGGCCGCGTGCAGCGCGATACCGTCGCCGGTCCGTTTGACGGAACTGACGGCCGAGCACATGGCGGTCCCGGTTGGGATCGGCGTCGTCCGGCCGCGGTTGTCGTGGAAGCTGCAAACCGACCGGCCCGGTGAAATTCAGACGGCTTACGAGGTTCGCGCCGCCTCCTCGCGTGACAAACTCGATCAGCCGGACCTTTGGTCTTCCGGAAAAGTCGCCTCCGATCAATCGGTTCTCGTGCCTTGGGGAGGCAAGCCGCTCGATTCCCGGGCGATCGTCTTCTGGCAGGTGCGCGTCTGGGATAGATCCGATAAAGTCTCCGATTGGAGCGAGCCTGCATCGCTTGAATTGGGGCTTCTGCACCCCCAAAGCGATTGGAAGGGCCAATGGATCACCGTGAATCTGCCGCGATACGACATCATGGCGGCGCTGCTGGCCGACGCCGCGTGGATCGACGGCGGGGCGACGCAGCAGCAGGCGACGGCGGCGCGCATCGCGATCGATTTGCCGGCCGACGCCGACGTTAAGACCGCCGCCATCGACGTCGCTGCCGCCGGGTTGATTTCGCTCTACGTCAACGGCCATGCGACGCGCCAGGGCGCCAGCAGCCATACGGCGCCGTTTCACGCCGTCTTTGGCCAGCAGCTTCAGCCGGGCCGAAATGTCATCGGCCTTTTTTCTTTGGCTGTTCGTGTCCGGCCCGATCCCAACGCAAAGAACAACATCGCCGCTCACGCGGTCATCGAGTTGCGGAACGGACGGAGCATCGACGTGAACACGGATGGGAAATGGAAGGCGACGGCCGCTCCGGGCGACAATTGGTTCGCCCCGAATTACGACGATTCAGATTGGAAGGCGGCGAACGTTGAGGGGCCTTACGGCGACATCCCGCCGATCCGCAGCGCCGACGGCACCATCGGGCCCGGGCGATATCTGCGCAAAAGCTTCACGGTCAAAGGCCCGGTCGCGAAGGCGCGACTCCACGCGACCGCGCTAGGCGTCTATGAGGCGTCCATCAACGGCAAACCCGTCAGCGACGATCAACTGGCGCCGGGTTGGACCGATTATTTCAAACGCACCATGGTTCAAACCTATGACGTCACAAATCTGCTACAGCCCGGTGAGACAAACGTGCTGGGCGCTCTGTTAGGCGATGGCTGGTTCGCCGGCCGCGTCGGGTGGATGGGTTTGCACCAATACGCCCGGGTTGCCGATCATCCTTCCTTCAACGCGCAGCTTGAAATTACTTATGCCGACGGTACGACCGAAACAATCGCCAGTGATGACTCGTGGAAGGGCGGCCCCGGCCAGGTTGTCGGTTCCGATGAGCAGCTTGGCGAAGTTCAGGACGCCCGCAGGGCCGTCCCTTGGGACCAGACGTCGTTCGACGATTCGCAATGGCCCAACGTCACCACGGAGAAGCACGACAATATCGAGCTTGATCCCCAGCTTGGCGTGCCCGTCCGAAAGTTAATGGAGCTAACGCCGAAAAAGATCAGCCGCTTGGGCGACGTGTGGATCGTCGATTTTGGCCAGAACATGGTAGGTCACGTCCGCCTGAGCGGTGCGGGGCGAGCCGGCGACCAGGTCGAAATCCAGCATGGCGAAATGCTCAACCCCGACGGCACGGTATATAACGAGAATCTCCGCCAAGCCATTTCACTCGACGAATTCACGTTTGCAGGAACCGGCAAACCCGAAACCTTCGAGCCTCATTTCACCTTCCATGGCTTCCGCTATGCGCAGATCACCGGCTATCCGGGCGAGTTAACGGCGGACAATATTCGCGGCATCGTCGTGGGTTCTGATATGCCTGATACCGGGACCATCGTTACCTCCAATGCCGACGTTAATCAGTTGGTTTCCAACATCCGCTGGGGCCAGCGCGGGAATTTCCTATCGGTTCCCACGGATTGCCCCCAGCGCGATGAACGCATGGGGTGGATGGGCGACGCCCAGGTTTTCGCCCCAACCGCGGCGTATAACGCCGATGTCTCCAGCTTCTTCAGCAAATGGATGGTCGACGTGAATGACGGCCAGCTCACCGACGGCCCCAGAACCGGCGCGTTTTGCGTCACTTCCCCTCGCGTCGAAAGCCGGGCAGCCGATTATCCCATTTGGGGTGATGCCGGCGTAATCATTCCCTGGGTCATGTATACGACCTACGGCGACCGCGCCTTCCTGGAGCAAAACTACGACCACATGGCCAGATGGGTCGATTTCAATCAGCGGCGCTCCGACAACCTTCGGCTCACCGGCGGCGCGGGCGACAACCTGGCGCCGCTCAACGGCGGCACCGGCCGTGGAGGAGTCGACGGAGCAGCGGCGAGCTCGCGCACTTCGGGATCGACAGGCGGAGGATTTAATACCACCACCGCGGTCCTCGATACCGCATACTTCGCGCACTCCGCGCAGATCGTCTCCCGATCGGCCGCGATTCTCGGCAAAACCGAGGACGCGGCAAAGTATGACCGGCTCTATCACGACATCTGCGACGCATTTCTAAAGGCCTACGTTCACGAGGACGGGAGCATGGTGGCCGGCACGCAGAGCACTTATGTCGTTGCCCTTTCATTCGGCATCATTCCGAAGCGGCTGCACGATGCCGTCGCCAAGCATCTGGTCGATGATTTGACCAGCAGGGGCCACCTGACGACCGGCTTTGTGGGCGTCGGATTCCTCAACCCCACGCTGACCGCCATCGGCCGATCCGACCTGGCATTTCAACTGCTTCTGACGGACACCTATCCTTCCTGGCTCTTCACCGTGAAACAGGGCGCCACCACGGTCTGGGAGAGATGGGACGGCTACACGCCCCAGCGGGGGTTTGAAGTTTCCTCAATGAATTCTTTCAACCACTATGCATTAGGATCGATCGGCAAATGGCTCTACTCCGGAGCGGGGGGCATCGGAATCGACGAAGAACATCCCGGCTTCAAGCATTTTTTCCTGAATCCGCAATGTTCGACGAAGTTCACGTCGTACAAGGCGACGCTCAACTCGCCCTACGGTCTGATCTCATCCGCGTGGCACGTGGAGAACGATCGGGTGACCTACGATGTTACGGTTCCCCCCAATACGACCGCGACGCTGAGATTGCCCGCCAGCGGAGACGATCTCAAGGCCAGCGGCGCACCGGTGGTGCCCGGTGAAAATGGCGCGTGGACGCTCGCCGCCGGCACCTACGAATTCTCCTTTCCGGCAAGCAGCATCAGGTAAATTGATCTCTCAAATAATATGGGAAATACCGCAGCAAGCCATTTCGTGAAAGCGGGCCAATCAATTGCTTTAAGCGCCAGCATGGTTGTTGCCCAAGGATGCCTAAGGGGCAATCCTCCGGCGCACAACGCACTCGCTCCGGGTGCGGTAGCGAACGACAGCCTTTATAAAGACGGCAATTCCCAGCACAGGGCGACGACCGAACTGTATCATCGTATGGCCGATGAAGTGGAATCGAATCTCCGGCTTGAGATTCTGGATAAATGGTTCCCTGTGGCGTTCGATGATGAAGGAGGCGGCTTCTTTCAGGATTACAACGAGGACTGGTCGCGCGGGGACGGCGGGTCCAAGGGAATCGTTTACGAATCCCGATTGACCTGGACCGCCTCCGAAGCGGCCGAGCGGTTCCCGACGAAGGCCGAGATGTATCGTGTGCAGTCACGGCACGGCCTGGCATTCCTGGCCCAGAAGATGTGGGATCGCGAGCGGGGCGGGTTTTTCTGGGCAGTCGACGATTCCGGCAACCCCGCCGGCGCCGCCGGCGCCGAAAAGGTGGGATACGGCAATGCGTTTGGGATCTTCGCCGCGGCCACGAATTACAGGGTCACGCATGATCGGGCGGCACTGGACTTGGCCAAAAAAGCCTTCCGCTGGTACGACCAACATGGGCACGACGAGAAAAACGGAGGGTATCTGGAAATGGCGCCCGATGGCTTAATGCCGGCGGTCGGGCTTATCGCCCCCGGCATGAATCCCGTTGGAGTCCGCGCCGATGAGAAGTCGATGAACACCAGCATCCACATGCTGGAAGCACTGACCGCCCTGTATGAGGTCTGGCCCGATCCAACGGTGAAGACGCGGCTGAACGAGATGTTCCAGATCGTGCGCGACAGGATTTACGCCGAACCGGGCTACCTGATTCAGTTCTTCAGCGCAAACTGGCAGCCACGCCAATCCAACGATTCCTATGGGCACGATGTTGAGACTGCATATTTGTTGACGGATGCCGCCGCCGCACTGGGGATTCCCCAGGACGCCGAGACCTGGACCAAGGCCCGGCGGCTGGTTGACCATGCGATGAAATATGGCGTCAATTACGAGCACGGCGGCTTGTACGACGCAGGGGGGATTGCCGGCGGAGATTACGCCGCCCAGCGCGAATGGTGGATCCAGGCGGAGTGGCTCAACGCCCTTTTGTTGATGCACGAGCGCTATGGACACGAGACGCCGCAATATTGGGACGCATTTCTCCGGCAATGGAACTGGATCAACCAATTCGAAATCGACAAGATCCACGGCGGTTGGTATCCGCGGCTTTATAACGACAACCGTCCGGTTCCATTTCCCAAGAGCGATGCCTGGACCGATTGCTACCATCAGGCGCGGGCGATGCTCAACGTCTCGGCAAGGCTGCGCAAGCTCGCCACGGCGGGCTTCGCCTCCGATGCAAAGTAGTCCTCTCCGCCGGATCAGCACGGTGCGGTTGGTGCTCGGGCAGGTCGAACACCAACTGCATGGTGCCGCACAGGCCTTGCCTGTCTTCGGCTACCAGCAGCGCGCGTCCCCCCGTGGCCACGCCTTGAGCCACGCGTTGCCAGAACGCGCACCTACAAACCTGTTGAAATCAAACACAGCCGCTCGTGGTTCAATGTCTGTCTGACCGGTTCGTTCAGGCTCGCCGAGAGCGGCGGCGGCCCAGAGCGAAGAGTCCGGCGGCGACGAGGAACGAGGCGGTCGCCGGCTCGGGCACGACCACGATCTCCCGCGGGAAAGGCAAACCCGTAACCAGCGCGGCGTTGACCGTCCCGCCGGAGGTGGTGTATTCGCCGATCGAGCCGCCGGTCCAGCTTGTGACAAACAGATCCGTTCCCGAGGCGGCAATGCCGTGGGACTCACCCAAGCCCGAAAGCAGCGACGTGTTGACGATCCCGCCGGAGGTTGTGTATTCGCCGACCGTGCCGCTGTTGAAGTTCGTGACGAACAGATCGGAGCCGGAGATGGCGATGCTCGTCGGCCACTGCAAACCGGTAACCAGCGAGGCGTTGACTACCGCCCCGGAGGTGGTGTATTCACCGATCGAGCCGCCCAGAGCGTTGGTTACGAACAAATCCGATCCGGAAACGGCGAGGCCGAACGGCTGATTCAAGCCCGCAATCAGCGACGCGTTGATCAGCGCACCGGTGGTGCTGTATGCGCTGATCGCGTTACCATTCGTGACAAACACGGTTGATCCGGAGACGGCAATCCCGCGTGGATCAGACAGACCCGAAATCAGCGAGCCGCTGATCAAGTCGCCACTGCCGGAGTTGCCGTAGTTGTCGCCGAAAGTGTTGTAGATAACGCTTGCGTGGGCGAATGCGTCCAGGGCCACGCTGAAAAGCAAAGGTGCGGCCCAGCTCTAGCGGCTGGAGCTACTCCTGCGGCGGAATCTACGCGGGAAACCGACAGATCCTAGCAGTGCCGTGGCGAGGAGCGCCAGCGTTGTGGGTTCTGGAACAGCCACAGTCGCAATCACCCACGGATTGTTCGCCGCAATATGACCTGCACTTGTGGGAAAACTGGTGGTCTGCCAGACGTTAGCATTCGTAGCCTGGTCGCTGCCGCTGAAAAGCCCAGTGTTTTCCCATTGTATACCCCACACGCCGACTGACGGCACGTTATAGTCCAGCGTGAAAGCACTGGTATCGCCGGGTTCAAGCAGAAGTTGTGTGGGAGTTGCCACGACTTCAGCCCAGGCGTTCAGAACATCGTTGATGGGGACGGTGTAAACAGGATCGTTATCAATTTGATAAGTGGCGCCAATAATGTGGCCGCCAAATTGTGGTCTGTAGTTGTAATAGCCAGCGGGAAAAGGGTCGACTCCCAAATCACCAATAGTGCCGTCGGTTGTAATTGTTCCGGACAAGTGGTGCCCACCCTGATCCAAGGGATAATCGACGAGATTGTAAATAATGTTAGCCCGCAGTTGCGGGGTAGCCAAGAACATCAGGCTGGCAGAACCCACGATGGCAAACAACTTGGAACATTTGTGTGAAGACATGTGTGCACCTTTCCCAAAAGCTTACTTATACATCCGACTGGTTAAAATGACCACGATTCTGCATTGCAGTTTTTGACAATACTTTTATAAAATACGCGTGATGCCAAAAAATCCCCAGGAAATCGCTCAAAAATGAGCCTCTGTGCCGGCGTGCCCGTACCTTGTGTACCGCATTTCACGAAAGCCTTGTCGCAAACCGGAAAAAACCACCCGTGGTCCATGGGCCAGAAACCTACCTTGGCAATTCCTCCGTGGTCCTTTTGATGAATTCGGTAAGATGCCCCCAGACTGTCTCCCGGGACAGGCTTCGGATCGTACTCGCCGATCCAGGCTGACCCCCTTGGCCGATGCTATGGCACAACGTACGCTCCAGCCGTCAGACCGAGCTATCCGAGATTTTTCCGTCGCACGTCGTCCGCCGTTGGCTGGGAAACAGTGTCCGTGTTGTCGAAGACCATCACTTGCAAGTGACCGATGACCCTTTCAACCGGGTCGTGGCCGCGCCTGCCGGTGGGGTGGCGCAAAATGCGGCGCGCTCCGTGCAATCCAGTGAGTGTCAGACGGTATCAGCGGAAATGTCCGCCAACAAAAATCCCCCGTATTGACCGGGGGAAGGCAATTTTCAAGAATCGCCAGATGGGCCCGACAAGATTCGAACTTGTGACCTCGTCCTTATCAGGGACGCGCTCTAACCAACTGAGCTACGAGCCCGCACATTTCAGGGAAATTCGATTCTATGGCCAGCCGAATCCCTGTCAATCTCGCTTGACCGGCAACGCAGTGTCGGGAATGATTGAATCGTTGCCGGGAGGCGCGTATGGCGAGTTTTTCAGTGGTGATTGTGACGG
>Ga0209415_10008461_pt1 | contig 17847 bp, 20 predicted proteins | sample PeaSoiSIISIP2007_FD_187696 | JGI IMG/M metagenome (GOLD analysis project Ga0209415, IMG submission 187696) | Peat soil microbial communities from Weissenstadt, Germany - SII-SIP-2007 (SPAdes) (version 2) | ecosystem: Environmental > Terrestrial > Soil > Wetlands > Peat | place: Germany... | reverse complement strand
GCCCGGGGTGGAAACACTGTTGCCGCTGCTCCACGACGCCGGCGTCGCGACAGGCCGCCTCTCGATCCTGGACCTCGTCCGGCTGCTCGCCGAGCACCCCGCCCGCAACTTCCACCTGTTCCCCCGGAAGGGCGCCCTCGCGCCCGGCGCGGACGCCGATCTCGTCGTCTTCGACCCGAACGCCTCTTGGACGATTCGGGGCGACGCGCTCCACAGCAGCGCCGGCTGGACGCCGTATGAGGGCATGACCGTGCGGGGCCGCGTGCGGCAGACGTTCGTCCGTGGACGGCTGGCGTACGACGGCGCCGAGGTCGTGGCCCGCCCCGGCGACGGCGAGTTCATTCCCCGCCTGCGCACGTCCGCCGAGGCGGCGGCCCAACAAGGGCGCGGCTAGCGCGCCTGCGGCTGCGCCGGCTCGCTCGAGGGCGACCGGGTACGCTGCCCGGCGCAGCGCGTCCTTCATCCGATCGACGGTCACGAGCCGCTCGTCGTAGGTGACGCGCACCTGCTTCACGGAAAGATCCACCGCCACGCTGCGCACGCCCACAATCGGGCTCAGCGCGCCGCGCACGGTCCGCTCGCAGTGCTCGCACGACATGTCGGGCACGGACAGGATCACCGCCGTCATCGTCTCCGCCTTCTCGGGTGAGACCGCGCGTTGGTCACGTCGTTCACGGCGGCGGCCCGCCTAGGGCACGTGCATCGTCATGCCGGTGTGCGCGCCGTGAGCGGCGAGCAGGAGCGCGGCCCCGCCGACCGCCAGCGCCGCGAGGGCGATCCCGACAAGGTACGCGTACTCCTCGATCCGCGCCCGCAGCGGAGGAGCCGACAGCGCCTGGACGTCGGGTGCGGGCCGGAAGCCGCGCAGCCGCAGCGCGTTCGTCACCACGCTCACGCTGCTCATCGCCATCGCCGCGGCGGCGAGCACGGGGCTCAGCAGCACGTGGGCGATCGGGTACAGGGCCCCGGCCGCGACCGGGATGAGCACGATGTTGTAGGCGAACGCCCACGCGAGCCCCTGCCTGATCGTCGTCACCGTCCTCCGGGAGAGAGCGATCGCGGTCACGATCGTCCGGAGGTCCCCGCCGACCAGCGTGATGTCGGAGGCGGCCATCGCGACGTCGGTCCCGGTGCCGATCGCGATGCCGAGGTCGGCCTGCGCGAGCGCCGGCGCGTCGTTCACGCCGTCGCCCACCATCGCGACGACCCGGCCCTCGCCCTGGAGCGCCCGAATCGCGGCGGCCTTTCCGTCGGGCAGCACGTCGGCCAGCACGCGCCCCGGCGGGATCGCGAGGCGTCGTCCGACCACCGCCGCCGCCGCGCGGCCGTCGCCCGTCAGCATCCACACATCCAGCCCGAGCGCCCGGAGCTGCGCGACCGCCTCCACCGCTCCCGGCTTGATCGCGTCGGCGACGCCGAGCACCCCCACGCCGCGCCCATCGACCGCCACGTACAGTCCCGCCATGCCGTCTCGGCCGAGCGCGTCCGCCGAGGCCGCGAGCCCGTCGAGCGCGACGGCGTACCGGTCCATCAGGGCGCGGCTGCCGAGCAGCACGTCGCGCTCCGCCACGCGCGCGCGGACCCCGAGGCCCGGGAGCGCCTCGAAGCGTTCCGCCAGCGGCAGGGTGAGTCCCCGACCGCGCGCGGCCGCGACGATCGCGGCGGCCACCGGATGTTCCGATGCGATCTCGGCGGCGGCGGCCACGGCGAGCACGTCGGCGTCCGCGACACCCTCGGCCGGGACGACGTGGACGACGCGGGGACCGCCACGCGTCAGGGTCCCGGTCTTGTCCAGCACGATGCTCGTGATGCGCCGGGCTTGCTCCAGCGCCGCTCCTCCCCGAACGAGGATCCCGTACTCCGCGGCCTTGCCGGCGCCGACCATGATGGCCGTGGGCGTCGCCAGCCCGAGCGCGCAGGGACAGGCGACGATCAGCACCGCGATCGCCGCGGTCAGCGCGTGCGTCAGCCGGGGCTCCGGCCCGACCGCCAGCCACCCCACGAACGTGAGTGCCGCGATCCCGATCACCGCGGGCACGAAGTACCCCGCGACGGTATCGGCGAGGCGCTGCAGCGGCGCCTTGGAGCCCTGCGCCTCCTCGACGAGGCGGACGATCTGCGCCAGCGTCGTGTCGCCGCCGACGCGGGTCGCGCGGAATACGAACGACCCCGTCGTGTTGAGCGTCGCGCCGATCACTTGATCGCCCGGCGCCTTTGACGCGGGGGCGCTCTCCCCGGTCAGCATGCTCTCGTCGACCGTGGAGGCGCCCTCGACCACGGCCCCGTCCGTGGCGACCATCTCGCCGGGTCGAACGCGGATGAGATCGCCCGTGCGCACCGCGTCGATCGGCACATCCCGGTCCGCCCCTACCTCGACCACGCGAGCCAGACGCGGTTGGCGCCGCGCGAGCGCGGCGATCGCGTCACCGGCGCGCCGGCGGGCACGTACCTCCAGCCAGCGCCCCAACAGGACGAGCGCGATGATCAGGATCGCGGACTCGTAGTAGAGGTCGGTCGGGAGCCCCCAGGCGCGTGCGAGCGCGGGCCACAGGGTCACGAACGCGCTGTAGCCGTAGGCCACGCTCGTGCCGAGCGCCACCAGCGTGTCCATCGTCGCGGCACCATGCCGGGCCGCGTTCCACGCCGCGACGTAGATGCCGCGGCCGGCCCAGACCTGCACGATCGTGGCGGCGACCAGCAACACCGGGGCGAGCACCGCACCGGGCACAGGGATCGGGAGGTACATGACCAGCATGACGCCGATGCCGATCGCCAGGCTCACGCTCCACTTGATCCGCAGGTCGTCGAGCCGAAGCTCCTCCGTATGCTCCCGGGTCTCCGCCGCGGCCGTCCCCCGCACGTGGTAGCCGGCCCGCTCGACGGCGGCGCGCAGCTGTACCACGGTGACGGAGGAGGAATCGAACCCCACGCGCGCCGACCCCGTGGCCAGATTCACGCTCGCCGTCCGGACGCCCTCGACACCCGCGAGGGCACGCTCGACCCGCCGGACGCACGAGGCGCACGTCATCCCCTCGATCGAAAGCTCCACTGCCTCGCGCGTCACGCCCGGCCCCGCCTAACGCTCGCGCCCGTTTTCAAACACGTCGAGCAGCTCCGAGATCACCCGCTCCCGCTCCCGGGCGCTCTCGGAGCGGATGGCCGCACTGACGCAGTGGTTCAAATGGCGCCCCAGCAGCAGCGCGTTCGCCTTGTCGATCGCGCTTTGCACCGCCTTCGTTTGCTTGATGACGTCGACGCAGTAGGCATCCTGCTCCACCATGCGGATGATCCCGCGCAGGTGTCCCTCGGCGCTGCGCAGGCGCGCCACGATCTTGTCCTTCGCCCGTGGGTCGTGCGCCGCCGTCATCCTCGCCGCGGTCGCCATTTCCCGCGCCTCCGGTCTGTTTTGTCATCCCCTCCCCCCTGGGAGGGGGGTCTGGCTCTTAGTGTACGCCGCCCGGCCGGCGCGGTCAACACACCACGCCGTTGCGCCGGTCGCGCCGCACGAAGGTCTGCGCGCCGGACGGCAGGATCGCCCGGGTCACCGGAGTCGCAGGCGCTCTCACAGCTCGGGCATCGGTTCGTCCACGTCGGTGCGTTCGGGATCGGCGCCGTGACCGGCATCGCGTTTCACCCGGACGGGACGGTGACGGCGGCGGCGGAGCCCGTGCGGCGAAGCGGCGGCAGCGCGATGGTCGAGCGTCCCCAGGCGCCGTGATCGGCGCGCGGCGGCGCAGGGGCGCGCGCGGCCGTGCGGGAAATCTAGTGACGCACCGCAGGCTCCACTCACGGGGGACAGCGGATGGATACGGCCGCCGCAGACGCGTACCTGACCAAGGCACGAGACCGACAGCTGGAACAGCTGCTGACGTTCCTGCGCATTCCGAGCGTGAGCGCACTTCCCGCCCACAAGCCGGACATTACGAAGGCGGCCAACTGGCTGGCCGACCGCCTTCGCGCCACGGGCGCGGCCGAGGTCCGGCTCCTCCCCACCGCGGGCAACCCGGTCGTCTACGGCCACTGGCACGCGGGCGACGCGCTCCCGACCGTGCTCATCTACGGCCACTACGATGTGCAGCCGGCGGATCCGCTCAACGAATGGACGTCCCCGCCGTTCGAACCGGCCGTACGGGACGATCGCATCTTCGCCCGCGGCGCGACAGACGATAAGGGCGCGCTGTTCATCGTGCTCGCGGCGCTCGACGCCGTCCGCGAGCTGGCGGGCAAGCCGCCCGTGAACCTTAAGTTCATGTTCGAGGGCGAGGAGGAGGTCGGCAGCCCCAATCTCCTCCCGTTCATCCGCGAACACCGCGGGCTGCTCGATGCGGACGTGACCGTGAGCGCGGACGGATCGATGCTCGGCGCCGATACGCCGTCGCTGTCGCTCGGCAACCGCGGCCTCGCCGGCGTGCAGATCGACGTGCGGGGCGCCCGCAGCGACCTGCACTCGGGCACCTACGGCGGGACCGTGGCGAACCCGATCCACGCGCTCACCGAACTGCTGGCGGGTATGCACGACCCGAACGGCCGGGTCCGCGTCGAGGGGTTCTACGACGGCGTGCGCGCGCCGAGCGCCGCCGAGCGCCGCGAGATCGCGGCGGTGCCGTTCGACGAGGCGGCGTACCGCGCCGAGCTCGGCATCAGCGGGTTTGTCGGCGAACCCGAGTACACGCCCGTGGAGCGCACGTGGATCCGGCCGACGCTGGAGATCAACGGCATCTGGGGCGGTTTCCAGGGGGACGGGATCAAGACCGTGCTGCCGGCCGAAGCGCATGCGAAGATCACGTGCCGGCTGGTGCCCGGCCAGGAGCCGGAGCGGATCATCGAGGCGATCACGCAGCACGTGCGCCGTCACGCGTCCCAGGGCGTCACGGCGACCGTCACGCCGTTTCCGGGCCGGGCCCGCGCGTACTCGATGCCGGCCACCTACCCCGGGCTGACCGCGGCCGCGCGCGCGCTCAAGGACGTGTACGGCACGGAGCCGGTGCGGGTGCGCACCGGCGGCACGCTGCCGGTCTCGGAGATGATCCAGAGCGAGCTCGGCCAGTGGCTGGTGTTCTTCGCGTTCGGCGAGACGGACAACGGTGCCCACGGACCGAACGAGTTCCTCCGCCTGAAGAGCTTCGACCGCGGCGTGCGCGCCAACATCCGGTTCTTCGAAGAGCTCGGCAAGCTCCAGCCGAAGGCACTCCGGGCACGCTAGCGGCACGCCCCCGCCGGGCGGGACGTGGAGCGCTCGGAAGGCGTGCTCGGAGAGAACGCGATTGCCATGCTCACGCCCGAACCGACCGGCGGCGTCATCTGGAACGCCAATCGCGGCGCGCTCACCCTGCGCGTCACCGTCGAAGGAAGGGCGGCGCACGTCGGACGGCAACCCGAAGGCATCAACGCATTCGAGCGAATGCTCCCGATCGCGCAAGCCGTAATGAAACTCAAGCGAGAAGTGGAGACCAGACCCACGTCGTACCACGTCGCGCCGGACCCGCTGCGCCGGTCGATCCTCATGATGGGCGGCCAGTGCGCGTCGGGCAGCAACTTCAACGTGGTCCCGGCGTCATGTTCGTTCACCATCGACCGGCGCATCAATCCTGAAGAGGAGGTTGCAGTGGAAAAACGCCGGCTGTTCGAGGTGTTGAGCGGAGCAGTGGTCGAGGTCTTGCAAGAGGGTGCGGCGGCCGGACCCGCGGAAGACAGCCGCGCCGGCCGCGCGCTCGCGGGCGCGATCCACCGCGTCACCGGCGCGAGGCGAAATTCGAGCTGTGCCCGGGACTGCTCGAAGCACGCTTCTACGCGAGCCGCGGAATCCCGGCCTTCGCCTATGGCCCCGGATTGCTGATCGTGTCGCACGGTCCCAACGAATTTATTTCGATCGACCGGATGGTGGAGTGCGCCGCGATCTATGCGAGCGCCGCCGCCGACCTCTTAGAGACACCCTGAAGAACCGGCATAGCGTGGGCCGCGAGCGTCGCGCCCGCGAGGACCCCGTACGAGCGTGCGGCATCACGCATGCCATCCCGATCGAGCCATCGAGCAAATCCGCATGAATAGGCGTTTGCAGATTGTCTCGCGCGGCCCCATCGGATATCGTGGGGCGTGCGATGCGAATCCCCATCCTGATCCGGTTGGCCCGAGCGTTGCAGCTCCGCGCCCTGCGGCAGGAAGTGCTTGCCGGGGGCACCCTGAACGGCACCCGTTCCGGTAACGGCGCGGGGCTCTTCACCGGGTTCCCTGCCCCTCCCCCCCGGCGGGGCCCCGCGGCGGCCGGCCCCGTCGTGCGCAGGAAAACAAGCGGAAAGTTCTTCACGGCGCTGGCGATGACCGGGCGGCTCCACCTGGTGGACATCGAGGAAGACGCCCCGTGGGATCCCATGCGGATCAAGTTCGACAACCCGGCCATGGCCGATGACCTGCGCGCGCACCTCGGAGCGCGGAAGGCACGGACGGTCGACGAGCTGGATCTGTTTCTTGAGGAGTCCGCGGTGCGCGCGGGCATCATCATCCTCTGCGTTAGCGCCGACCTCCTCGATGCCGCGAGGATCCGGTGGGCGTACGGCGGCGCTCTCGCGGCGTCGGCCGTTGCGCGGCGAGCGCCCCTCGCCGGCTGACGTCATCGTGCACGGCGTCCCTCCGCGGGAGGCGTGAGGAACGCGAGACGCGGTCACCCGACGGAGTGGGTCCACGCGCATGCACCCCGACCCGCTGATTCAGACCAAACGGACCGCGTCCATCGAGCCTCTCCCCCGTCCCGCCGCCAGCTCCCAGAAAGCGTTCATCAAGTGCATGCAGTGCGGCGAGACCTGGGCGTGCGAACGCGACCGGGAGGCGGGCGAGCTCGGACACGCGCACACGGTGGAGACGGGGCACACGCGGCTGTTGATCATCCGATCCGTGCACGAGGCCGCGTAGCCGCTCGCCCACCGCAGCGCCGCGCTCCCGCTGAGACCGAGCCCGTCACTACCCTCCATCTCCTCCGGCGGCGGGCGGCGCGGGCACGGCTGACCGCGCGGAGTCCGCCGGCCGCGGGCGGCGCGGCGCGAGAAACGCCAGGTAGATGATCTCCAACAGCCCGCCGGTGTTCAGGATGAGCATCACGATAAACCAGACCGACTGTCCCGCGCGCGCCGCCCGCCACAAGGCCAGGCCCTTCCAGACGAGCGTCCACACGATGAAGAGGAGCAGCACGTCCGGCGGGAGCCCGAGCATGCGCCGAGCGAACGGCTGAAACAACGACGGCGGCATCACGGGCGTCCACGCTCCGCGACCAGGCGCCGCATCCCGTCGGGGCCGGCCAGGTACACGACATCGGCGATGCCGACGAACAGCCCGTGGTCGACCACGCCCGAGAGGCCGTCCAGGATCGCCGCCGTCCCGGCGGGATCGTCGAGCGGTCCGCAGCTCAGGTCGACGAGGAGGTTGCCGCCGTCGGAGCGCGCGGGCTGTCCGTCCCGCAGGCGCACCGAGGCCGCGCCCCCCGGAATCCGCGCGGGAAGCACGCGCAGCACCCACGGCAGCGCGAACGGCAGGACCTCGAGCGGGATCGGTCCGCGAAGCCGCGCCACCGACTTCGTCGAGTCTCCGACGATCGCCACGCGCCGGGCGGCCAACGCCACCAGTTTCTCCCGGACGTGGGCCCCGCCCCCGCCCTTGACGAGGTTCAGCGCGGGGTCCACCTGATCGGTCCCGTCGAGCGCCACGTCGGGCGTCTCGTCGAGCGTGGCCAGCGGGATCCCGAGGCGCTCCGCCTCGGCCGCGGTCCGGTCCGAGGTCGGCACGCCGCGGAGCCGCCACCCGCGCTCGCGCACCAGGCGGCCGAGCTCGCGCAGCACGTACGCCGCGGTGCTGCCCGTGCCGAGCCCCACCACCATGCCGTCGCGCACCTCGTCCGCCACGGCCCTGAGCGCCGCCAGTTCCTTGTAGCGGTCGAGTGCGTCCCTCGTCGTTCCGCTCCCGCGTCGGATTAGAGCTTGTAGCCGATCTTCCGCAACAAGCCGTGGCGCGCGGCGACATCCTCGGGGCCTTCGACGCCCAGCGGGGGGTGCCCGTCCACGACGCCGAGCACGCCCCGCCCCTGCTCGGTCTCCGCGACGATCACCTCGAGCGGGTTCGCGGTCGCGCAGTAGATCCGGCAGACCTCGGGGAGTCGCCGCACCGCGTCGAGGACGTTGATCGGGTAGGCGTTTCCGAGAAAGATGAGGAACGCATGGCCGCACCCGATCGCCTGAAGATTCCGCGTGGCCAGCACGACCAGCGCCGGATCGGTGCCCGTCGCGCGGACGAGCCGCGGACCGCTCGCCTCGCAGAACGCGGCGCCGAACCGGATGCCGGGCACGGTGCCGACCAGGGCCTCGTGCAGGTCCTCGATCGTCTTGACGAAGTGCGACTGCCCGAAGATCAGGTTGAGACCGTCGGGGTTCTCGACCCGCACAACGAGCGTCTGCATCCGCGTCCTCCCGCGCCTGCGTTCTGCGACTGTTCCTTCCTCCGCGCCGCGTGCCGTTCCTGGTACCGGGCGCAGGGCGGTCCTCCGAGGCCGTCGAACTCCCGCGGACGGCCTGCCGGGCGGTCGTGCGACCCCGACCCGGCCGGGGAGGCGCACAGATGGACGCGACGGTGCGGTGGACGGGCGGGCTCGCCTTCGGGGCGACGACGGGGTCGGGCGGCGCGATTGCCCTCGACACCACGCCGGAGGCCGGCGGCCGAGGGCCGTCGCCGATGGAGGCCGTTCTCGCGGCCCTCGGCGGGTGCACCGGGATGGACGTGATTTCCATTCTCCAGAAAATGCGCGCCCCGATCGAAGGGCTCGAGATCCGGATCTCCGGCGAGCGCGCGGAGGACCATCCCCGCGTCTTCACCCGCATCACGCTCGAGTATGTCTTCGCGGGCGCGAAGCTCAGCCCCGACCAGGTGCAGCGGGCGGTCACGCTGAGCCAGGATCGCTACTGCTCCGTATCGGCGATGCTCCGCAAGGCGGCGGAACTGACACATTCGTGGCGGATCGCCGATACGCCTCATCACGGCTAGGCGCCCGGGGCTCGGACGAAGACGGCGGCCGCCCGGCACGCAGATTCAGAGAGACCGAGTCCCCGGCGCGACACTGGCTGAGAACGCCGCGCCCCGCACCCCGGTCGGGAACGCCCCACGACCGTCGGGCGAGACCGGGGCCCCACGGTAAGTCAACCCCGGCCGCCCGCGCCCCAGGCGCGGCCCTCCGCTGTGTCGTCCGCGAGCCGGGTCGCGGCCCGCTCGCGGCCGGACGGCCGAGGACGCCGGCGGGACGTTATAATCGGGCTGTAATGCAACACACCGGCGCCGGGCGGCGCGCCGGATCTCCGCCACCGAGCCGCGCTGATCTTCCCGGAGGAACTCGCGCATGGATCTGACCGACGCGCTCGACCGCCTGCTGGCCGAAGCGTCGCCGCTGTCGACGGAACGCGTCGCCGCCTGGGAGGCGTGCGGCCGCGTGGCTGCCGAGGATGCGCTGGCGGTGGCGCCCGTGCCTCACTTTCCTCGGGCGGCGATGGACGGGTATCTCTGTCACGATGTCGACCTCCGGGACGCGTCCTCCGAACGTCCCGTGCGGCTCCGCCTCACCGGCGCGGTCGAGATGGGGGCGCCTCCTGGCCCCGGACCGGCGCGGGGCGAGGCGTGGACGATCCCGACGGGCGGAGCGGTCCCGGCGCAGGGCGATCGCGTGGTCCCGCTCGAACGGGCCCGGATCGAGAATGGGACCGTGTGCGTTGAACGGCCGACCGAGGGGAGGACGAACATCTCGTCGATCGGGGAGACGATCGCCGTCGGAGCGCGCGTGGCGGCCGCGGGCGAGGTCATCGCCCCGACCGTCGCAGCCGCGCTGGTCGCATGTGGGGTGCGCGAGGTCCACGTCCACCGCCGCGTGCGCGTGGCGGTCATCGCCACCGGCAGCGAACTCGCGGACCCCACGGCGACCGCCGCGCCGCTGCCCGCCGGCCGGGTGTTCAACAGCAACTCGATCGCGCTGCGCGGCATGTTCGAGGCCCTGAACTGCGCGGTCGAGTACCGCGGGATCGCGCCGGACGAGCCCAAGGCGTTGCTCGCGGCGCTCACGGCCCTGCCCGACCGGTACGATCTCGTGATTTCGTCGGGCGGCGTGTCGGTCGGGCGCCACGACGCGGTGCACCGAACCTGGCTCGAACTCGGCGCCCGGCAGGTCGCGGGCCGCGTCTCCCTACGCCCCGGCGGACCGTTCTTCGCGGGACGGCTCGGAGACGCCTGGGTCGTCGGGCTCTCCGGCACGCCGGTCGCATGCCTCGCGGCGTTCCACCTGCTGGTGCAGCCGCTCGTCCGTCGCCTCCAGGGCCGGCGCCGCGCGGTCCGTCCGGTCAGAATCGTGCGGCTGGCCGCCGCGGTCCCGCGCGCAAGCAACAACCTGCGTGCGCTGTGGGCGCGCTTCCCGAACCCGTCCGAACATCCCGCGGATGCGGAGATCCTCACCGGCGCGCCCGGGGGCGACTACGCCTCGGTCATCGGCGCGACGGCGCTCGTCCTGCTGCCGGCGGGCACGCCGGCGCTGCCGGCGGGGGCGCGGGCCCCCGCGCTGCTGCTCGACCAGGAGGAGGATCGCGACCGACTGTCCCTGCCGCAGCCGACGCCGGGCACGACGGTCATCGGGGTGACCGGGGTGTCGGGCAGCGGCAAGACCACGGTGCTCGCCGGCGTCGTGCGCCGCCTCACCGCCTCAGGCCTGCGGGTGGCGGCGGTCAAGCATGCCGCCCACGGCTTCGCCCTCGACCGTCCCGGCAGCGACAGCGCGCGTTTCGCCGAGGCCGGGGCCCGCCTCGTCGTGCTCGCGGGACCGGACGAAACCGTCCTGAGGATCGCGGAGACGGTCGAGGACGGCGATCATGCCGCATGCATCGCCGGAGAGGCGGCCCTGGCAGCGTGGGGGGCGCCGCCGGATGTCATCCTCGTCGAGGGCTTCCAGCATCCCGGCCGTCCCGTCATCCGCGTGGGTGACCAAAAGGCCGGCGCCGTCGGCGCGGCGCTCGCGACGATCTCTGCGGTCGACGATCTCGCGCCGGACCGGCTCGAACCCGAGCTCGACCGGGTGGCCGACTGCGTCCGCGCGCTGCTGTCGCCACGATGACGCACATCCGCGACCACTGGGCCCCTCATCGGGATCTCACCCCGAACCCGGGGAGAGACTCCGCCCGCGGGGGCACACCTCGGCGAGCCCGCAGGCGAGACCAGGCCACGGCGCTCGCGGCTCCCGAGGGTATCTCCTCTCAGGCGTGCGCCGAGCGCGGAAGCGGCGGAGAGTAGTCGGTCGGGACGAGCACGCGATCTTCGATCTCACCGACCAGGTCGCCATGGGCCGCGGCGGTCGCGCGCTTGATCTCCTTCCACTCGTCGTCGGCCATGAACTTGGCCCAGGCTGCGTTCTTCGCTCCCTCGTCGGGCCACGCGAGCACATAGACGAACTCCGTTCGGCGGGGCGTCTTGGCTTCCCACATGGCGACGATGTCGAACCCGTGCGTCCGCATGATCCGCGCGGCATGATCGCGAAACCGCTCGTGGAACGCCGACTTGTTGCGCTCGAAGATCTCATAGATCCGAAGCTGGTGGATCATGCTCCATGCCTCCTCGACCGGGTACCTGCCTCTCGGAAATCACCATACCAGGCAGATATTGGACTGAACATTGGGGCGGGAGTTTCGGAATCGTTTGGGAAGGAGGTTGGCGACCCAAACGGAACCTCCCGTCCGGACGCCGTCGGGGGCGCCAGCGCGCCCGCAGGAGCGCGATTGCCGCATGCAGCCGTGAAGATCGATCGGATCGACCACATCGTCCTGACCGTCCGCGACGTCGAGGCCACGTGCGCGTTCTACGCGCGCGTCCTCGCGATGCGCCCCGCGACGTTCGAGGGCGGCCGACGGGCCCTGATGTTTGGGCGGCAGAAGATCAATCTGCACCAGGCTGGCGCGGAATTCGACCCGAAAGCCCTGCGCCCGACCCCGGGGTCGGCCGACTTCTGCCTGATCACGGACACGCCGATGGAGGCCGTGGTCGTCCACCTGCGCGCATGTGGCGTCGAGATCGTCGAGGGACCCCGCCCAAAAACCGGCGCCACCGGCCCCCTCAGCTCCGTCTACTTCCGCGATCTCGACGGCAACCTGATCGAGGTATCGAACTACGTCGGGTGACCAAATCATTGAACAATTACAGGACCGCCGCGGTTCATTGACGCGGCGACGGCACGGATGCTAGCATCACGGTGCGGAACGCGCCGTGCACCACGCTGGTTGCGGCTCCGAGGGAAAACCCATGACGCCCCGCGTACCCCGGCCGCCGGCCCCCCAGAGTGAGCGATTGCCGCGCACGAGCACCGTGCGCCGGCGGGTGCTGCGTTCCGGCGGCGGTGCGGCGCAGGAACGGACGGACGTGCTCGCGACCGAGGAGCCGTTGGAGATCCGCGTGTACCCGCCGGACGGCGGCGCCGCGGTCCAGGTGGCCGTGACGATGCGCACCCCGGGGCACGACTTCGAGTTGGCGGCGGGCTTTCTCTTCACCGAGGGGATCATCCGCGACGCCGATGCGATCCGGTCGATCAGCTACTGCACCGACCCGTCGCTGGACGGCGCGCAGCAGTACAACATCGTCAACGTGTTCCCGCGGAGCGGCGCCGCGTTCGATCTGGCCCGGGCCACCCGTCACTTCTACGCGACGTCGAGCTGTGGGGTCTGCGGGAAGGCGTCGATCGACGCGATCCGCCTCGACGGCATCGCGTCGGTCGCAGACGACGATCTCGCCGTCGACAGTGGGGCGCTGGGCGGGCTCGTCGAGCAGCTCCGCGCCGCCCAATCGCTGTTCGCCAAGACCGGCGGGCTGCACGCGGCGGGCCTGTTCGACGCCGCCGGGCGCCTCGTCGCGGCGCGCGAGGACGTCGGCCGGCACAACGCGGTCGACAAGATCGTCGGCCGCGCGCTGCTCGGCGGCGGGGTGCCGCTCAGGGGCCACGTGCTGCTGGTCAGCGGCCGGGCAAGCTTCGAGATCACGCAGAAGGCCGCGGCCGCCGGGATCCCGGTGCTCGCCGCGGTCTCGGCGGCGTCGAGCTTGGCGTGCGACACGGCGGACGCGTTCGGCATGACGCTCATCGGGTTCGTGCGGGGCGCCCAGTTCAGCGTGTACACCGGCGCGGGGCGGATCCGGTTCGGGGGCCAGCGATGAGCCCGCGGCCGCAGCCACGGACCCCTGCGGCGCCGGTCCGCGTGCGGCCGGCCTCCCCGGCGGCTCTGCACGCCCCGACGGAGACGCTTGACTTGTTGGCTATAATAGGTACCGTGACGCTCAAGCGGAGGTGAGGGCATGACCCGTAAGACCACGACACGCGGGCGAAAGGCGGGAACGGCGCGCGCCGCCAAGCCGGCGCCGCGCTCGGCGACCCGCACCGGCAAGAAGACGTCCAGCGCCCGCGCGACGAAGGCGGCCCGAGCGACCGCGGAGCGTAAGCGTCCCGCAACCCGGCCCGCCGCGGCGGCCCGCAAAGCCGCACGCGACGTGGCCACAGAGGAGCTCAAGCGCGAACCGGTGCCGGTGGCGCACGCGGAGGACGACGAGGAGATCGACTGGCTTGCCGAGGACGAAGACCCGCGAAGCCAGATCGTTGAAGGCGATGACGACGACTGGAGTTCGAATCACGAGGACGAGTGGTAACATCGTCCGCCGCTCGCCGGTGGGACGTGTCGGCGTAGAGAGGCGCCTTCGGACAGGAGCCTAGCCACATCGCGGCCGTCGCGTCGTACCGGCCGCGCATCTACTACAGCATCATCTTATCGATGTAGCACCAGCGCCAGTCCTCCCCGGGCTCGAACGATTGGATGATCGGATGGTGGACGGCGTGAAAATGCTTCGTCGCGTGGCGGTTCTTCGAGTCGTCGCAGCACCCCACGTGACCGCACGTCAGGCACAGCCGGAGATGCACCCACGTATCGCCCATTTCGAGACACTCCTTGCACCCCTTCCCTGACGGGGTCACCTGATGAATCTGATCCATGTGCCGGCATGTCGTCGCCATACGTCCTCCCAGAACTTGTTAGACCGGACGCTCCAGGGCCGCCCGGTCCCAGTGTGCCAGATTCGCTCCGGCCTCGTACGTGCTCTTCGCAAACGCCAAGAGATCCGTCCGCGGTGAGGCGCCTGTGCGCATCCGCTCATACGGAAAGAGAAACATCTTGAGGTCATCCGCATCGTAGAACGCCCCGGCCGGCTGGATGGCCGCGCGCTCCAGACCGGGCGGCGCCGGCGCCGTGTACGCGTAGAAGGCGGGCTCCAGCCGCTTCCCACTGCCCGGCCAGAATCCCACGCTGCTGTCCTCGTGCGAGTACGCTTCGCGGGTAATGGCGTCGGCGTGCGGGCGCGGAGGCACCCGCCAGCCGCTGAAGCGCGAGACCGTGAGGTCGAAGCTGCCCCAGAAGAAATGCACCGGGCTACACTTCCCCATGAAGCCCGCCCGAAACTCCTTCAACACCGTGTCCGCGGCCACGAGCACCCGCCAGAAGCGGGTGGCATACTCCCGATCGTAGGAGGCGTGCGTCGTGTCCTCGGGAAATGGGATCGGGTTCGGCACCTCGTCCGGCGTTGGTACGATCCGCACGCTGATCCCGAGCCCCCGGAGCGTCTCCATCACGTCCCCGTAGAAATCGGCGACGGTGCGCGGCGCCAAGCGGAGCCGCCGGGTCGCCCCGTCGGAGACGTCGATCACCAATTCGTGGGCCAAGAAGTCGAACCGCATCTCGAAGGTCCCGGAGCCGTACGGGATCGCCAACGTGGTCAGTCCCCGCGGCGTCACGTGGAGGGCGCAGTTCCAGAAGTGGTTGACCCGCGGGGTGAGCGCGAGCAGGATCTTGCCGACAATCTGCGTCCACATGTGCAGGGTGTCGCACGTGTCCTTCCAGGCCTCGAGCGGAAGCGGCGGCCACGCGGCCGCCGAGTCGGTCCAGTGTGATGTCTCTGGCGTCGTCATGCCGGTCCCTCCACATGGGCGGTCGTGCGGATCACCCGAACCCGCCGGGTGTCTTCCCCTCTTCAACGACGAGCCTCGAGACGATCTTCCCGGCCTCCTCGATCTCGTCGCGGTTGATCGTATGCGGCATGCCGGGATACCGCCGCAAGGTCACGTCCGCGCCGAGTGAGGTGAGCACCGATCCCGATTCTTGGACCCGAGACCATGGGACGTGGGGATCGGGATCCCCCGCGCCGAGAAACGCGGGCGTTCCGGCGAGGTCCCCCGGGTACTGAAACCGCGTCCCCGGGGGCCCGATGAGCCCGCCGGTGAACGCGATCAGTCCGCCGAACCGCGACGCGTGCCTCGCCACAAACTCCGTCGCGAGGCAGGCACCCTGCGAAAACCCGGCGACGACCACCTGGCGTCGGGGAATCCCGGCGCGGGCCGCGCGCGCCACGAGGCCCGCCAGCACCCCCAGCGCGGAGCTCAGCCACGGCTCGTTCTCGGAGATCGGCGCCAGGAACGACCGCGGATACCAGGTCCCGCCGGCCGCGTCCGGCGCGAGATACGCGAGATCCGGCTGATGCAGCTCTTCGGCGAGGCCCAGAATGTCCGCCGCGGACGCGCCGCGCCCGTGCACAAGAATCACGAGCCCGGCCGCGTCCTCGAGCGGACGTCCGCGCTCGAGGACGGGCTGGTCGCGATGGGGATCGGAGATCATCGTCTGGCGGGGCGGCGAAGCGTCACCGCTCTCCTCCCCAGGGGGCTGGTGAGACGGCCCATCCGAACGCCGCGGTCTGTCCGTCCGGGCCGCGGTCACGACGCACCGTCTGCGCCTCCGTGTTCGCGCCGCACGCGCTCGAGATCGTCGGGCGTGTCCACATCCCAGGAGGCCGGGCCCTGCCCGACGTCGACCTCCGCTATGAGCTCGGGATGCCGGCGCAGCAGCACGCGCGCTCCGACGTCTCCGTCCAGGGCCCGCGCCTCGCCAAACAGCGCCCGCCCGATCAGCATCGGCGCCCCCCGTACCGTCCCGTACCGCGACGCGACCAGCGGGCGGCCGGTCTCCCGGTACGTCTCGATCAGGGCGTCGATCACCCCGACGCCCACGAACGGCTGATCGCCGAGCATCACGACCGCGGCCTCGCAGTCCTCCGGCAGCGCGGCGACACCGGCCGCAACCGAGGTCCCCATGCCCTCCGCGTAGCGGGGGTTGAGCACCGGGCGGGCGCCGGCCTCGCGGGCGACGACCATGATCTCCTCGGCTCCCGCCCCCACGACCACGAGCACGTCGTCGCAGCGCGACGCGCGTGCCGCCCGCAGCACGCGCGTGAGCAGTGTCTCTCCTCCAACCGGGAGGAGCAGCTTGGGAGACCCCATCCGGACGGCCCGGCCCGCGGCGAGCACCAGCGCCGCGATCATCCGCGCGGGGTCACTCCTGGCAGACGACGACGTTTCGTGCGGCCGCCGCGGCATTGGCGGGCTCCGAGGCCGCCTGCGCGGTCTCGTGAATCGGCCCTGGGCGCTCACGCAGCGGCACCGCCGCGCGGCCGTTGCGCACGGCCAGCATCTCGGAGAGCACGCTCAGCGCGATCTCTTCCGGCGCCTCGGCTCCGAGGTCGAGCCCGACCGGCGCGTACAAGCGGGCGCGCTGGGCGTCGTCGATCGGGACGCCCTCCTTGACGAGGTCCCCGAGCAGACGCTCGGTCCGCCGCCGCGGGCCGAGGAGGCCGATGTAGCGGGCCGGGGTCCCGAGCAGGCCGCGCAGCAGGCCGAGGTCGTGGAGGTAGTTGTGGGTCATCAAGATCACGAACGTGTCCGGATCGATGCGCACCTTCCGCGGCACATCGGCGTCGTCGGTCAGCACCACCTCGTCCGCGTCGGGGAAGCGCGTGCGATTGGCGTATGCCGGCCGGCTGTCGGCGACCATCACCCACCACCCGAGCTCGTGGCCGAGCCGAACCACCGGCAGCACGTCGTGCCCGGCCCCGCAGATGAGGAGCGGCAGCGGCGGGGAGACGATCTCGACGAACACCTCGACCGCGCCCGCCGGGGCCGCCAGCGTCAGCACCTCCGAACGGCGCGCCGCGAGCTGGTCCCGCACGACCGCACGCACGCGCGCGTCGAGCGCCGGATCCCCAAGCGTCCCGCGCACCCCGCCGCCGTCGGGATCGGCGGGCACGATCAGGCGCGCGCCGACCTCGGCGCCGCCGGACGGCGCCGCGATCACCGTCGCGAGCGCGATCGTGCGGCGGTGCTCCACACTGTCTCGGAGCAACGCCACCATCTCATCGCCGCGCGCGTTTGTCACGCCCTCGACGAACACGTCGATCGCGCCGTTGCAGCCGAGGCCCAGCCCCCAGACCGCGTCATCGTCGGAGGTCAGATCGTAGTTCACCAAGCGGGGGCGCCCGGTCGCCAGCACCTCGCGCGCGATCTCCGCCACGTCGCCCTCCAGGCAGCCGCCGCTGATCGACCCGACGGTCCGCCCGCTGGCCTCGATCAGCAGGCGCGCGCCTTCCCGGCGGTACGTGGATCCGCGTACCCGGACCACGGTCGCCACCACCGCGGGCTCGCCGCGGCCGCGCAGGGACGCGAGCTGGCTCAGAATATCCCGGAGCTCCCTCATCGCCTCTGTCCTCCCAAACGTCCGCCCGGAGCCGCGCCATCCGGCCGCGCCGAGCGGTGCCGCCGCGGTCCCCTGAGGTACCGCTCCAGTTCCCGCAGGCTGTTGATGTTGTGGGCGGACGCGAACACGTCCACGTACGGCAGCGCAGCGCTCATGCCCTGGGTCACCGGCTCGTAGCCGGGGCTCCCGAGCAGCGGGTTGAGCCAGATCACCTTCCCGGCCCGCGCCCGCAGGTCTC
>Ga0209415_10008457_pt1 | contig 17857 bp, 13 predicted proteins | sample PeaSoiSIISIP2007_FD_187696 | JGI IMG/M metagenome (GOLD analysis project Ga0209415, IMG submission 187696) | Peat soil microbial communities from Weissenstadt, Germany - SII-SIP-2007 (SPAdes) (version 2) | ecosystem: Environmental > Terrestrial > Soil > Wetlands > Peat | place: Germany... | reverse complement strand
GCGGGCTCATTCTCGGGGTTCGGCGGGACGATGGACGACTCGCCGGAGTGGCTGCGTTCGTGCGCCCTGGCTGTTATCCGCTGCCGGCAATGACCCAGTTACGACAGGCTGGCGCGGCATTTTGGGCGCTGGTTGCACGACCGGCGGCCATCGTCGCCGGCAGCAAATATCTCCTGGCTATCGATAAGGCCCATCCTCGCGAGCCGCTGTGGTACCTCGAAATGCTGGTTGTGGAGCCATCAGCGCAGCGTGGAGGAATAGGTGCGGCCCTCCAGGACCATGTGTACCGACTGGCCGACCGAGAGCAGGTCCCTAGCTATCTCGAGACTCAGAAGGCCGACAACTTGGCCTACTACCGTCGATTTGGGTACGAGACCGTCGAGGAACTGCATCCGGTCAAGAAGGGCCCGCCGCTCTGGACCATGCGTCGGGAGCCCCGCCGACCTTAGAACTCTCACGCCCTCCGTCGTCCCGGACCAAGTCAAGCCCTTCGCTTCGTGTTCCTCCGGCGGCAATGCGCCGTTCGCGAACCGATCGCGCCACCACGTCGAGGGCTCCGGGGGACACGAGGTTGATCAGTTCGTGAGGCGAACTGCCGGCCCGCCCTCGGCGATAGTGGCGTATCTTGGCACTTTGGCACCGGGACCAGGGCTAAGTCTTGGGAGCCCGAGCCAACCGACAGGGGAAGATGCGCTTTACCGAGGACCACGAGGCGTTCCGCCAGTCGGTGCGGGGCGTGCTCGCTCGCGAGGTTGGCCCGTACATCGAGGAGTGGGAACAGGCCGAAACCTTCCCGGGGCACCAGCTGTTCAAGGCCCTCGGGTCGGCCGGACTGTTCGGCCTCGAGTACGACCCGGCCTATGGCGGCCAGGGAGCCGACCACTCCTACACCGTGATCCTCGGCGAGGAGCTCGGCCGTATGGGCTGCGCAGGAGTTGCCATGGCCGTGACGGTGCAGACCGACATGGCCACCCCATCGCTACACCGTTTCGGCAGCCATGAGCTAAAGGAGCGGTACCTGGCCCCCGCGTTGCGAGGAGAGATGGTCGCCTCCGTCGCCGTCACCGAGCCCGATGCCGGTTCCGACGTGGCGGGGCTGCGGACCCGGGCCGTGCCAGACGGCGACGAGTGGGTGATCAACGGCTCGAAGCTGTACATCACCAATGGCACCCAGGCCGACTGGCTGTGCCTGCTGGCCCGGACCTCCGACGAGGGCGGCTACCGGGGCATGTCCCAGATCGTGTTCCCCACCGACACCCCCGGATTCTCGGTCAGCCGCAAGCTACGCAAGCTGGGCAACCGCTCGTCGGACACCGCCGAGCTGTCCTTTGTCGACGCCCGGGTCCCCGTCTCGAACACCATTGGCGAGATCGGCCGGGGGTTCCAGCAGCAGATGACCCAGTTCCAAAACGAGCGGATGATCGCCTCCTACACCGCCGTGGGGGCCATGGACGGCGCGCTGCGGCGCACCGCCGACTACCTGCGCGAGCGCCAGGCGTTCGGCGGGCCGTTGCTGGCCAACCAGTACCTGCAGTTCCGCCTGGCCGAGTTGTCGGCCGAGGTCGACCTGTTGCGCCACTACAACTACGCCTGCGCCGAGGCCTACCTGCTCGGCGAGGACACCACCCGCTTCGCCGCCATCGCCAAGCTCAAAGCCGGCCGGCTCCAGCGGGAGATCGCCGATACATGCCTTCAGTTTCACGGCGGGATCGGGTACATGGAAGAGACCTGGGTGTCCCGGTACTTCCGCGACGGCCGGCTGTTGTCGATCGGCGGCGGGGCTGACGAGGTCATGCTGCAGATCCTGGCCCGACTCGACGGCTTCACGGCCTGAGCCCCCTGGTCATGCCCACCGTCGCCGACCTGCTGGCCGACTTGGCCGCCGAGCACGCCTCTCTCGACGCGGTGCTGGCCCGGCTACCTTCACCGCCGTGGGCCGCGCCGACGCCCGCGACGGGCTGGGACGTGCGCGACAGCGTCAGCCACCTGTGTTTTTTCGACGAGGCCGCCACCCTGGCCCTCCTCGACCCGGCCGGTTTCGAGACCCACAAGGCCGAGCTGGTCACGGCCATCGGGGCGAGCGACGGCGGTCCTGGCGCGGCCACCCCCGACGTGGCCTTGGGCCGGGGCATTGACGATCCCGCCGCCCTGCTGGCCCGCTGGCGGGCCGGCCGGGCCGACCTCCTGGTCGGGGCGGCTGGCGCCGAGGACGGCGTCCGGGTTCCATGGTATGGACCGGCGATGAGCCTGGCCAGCTTCACCACCGCTCGGCTCATGGAGACCTGGGCGCACGGCACCGACGTGCGCGACGCCCTCGGTGTGCCGCTCGAGGCCGGCCCCAGGCTCCGCCACGTCATCCACCTCGGCGTGGCCGCCCGGACGTACGCGTTCGCGGTGCACGGTGTGATCGACCCGGGCGACCCCATCCGGGTCGAGGCCGCGGCCCCCGACGGCACCACCTGGTCCTGGGGGCCGGACAATGCCGCCGACCGGGTCACGGGCAACGCCTTGGACCTGGCCCTGGTGCTCACCCAGCGCCGCCACCGCAGCCACGTGGGCGTCACCGCCGAGGGACCGACCGCCGAGGCGTGGCTGGCCGTCGCCCAGGCGTTCGCCGGCCCGCCCACGCTCACCGACCCGAGCCGCTAGGCACGAGGACCGAGGACCGACTCCACCCATGCCCGCCCCTGTCCTGCCCACCGCCATCGACCAGCACTCGGCCGCCTTCCGGGCGAACAAGGACGGCATGCTGGGCCTGCTCGCCGAGATCGACAAGCTCCTCGAGGAGGCCGCCGGCGCCGGTCGCGACGCCGCCACCCAGCGGCACCGCAGCCGGGGCAAGCTCCCGATCCGCGAGCGGATCGCGCTCCTACTGGATCCCGACAGCCCGTTCCTCGAGCTCAGCCCGCTGGCGGGGTACTACACCGACTACGCCGTCGGCGGCGGGATGGTCCTTGGCATCGGGGTGGTGGAGGGCACCGAGTGCGTCATCCTCGGCAACGACCCGACGGACCTGGGCGGGGCCATGACCGCGGTCAGCATCCGCAAGCTCATGCGGGCCCTCGAAGTGGCCCGGGACAACCGCATGCCCTACATCCAGTTCGTGGAGTCGGCCGGCGGCGACCTGCGAGGCCTCGGCGCCGGCGCGGACCCCGAGGCGTCCATGCGCCGCACCCTCACCCATTTCGCCGAGAGCGGCCGCATGTTCCACGACATCACCGAGCTGTCGGGGATGGGGATCCCCACCATCTCGGTGGTCTTCGGCAGCTCCACCGCCGGCGGTGCCTACCAGCCCGGCCTGTCGGACTACAACATCTTCGTCCGTGGCGGGGCCAAGGTCTTCCTCGCCGGACCGCCCCTTGTGAAGGTGGCGACCGGCGAGGACGCCGAAGACGAGGAGCTCGGCGGCGCCGACATGCACGGGTCGGTGAGCGGGCTCGCCGACTACCTCGCCGACGACGAGCACGAGGCCATCCGCATGGCCCGCGACGTGGTCGCCCACCTGCACTGGCGCAAACAGGGCCCGGGCCCGGTCGGCCTCGCGGGCCACCACCACGGCCCCGAGCCGCCCCGCTACGACGCCGAAGAACTCCTCGGGTTGATGCCCCTCGACCTGCGCACCCCCGTCGACGCCAGGGAGATCATCGCCCGGGTCACCGACGACAGCCGCTTCGAGGAGTTCAAGCCCCGCTACGGCGCCACCCTGGTCACGGGCTGGGCCCATGTCCACGGGTTCCCCATCGGGATCCTCGCCAACAACGGCGTGCTCTTCTCTGACTCCTCGCAGAAGGCGGGCCAGTTCATCCAGCTGTGCAACCAGACCGGCACCCCGCTGCTCTTCTTGCAACACATCACCGGTTACATGGTCGGGCGCGAGTACGAACGCGGGGGGATCGTCAAGCACGGCAGCCAGATGATCAACGCCCTGTCCAACTCGAAGGTCCCGCACATCACCGTGATCCTCGGGGCCAGCTACGGGGCCGGCAACTACGGCATGGGCGGCCGGGCCTTCGACACCCGCTTCGTATTCCTGTGGCCCACCGCCAAGATCGCGATCATGGGCCCAAGACAGATGGCCGGGGTGATGTCCATCGTCCGCCGGGAGCAGGCCGCCCGGCGCGGCCAACCCATCGACGAGGAAGTCGACGGTGCCATCACCAAGGCGGTGGAGGCCTTCGCCGAGAACATGTCCCTCGGGCTCTACGCCACCGGCCGGGTCGTCGACGACGGCATCATCGATCCTCGCGACACCCGCACGGTGGTGGCCATGGCGCTGTCCGCCTGCCACAGCGGCCCAATCGTTGGGGCCCGCGGCTACGGGGTGTTCCGGCTTTGACCCCCTCGCACCCGATCCGCCGGCTCCTCATCGCCAACAGAGGTGAAATTGCCCGCCGCGTCGCCCGCACCGCCTCCTCCATGGGGATCGCCACCATCGCGGTGTACGCCGAGGGCGACGCCGATGCCCCGTTCGTTCACGACGCCGACCACGCCGTGGCTTTGCCGGGCCGGACCGCCACCGAGACGTACCTCGACATCGACGCCTTGCTCGGCGCCGCGGCCAGCAGCGGGGCGGACGCCGTGCACCCGGGGTACGGGTTCCTCTCCGAGCGGGCCGCCTTCGCCCGGGCGGTGATCGACGCCGGGTTGAGCTGGGTCGGGCCGCCCCCCGAGGTCATCGAGGTCATGGGCGACAAGCTGGCCGCCAAGCGGCTGATGGCCGAGGCCGGGGTGCCGGTCCTGGCGTCGTGGGAGGTCGCCGACGACGAGCTTGTGTTCCCCGTCGTGGTGAAAGCCGCCGCGGGCGGGGGCGGCAAGGGCATGCGGGTGGTGGAGTCGGCTAGTGGGCTGGCCGACGCCATGGCCGCGGCGGGGCGGGAGGCGGGCGCCGCGTTCGGGGACCCGACCGTGTTCCTCGAGCGCTACGTCGCCGAGGCCCGTCACGTGGAGATCCAGATCCTGGCGGACGACCACGGCGGGGCGGTGCACTGCTTCGAGCGCGAATGCTCCATCCAGCGCCGTCACCAGAAGGTCATCGAGGAGGCCCCCTCCCCGGCGCTCGACGAGGATGGGCGGGCCCGGATGAGTGCGGCGGCCTTGGCCGCCGCCAAGGCGATCGGGTACCGCAACGCGGGGACCGTGGAGTTTGTGGTGGAGCCGTCGGGGGACTTCTGGTTCCTCGAGGTCAACACCCGGCTCCAGGTCGAGCACACCGTCACCGAGGCCGTCACCGGCTTGGACCTCGTGCGCGAGCAGCTGCTGGTCGCCCAGGGGCTGCCGCTGTCGGTGACCCAGGCTGACCTGGTCATCACCGGTCACGCCGTCGAGGCCCGCCTGTACGCCGAGGACCCCGCGGCCCAGTTCCTGCCCGCCTCGGGGACCCTGGCCGAGTGGAGTCCGGCGGCTGATCCGGCGGTCCGGTGGGACTCGGGGGTGGCGACCGGGAGCGTCGTGGGGGTGGAGTTCGACCCGATGCTGGCCAAGGTGATCGCGCACGCGCCGACCCGCACGGAGGCGGCCCTGCGGCTGGCCCGGGCCCTGGAACGCAGCCGGATCCGCGGGGTGAGCACCAACCGCGACTTCCTGGTCGCCATCTTGCGCCACCCCGAGTTCCTGAGCGGGCGCACCACCACCGCGTTCATCGAGCGCGCCGGCGTGCCCCTCGCCCGGGTGCCCTCCGAGGAAGAAGTGCGGACCGCGGCCGTCGCGGCGGCGCTGTCCACCCAGGCCGAGGCGCGCCTCGCCGCGCCGGTGCTGCACAGCCTTCCGAGCGGGTGGCGCAACAGCGTCATGCCCCCGGAGCGGGCCGTCTACCACTGCGGCCCCGACGAGCTGGCGGTCACCTACCGGGCCCAGCGCGACGGAGGCTTCGCGGTCGCGGTGGGGGAGTGGCGGGCGTCGGTCGTGGTGCACCGAGTCGACGGCGGGTGGGTGGACCTCGAGGAAGGCGGGCGACGCCACCGGGTGCATGTGGCTCGACGCGGCCACCAGATGTGGGTCCAGGGACCCGACGGCGACGTGAACCTGACGGCCGTGCCCCGCTTCCCCGAGGCGGAGGTCGAAGTCGTGGCCGGCGGGCTGGTCGCGCCCATGCCCGGCAAGGTGATCGCCGTGGAAGTGGCCGCCGGTGACGCCGTCGCCGAGGGACAACTTTTGATGATCGTGGAGGCCATGAAGATGGAGCACCGCATCACCGCACCCCACGCCGGGGTGGTCGGCGAGGTCCGGGCCCACGCCGGCGACCAGGTGGGAGCCGGCGACCTGCTGGTCGTGCTGGGCCAGCAGGTCGAGGCCTGATGACCACCGGTGGGTCAGCCCGAACGGGGCCACTGCGGATCGCCAACTGCAGCGGCTTTTACGGTGACCGGCTGGCCGCGGCCCGAGAGATGGTCGACGGCGGCCCCATCGACGTGCTGACCGGTGACTGGCTGGCCGAACTCACCATGCTCATCTTGGCCAAGAACATGCTGCGCGACCCGGCGGCCGGTTTCGCCCGGACCTTCGTGACCCAGATGGAACAGGTCATGGGCGACTGCCTCGATCGCCGCATCGCGGTGGTCTCCAACGCCGGCGGACTCTCACCGCGCCGGTGCGCCGAAGCGGTGGCCGAGGTCGCCGAGAAGCTCGGCCTCAACCCGGTCATCGCCTACGTCGAAGGCGATGACCTGATACCGCGCATGGAGGAGCTGCGGGCCGCTGGCGTCGCGTTCTCCCACATGGAGACCGGGGAAGCGCTCGGGGCCCGCCAGGTGATGACGGCCAACGCCTATCTCGGGGGGTGGGGCATCGCCGAGGCGCTCGGGCGGGGCGCCGACATCGTGATCACGGGGCGGGTCACCGATGCCGCCCTGGTCGTGGGGCCGGCCGCGTGGCACCACCGGTGGCGGCGCGACGACTGGGACGCCCTGGCCGGGGCCGTGGTCGCCGGGCACGTCATCGAGTGCGGGGCCCAGACCACCGGGGGCAACTACGCCTTCTTCACCGAGGTGCCCGGTTTGGAGCATCCGGGTTTTCCGATCGCCGAGGTGGCCGCGGACGGGTCGTCGGTCATCACCAAGCACCCCGGTCACGGCGGGCAGGTGTCGGTCGGGACGGTCACCGCCCAGCTGCTCTACGAGATCGGCGGGCCGGCGTACGCCAACCCCGACGTGACCGCCCGCTTCGACAGCATCCAGCTGTCCGACGACGGTCCGGACCGGGTGCGGATCTCCGGGGTCCGTGGGGACTCGCCGCCTTCGGGCACCAAGGTGGCGCTCAACTACCAAGGCGGGTTCCGGTCCACCACCACCCTGTACCTGACCGGGCTCGACGTCCAAGAGAAGGCCGATCTGGTCGAGCGGGCCCTGTGGGCGTCGGTGCCGGGCGGGCGGGCGGCGTTCGAGTCGGTGGATGTGTCGCTGCTTCGGACCGACCGGCCGGACCCGGCCACCAACGAGGAGGCCATGGCGCAGCTGCGCATCACCGTCAAGGACCCCGACGAGCGCAAGGTCGGCCGCGCCTTCTCGGGGCGGATCACGGAGCTGGCGCTGGCGTCGTACCCGGGTCTGTTTGGGGGCGGTCTCACCGCCGGTGCGTCCGCGTTCGGCGTGTACTGGCCGGCGGTGGTGCCGGCCTCGCTGGTGTGCCAGGAGGTGGTGATGGGCGGGGAGCGCACGGTGGTCGACCCGGTGCCGGTGCCCGATCCACCGGTCGTGGCCGACGTGGCGGTGGCGGGTGTCCACGCCGGGCCGCCGGGCGGGCCGACCGTGCGAGCGCCCCTCGGCCGGCTCTTCGGGGCCCGCTCCGGGGACAAGGGCGGCAACGCCAATTTGGGGGTGTGGGCCCGATCGGACGCCGCCTACGAGTGGCTGTTCGGTTTCCTCACGATCTCCCGGTTGAAAGAGCTGCTCCCCGAGACGGCGTCGCTGGCCGTGCACCGCTACGAGCTGGGCAACTTGCGGGCGCTCAACTTCGTGATCGTCGGCCTGCTCGGCGAGGGGGTGGCGGCCAGCACGCGGCTGGACGGCCAGGCCAAGAGCTTGGGCGAGTGGCTGCGGGCCCGGGTGGCCGACATACCCCGAGGGTTGCTGGGGTGAGCGACGCCGGCGGGGTGACCGAGCCGGTCCGCTATGGGGTCGGCGGTGGGGTGGCCACCTTGACCATGGACCAGCCCCACAACCGCAACGCCCTCACCCCCGCCCTGCTCAACGGGCTCGGTGACGGGCTGGTCGGTGCGAAGGGGGACCCGGCGGTGCGGGTGGTCGTGATCACCCACACCGGACCGGCGTTCTGCGCGGGCGCCGACCTTTCGGCGGGATCGGGTGGCGGGTCCGGCCCCGAGGTGACGGCCCGCTTCGATCTGGCCGAGATCCTGGCCGCCATCGAGGATTCCCCCAAGCCCGTGGTGGCCCGCATCGCCGGGCACTGCATGGGCGGCGGGGTGGGCCTGGCCGCGGCGTGCGACCTCTCGGTGGCTTCCGATGAAGCGCGCTTCGGGTTCACCGAGGTCCGCATCGGGGTGGCTCCGGCCATCATCTCGGTGGTCTGCCTGCCCAAGCTGCGGCGGGGCAGTGCCTTGGAGCTGTTCTTGACCGGTGAACGCATCAGCGCTCACCGGGCGGCCGACGTCGGGCTCATCACTTCTGTGGTGCCGGCGGCCAGTTTGGACGCCGAGGTCGACGCGCTGGTCGCCAAGCTGCTGGCCGGGGCCCCGGCCGCGTTGGCTGCGGCCAAGCGGCTGGTGTTCGACGTGCCGGTGATGGAGCGCTCGGCCGCCTTCGAGTGGACGACCGAGGTGTCCCACACCCTGTTCGGCTCGCCGGAAGCAGCCGAGGGGATGGCCGCCTTCCGGGAGAAGCGTGTGCCGTCGTGGGTGCCGCATGCACCCACCGACCCCTCTTAGTCGGTCGCCAGGACCCCGGCCCTCGGGCCGCGAGGATCAGATCGGAGCATGCCGCGCCACGATGGCGGCGTTGTCGGTTCCCGCCGGAAGGGTCCCGAAGGCCCCGGCTCGCGCACCGCCGAGGCGGGAGGCACAAAACGCATCAGCGACCGGTTCGGGTGCGAAACGGACAAGAAGGGAGGCCTGGAAGACCACCGCCATGCGTTCCACCACCGAGCGGGCCCGGGGCTCGAGCGTCTCGGGCTCGGACAGGTCGACGTGGAGGTCGTCGATGGCCCGAGCCAGGCGGGCGTCCCCACTATCGGCCTGGGCGACTTCGGACCAGTAGGCCTCGAGTGCGTCGGGCTCTCGGGTCAGGGCCCGGAGCACGTCAAGGCAGATCACATTGCCGGATCCCTCCCACACACCGTTGACCGGGCTCTGGCGGAACACGCGGGCCATGGGCGACTCCTCGACGAACCCGTTGCCTCCCAGGCATTCGAGCGCCTCGGCGGCATGCTCGGGTGCTCGCTTGCACGTCCAGTACTTGAAGATCGGTGTCAAGAGGCGCTGGAGCAGGTTCTCGTGCTCGTCGCCGGCGGGGGCCTCGTAGGAACGGGCCAGCCGGAGCGCCGAGGCGGTGGCGGCCTCGGACTCGAGTGCCAGATCGGCGAGCACGTTGGCCATGAGGGGCTGCTCGGCGAGGGGCTTTCCGAAGACGGCTCGGTGGGTGGCGTGCCAGGTGGCCTGGGCCACCCCCTGGCGCATGATCGCGGTCGAGCCCAAGACGCAGTCGAGCCGGGTGTGGTTCACCATCTCGATGATGGTGCGCACACCCCGGCCTTCCTCGCCGATCAGCTGGGCCCAGGCGCCGAGCAGCTCGATCTCGCTCGAGGCGTTGGAGCGATCGCCCAGCTTGTCCTTGAGGCGCTGGATGCGAATCGGGTTCCGAGTCCCGTCGGGTCGCCAGCGCGGCGCCAGAAAGCAGCTGATGCCGCCGGGTGCCTGGGCCAGCATCAAGAACCCGTCGGACATGGGTGCCGAGCAGAACCACTTGTGGCCGGTCAAACGGTAGCTACCGTCCGAGCCGCTGGCGACGGGCTCCGCCCGAGTGGTGTTGGACCTCACGTCGGAGCCGCCCTGCTTCTCGGTGAGAGCCATGCCGCAGGTGGCGCCGGCCTTCTGGGCGATGGGCAGGTTGGCCGGGTCGTAGATGGTGGAGCAGATCATCGGCTCCCAGACGGCGGCCACCTCGGGCTGGTGACGGAGCGCCGGCACTACGGCGTACGTCATCGACACCGGGCAGATGTGACCGGCGTCGACCTGGTACCAGACGATCACCTTGGCCGCCCTGGCCACCTGGGCCCCCGCCCGGGGATCCGACCACGGCCCGGCGTGCAGCCCGTGGGCGAGTGACACCCTCATGAGGTCGTGGTACGCGGGGTGGTACTCGACGACGTCGATCCGGTGCCCGTACCGGTCATGGGTGTGCAGTGCTGGTCCGTGCTCGTTGGCCAACCGTCCGAGCTCCTGGGCCCCGGCCGAACCGGCCAGCAGGCCCAAGGTTCCGAGCTCGGGTCGCGCCCATGCCGCGCCTTCGCGATCGACCGCCTCACCCAGCGCCCGGTCCGCAGCAAAGACGTCGTACCCCTCGAGCGGTGGGGCCTGGTTGAAGACGTCGTGGGTGTCGAACTGGCCAACCATGGGGTCCTCCCGCTGGTCGATCGGTGTCGTGGTTGCGTCTTCGGGCACGATAGGCATAACCGCTGTGTCACTTCGCGCGGCGGATTACCTCGGCGATGAGCCGGTCGGGTTGGCGGGCTGAGGCCAAGGCCGGCCCGCACAGATCGCGTGCCAGCGTTTGCGGGTCTGGTCGATTCGCATGGCGGGGACAGAGAAGGTGAAGAGAAGCGGGACGCGACCGCGAAGAGCACCAGCATGAAGGTGAGCACGACCGGCGCGCCGCCGCCGGTGTGGTCGAGGACCGAGATGACCTCGAGCAACCCGGCCATCACGATGTGGAGCTTTGAGTGACCATCGCCCCTAGCGGAGGGGACCGGCGCTTGGGACGATGGGGTGTGATCTCGCGTCGACATCGCGCCGCCGCCGTTCCCGACGAGACGTTCGAGGCGCTCGTCTTCGATTGGGATGGCACCGCGGTGCCTGACCGGCAGGCCGACGCCGATGCGGTACGCGACCGCATCGAGGCGCTCTGCGCAGCCGGGGTGCACGCCTTCGTCGTGAGCGGCACCCATGTCGAGAACATCGATGGCCAGCTCAAGGCCAGGCCACAGGGTCCTGGACGGCTGTATCTGTGCTGCAACCGGGGCTCCGAGGTCTTCGAGGTCACCGGCAAGGGGCCGGCGCTCGTGGCTCGGCGCACCGCCAGTACCGAGGAAGACCGCGCCCTCGACCGGGCGGTCGAGGGGACCGTGGAGCGCCTCCAGGCACGGGGTCTGGACACCAAGGTCGTGTCTCAGCGGCTCAATCGCCGCAAGATCGACCTCATCCCACTTCTCGCATGGGCCGATCCCAAGAAGGCGGAGATCGCCCTCCTCGCCGAGGCGGTCACGGCTCGGCTGGCTTCGGCGGGGATCGCCGACCTGGCCGAGGTGGTCGCCCTCGCCGACGATGCCGCCCGGGCGGGCGGTCTGGTCGACCCGCGGATCACGAGTGACGTCAAGCACGTAGAGATCGGGCTGACCGACAAGTCCGACTCGGCCCGTTTCGCGGCGAGCTGGCTGGCCGAGCGGGGTGTCACCGGTCGGCTGGTGCTGATCGTGGGCGACGAGCTCGGACCCATCGGCGGTGTGCCGGGAAGCGACTCGTTGATGTTGGTGGACACCCTCGCCCGGGCCACGGTGGTGTCGGTCGGGATCGAGCCGGGAGGCGTCCCCGATCCGGTGGTGCACTTGGGTGGCGGCCCAGCCCGTTTCATCGAGCTGCTCGACTCCCAACTCGCACGCCGCGCCGCGCGCCGGGTGCCCCAGGTCGACCCCGACCCGACCTGGGTCGTCGCGCTGCCCAGCGCGCGCACCAAGGAACGAGTCGCCGAGGCGCTCGGCACGCTCGGTAATGGCTTTGCGGCGACCCGAGGCAACCGGGAGGAGGACGGACCCGGGACCTCGCTCCTCTTTCTCGTGAGCGGGGTCTACACCGACGACAACCACCTGCTCCCCGGGCCGACCTGGACCGGCCTCGAACTGCCCAACGGTCACCGTCGATCCACCGAGCGCCGGCTGCTCGATCTGCACACCGGCACGCTGGTGCGCTCCGGCAACGAAGGAACGGGGCTGCGGTCCCTGCGGTTCGTCTCGGCCGCTTCGCCCCACGCCATGGCCTTGCGAGCCGAGGCGCTCTTGCCTCGTCTCGAGGCCGGCGACCCGCTGCAGCAGCCCGGAAACACCGTGGACTTCGAGCGAGAAGACCGTGGTGAGGTGCGCATGGCCCGCACGGGCCGGACCGGTGGCGAGATCGCCGTGGCCGCAACGGATCGCGTTGGGACCGTGGCCGGCCTTCGGGTGGTCGAGCGGTTGGCTGCCTGGTTCGCTTGCGCCGGTGAGGAGAGCTTCGACCAGGCCGAACGGCGGCTATTGGAAGTCGACGCCATGGGCTTCGACGCACTTCTGGCCGAGCACCGCCAGGCATGGGCACGCCGCTGGGCGGACGCCGAGGTCGTGATCGATGGGGATCCCGAGGCCGAACTGGCGGCGCGGTTCGCAGTGTTCCACCTCCTCTCAGCGGCCGCCGAGACCGGTGAGGCCGCGGTCGGGGCCCGCGGATTGACCGGCGACGCCTACGCGGGACATGTCTTTTGGGACGCAGACGTCTTCGCGCTGCCCGCATTGGCCGCCATCCGGCCGGCGGCGGCGCGGGCCATGCTCGAATACCGCGTGCGCCGACTTCCCGCAGCGCGTGCCGCGGCCCTAAGCCTGGGGTTGCAAGGCGCCCGCTTCCCCTGGGAGTCCGCCGGCGACGGGAGCGACGCCACCCCCCGCCAGGTCCGGGGACGCCACGGGGAGATCATCCCGATCGCCACCGGCCCCCACGAGGAGCACATCGTGGCCGACGTGGCCTGGGCGGCGGCGCGCTACGTGGCCTGGACGGGCGACGCCGCCTTCCTGGCCGGAGCGGGCCGTGACCTGCTGGTCGAGACGGCCCGCTACTGGGCCAGCCGCATCACGACCGACGCCGAGGGCCACGGCCACCTCTTCGGGGTGGAGGGCCCCGACGAATACCACGAGGTGGTCGACGACAACGCGTACACCAACGTGATGGCCCGCTGGAACCTGTCTCGAGGCGCGAAGCTCCTGGCCAAGACCGACCCCGGCTCAGAGGAGGCACGCCGGTGGCTCGCCCTGGCCGACGGGTTGGTCGACGCGTGGAGCCCCGAGCGGGGCCTCTACGAGCAGTTCACGGGCTACTTCGACCTGGAGCCCCTCCTCATGTCCGAGGTTGCCCCGCCCCCGCTCGCGGTCGACGTGCTGCTCGGTGCCGAGCGGGTGGCCGGCTCCCAACTCATCAAGCAGGCCGACGTGCTGATGCTCCACCACCTCGTGCCAGACGAGGTGGTGGCCGGGTCGCTCGGCTCGTGCCTTGCCTTCTACGAACCTCGGACCGCGCACGGGAGCTCGCTCTCCCCGGCCATCTCTGCCTCCCTGCTCGCCCGTTCCGGTCAGCCCGAGCGGGCGCTCGAGCTGTTCAAGATGGCCGCCCGCCTCGACCTCGACGACCTCACCGGCACCACCGCTGGCGGCGTTCACCTGGCGACGATGGGCGGGGTGTGGCAAGCCCTGGCATACGGGTTCCTCGGCTTGCGCGCCGAAGGCTCCCAGACCGGGCGGGGTACACTCGTAGTGGACCCCTGCCTCCCCACGAAATGGTCCGCTCTCGGTCTCACGTTCCGCTTTCGCGGACAACCCATCGGTGTCCGCGCCGATCACGACCGGGTCGGGATCACCTGCGAGGCGCCGTTCCTTGTGCGCGTGGCCGATCGAGCACCGCAGCGATGTAATCCGCCCGGCGCCACGTTCGCTCTAACGCCACCGCGCCGCGGAAGGAGACAACGATGAGCATCGTCCTCGCCGCCCTCGACACCGCCGCCGCCGCCCGCCCCGTGCTCGAGACGGCTCTGCGGATCGGCCAGCTGACCGGGGCCGACGTGGAGGCGGTCCACGTCAGTCGTGGCCGGCTCGAATCGATCGAGACGCCCGAGTTGTTGGCCGCACGGAGCAAGGTGCCGTTCCGGTTGCTTGAGGACCCGGTGGAACCTGCCCTGCTCGCCGCGCTCGCCGCCCCCGAAGTGCTCGCAGGGGTCATCGGCGCCCGGGCCACCCCCGGCGGCCGGCGGCCGGTCGGGCGTACGGCCCGCTACATCCTCGAGCACGCGAACAAGCCGATCGTGATCACGCCCCCTGATGCGATCGTTCCCAGTTCGTTCCGGCGAATCCTGGTACCCCTCGAAGGCACCGAGGCGTCGTCTCGACCGGTCCTCGAAAGACTGCGGCCGCTGCTGGTTGCCGATGTGGAGCTCGTCGTCCTCCACGTGTTCACCGACGCCACCCTGCCGGCCATGCTCGACCGCCCCGAGTACGACCTGGAGATCTGGGGAAGAGAGTTCCTCACACGACACCTCCCCCATGCAACCCACATCGAGCTTCGACCGGGGCCGGTGGCCAAGCAGGTGGCCGAGGTATCGGGAGAGCACGGCGTCGACCTGGTCGTCTTGAGCTGGTCGCAGGACAGCTCGGCCGGGCGGGCCCACGTGGTCTGGGAGGTGCTCGGGACCTCGTCGGTGCCCGTCCTGCTCCTTCCGGTCACGCCCGTCGAAATAGAGGACCCGGTCAAGGGCTCCTCGCCCTAGGGAAAGACCCACGCTGAGGGTGTGGAGAGAAGTGGCTGAAGGCGACGTTTCGTGGGCGGCCCGACGAATTCGAACGTAACGTCGCCTGAGCGTTGCCGGCACACCGGGACCAACGGCCCTACCAGCCCTTCTCGCACTGGTGCATCCTGATGAGAGGAGGCGAGGACCATGCTGCGCGACGATCTCGCACCGGTGTTGTCAGGGTCGGGTCTGTCCAAGGGTCAGCGGTTGCGGATCGGCATGGTCGCCCCCGTTTGGCTGCCGGTGCCGCCCCCCGGCTACGGCGGAACCGAGCGGGTAGTGGCGGTGCTCGTCGAGGGCTTGGTCGAAAGAGGCCACGACGTCACGCTGTTCGCCGCCGCCGGTTCGGTGACGAGCGCCCACCTGGTGACTCCGCTGGAGAGCCCACCGCCGCTGGGGGATCCCGCCTCAATCTCGGACGACCTGTTTCACACCACCGCCGCGTTCTTGCATGCCGGCGAGTTCGACATCGTCCACGACCACTCGGGGATGGGGCCGGCGCTCGGGGCAATGCTCGCCGGGCGGACCGCGGTCATCCACACGCTGCATGGTCCATGGACTGCGCTCAGCCGGCGGTTCTTCGGATTGGTGCACGATCGGGTGCACCTGGTTGCCATCAGCCATGCACAACAAGCCGCCAACCCACGCCTGCGCTACGCGGGCGTGGTCCACAACGGCATCGACCTGACGCTCCACCCGTTCAACCCGGTCAAAGAGGACTTCTTGGTCTTCGTGGGTCGAATCAGCCCCGAGAAGCGCCCCGAGGTCGCAGTCGAGGTGGCCCGGGACGCGAAGCTGCCTCTCGTGATGGTCATCAAGCGGAACGAGCCGGCCGAACGGGCCTACTGGGACGAGATCGTTGCCCCACGCCTCGGCGACGACGTGCTGGTCCTGGACGAGCCGCCGCAGTCGGTGAAGACCGACGTGCTGGGGCGAGCCCGGGCGCTGCTGTTCCCCATCGACTGGCCTGAGCCGTTCGGTCTGGTCATGACCGAGGCGATGGCCTGCGGCACTCCGGTCATCGCGTGCCCCCTCGGCGCCGTCCCAGAGGTGGTGACCGACGGGGTCACCGGGTTCCTCTGCTCCACGCCGAGCCAGATGGTCGACGCCGTAGCGGCCGCCACCGAGCTGAGACCAGAGGACTGCCGGGCCCGGGCCGAGCAGTACTTCTCGGCACAGGCGATGTCGGCCGGCTACGAACGCGTGTACCGAGCCGTACTGGACGGCGCCGGCTGGCCCGGTGGCGGGGCAGCCCGGGAACGTGTCGTCGCCCAGCCGGACCCTTACGGCACGTCGGAGGAAGCGGATCGGTACGGATTGACCACCCGCGTCCAGGGTTCTTATTCCCATCCAGCTGCGCAGCAGGCGTAGGAGCCGGCGGGTGTCGACGTGCGACCCACATGCGTTGTGGTCGACCGGGCGGTCGCCCACTGGTGATCATCTCGCGCTTCATGGCCGTGTTCGGTCTGGACACCATCGTCGAAGGGCAGGCTGCACAAAGGACGACGCGACCTCCACAGCGGGCGGAAATGGCCCACATATGACCTCGTCACCGCGCTCCGAGCGGGAAGCTCCGACCCGACGATGACCACACCGCACCCGGTGCCACCGACCTCGGTGCAGGATGCACCGCGACCGCCGGCATGGCTTCCTGCGGGTCGGACGCTTGTCCTCCCAGGCCTAGGGGAGCTGTTCGTGCGGGACTCGAACGATCAATCTGGCGACGCCAAACCCGCCGTGTTGCTGCTGCACGGGTGGGGCGCTACCGCGGATGTGAACTTCGTCCAGGTGTACGCCGAACTTGCAAAGGCATACAGGGTCATAGCTCTCGACCACCGGGGACATGGACGTGGCTTGCGCTCCGAGGCACGGTTCACCCTCGAGGATTGTGCCGATGACGCAGCTCGGCTGCTCGAGGCCCTGGCCGTGGAACGCGCCGTGATCCTCGGCTACTCGATGGGAGGACCAATAGCGCTCCTGCTAGCGCGGCGTCACCCGTCGCTGGTCGGCGCGCTCGTGCTCGAAGCCACCGCCATGGAATTCCATGAAATGGTGCGTGAGCGCGTCCTGTGGCATGGGTTGACACTCGCAGAGACGATCCTCCGTCACGGTGGGGCAAGAGGCACCGTCGAACGTCTGTTGGCGGCGGCAGTCGAGCGAACGCCAGCATCGGCCTCGGAGCGGTCTTGGGTTGCAGGTGAGCTGCGCCGGGGAAGCATGCGGGAGATTCTCGAAGCGGGAGCGGCGCTTCGATCCTTCGACGCCCGAGGATTCGTGGCAGAGATCCACGTCCCGGCGGTGGTGGTGGTCACGACCCGCGACCGGCTGGTGGCGCCAAGAAAGCAACGTGCCCTGGCGGCGGCGCTGACGGCGACGGTCCTCGAGCTCGAGGACGACCACGACGTTCCGGTTTCGGTCCGCGCCGCCTTTCGAAATGTGACACGAGTGGCAGTTGACATCGCCGCTCAACGCGCCGGCCTCATCTCGTGAAACGGCCAGCTGGCCCCTTTGGAACAAGGGCCGGTGGATGCCCTGAAGCTCGCTGACCGCCGGTTGCCGAGGACCGGTGGCGGAGACTCTCGAGGGGTGAAGGAGGGGAGTCTCGACAATGGCGAGTGAGTGGCGCCTAGTCTCGCCTAACTGGCCAGGTAGCGCTCCAGGGCGCGGCGGATGACTTCGATTGCGGTTGTGTGCTCCCGTGTAGCCCGGGCGTCGAGAGCCTTGCCGACCTCGGGGGGTAGCCGCACGGCGGTCAGCCCGGCCGGCTCTCTCCCTATGGAGGGGCGCCGCTCGTCCCGGGGAACGTGTCACCACCTATGCTCGGTCAAGTGACAAAGACGACTACGAAGGCGGTCTCCCTTCCCAAGGGGGCGGCCCTCCGTCAGCTGGAGATGCAACGCGACCAACGTGGCCTGCTGACGGAGATGTACCGGGTCGGATGGGTCCAGGGCTTCGATCCGGTGCAGTGGAACGTGGTTTCATCCAACGCAGGCGTTCTCCGCGGCGTTCACGTGCACACCACGCATACTGACTACCTCGTCGTCATCAAAGGTCGGGCGACGATTGGCATGCGCGACCTGCGTCGCTGCGCTTCGTCTCGCTCGTGGGCGGGAGCC
>Ga0209415_10008456_pt1 | contig 17860 bp, 18 predicted proteins | sample PeaSoiSIISIP2007_FD_187696 | JGI IMG/M metagenome (GOLD analysis project Ga0209415, IMG submission 187696) | Peat soil microbial communities from Weissenstadt, Germany - SII-SIP-2007 (SPAdes) (version 2) | ecosystem: Environmental > Terrestrial > Soil > Wetlands > Peat | place: Germany... | reverse complement strand
CTAGACACGGACGATATGCCGCGCACGGCAAATAGATGCCGGGCTCTCTACGATCGCCGCTGCGCGCACGTGCGCGCCCTGTAGAGTCGCACTCAAGTCCGCGACTAATAATCTGGCGCATAGAGGGGCGCGGTTCTTGGATGGTAGCGGCGTGCGATCCGTCCATTCGGCATTCGGTTCCATAACGAACAACGTGCGGTCGGACCCGCCGGCCAGCGGGGTTCAGCCCTTCGGTACGGTGCCGGTCGGTGTCAGCTTGTCGACCGCCTGCGGCAGAATTTGCGCCAACTTCGCTGCCAGTTCCGGCACCGATAACCCCGCTTTCGCCGCCAGCTGCTGCATCGCACCGGCCCCGAGTACCTGATGGATCTGCTCTGCCGTAATCGGCTGGTTCGGGCCCGTTCCAACCCACGACTGCACCGTCGGGCCAAATCCCTGCTTCTCGAAATCGCTGACAACCCCCTGTACGCCGCCGTGTTGGTCGAGGATGTGATTGACGACGGACACCATGCCGGCGCCGACGATGCCACCGAGTACCCCGTTTAAAAGTCCCATGGTCCCCTCCGCGGGCAAACCCGCCTAGCACCCAGACAATCGTTCAGGTTGTACCGCAGATCCAGATGCTCGCTGACACACGGCAGTGGCTCGCGCGGGCCGGGATCGACAATCCTGTCGGCCGCGCCTACCCGCCTGCGAGCCGCGTCACGAGCTCAATGTAGCGTTCCATCGCCTTGTCCGCCGTCAGGCCCTTGGCCCTGGTCCAGGCCTCGTGCTTCGCGCGCGCCCGAAAATCCAGCGCGCTCGGGCGCGGGCCCGTGATGTCGCCGCTCGTGGCCTGCTTGTAAAGCGCATACAGCTCGAGGAGCTCGTGGCTCGAAGGCTGCTCCTTGACCTCGCGTACGCGGCGGACCGCGTTCTCGAATCGCTTCTTGAGGTCGGGCATTCATCACCTCCGCAACCCGCCGCGATCGGTGCTCGGGCTCAGCCAGTCGAGTCGAGCTCTTCCAGCACCGACACGATCATGTCGACTTCCGCAACCGTATTGTAGTGGGCAAATCCGATACGTACGACGCCGCCAGAGTCGCGAACTCCGAGCACTCCGGCAATCTCATAGGCGTAGAACGACCCGTTCCAGACAAAGATGTTGCGCCGCGCGAAGACCTCGGCAGCCGTCGCCGGTGGGTGATGCCCGATCAGCAGGCTGAACGTCGGCACTCGGCTAGCGATTCGCGCCGGGGCGCCGGGGCCGAACAGCCGGATCTTCCGCATACCGCGCAGCGCTGCCAGGAACCGTGTCGCGAGCGTCGTCTCGTGCGCCATCGCGGCTGCGTAGCCGCGCTCGAGCCGAGCCCGGAGCGATGCGCCTACCTCGGCCCCGCCGAACCGTTCCCCCAGCCACGCGATGTGCTCAATGGCGCCGACCGTGCCGAGCTGGGCCTCGAACGATGGCGTGCCGGGGGCATGCCGGTACGGCATCGAGTTCGGCGACGGGCGCACCTTGAGCGGGCGCAGGCGGTCGGCCAGCTCCTTGCGAATGAACGCAAGACCCGCATGCGGTCCGAAGTACTTGTACGGAGAAGTCACCAGCAGGTCGCAGCCGAGCTGCGCGACGTCGATCATCAGATGCGGTGCTGACTGCACGGCGTCGACGACCGTCACGGCACCCATCGCTCGGCCGGCCGCGACGATCCGCTGGACGTCGTTGATCGTACCGAGGAGGTTGCTCGCGTGATTGCAAGCGACCAGCCGCGTGCGCGGGCCCATCAGCCGCTCGAGCGTATCGTAGCGGTACTGGAAACTGTCGGTATCGAATTCCAGCCAGCGAACCGTGACGCCGCGCTCTTCCGCGGCAATCAGCCACGGCGCGACATTGGCGTCGTGGTCCATCCGCGACACGACGATCTCATCGCCCGGCTGCCAGTCGCGCGCGAGCATGCGCGAAAAATGAAACAGCAGACTCGTCGTGTTGAGACCGAACACGACCTCCTGAGCCGTCGGCGCACCGAGGAAGGTCGCAGCCGTGGCATGGGCCGCCAGCATCCGCTCCTCGGTCAACCGGGAGGTGCGGAACACCCCGCCGTCATTGGCGCAGTGCTCCACGAGGGCCTCGCGCATCCGCCCGAGGACCCGCCCGGCCACCTGCGTGCCGCCGGGTGCATCGACGTAAATCCGTGCGACACCGGCGTCGTGCTGCGCGAGCGCCGGGAACGCGGCGCGGACTTCCTCGTCATTCCATGGCATTGCGGGGCTCGACATCGTTCACCTCGGTGTGGTCTGCCACGCGCGCCGCGCCGGCGAAGCGGATAAGGTGCTCAGGCGTACGTCGAGTGCCAGCGGCTGCCCGCCCCGGCGCCGGACGGTCAATGCCATCTACGTGCGGCCGGCGAATTCGATGCTATACGGGCGAATGAGCCCCGCGAACCCGATGACTCCCCACGTTACGAGGACTGCGACGCACGCATTCAGATACGCAATGGACAGATCCAACCTTGCTCCGCGATCGCATCGCGCGACCGGCTTTGCGCCGCGCCAGGCGTGCATCGGCCGGAAAACCTGATGACCATTTAATTATCATTCGATCAGCCTGGCATGTAAACTTGCGTGACGTGCCGCGAGCGGTGCGCGACACCTGATAAGCGACGGGCCACTGCGGCGATTCCGATTCCCGGGAGAGCTGGTGAACACGCAACACCCCCGCATCCCGCGCGTTGCTCTGATGGCGTTGTTGGGGCTTGCCATCGCATCCCACGCGGCGGCCACCGATCTGGTTATCCATGCCGGCACGCTGATCGATGGAGTTTCCGATGCGCCGCGGCGCGAGGTCTCGATCGTCGTGCACGACGGGCGTATCGCCGCGGTCGAACCGGGCTTCATCACGCGCGCCGGGGCCGAGGTGATCGATCTTTCCGCTGCGACGGTCGTGCCGGGCTTCATCGACTGCCATGTGCACATCAGCGCGAAGCTCCCCAGCCGCACCAATGTGACCGCGGAGCGGCTCACGCATTCCGACCTCGATCGGGCTTTCGACGGGGCATTGTTCGCGCGGCAGATGCTGCAGCAGGGGTTCACGAGCGCGCGCGACGTGGGTGGAGGTGATGAGACGGTCGCCATCAGTCGTGCGATCGAGGCGGGCAAGATTCCGGGGCCACGCTTGTGGGTGTCGCTTGAGCCGTTGTCGCCGACCGCGGGCCACGGTGATCCGTACAACGGTGTCGATCAGGGCCTTGCACACCCGGGCTGGGACAATGGCAGGGTCGACTCGGCCGAGGATGCGCGCCGCCGAGTCCGCGAACACAAGCGGCGCGGGGCGGATCTGATCAAGCTGATGCCATCGGGCGGCATAGCCTCGACCGGGGACGATCCGCACCAGCAGCTGATGACCGAGGACGAAATGAGGGCTGCGGTGCAGACGGCGCATGCACTCGGAATGAAGGTCGCAGCGCACGTCTACCCGGCCGGTGCTATTGAGGCTGCGGTCCGCGCGGGTGTCGACTCCGTCGAACACGGGTCGTTCGCCACGGCCGAGACCTTTGCGCTCATGAAGGCGCACGGTACCTACCTGGTTCCGACCCTGACCGTGTACGAGATCTACTACGCGACGGCGCGCGACCGGCCGGATCTGCTCGCGCCAGGCACGGCCCAGAAGGAACTCGACAACGACCCGCTGCCGAAGAAGAACCTGCCGCTTGCGATCCGGTCGGGTGTCAAGATCGCTTTCGGCACCGATATCGGCGAGGGCGATCATACGATGGAGTTTCAATTGATGATCGCGAACGGAATGAGCCCCGCTCGCGCGATTCAGAGCGCCACGCGCGATGCCGCCGAGTTGCTCGGTGCCTCCGCCCGCATCGGCTCGATCCAGGCCGGACGCGAAGCAGACATCGTGGCGATGAACGGCGACCCGCTGCAGGATCCGGCAGTACTCAGCCGTGTCGCCTTCGTGATGAAAGGTGGGACTGTCTACCGGCGAAACGGTGCGCCGACTGTGTTCGGCCAGTAACCTCCTCGGCGCGGGACCGGCAGACTTACTCGCGGCCTCAGCGTTTGGCTGCCTCGGCACGCGCACTGGACACGACCGCGCCGACCGCCGCGCCGTCTTCCCCGTCCCAGTAGCCCGTCGTATTGCGGTTGCGGTCCTCGATCAGGAATCGGCCGCGCTCATCATTGAGGGAGGTTCGAACTCCGGTCTTGCCGGCGTCGGGGTACCCCACGACCTCCGGGAGGATCTTGGTTGAGATCGCGAGGACCGTTAGTTCCTCGGTGCCGGTATTGATGAATTGGTGTGCGACGTCGGGGCCGCCGGGTGGCGCAAAGATGTAGTCCCCCGGCCGGACAGAGTGGGTCGTTGCTCCGTACCGCAGGATGCCGATTCCGGCGAGCACGTAGAAGTGCTCTTCGTTGGCGAAGTGGTGGTGGATTGGGTAAGCGGCCTTGCCCGCCGGGATCGCCGTGACGTTGGTGCCGATCAGCCGGGCGCCCAACTTCTCGGCAAGCGGTGTGACGCGTGCCTCGAACAGACTGCCGTGCTCAACCCTCAGAGTCTCACCATCCCGAACATTCAGAATGAGTGCCATCGCCCCGCTCCCTTCGAAGCTCGTGACCCGATGACTCTAGCCATCCGAGGCCAAACATCAAGCGCGCAGGCTACGCGGCGCGTCGTCTGCGCGGCTGACGTGCGCCGCCGATCCACCTGACGCCTGACCGCGCGCTGCGGGACGCACGCAAGTGCCGCGCCCGGCTCTGGGTCTGTGAGTCACGCAATCGTAAGCACGACCTTGCCCACGACCTTGCGATCGACGACGACCTGCAGAGCCTCGATGAACTCGGTCAGCGGGTAAGTCGCCGACACGTGCGGCCGCAGCTGTCTGCGGCCATACCAGTCGAGCAGCGTCGCCATGTTGGCCGCGTTCTTCGCGGCATTGGCCTTGGCCCAGGCACCCCAGAACACGCCCACCAGTGCGGTCTGCTTCAGCAGCAGCAGGTTGAGCGGGATCCGCGGGATTTCACCGGCCGCAAAGCCAACCACGAGGTAGCGGCCACCCGCCGCGAGGGAGCGGACCATGGGCTCAGCATAGTTTCCGCCGACCGGATCGTAGACGACGTCCACGCCGCGTCCGGAGGTGAGCGTGCGGATGCGCTCGCGCAGATCCTCCCGCGCATAGTTCACGACCTCGTCGGCGCCGTACCGGCGGCACAGCTCGAGTTTGTCGTCGGTTGACGCCGCAGCGATGACGCGGGCACCCAGGCGCTTGCCAATCTCAACGGCCGTCAGGCCGACGCCGCCGGCGGCGCCTAGAACTGCCAATGTCTCGTGCTCACGGAGCATCGCTCGATCGACGAGTGCGTGATACGAGGTGCCGTAGACGATCACGAACGCCGCTGCCTCGACATCGCTCATCGCCTCCGGAACCGGGAAGGCTTGGTCGGCCGGTACCACCAGTTCCTGCGCGTAACCGCCGTAGCTCGTGAACGCGAACACGCGGGTCCCGGGCGCGGGCCCCACCGTACCCGGGCCGAGTGACTGGACGACGCCCGCGACCTCGGTGCCGGGCGAGAACGGAAACGGTGGTTTGGTCTGGTACTTGCCCTCGACCATCAGTGCGTCAAGGAAATTGACGCCCGCGGCGCGCACCGTGAGCAGCAGTTCGCCGGCGCCTGGAACGGGCGACGGGACATTCTCGACCCGCATGCGCGAGAACGGAGCAAAAGAGCGACAGAGCACTGCCTGCACAATCAGACCCTCGCAACTCCCGATCGTATCAGCTCGCAGCCGGTATCAATCGCGATAAGCCCGACCGACGCGCCGATCAAGGACGAAGGCACGCGAGCCAGTCGCGCGCAGGATCGCCGTACGCGACGAAGAATGGATTTAGCATGTCTGGCTTGGTGTTGTAGCGCAGCGGTTCGCCACTCGTCGTGACGACGGCACCGCCCGCGGCGACCAGTACCGCCTGCGCCGCCGCCGTGTCCCACTCCGACGTCAGGCCGAGCCGCGGATACACATCTGCGGCGCCCTCGGCGACGATGCAGAACTTGAGCGCGCTACCAACCGGCACCAGCTGGTGGGGACCCAGGCACGCGAGAAACCCGTCGAGCGAGTCGCCGCGGTGCGAGCGGCTGCCGACGACCCTGATCGGCATCGCGGCGGGCCGGCGCGTGCGGATGGCCGTCGCTTCGTTCCTGCCCGCGAGGCGTCGGGCCCCAGAGCCGGGAATGCCGGTGTAGATCACGGCGCGCGCCGGCACGCCGACCACGCCGAGCGCCGGTTCATGGTCAACGATGAGCGCCACATTGACCGTGAACTCACCATTCTTTGCGAGGAACTCCTTCGTGCCGTCGAGCGGATCCACGAGCCAGTAGTGCCGCCAATGCCGCCGCTCCTCATACGGCACCGACGCCGATTCCTCCGACAATACCGGGATCGTCGGCGTCAGGGACGCCAGCGATTCGATAATCACCCGGTGCGAGGCGAGATCCGCGGCCGTCAGCGGCGTGTCATCCGCCTTAGCCGTCGTGCCGGGATGGCTTGACTCGTAGACGCTGAGGATGGCCTCCCCCGCCCGCCAAGCGATGTCCACCACCGGCTGCAGCAGCGCCGCGGGATCGGGACGCCGTGTCGAGCCCACGCCAGCAACCATCAGCTGCGCCCGCTCGCGCCGCGGTCGGCCGGAGACAGTATGCCGGCCTTCGCGAGGTGCTCAACGATCTGCTCTGCGGCCTGCGCCGCCGACAGCGCAGTCGTGTCGATGCGGATCTCCGGGTGCTCCGGAGCCTCATAGGGCGAGTCGATGCCGGTGAAATTCCGCAGCAGCCCTTGTCGCGCCTTGCGGTAGAGCCCCTTCGTATCGCGGGCTTCGGCGACCGCGAGTGGCGCATCGACGAATACCTCGAAGAACTCGCTCGGACCCAGCAGGCTGCGCGCCATACGCCGTTCCGAACGGAATGGCGAGATGAACGAGACGAGCGTGATGAGCCCTGCATCGGCCATCAGCTTCGACACCTCGGCGACCCGGCGGATGTTCTCGACGCGGTCCTGGGCGGTGAAACCAAGGTCCTTGCTCAGGCCGTGGCGCACGTTGTCACCATCCAGCAGATACGTGTGACGCCCCAATGCCACGAGCCGTTTGTCGATCAGATTCGCGATCGTCGACTTGCCGGCGCCGGACAGGCCCGTCAGCCACAGCACACACCCTCGCTGGCCCTTCTGGGCGGCGCGGACGGTCCGGTCCACGTCGAGGGCCTGCCAATGAATGTTCTGCGAGCGTCTCAGCGCAAAGTGAAGTAGTCCCGCTCCGACCGTATTGTTCGTCAGCCGGTCGATCAGCACGAAGCCGCCGAGCGTGCGGCTCTCAGCGTACGGTTCGAAGACCACGGCGCGGTCGAGCTCGAGCTCGCACACGCCGATCTCGTTGAGCTCCAGTCGCTCGGCGGACAGCCGATCGAGGGTATTCACGTTGACCTTGTACTTGAGCGGCATGACCGTGGCCGATGCCGTTTGCGTACCGATCTTCAGAAGGTACTGCCGGCCCTGCAGCAACGGCTCGTCGTGCATCCATATGACCGTTGCCTCGAACTGGTCGGCATGTTCGACGGGAGCGTCGTAGGTCGTAATCACATCGCCACGGCTGACGTCCACCGCGGTCGTCAGCGTCAGTGTGATCGACTGGCCGGCCACGGCCTCGTCGAGATCGCCATTGGCCGCGACGATCCGCTCGACGTGACTGTCTCTGCCTGACGGCGCAATCCGCACGCGCTCGCCCCGCCTGATCGTACCGCTCGCGATCATGCCGGCAAAACCGCGGAAGTCGAGGTGCGGGCGACTGACCCACTGCACCGGGAGCCGGAATGGCCTGGAGAGGTCCTCGCCGCCTATCGGTACCGTCTCGAGATACTGCGTCAGCGTCGGGCCCTGATACCACGGCATGCGCCGGCCGGCGGCAACGACATTGTCGCCATGGACCGCGGATATCGGAATCGCCGTAACCTCGCTGAGGCCAATCCTTGCAGCGAACTCGCGGTATTCCCGCGCGATGCGCTCAAAATCGCCTTCCGCGTAGCCAACGAGATCCATTTTGTTGATCGCGAGCACGATGCGACGGATGCCGATCAACGACACGAGATAGGTGTGCCGCCGCGTCTGGGTCAGCACGCCCTTGCGCGCGTCGATGACAATCACCGCAAGCTCGGCCGTCGAGGCCCCCGTGATCATGTTGCGGGTGTACTGCTCGTGCCCCGGGGCATCAGCCACGATGTACTTGCGCCGATCGGTCGAGAAGAACCGGTAGGCGACATCGATGGTGATGCCCTGCTCGCGCTCCGCCGCGAGGCCATCAACGAGCAGCGCGAAGTCCAGCTCCCCGCCACGTGTACCCACCGTCCTCGAATCCGACTCGAGGGCCGCGAGCTGGTCTTCGAAGATCACCTTCGATTCGTATAGCAGGCGCCCGATCAGCGTCGACTTGCCGTCGTCGACCGAGCCACACATCACGAATCGCAACAGGCTCTTGCGCTGGTGCAAGGCCAGGTAGGCGTCGATGTCGCGGGCGCTCACCGGGGACTCGTGTGCCATGCGCGATCCTAGAAATACCCTTCCTGCTTCTTCTTCTCCATTGAGGCCGCGGCGTCGTGATCGATCACGCGGCCCTGGCGTTCGGACGTCGTTGCAAGCAGCATTTCCTGGATGATCGCCGGCACGGTGTCCGCGGCGCTCTCAATGGCCCCGGTGAGCGGGTAGCAGCCGAGCGTGCGGAAGCGAACGCGGCGCATCGCCGGCCGCTCACCGGGCTTGAGCGGCATGCGGTCATCGTCGACCATGATCAGCGCTCCGTCGCGCTCGACGACTGGCCGTTCCGCGGCGAGGTATAAGGGAACGATCGGAATGTTCTCGCGGTAGACGTACTGCCAGATGTCGAGTTCGGTCCAGTTGGAGAGCGGGAACACCCGTACGCTCTCACCCGCGCGCTTCCTCGCGTTGTAGAGCGACCACAGCTCGGGGCGCTGCTGGCGGGGGTCCCAGCGATGCGACGCAGAACGGAACGAAAAGATGCGCTCCTTGGCCCGGCTCTTCTCCTCGTCGCGCCTAGCACCGCCGAACGCCGCGTCGAACCCGTACTTGTCGAGCGCCTGTTTGAGAGCTTCGGTCTTCATGACGTCGGTGTGGATCTGGGAGCCGTGTGTGAACGGGCCGATGCCCTTCGCGAGGCCCTCGGGATTGACATGCACGATGAGATCCATACCGAGCTGCTTCGCGACCGCATCGCGAAACTCGTACATCGCGCGGAACTTCCAGGTCGTGTCGATGTGCAGCAGCGGAAACGGCGGGACGGCGGGGTAGAACGCCTTCATGGCCACGTGCAGCATGACCGAGCTGTCCTTGCCGATCGAGTACAGCATCACTGGCTTGTCGCACTCGGCCACGACCTCGCGCATGATGTGGATGCTCTCGGCCTCGAGCCGCTCCAGATGCGTCAGCGCAAGTCGGGTCGGCGTGGCGGGCTTCGGCTCGGCGGCGGTCATGCGTTCAGGGTGCCTAGCATAGGATCGGCGGGGCCTCAGGAGCCCCGGTTCGTTGACTCATTATTAATATAGAGTCATGAATAGCCCCCGCGGTCTGACAATGTCAAATCGCCAGCCGCCGAGTGTTTGGCGGCAAACTTTCCAGGTACGTCGTTTTCACGGATCACATGGGGCGCTCCCGCGCCGACGCGCGGCGCGGAGATTGTGCCGGTGGGTACGATCAATGACGTCGCCGTCTGAAGCGACGGCGCCCACCGGCTCTACCTGTCAATGCCGGCCGACCGTGCGCGTGGCCACCGGCCGCACTAATCCAAGCAATTGCCTGATGCAGTTTTGTGACTAACGGGCCGCCGTGACTCCGGCCGCCAAGATGCGCTGCATATGACGTTATAACGATACGCATCGGCAAGCGACCGGCGATTCATCCCCGCCCCGACCGCGCGTGGGTACACTGTCCGGACCATGGCCGACCCCCTTCTCTACGTCGTTGCAGGCCTCGTCGTCGGAGTGCTGATCGGGTTCACCGGTGTCAGCAGCGGCTCGTTGATGACGCCGATTCTGGTCATGGGATTTGGCCAGTCGCCGCTGATCGCGGTGGGAACCGACCTCGTGTTCGCGGCGACGACCAAGCTCGTTGCCACGACATCGTTCGGCTATCAGCGGCGGGTCGACTGGCCGATCGTCGGACGGCTGGCGGTCGGGAGCCTGCCGAGCGCTGCGGCCGTCATCGTGTGGTTCTGGCTGACACCACCCGCCGGGCCCGTCGTCGACCACGTGATCCTGCGCGCCCTGGCCGCGATGCTCGTGGTGACGGCGTTCGGGCTGCTGCTGCAAAACCGGCTGCTGCGACTCGGCTGGCAGCTCAGCCCAGCCGCGCTCAAACGCGCCGAGCGATACAAACCCGCGCTGACGATCGCGACCGGCGTGCTGGTGGGGGCGGCCGTGGCACTGACCTCGGTCGGTGCCGGGGCGCTCGGAGTGGTCGCGCTCGTTTACCTCTACCCCCTGCGCCTGACACCCGATCGACTGGTCGCAACCGATATCGCGCACGCACTGCCGGTCGCGATCATCGCCGGACTCGGGCATGCGGCGCTGGGCCATATCAATCTGGTGGCGCTCGGTTTCCTGTTGCTCGGATCGATTCCTGGCGTCCTGTTCGCCGCTCGCACCGCGATTCGCCTTCCCCAGGTGGTGACCCGCACGCTGATCGCCGCGATGCTGATCGCCGTCGCGACGCGGATTGTTCTGTCGTAGTGAGGCGCAAGGCCCCTCGTGGCCGACGCGCAGGCGATCGCTCCCGGCCAGGGCCGCGAGCTCGCACTGGCTGAACCGGAGCTTGATCGCGTCGGCCTCACAGCCAGCGGCGCACGCGGCGCCGGTAGCGCACATAAGCCTCGCCGAAAATCTCCTCGAGGAAGCGCTCTTCGCCGTGGATGAACCGCGTCGTGAGGATCCAGACGAACGCCGGAATTGGCAGCCACGCGCCCAGCGTCCCGGAAAGGACGGCCGCACCAACCAGCGCCGCCACCAGCCCGAGATACATCGGATTGCGCGTGAACCGATAAAGCCCCGTCGTGACGAGCGCTGTCGACCGTTGGAACGGAATGACCGGCGTGCCCAGACGCTTGAAGGCGGCGACGGCGCTCGCCGACATCGCAATTCCGAGCACGAGCAGCACAATACCCGCATAGGCCGCCGGCGGCCCGAGCACGCGCCTGAGCGGGCACCAGCGATGGAATGCCGCCATCGCGGCCAGGGATGCGAGGAAATAGACAGGCGGGACGATGCGGCGCTGCTGTTCCATCGATCCCCTGAAAGCCAACCTGTTCGGTCGACGCCCCACCCTGGTCCCAGGACCGACCGTCCCACTGCATTTTGTCGCACGATGAGTCGCGCGGGCGAACGGTTGATTGCCGAGGGTTGCCACGAGACGCCAGATTTGCGACGGAGTTGGCGAAACGACCGCGTCCGTGGGATCAACGCGTCGGGATGGCTAGGTATACTTTTCGCCAATGACAGAGGCCGCGGACCGTACGCAAGCCATTGGTCAATAAGACATAACGGGATGCGGCTGCGCGCGCAGGGCGGCATTCGAAGACACTGCCAACAGGGGATGGAGGAGAGGTCGATGGAGTTACTCAGGCGATTCGGCGCCAAGCCCGAGCAGCGAAAACCCAAGGTCCCCGCCGGCACGCGCCGCGAGCACGTGCGCATCACGAACCCGTGGCACGCAGTCTCGATCGTGCCGCCCCCCGAGGGCTGCGCGAGCGCCGAGACCATTGCCGGCAAGCGCTTTCTGTCGAAAGAATCGCCTCCGCGAGTGCCGCTCGCTGGCTGCACGGCCGCCGTCTGCACCTGCCGCTACGACCATCACGAGGATCGCAGGAGCCGGCGCCAGGCGAACGTGCCAAGCGCTGACAGGCCCCCGGGGTCGCGGGGCGCCGTCCCGCAGCGCCGCGTCGACGACGGCGACACGGACTAAGATCCGCCGCCTGTCGATTCTGTCAGTCGAGCCGGAAGCGCCGGTTCAGCACCGCTACCCACGCCGCCATCAAGGCGGCGAAGACCGCGAGCAGCGCGATCATCGCGTCGGTGTCGAGGCGCGGCGGATTCAGCCGATTGGCTCGGATCACCAGCAGATGAACCACCACGGCACATGCCGCGAGACCGACCGCCAGCCACGAGGTGTGCGCGGCCAGATAGGCGGCCGTAGCCTCACGTCGCGCCGGAGCCAGCCAGTAGTCGCGGTTCGGAATGTTGATGAACCGCGAAAAATGGCGCACCGATACCCCGACCGTGAGCCCAATGAGCGCGGGCAACCCCACGCCGATTCCCAGCATGAATGTCAGGTAGATGTGACGTGCCATGAACCCATTGGCGAGGCCATCCGCGCCAAAATGGCTCGCGACGCGCTCGGGGAGTTGGTCTGACGTCAAGACGATGGCAGTGATCGCCGCGACGACGGCTACGCTCGCCCAGGTGCGATTGGCTCCGTCAGGCATGGCTGCCTCCTCGGGCGAATCGGCTGGAATGCCGCCCTGTTCCCGCGCGCATCCGCGACCCTCCAGTCCGCAACGTATCGAGTCGAACGGGTTCCGGTCCGGTGCAATAATCGCGCAGTGCAAATCATCGATGCCGCGACGGTCGTCACGCGCCTGACACCTAAGGCCCTCGTTTCGGCCCTGGAACGGATGTTCAGGGACGGCTGCACGGCACCGGCCCGTCATCACCACACGATACCCGTCCCCGGGTTGCCCGATGCGACCTTGCTGCTGATGCCTGCCTGGGCAGTCGGCAGATACCTCGGGATCAAGCTCGTGACGATCTTTCCCGGCAACTCGGCGTCCAAGCTGCCGGCCGTCTCGGCCGCCTATATCCTGATGGATGCCACCACCGGTGAAGTACTGGCGATGATCGACGGTGGGGAACTCACCGCGCGGCGAACGGCCGCGACCTCCGCGCTCGCCGCACGGCACCTGGCACGCGCCGATGCGAGGTCGCTGCTCGTCGTCGGGACCGGCCGCATTGCCCGGCAGCTCGCCCACTTCTACGTGGCGCTGCGGCCGGCGCTGACGACGGTCCAGATCTGGGGCCGCTCGCCGCTCCATGCGGCGGCGCTGGTGCGGGACCTCGGTGCGGTCGGGATCCGCGCGAGTGTTGCGCCCGAGCTGGCCGCAGCCGCGTCGGAGGCCGACATCATCTCCGTGGCGACGCTCGCGACCGAACCTCTGATCAGCGGCCGCTGGGTGCGGCCAGGCACGCATGTCGACCTCGTGGGCGGCTACACGCCGGCAATGCGCGAGGGGGACGATGTACTCATCGAAAAGGCGCGGGTGTTCGTCGACACACGCGATGGCGCGCTGCAGGAGGCCGGGGACATCGTCTCCCCAATGAGGCGTGGTCTGCTACGTCCGGAGGCGGTGTTCGATCTGCACGATCTGTGCCGCGGGACGCACCCGGGTCGGGAGCAGGATGAGGACATCACGGTCTTCAAGTCCGTCGGCGCGGCGCTCGAGGATCTGGCGGCAGCGATCCTGGTCGTGGAATCGGCCAGCGGACCGGCGTGAGCGGCGTCAGCGGCGTCAGCGGCGTCAGCGGCGTGAGCGGCCCGGTCGGCGATCGACGATTTGTTGGACAACGCGCGGACGGGCCCGGCCGGACGGTCAGCTCACATCCCGGCGCCCTCGTTTCACGGGCCTTGTGCGAGCGCGGCGACTGACTTCAATGCCGCCGCCCCGATTCCGATCCCGGGTCGGCACACCAACAAACAACCCGGCGAGCTGATCCATCATCGCGCCGCCCAACTGTTCGGCGTCTTCGACCGCCACCGCGCGCCGGTAGAAATCAGTCACATCGTGGCCGATGCCGATCGCCACCAGTTCCACCGGCGAGCTCGTCTCGACCCAGTCAACGACCTGGCGCAGGTGCTGTTCGAGGTAACCGCCCGCATTTGCCGACAACGTGGCCTCGTCGAGCGGAACGCCGTCGGAAATTACCATCAGTATGCGGCGCTGCTCGCCGCGGGCCAGCAGCCGGTCGTGCGCCCACATCAAGGCCTCGCCGTCGATGTTGTCCTTCAGCAGGTCTTCGCGGAGCATCAGGCCGAGATTGAGTCTCGATCGCCGCCACGGGGTGTCGGCCGATTTATAGATCAGATAGCGGACATCGCTGAGCCGCCCCGGCTGCGGCGGACAGCCGGCCTTGAGCCAATCCTCCCGTGACCGTCCGCCATTCCAGCTGTCGGTCGTGAATCCGAGGATCTCCACCTTGACACCGCAGCGCTCAAGGGTGCGCGCGAGCACGTCGGCGCAGAGGGCGGCCACGAGGATGGGCCGGCCGCGCATGGAACCGGAGTTATCCAGCAGCAGCGTAACGACCGTATCCCTGAATTCGGTCTCGTCCTCTTCCTTGAACGGCAGCGGCGCTAGCGGATCGACGATCACGCGCGTGAGTCGCGCCGCGTCGAGTACGCCTTCCTCGAGATCGAAGCTCCACCGCCTCTTTTGACGCGCGAGCAATAGCCGCTCGAGGCGGTTGGCGAGCCGGACCACTGTCGCCTGCAGCCGCCGTGCCTGGCGGTCGAGACTCGCCCGCAGCCGCGCGAGTTCCTCCGCCGGACATACGCGTTCGGCCCCGATGATTACATCGTGTGCCCGGGTGAACACCCTGTAGTGCCGATTCGGATTGCCCTGACCCTCGAGCAGCGGAGGCCGCGCCAGCCGAGCGCCCTTGGCATCAACCTCCGCCTGCCTGTGAGCCTCGTTCGTCGCAGCCGGGATCGAGGTCAGCACATCACCGTCGGCGATCAGCGGTCCGTCCGGCTCCATCTCGCCTTTTCCGGACTTGACCCTGAGCCCCGTAGTACCGGCGAGCGGATCACCGCGAGAAGGCGCAGCGGGCGGCTCGCGATCCGCTCTCGCGCCGCGCCGGTCGCCGGCAGCGCCAAGCTCGTAGCCAAGATCGAGGTCGCGGGCCAGGTCGTGGCTGAGGAGCGCGAACTGCTGCTGATCGGCCGCAGCCACCGCGAGTCGCGCGAGGGTGTCCCCTGTGCGTTTCTCGAGGTCCTCGCGCCACCGCTCCATCAGGGCGCCCGCAACCGCAGGCGCCGGCTCGCCCGTCAGGCGCTCGCGCACCAACAGCGCGAGCGCGTCGATCATCGTAGCGAGCCGGTTCCCCGGTGCGGGTCGCGCGCCCTTCTTTTCCAGGGAATCCACCAGCGCCGCGGTCAGGTTGCGCGCGACGCCCGCAAGCACCCGTGCCCCCAATGCTTGACAGCGGACGTCCTCGACGACGTCGAACAGTTCCCTGGCTCGATTCCCGGCGGGACGGTAGCGGGCGTGCGCCACCGGGTCGTGGTAGGCGAGCCTGAGTGCCAGACGGTCGGCCTGCCCCCGCAGGCGTTCCGCGTCGCGGCCGGTCAGCGGAACCGCAGGCTCCGGCAGCAGCGCCTTCCCGCCTACCAGCTTCGGTCCCACCATGCCGAACTCGACCGCGAGCTCCGGCGCGCCCGCGAGCGCACGCGTCGACTGCGCGAGCGCTCGCTTGAATCGGTCGGCCGGCGTGGACTTGTCCACCATGGATCCCAGTGCGCCGTGCGCAGCCGGTCAGACGACTTTGATGCGGGTGGCGGCTTCGGGGAGATCGTCGCCGAAGGCGCGCTGGAAGAATTCCGCGACGGTGGCGCGCTCCAGCTCGTCGCACTTGTTGAGAAACGTCACGCGGAATGCAAGGCCGACGTCACCGAATATCTGCGCGTTCTCCGCCCAGGTGATGACCGTGCGCGGGCTCATGACGGTCGAGATGTCACCGTTCATGAAAGCATTGCGCGTCATGTCGGCCACGCGGACCATCGACATGATCGTTCGACGGCCCTCGACCGTGTCGTAGGACCTGGCCTTGGCCAGCACGATCGCTGCTTCCGCGTCATGCTCGAGGTAATTCAGGGTCGTCACGATCGACCAGCGGTCCATCTGGCCCTGGTTGATTTGCTGGGTACCGTGATACAGCCCCGTCGCATCGCCGAGACCGATCGTGTTGGTGGTGGCGAACAGACGAAAGAAAGGATTGGCGCTGATGACCCGGTTCTGATCGAGCAGCGTCAGCTTGCCGCTCGCCTCGAGCACGCGCTGGATCACGAACATCACGTCCGGGCGACCCGCGTCATACTCGTCGAACAGCAGCGCGATGGACCGTTGCACCGCCCAGGGCAGCAGCCCCTCGCGGAACTCAGTCACCTGCTGGCCGTCCCTGAGCACGATCGCGTCCCTGCCGACCAGGTCGATCCGGCTCACGTGGCCGTCGAGGTTGATCCGGATCAGCGGCCAGTTGAGATGCGCGGCCACCTGCTCGACGTGCGTGGACTTGCCGGTGCCATGGTAGCCCTGGACCATGACTCGGCGGTTGAACGCAAACCCTGCGAGGATCGCGAGCGTCGTCTCCGGATCGAAGCAATAGGCCTCGTCAACCTCCGGGACGTATTCAGTGCGTCTCGAGAACGCGGGCACCTGCATGTCGCTCGGTACGCCAAACGACCGGGCGGAAAGCTTCGTGTCAGGAGCCAGATGGAGTAGATCGTCTGCAGTGCTCATGGACGTGCGCCCGCCAATCGTTCATGGATGACATGCAATCATGCCCGGACCAGAGCCGTCGATCGCGTCCGGTCGTCCGGCGGACGCATCGGATTCCGGTCAGAGCGCCGGCAGCGTCGGTCGCGAGGCGACGGCCGCTTCGACGATCCGGATAACGTGCGAACGTGCCGCACCTTCAAGCGCGAGCCGCGGGGCACGGGTGTGCTCCGAGCCGCGGCCGACGAGGGCCGAGCACAGCTTGATGCATTGCACGAGCGTCGGCACCGTATCGAGGTGCAGCAGTGGCATGAACCAGCGGTAGATCGCGAGCGCCTCCGCGTAGCGCCCGGCGCGGGCGAGCTTGAACAGCGCTACCGCCTCGCGCGGAAAAGCACTCGTCAGTCCCGATACCCAGCCCTCGGCACCCAGCATCAGGGCCTCGAGCACCAGGTCGTCGACGCCCGCGAAGATCACGTAGCGCTTGCCGACACGGTTGATCAGATCGGTGATCCGCCGCGCATCTTCCGATGATTCCTTGACCGCGACGATGTTCGCGATCGGCGCGAGCTCGGCGAGCATGTCGACCGTGATGTCGACAGGGTACGCGATCGGGTTGTTGTAGATCATGATCGGCTTCGCGGTCGCACGTGCGATCGCGCGCAGGTGATGCAGCGTCTCGTGCGGCTGGGCCTGGTAGCTCAAGGCCGGCAGGACCAGCAGCCCATCGACGCGGGCCCGCTCGGCACCGGCTACGTAGCGGCAGGCACCCGCCGTGCTCGTTTCAGCTACGCCCGCAAGTAGCGGAGCACGCGAGCCGATGGCTTCGCGCAGCGCGTGCAGCACCGCCTGCTTCTCGTCCGGCGTCAGCGTCGCATTCTCGCCGCAGGTGCCTAGCGCAATGATGCCGTCGACGCCGTCGTCGAGCTGCTGCACGACGAGGCGCTGGGTCCCCTCGAGGTCCACGGATTCATCGGGACGGAACTGGGTCGTGACCGCCGGAAACACACCTGACCAGGTCATCGTCATCCCCCTCGTTCCAGCGCATGCGGTGCAGTGATGGCGTTGGTCACAGTGCCGAGGCCGTCGATACCAGCCACCACGACGTCGCCGGGCCTGACCGGCCCGACCCCAGCAGGCGTCCCGGTGTAGATGAGATCCCCGGGCTGCAGGTCGAACAGTGTCGACAACTCCGCAATCACACCCGGGACGTCCCAGATCATATCGGCAATGTCGGCCCGCTGCTTTTCGACGCCGTTCACGGTGAGCCAGATCGCCGC
>Ga0209415_10008454_pt1 | contig 17860 bp, 15 predicted proteins | sample PeaSoiSIISIP2007_FD_187696 | JGI IMG/M metagenome (GOLD analysis project Ga0209415, IMG submission 187696) | Peat soil microbial communities from Weissenstadt, Germany - SII-SIP-2007 (SPAdes) (version 2) | ecosystem: Environmental > Terrestrial > Soil > Wetlands > Peat | place: Germany... | reverse complement strand
CATGTCCACGATGGTCTGGACCACCTTGGGATCATTGCCAAATGTCAGGCGCGTCCATTCCTCAGCGATCTGGCGTGCGCTCAGGTCGGGATTCCATGCCAGGCGTCCGAAGCCATACAGATTCGCCTGCGACATATGGTTCCCGAACCAGTTATCGTCCAATCCCACGTTAGAAACGCCGACCACCGCGTTCACTCGCGATTTCACCGGGGTCGCAGCATTACCCACGCGCAAGTCGAAGTCGAGAGCCTCCTTCCACATCGGCACCAGGAACACGGTGTGCCGAGCCTGGCCCATGTACTCCTGCGTGATCTGAAGCTCGATTGCCTGCTTGGTTTTTGCAAGCGTCCCGAACAGCGGCGAAACCGGCTCGCGTACCTGAAAATCGATCGGCCCGTTCTTGATCTGGATCACGACATTGTCATCGAACTTGCCGTCGAGCGAGCGGAAGTTGTCGTCGGCCGCGCGGGCGCGATCGTTCTTCAGATTGCGCCAATCCATTTTGTTGTCGTAAACGAAACCGCGATAGAAAATCAGTCCTCCGTGCGGCTTCAGCGCCCGCGCGACCACGTTGGCGGCATCGGCATGCGTGCGCCCGTAAGCCGAGGGACCGACGCGGCCCTCCGAATCGGCCTTGATGATGAAGCCGCCCAGATCGGGCACCGCGCGATAAATCTCATCGGCTTTCGCTTTCCACCAGGCGATGACTTTTGGATCCAGCGGGTCGAACGTACCGAGTCCCCCGACTTTCTGGGGACTCCCAAAATCGACCGACAGCACCGTGCGGACTCCCCACGGCCGGAGCGTGTTCGCGATGCGCACGATCTCGGGCAAAAAGTCCGGCGAAAGAATACGCGGGTTCACGTTGACATTGTTAATCGACGCTCCATTGATTCCGAGCGAAGCCAACATCCGCCCATAGTCGTTGACGCGCGACAGATCTACACGAGATGCCCCGTTATCCCAGAAGATCGAGCGTCCGCCATAGCCGCGTTCGATCGAGCCGTCGAGGTTGTCCCAGTGATTCACCCAGCGCACTGGAACGCGCGGCTCGCTTTTTTCATCCAGCGCGGCAATAGACTCGCCCAGCGCCACCTTACGCAACAGCGCAAACGCGCCATACAGCACTCCGCGATCATCCGCCCCCGTGATGACGATCTTCCCGTCGTTGGTCTTCAGGGAATAGCCATCTGGTTTAAGGCCGGCAGACGTCCGGAGGACGATTTCCGCGGAAACGCCCATACCCCGAGCTAGCTCCTGGCGCGCACTCTCAAGAAGCGCGGAATTTCCCACGACCGTGATGACCGGAGCGGATCGAGACGACGGATATCGCAACCAACCGTCATAACCCGATTCCGCGCGCGCAACGGAACACACTAAGATCGCGAGAGTCGCGCGCTTACGAATTGACGCCCAGAGCAAGATAGCCTCCATCAACGGCAATGCACTGCCCTGTCAGAAAACTCGCGCCATCCGACGCCAGCAGGACTGCCGCGCCCACCAGTTCCTCCGGCTGGCCGAACCGGCCCATGGGCGTGCGCATCAGCATCTCACGGCCTCGCGCCGTGCCCATAATAACGTCGCGATTCAAGTCGGTGGGAAACACGCCCGGAGCGATAGCATTCACGCGAATTCCATCCGTCGCCCATTCGCAGGCCAAGCTCCGCGTCAGGGAAACGACGGCGGTTTTCGCCGCGGAATAAGCGGCTACCTGGTGAAATGCCGCGAAGGAACTCAGCGACGCGATGTTGATAATCCGGCCACGGCCGCTCGCCTTCAGCGGCTCATAAAAGCTCTGGCATGCACGCAGTGCGCCGTTCAGATGCGTATCCAGCACCGAGGTCCATTGCTCTTCCAAAACCTCTATGGTCGGCTGCCGGATCACGTTTCCCGCGGCGTTCACCAGAATGTCGACCCGGCCCAGGTGCTTCAGCACAGCGTCGCGCAACGCATCGATCGATTGCCGATCGTGTACGTTTGCCGGATGAACCAGCGTCCTGCGGCCGATCGCCTTGATTTCCTGGCACGCGCTCTCGACCAACTCTTTCCTGCGGCCGCTGGGCACAACATCCGCGCCGTGCTGCGCCAGTCCGATCGCGATCGCGCGTCCCAGCCCTGACGTGGCGCCCACCACCACCGCGACTCGTCCGCTCAGATCAAATAGGTTCGTCATGTTAATACGGAATCTCCACGGGACGGTCGTCTTTCGGATCGGCCCAGCGATCGTTTGGAATGATCGGCGCCCACGCCGGCCGTGCCGGATCCTGATCGTAGGGATAATTGCCCAAACGCTTATACAGCTCGTTGTACCTGCCCAGCTTTTCGCGATCGAGCTTCACGCCCAGCCCCGGCCCGGTAGGCACACCGATCATCCCGCCCTGATACCGCATGAGGTCGCCCTGAATCACGTCGTCCATCAAGTGATGATAATGCGCGTCGGCGGCAAAGGAGAGATTCGGAATCACCGCTCCCAGATGCAGCATGGTCGCAAGCTGAATGCCCAGCTCGCCTGACGAATGAACGGCCACGCCAAGCTGGAATGTCTCGCAAACGCCCGCGGCTTTCACGCATGCCTGGATGCCGCCCCAAAAGGTGGTGTCGAGCAGAATCACGTCCACCGCCGTGTCGAGCACGTTCGCCGCAAGCTGTTCGAAGTTCACGACCACGGTGTTTGTCGCCAGCGGAACACGCACTTTTTCGCGCGTGCGGCGCATCCCGTTCATCCCGAACACGGGATCTTCCAGATAATCGTTGCGCAAATTCTCGATCGCCTGGCCGAATCGGATAGCCTGCTCAGTGGACCACACGCCGTTCGGATCGAAACGCAGCGCATCACCGGGAAATGCGTGAGACAGGGCCCGGTAGGCTTCCAGCTCGTAATCGGGATGAAACACGCCGCCTTTGAGCTTGTGCGTGGTGAAGCCGAAGCGGCGCTTGAGTTCGCAGGTGTGCTCCACCAGCTGCTCGATGGTGCGCACCTCGCCCGAACCGGTCCGCGGATCGGGGTAACGAAAGAAGCAATACGAGGCAAACGGCACGCGGTCGCGCAGGCGGCCGCCCAGGATGTCGCACACCGGTACGCCCCAAGCCTGCCCGAGAACATCGAGACAGGCGAACTCCAGCGCCGCGAGCACTTGCGTCCGGTTGTTGTACAGCGACGCCGTGGGGTTCGCGATGAGGAAACGCATCTCTTCGCGCCGCGCCGGATCGTGCCCCACCAGGTACTGCTTCATCGCGCGAAAAACCGCCTCGGCCGATTCGCCGCCGCCTCCCATTTCCCCCAAGCCGATCAAGCCGTTGTCGGTTTCCACCTCCACGATGGTCCGCACGAACCGGCCCCAATGGCAGCCGTTGGCATGGCGCAGCGGCGCTTCCAGTGGCACGGTAACGGTGGTCGCGCGGATATCGCTGATGCGCATGAATTCTAAAGTTACAACAGTGGACGCTGAAAAAGGAGACAGAGCAGTCCTTCAGAAACCAGCGTGTGCTCTGTCGCCTTTTTCAGTTCAAACTCTGATGCTCCGTTTCACGTTCCAGCGTACGCCTCGATTGCAGCCAGCGGGCCGTCAGCCAGCACAGCAGCGCCCAGACGGCGCCCGCCGTCCAGCCTGCCAGAACGTCGGTAGGCCAGTGCACGCCCAGGTACACGCGGGTGACCCCCACCGCGAGAGTCAGGAACATCGCCACCAGCAGAAAGTACGCCTTGAGGCGCTTTCGTTCCTGCGACCGGGCGAGTAAAGCGCCCAGTGTCAAATACGTCACCGCCGACATCATCGAGTGTCCGCTGGGAAAGCTCGCGCCCGAGACATAGACGTCGAACGGAACCAGGTCCGGCCGGGGACGCTGAAACAGGTCTTTGAGAAGAGTTCCAGCGGCTACACCGCTCAGCACCGATCCGCATACAAAAAATGCCATATGTCTTTTGCCATCCAGCGCCAGAAACCCGGCGGCGATTATGGTGACGATGGTCAGCACGGCCGTGCCTCCCAGTGCGCTGATATCGCGTCCGGCTTGCTGAACCGACGGCGGACCCAACATCGCCCGAGTATCGCTGTGACGAAAGGCCAGCAGCAGTTTCTGATCGAATGCCTGCGTTCCGCCCTCCTGAACTTCGTCCGCAAGCAGAGCGAATCCCCATACGCCCGCCACCACGCCAGCCAGCGCGAGCAAGACGGCCATCTCGTGCCCGCCCAGCCAAGTCAGGATTTGGAAACGCCGGTTTCGCGGTCGCGGCATGGTGAACCCATTGTCCCTCCTGCGCGCCTGTGAGATGATTCCCAGTGACGAAGGAGCCCTCGGAATGCGATTCCACTCAATCGTACTGGTTGCGGCGTTCGCGCTCGCGGCGCGCGGCGCCACCGATTCGGCCACGTTCAACAAAGACGTCCTGCCGATCCTGCAAAAGAACTGCCAAGCCTGCCACCGCCCCGGCGAAGCCGCTCCGTTCTCCCTATTGACTTACGAAAGCGCGCGGCCTTGGGCCAAAGCCATCAAAAACGCCGTGGTGTCGAGGAAAATGCCGCCCTGGTTCGCCGATCCGCAGTACGGCCATTTTCTGAACGACCCGCGCCTTTCCGAGGCGGATGTGCGCACCATCACGGCCTGGGTCGACGCAGGCGCTCCCGAAGGCGACGCGAAAGATAAACCTGCTCCCATCCAGTGGCGCGACGGCTGGAACATCCGGCCTGACGTGATCATTCCGCTGCCCAAGCCCTACGTGGTTCCCGCCAAGGCGGTGATCCCGTGGCTCGATTTCGTGGTGCCGACGAATTTCACCAAGGACACCTGGGTCGCGGCGGGCGAAATCCGTCCTGGATCTCGTTCGGTGGTCCATCACGCGACCATCACCTTCGTGCCTCCGGGACCCGACACGGAAGCGCTTAAAGCGCTCGCTACCGGTGAACCGGTCAAGCTTCCGCGGGGTCTGGCTGCTCAGGCGTTAGTCGCGCTCGGCCCGGGTGCGCCGGCGCGCCGGTTCGACGATTACGATGCCGCGATTCTCGTTCCAGCGGGATCCTTCCTGATCTTCAACATGCACTACACCTCCAACGGGACCGAGACATCCGATCAGTCCAAGCTTGGACTGGAGCTTGCGACCGCCGAACCGAAAAATCAGCTAGTCAGCGTTCTGGCGGGCGACGACGGTAGCACCACCGCGGGAAATCTAAAGATCCTTCCGGGCGATGGAAATTCGCCTGGCCATGGTTCGGTGACCTTCGCTGCCCCGGTGAAGCTCGCGTCGCTCAATCCACACATGCATTTGCGCGGCAAGGATTTCACATATCGACTTGTATATCCCACGGGAGAATCGCAGATTATCCTTAACGTGCCCAAATACGATTACGCCTGGCAGCCCGGCTATCGCTTCGAAAAGATGCTGGAACTCCCGGCCGGCACGCGCCTGGAGATGGACGGGCACTGGGATAATTCCGCCAACAATCCCAACAATCCCGATCCGACGGCGACGGTCCGCTGGGGCCAGCAGATCTGGGAAGAAATGTTCGGAGGCGGAATCTCGCTCCTCGTTCCCCGAGGCACCGACCCGAAGACGCTGGTCAAAAAGGAAAACCTTCGCCAGCGTCCTGCCGATACCGCGAGTGTGACCGCGGGCAAGAATTAGCTAGGCCCCGCGCTCAAACAGGATTTTCGCCGGCCGACGCGGGACGTAGCGCAACCCGAATTGTTCAGTTGCACATCGTTGAATGTGGGCCACGGCTTCCGACGGGGAGTCGGTCACCAGGATTTCCTCCAGATCACGCGGCGAGATCGCCGCGTTCACCAGTACGGACTGCCGCAGGAATGCGAGCAAAGGCGACCAGTACTCCGTGCCCAACAAAACCACGGGAAAGTTCTTGATCTTGCCGGTCTGGATCAGGGTCGCGACTTCGAACAGTTCATCCAGCGTGCCGAATCCTCCTGGAACTGCTACGAATCCGTAGGAGTACTTCACCAGCATCATCTTCCGGATGAAGAAATACCGGAACTCCACGAACTTGTCGAGGTAGGGGTTGGGCTTCTGCTCCTGCGGAAGGACGATGTTGCAGCCGATCGAGACACCGGCGGCGTCCTTCGCGCCGCGATTGGCGGCTTCCATCAGGCCCGGGCCGCCACCGGTCATGACCGTAAACTGCGCCAACGCGATTTTCGCGCCGAGCTCCCGCGTCAGCGCATAGTAGGGATGTTCCGGCGGAAATCGCGCAGACCCAAAAACAGTGATGCACGGACCCACAAAATGAAGCGCGCGAAACCCGTAAATCAGTTCCCGGAAAATGCGGAAGGCTCGTCCGAGTTCAAAACCACGGCTGCGGGGGCCTTGCAGGAAGAGTTCTTCCTCCGGGCTGGAGGTGGATTTCCCCCATTGCGAATCGGGTACGTCGGGCCTTGTCAGATCGTCTACGGGCATAAGGGCTCTTCCCGATCACGATAACCCTTTGCGCCGGCGAAAGTCTGGACCGTACCTCTCTACTTAGCCGCCGAAAGCCACTCCATGAAGCTCGACCCGACGTTCGTGAATTCGAACGCGTGCAAGCCCAGTTGAAGCGCTAGATCCTTGCACACGGCGATTCCCCGGACGCTATTGCCTTTCGCGTCCAGCCTGGGAGAGTAGACCGCAATTCCCAATTGGCGATTTACAACCGCGAGAATCCCTCCTCCCACGCCGCTCTTCGCCGGCAGGCCAACTCGGCAAGCCCACTCGCCCGCGTAGTCGTACAGTCCGCACGTGAACATCACCGCCAGCACATCTTTGACGTACTCCAGTCCGAATACCTGTTCCTGGTTGACTGGGTGGATGCCCTTATTGGCCAGCGTCGCCGCCATCATCGCGAGATCCTGACAATTTACCAGCAGCGAACACTGCGAGAAATACTGGTGAAGCGCATGGTCCACCGCGGCGTCGATGATTCCATAGTTGAGCATCAGATACGCAATCGCACGATTGCGGTTGCCCGTCGCGGTTTCGGAGGCAAGAACAGCGTGATCGAGATTCAAGGTTCGGCCCGCGGCCATTTGCATCTTTTTCACATAAGCCCGGACGCCCGCATCGCGCGACGACTTCTTGATCATGGACGCGATCGCGATCGCCCCCGCGTTGATCATGGGGTTGAAGGGGCGCATCGTCCTGGGCTCCAGCTCAATCGAGTTGAAGGCGTCCCCGCTCGGCTCCACACAGACCTTTTCGAGCACCGCGTCCCGGCCGAATTCCTCCAAGGCCATGAGGAACGCGAAGGGCGTGCACACGGACTGGATCGTAAATTCTTGCCGCCAATCTCCCACCGAAAACACCTGGCCGTCCACGGTAGCCAGGCTGATACCGAAGTCGTCGGGCTTGGCCTTGGCCAGCTCCGGAATATAGGTGGCGACCTCGCCGTCGCGGACGTCCTTATACTTTTCGTAGACGTGCTGAAGAGTTTCTTGAATGTGGGTGGTAGTGGTCATGCCGCGCGCTCGCTCCAGCGAGTTGGCGCACAAGCATGACTCTGCCTGCAACAGGACGGGATTTGGCTCGCCGAGAATGCCAGTCTAGCTGGAATCCTAAGTCGTGTCCAATCAAAACTTTGGATTACCGAGGAAGCATTCTTCTATGGATATGACAGGCAGGCAACCGTAATGATATAAAGGACCTGCAGGGACTCACCCCAGTAGTGCTTCCCCATAAAGTAGTCCTGATCACCGGCGCCAATGGCGGCCTCGGCGCGGCCGTAACGAACGCGTTCCTCGAAGCCGGAGCGCGGGTGGCGGGTGTTGCAAGGAAAATCCAGAATTCCGACTTCCCTCACCCCAACTTCGCCGCATACTCCGCGGAGCTGGGGAGCGCCGACGCTGCACGTGCGGTGGTCGCAGCGGTAACCGCAAAGTGGGAAACGATCGACGTGCTGGTGCACCTGGTGGGAGCATTCGCCGGCGGACAATCCGTGGCCGAGACCGACGACGCCACTTTAGAGCAGATGCTCGAGGTAAACCTGCGAGCGGCCTTTCACATGTTCCGCGCGGTGCTGCCGGCGATGCGCGCGCGAGACGCGGGCCGCATCCTGGCGATCGGCAGCCGGACTGCCACCGACCCGCAACCCATGGTCGGGGCCTACTCGGCATCGAAAGCGGCCCTGGTTTCGCTGGTTCAAACAATCGCGCTCGAGAACAAGGATCGCGGCATTTCCGCGAACGTGATTCTGCCCGGAACAATGGACACCCCGGCGAATCGCGCCGCCATGCCGGGCGCCGACCCTGCGAAATGGGTGCAGCCCTCCCAGGTCGCCAGTCTGCTGGTGCATCTTGCCTCGGACCAGGCGTCGCAGATCAGCGGAGCCGTGATCCCGATTTTGGGCGGCGACCTTTAGAGATCGGGATCAACTCTAGGGCTTCCGCGCAATCAAGAGCCACCACAAGTCATTGCCTTGCCCATTAACGGGCCGGTCGATGAAATGATCGTCCTGGCTGACGATCTCGAATCCCGTCTCCCGAAGGTTGCCCTCGACGACGGAGCGAGGCACTTCGTGACTATTGTCAGTTTCTGTGGGCCGGGGAGTGCGATCGACGACGACCAAGCGGCCGCCTCCGTGAAGCGATTGGTATACATCCTTGAGGATCACCTCTGGATGGCTGAATTCGTGGTAGGTGTTACAGATCAGCACGGCGTCCACGGAGCCTGTTGGCAAGCGCGGATTGTCTTCCTCCCCGATCATGACGTGAACATTTCGCCGGCCCCCCAGCAGAGCCCTGGTCCACAAGAAGAACAGTGACAGCTTGCGGAGATCCACCGCCAGAACCCGGCCTCCTTTGCCGACAGCCGGAGACAGTTTAAGCGCGAAGTAACCCGATCCCGCGCCAAGGTCGACGACGGTGTTTCCTTCCCGCAAGTCCAGCGCTCGAAGAACGTCCGATGGCCGCTGCCACTGGTCGCGATCCAACTCGATCACATCCAGCTGGTGAAGGGTATTCGTAAAGGAATAGAGCGTGTTCAAAGCCAGGAACACAAGAATGGCGCACACCAGGAACAGGACGATTCTGAAAACCGGCCTGCGATTGGATGGATCGTTCGACATCGGCTAATGCGCGGATGACTGCGCCACCGGCTCTCTGTCGGAGACGATGACAATCAGCATGTCCTTGGCGAGACCAAGGACTCTCTGCGCGGCGTCGCGCGAAAATACCGGCGACCATGCCTTCCGGCTGGGACGCGTGAGAAAGATCTGAGTGACCTGATTGCGACGTCCAAAATCGACCAGCGTCGAAGCAACGTCGTCCCCTTCCAGAATTCGAGTCTCTATATGCAGGTTGCGTGCGAAGTTCAAATGCCGTTCTATGGCTTCACGATCGGCTGCCGCCAAGCCGCTCAGATCGCCTGTGGGCTGGACCGCCACCGCGAAGCATTCCGCTCCCAGGAAGTCGCTGACGCGTTTCGCACGCCGGATGACCATCGCGCTCTTGGGATCGGCGGTAACCAATACCAGGATCTTGTGGTGTTTTCGCAGAATGGCGGGGCCACCATCGGAGGGTTCCGCGCTCGTCTGTTGGTCCACCATGCGCTGCTCGACTTCATGCGCCGCTTGCCGCAGAGCAAGCTCCCGCAGCGCAACCAGGGTCTGTTCCCGAAAGAAGTTTTGCAGGGCCAGCTCTGCCTTTTGACGCTCGTATACCACCCCTCGTTGGAGCCGATTGAGGAGTGCGCGAGGGGTAAGATCCACCATCACGACCTCATCCGCCTGCTGGACCACCCAGTCCGGGATCGTTTCGCGCACACGAATGCCGCTGATCTGCCAAACCTGATCGTTCAGACTCTCCAGATGCTGGATGTTCATGGTGGTGAGAACATCGATGCCGGCGGCCAACAGTACTTCCACATCCTCCCACCGTTTGCCGCGCTCAGCTCCGGGAACATTGGTGTGGGGGAACTCGTCCACGGCGCACACGTGAGGATGCCTCGCCAGGATCGCGTCCGTATCCATCTCCCTGAAGACTGAGTCGCGATACTGAACCCTTTTTCTGGGAACGATCTCCAGGCCTTCGGTTTTCGCGATGGTTTCCTTGCGGCCATGCGGCTCGAAATATCCGACCACGATATCGACGCCGGAAGCTCTCAGATCCTGAGCTTCTTCCAGCATCTTGTAGGTCTTTCCGACGCCGGCGGCGTAGCCCATGAAGATCTTGAGTTTTCCGCGCTGCTGGCCGGTCGGCATCATCTATTGGGGGAACACGCACACATCGATGCCGTGGCCTTCCCAGATCAGCTTGTCGAGCGGGCTGCCTTTGAGCCGAGCCAGTCCCGTGCGCTGACTATGACCAACAAAGAGCTGGGTGATCCCGCGGGACCTGGCGAACGCGAGGATGGCATCCGCCGGATCGCTGCCCTCCAGGATCTCAACGTGCGCACCGGCAGCGTTGGCAATCGCCAATCTGGCGTCCAGGGCGGATTGGTCCTCAGGCGAGATATTCGCCTGCTTGACGTACGCCACGATGAGGTCCCCATGAAACCTCCTGGCGGCGATCTGCGCGAGCTCCATCATCTCCCGCATGTTTGCGCGAGGCGTGATACACACCAGGATCCGTTCGTGCGCACCGAAATGTTGCTTGATCGCGTGGCGCTCCAGGTAATCGTTCAGCTGATGGTCCACGATGTCCGCGGTGACCACCAAAGCCAATTCACGCAGCTTGGATAACCGCTCTTGGCGTTTCTGAATTTCTACCTGTTGATCCGCGGACCGTTCCATCGGCTCTTCCGGAGGCGCATCCACGATTTCGACTTCGTCCGCGCTTTGAATGAACGAAAGCGGAACGGTCTGATCTACATGCTTTCCAGTGATTGCTTCCACCCGATCGCGGAGTTCGTCCACATATTGGATATTGATGGAGGCGACCACGTTGATTCCAGCCTCCAGCAGGTCCTTCACATCCTGCCAGCGCGTCGGATTCCGTGAACCGGGTGGATTGTCGTAGGCCAGGCCATCGATAACGCAAACCGCTGGATGACGCCGAACCAGTGCGTCGACGTCTATTGCGGTTCCGCCATTGACAACTTTGAGCGGTACCACCTGGAGCTTCCGCAACAACGGCTCAACTTCTGTTGGAACTTGCGGCTGCATCGCGCCCACGATAACGTCTTGCCCGCGTTCTCGCCGGCGGCGTGCCTCATCCAGCATCCGGAAGGATTTCCCCACGCCGGACGCATAGCCGAGGAATATCTTGAGGTGGCCTTTGCTTCTGGCAGCAGTAGCCTCTTCCTCGGCCTGACATTCGCGAAGATACTCTTCGGGCGTTTTGCGTCGGATCTCAGCTGGCATGTTCGGCCTTCAGTGGGTGCTCCTGTGGTTCACGGTAGCACTTTTAGCATAAACAGCCTCGCCGTTCACCGATCAGTGAGCACTACTTCTTTAAGGGGAACTGTTGATCTAGAGCTAGGTTCAGCTTCAATACGTTGACCCTCGGTTCTCCGAGCAGACCTAGATCGGGGCCCTCGGTAAACTGGGCGATCAACTGATTCGCCTGATCACCTTGTATGCCACGAGCTTTGGCCACCCGCGATGCCTGCGCATGCGCAAAATCCGGACTGATGTGCGGATCCAGACCGCTAGCCGAGGCTGTTACCGCATCCGCGGGAATTGGCGTCTTCGGCGTAAACACGAGCGGTGCTTTGTCGTCATTGAACGCTTTGATCAGCTTCACCTCATCGAGGTCACCCTTGGCGTCTTTAAACTGATCCAGCGGCACCGAAGATTCATAGGCAATATCGTTGTCGAGGCAGTAGTGCACGATGCGAAGGTTGATGCCGTCGAAATCGACCACCTCGTTCTTCTTGTCGTCCATCTTGGTCGTGCCGTGGATGAGCTTGGCGCTGGTCGGTCCCAGGTTCGAGCCGCTACTGGCCGTCGCGTCGTATCCATTGCCGGCAGATGAGGCCCGCCCGTGAAAGTACTCGGGCTTGCTAAAGGTCTGGCCGATGAGCTCCGAGCCGATCACCTTATCGCCAGTCGTGATCAGGCTACCGTTCGCCTGCTTCGGAAAGATGACCTGGGAGATGCCGGTCATCACGAGCGGGTAAATCACGCCCAGTACAACCGTCATGAAGATCTTGATTCTCAGTCCTGGTAAGATTTGTTCCCACATGGTATTGTTCCTTCCTTACGCCAAACGAAGCGCCACTAACAACTGATCGATAAGCCAGATTCCCGGGAAAGGCGCGATGATGCCGCCGACACCGTAGATCAGCAGGTTCCGGCGCAGCAGGCTGGCCGCATCCACCGGACGGTATTTCACGCCGCGCAGGGCCAGCGGTACCAGCGCGATGATAATCAGCGCGTTGAAAATCACAGCCGCCAACACAGCGCTTTGTGGCGTGTGCAGTTTCATGATGTTCAGTTGGCCCAGCACCGGGTACATGGTCATGAACATGGCCGGGATAATGGCGAAGTACTTCGCCACGTCGTTCGCGATGGAGAACGTGGTTAGCGCGCCCCGCGTGATCAGGAGTTGCTTGCCGATCGCAACCACTTCGATAAGTTTGGTCGGGTTGCTGTCGAGGTCCACCATGTTGCCGGCTTCTTTCGCGGCAGTGGTGCCGGTGTTCATGGCCAGCCCGACGTCGGCTTGCGCGAGCGCGGGTGCGTCGTTCGTACCGTCGCCCGTCATTGCCACAAGACGGCCGGCCGCCTGCTCCTTCTTGATGTATTCGAGCTTATCCTTGGGCGTGGCCTGTGCCAGGAAATCATCGACTCCGGCTTCCGCCGCGATGGCGGCCGCGGTGAGCGGATTATCGCCGGTGATCATGATGCTGCGAATGCCCATCTTGCGAAGCTGGGCGATGCGCTCTTTCATGCCACCTTTGACGATGTCCTTCAGATGGATGATCCCGAGCAAGCGCTTCCCGTCGGCGACCGCCAGCGGCGTTCCGCCGTTTCGCGAAATCCGGTCGCTCATTTCTTTGAAATAGCCAGGGGCCTCGCCGCCGCGCTCCATCACGAAGGTGATGATGGCGTCGGTGGCGCCTTTGCGAAGCTGGCGTCCCTCGAAGTCGACGCCGCTCATACGGGTATAGGCCGAGAACGGGATGAAGGTCGCTTCGTGCTCCGGAATATGACGGCCGCGAAGGCCGTACTTCTCTTTGGCGAGAATCACGACCGACCGGCCTTCCGGCGTCTCGTCGGCCAGGCTGGACAGTTGCGCTGCATCCGCCAGTTCCTCGGCTGTGACGCCGTTGATCGACAGGAACTCGACGGCCTGGCGGTTGCCGAGCGTGATCGTGCCGGTTTTATCGAGCAGCAGCGAATTGACGTCGCCCGCGGCTTCCACGGCTTTGCCGCTCATCGCGAGCACGTTGTGCTGCATCACACGATCCATGCCGGCGATGCCGATGGCCGACAGCAGGCCGCCGATGGTGGTCGGGATCAGACAGACCAGCAAAGACACCAGGACCGCGACGGTAGGAATCGATCCCGAGCCCGCCTGGGCCACGCTGAACACGGAGAAGGGCTGCAGCGTAATCACAGCGAGCAGGAAGATCAGCGTGAGGCCCGCGATCAGGATATTCAGCGCGATCTCATTCGGCGTCTTCTGGCGCTGGGCGCCCTCGACCAGGGCAATCATGCGGTCCAGGAACGTCTCGCCGGGGTTGGAAGTGATCTTGATCTTGATTTGATCCGAAAGGACGCGCGTGCCGCCGGTCACCGCGCTGCGGTCGCCACCGGATTCGCGGATCACGGGCGCACTCTCGCCTGTGATCACCGACTCGTCGACCGTCGCGATGCCTTCGATCACTTCGCCGTCGCCGGGGATGAGGTCTCTGGCATCACAAATCACCACGTCGCCGGCGCGCAACGCTGAGCCGGCAACTTCCTCGACTTTGGCGGCCGAGGTGAGGCGTTTTGCAAGCACGTCCGTCTTGGCTTTGCGCAGACTATCCGCCTGAGCCTTGCCGCGGGCTTCTGCCATAGCTTCGGCGAAGTTCGCGAACAGGACGGTAAACCACAGCCACAGGGAAATCTGGACTTGGAACCCGATACTGGCGCCACTGGTGAACAGGTCGCGGATCAAGAAGATGGTGGTCATCGCGGCTCCCGCCTCGACGACAAACATCACCGGGTTCTTCAGCAAGGTGACCGGATTCAGCTTGCCGAAGGATGCTAGGGCCGCTTTCCCGACGATTTCCGGGTCGAAGAGGGGGCGCGCCCGCACCAGCTTCTTGGGCAGGAGCGACGTAGGATCGTCTTGCGGAATCTGCGGAGTCACGTTAGGTTCTGTGGTCGTAATGGCCATGACTAGCTCCAAATCCCCTGAGCCGGCAGCAGGATGAACGAAAACAGCTTGCCGCTGTGCATCAGGTAGTGTTCGACAATCGGTCCCAGCGAAAGCGCCGGGAAGAAGGTCAGCGCGCCGACGATGATCACCGTGCCGACCAGCAGGCCCACGAAAAGTGGACCATGCGTTGGGAACGTTCCCGCAGTTTCAGGAACCTTCTTCTTCGCGACCAGGCTCCCGGCCGCCGCCAGCAGCGGAATCAGGAACAGGAACCGGCCAATTAACTGCGCCAGTCCTGTGGTGAGGTCGTACCAAGGCGTGTTCACCGTAATTCCACCGAAGGCGCTGCCATTGTTCGCGGTGCTGCTGGTATAGGCGTATAGGATCTCGCCGAATCCGTGCGGTCCGCTGTTGCTGATGTTCGCGGCTGGAGCCCCCTGGGGATTCCAGTAGCCTTTAGCCGGGAACGTGATCGCCGCGCTGAGCGCGGTGAAGACCAGAACGCTGAAGGCGGTGGCGACCACGGCCAGCATGGCCATCTTGACTTCCTTCTGCTCGATCTTCTTTCCGAGGTATTCCGGCGTTCGTCCCACCATCAAACCGGCGATGAACACCGCCAGGATGCAATAGAGGAGGATGCCGTATAGCCCAGCGCCGGTCCCGCCGAAGATGACTTCGCCGGTCATCATGTTGAATATGGGGACCAACCCTCCGATAGGTGTGTAGCTATCGTGCATGCTGTTCACGGCGCCACAACTGGCATCCGTCGTTACCGTGGCAAACAGCGCGGAGTTGGCAATCCCGAAGCGGGTTTCCTTGCCTTCCATATTGCCGCCCGATTGGCCGGAGGTCGCGGCTGTTTGGACGCCCAGATTCCCGAGGACAGGATTACCGGCTTGCTCGAAGTGGTAGCAGACGAACACGCCGATCAGGAACATGACCGAGAAGGCTGCGAATATAGCCCAGCCTTGCCGCGTGTCGCCCACCATCTTTCCGAAGGTGTAGGTCAGGGCTGCTGGGATCACAAAGATCAGAAAGATCTGCAGCAGGTTGCTGAGCGGAGTGGGGTTCTCGAATGGATGGCTCGAGTTCGCGTTGAAGAACCCGCCACCATTGGTCCCGAGCTGTTTGATCACTTCCTGCGAAGCGACCGGCCCCTGTGCAATGGTCTGTTTCGCGCCCTCGACGGTGGTTACGTCGGTGTAGGGATGCAGGTTCTGAACCACACCCTGCGAGACGAAAAGAAGAGCGCCGATGATGGAAATGGGCAGCAGCACGTACACCGTGGCGCGCGTCACATCCACCCAGAAGTTGCCGATGGTCTTCTTCTCCTGGCGGGCGAATCCTCGAATCAACGCGACGGCCACAGCGATACCGGCGGCGGCCGAAGCGAAGTTCTGGACCGCGAGCACTGCCATCTGCACGAAATAGCTAACGGTCGCTTCACCGGAATAGGCCTGCCAGTTCGTGTTGGTGACGAAGCTCGTCGAGGTGTTGAACGCCAGGTCTGGAGGAACTTGGGCTGCACCGAAGTGCTGCGGGTTGAAGGGGAGGAATCCCTGTAAGCGCTGGATCGCATACACCAGCAGAAACCCGAAGATACTGAAGCTCAACAGCGCGGCGGTGTACGTGGTCCAGCGCATTTCCACCTCTTCCTTCACGCCGATCACCTTGTAGGTGAGCACTTCGAGCCACCGCAAGACCGGATGCAGGAACGTGCGTTGTCCTTCGAACACCTTTGCCATGAAGGCGCCTAGAGGCTTCGTACAGACGAGGATCAGCCCCAAAAAGATCGCGATTTGCAAAACGCCAATGCTAGTCATAAATTCCTCTTATTTTCCAATGCGCACAACGGACTTCGCCTGTGCGCCTAGAACTTCTCCGGACGAAGCAGCGCGTAGATCAGGTAAATGAACAACCCCAATGACGCGATTCCAGCAATGATGTAATCCATGTTGTCCTCTTCCTCTTCTGCTCGCACAACGGAGCCTGCGGCCCTGGGCGAGTTCGCCTACAGCTTGTCGCAGGCCTTGGTGAAGACCCAGCAAAGAAGCAAAAATCCACAGCCGATGGCTACGTAGAATAAATCGAGCATCTGAACTTACTCCGTTTCCTTGAAAACTACTTCGTGACCGGCTTTACGCAGTTTGCTGGCCAAACTCTTTTCGCGAGTCGGCCACCACCGTTTTCGCCCACCCAGCACCACGATGGAACGCGGGCTCAACACGCTTGCGAGCGTTTCGAACCGATCGCGGCACAAATAAATATGCACGCTAGTCTCCACAGGGCTTTGGCTTGCCATCACCCGAAAGCGGTTCTCGTTGAACTCTACCAACACCGGCGGTGTTTCGAGGGGAAGCGGGTACGCCACCACCTGAGGCACGATCAGCTTAATGCGCGCGCCCAGGCTGCTCGCCAGATTGCCCGCTTCCTTCAATGCCGCCAGCGTCGATTCCACCGAGGTGAAGACCACGGCGATGCTTAGCTTCTGATCCGCCTCGTGCCCGGTAGGCAGCGCGGGATGTCCAGTTAAGGGCGCCAGCATTTTCTCAATCGCGAGTGACATTTGATTCTGTCCTCCCACGTCCTGAGAGTATTCCCTGAGGCCTGAAGAAGTCATAGAGAAGCCATGAAAAAGTTATGAAGATCGCTATCACACGGGATTAGAGCAAGTTAGCAGCCACTCCACATGGGTCCTAACCCGTTTTGTGGGATCGCGCACCGGGTTCGGTGCGCCAAAACGCTCAGTTATTGGGATTCGGGCGTGCCGTTGAAGCGGTATCCGACCCATGGTTCGGTCGTGATGTACTGTGGCTGTTCCGGGTTCGGCTCGATTTTCTTCCGCAGGCTCTTGATAAACGCGCGAAGGTAATCCACCTGGTCGCCGTAGTCGGGCCCCCACACAGCCTGTAACAGCTCGCGATGCGGGACCGCTTCATTGGCGTGCTGCGTGAGGTATCTGAGCAGATCCAGCTCCTTCGGCGTCAGGTGGGATGTTTTTGCCCCCTGACTGACAGTCCGTGCGTCGAAATCGATGGTGAGCTGGCCGATCTGGAGCCTGCCCGGTGACGATTGCGTTACAGGAAGGCGCCGCAATGCCGCGCGTATTCTGGCAAGAAGCTCGGGAGTGCTGAACGGCTTGGTCACGAAGTCGTCGGCGCCGGCGTCCAGGGCTTCGACTTTATCTGCCTCGGTATTATGAACCGTCAGCATGATGATCGCGACGTTCGGGTCCACGCGAATTTCCCGGCACGCTGCCAGGCCTCCCATCCCGGGCATATTGATATCCAGCAGCACCAGGTCCGGGCGAAACGCCCGCATTTTCGTGAGTCCTTCCTCGCCTGTCTTGGCGTCGTCCACCTCGTATCCGGCGCCGGTCAACGTAGTGCGCATGATACGCCGAATCTGAGGTTCGTCGTCAATGACCAGAATGCGGCCTGCGCTCAACGCGGTTCTCCCTTTTGATCGGCCGGGAATGTCAGACGAAAGGTGGTCTCCCCGGGCCGGCTGGCTACGGCCAGTTCTCCATGATGCGCCCGCACGATGTTCTGGGCGATGCTCAAACCGAGACCCGAGCCCGGGATCTGATTCTGCACGGAGGGACTCCGGTACAAGCGTTCGAAAATGCGGGTCT
>Ga0209415_10008453_pt1 | contig 17861 bp, 12 predicted proteins | sample PeaSoiSIISIP2007_FD_187696 | JGI IMG/M metagenome (GOLD analysis project Ga0209415, IMG submission 187696) | Peat soil microbial communities from Weissenstadt, Germany - SII-SIP-2007 (SPAdes) (version 2) | ecosystem: Environmental > Terrestrial > Soil > Wetlands > Peat | place: Germany... | reverse complement strand
TTGTGGAGGCATACACCGACGCACAAAAAGAAACACTCTACCGCGATCTCAGGAAAGAGGACCTGGCAAGCGGCCAGTATGACTTTGGAGAAACAGCGCTGAACATTTTGACGGAGAGCTTGCTCCAGCAGGGCAAAGCCAGGGAAGCCGCGGCCATCATGGAGCTGAATGTCGAAGTCAATACGCCGCCCTCGGGTTGGGCCTACAGCCTCTTGGCCATGTCCCATACGGCCGACAAGGAAGTGGACAAAGCCAAGGCGGATTACCGGAAGATTCTCGAGCGGAATCCCCAGGACGAGTGGGCCAAGAAGCAGCTTGAAAAATTGAACGCCAGCCAGCCATAGCTGTCTGGAAGCGAATATCGCCTGGCGATTTGATAGGAGATTTCCGCTCTGCTTGCCCACTGATGGAACGCGGCGGGCTGAGGCGGATCGCTGGGAGGAGCAGCTAGGGAACGCGACTCGTGGGGGCACGGCACTGCTGTGCTTTCCGTGCATGGGGACCGCGAAACGCCGAATCAGGTCGGTTATTGAGCCGGGCGCGGCACACAGCGGGCACAGATGGCACGGCAGTGCCGTGCCCCCACGAAATTTTCTGCATCACCTTCGGAAAGGGTCTCCGTCGAGGATCAAATCACCGTAGTCCCCGGTAGAAACGCTGCGCCGTTTTCCTGCCGCAATTGAGCTTCCTCGTGGGCGGGCGCCTGCCTTGTGGTAGAATGATAGTTTCGCTTCCGGCCTAGCGACGCGGCTGTATGCCCCTGATCGAACTGAATCGGCTGGGGAGCCGCGCAGACCGGCCGGACGAGAGGAGCACCCCGCATGAAGCCCGGCATTCATCCCGATTACCACGAAGTGACCGTGGCCTGCGCCTGCGGCCATACGTTCAAGACGCGGTCCACGCATAAGGGCAACATCCTGAAACTCGAAATCTGCTCGAGCTGCCATCCCTTTTTCACCGGCAAGCAGAAACTGATTGACACCGCCGGACGCGTCGAGCGGTTCCAGAAGAAATACGCCGCCGCTGCGGCAAAGCCAAAGGGAAAGTAGAACAGAGAATCCTACCCACCCTGGCCTACGAAGGGTCTGTTCGCTTTCCTCTCCCACACGCACTGCAGAAAGCCTCGGATAGCTGAGCTACGGGTGTAGAATTGTTTCCAGATATGGCAACGAGCCGCGCCGTTTCTCCCACAACGCAATCGGACGCTGTCGCTCCTTCGCAAGTGGAAACCGCCGCGGCGCGCGTGACGCTGCGGAGCTGGTTCGCGCAGCCCTACGACTCCGCCATTGCCGCCGCGCGCACCTGCTATGCGCCGCGGCTGATCGGCCCCGCCGAAATCACGGATAAACAACGGCTCACCATCGGTGCCGCCACGTTCTACGCCGGGCACCACACCGTCTTCCAGCACGCGCACTTCGAATTCGGCCTGGAGAACGTCAGCCGGCAGTTCGTCTGGTCGTTCCTGCACGCGCATCCCTTCTACAACTCCGAGCAGCAGTCGCAGCGCTACGTGCGCATGGACCGCGCGCGCGCCTTTGTGCCCGCTGAATCGCCGTCCCGAAATTTCGGCGCGGCGGAGCGCGCCATCTACGAGGCCGCGGTCGCCCGCGCCTGGGACTCCTATCGCGAAATCACGCAACTGCTCGTGCCCGACGCGCGCGCGATTCTCTCCGACATCTGGCATATCGGGCCCATGTCGCATGCCAAGCGGCGCGACAAGGTGGAAAAGCAGGCGGAGAAACGCGCCTTCGAAGTCGCGCGCTACGTCCTGCCGGTCGCGGCGTTCACCACCATGGTGCACACGCTCTCCGGCATCGTGCTGCACCGGCTGTGGCGCATGCAGAACGCCTGCGATACGCCGGCGGAAGCGCGCGTCGTGGTGGGCGCGATGGTGGCCCGGGTGCGCGAGGTGGACGCGCAGTTCTTCGACCGCTTCGACAACCAGCCGCTCGAAGACCTGCCGGAGTGGAAGCTCCCGGCGGCCCCGCAGGGCGCCGGCGACGCGTTTGCGCGTGAGTTCGACGCGCGCCTCGAAGGGCGCACCTCGAAGCTCGTGGATTTTTCGCCCCGCGCGCCGGAGGTGATCGCCGAAGCCTACCGCGCCGTCGTGGGAGCGACCCGCGAGGCCTGCCCAGACGCCGAAGCCATCGACCGCCTGATGAATCCCACGCGCAACCCCTATCGCCTGCAGACGCTCGACATCGGCGTGCACGCGCCCATGATGCGCGCGCTCGAAAATGCCGGCTACACGTTCGCCAAGAAGATCTCGCACACCGCGGACAGCCAGGACCAGCGCCATCGCATGGTGCCGGGCGCGCGGCCTCTGCTCACGCTGGCGGATACGCGGGAACCGGACGCGGTGATGCCCATGCTCATCCGCGAAAACGCGCGCGCCCGGGAAGCCTATGAACGCGCGATGGCAGACGCCTGGCACGCGAAAAACGAATTGCTCGGCCGCGGCGTTTCCCCCGAGGACGCGCTCTACCTGCTGCCCAACGCCAAAGCCATTCGGCTGGTGGAGAGCGGGTCGCTGCTCCACTTGCTGCACAAATGGACCATGCGCACTTGCTTCAACGCCCAGGAAGAGATTTACCAGACCTCCATGGAGGAGCTCGAGCAGGTGCGCGCCGTGCATCCCGCGCTGGCTCGCTACATCGGCCCGCCCTGCCATCTGCGCGCCGGAATCACCACGCCCATCTGCACGGAAGGCTCGCACTTCTGCGGCGTGAAAGTCTGGCAGGATTTCCCCAGCACTGCCCGGCGCATTTAGACCCGGAGGTTCCGGGCGCTGGAGACGCGAACTCCTGGTCTGATTTTCCGTCGGAGCGCAGGCCCGCCGCGGCGGGCCTGTGCTACTCGCTGGTACTTCGGTTCCATGGGCGCATTCGCCACAACCCAACTGACGTACCTTTGCAGCGGACATCTCCAGAGTTAGCATTAGCCACATCGGGTTGCCATGAAGCAGTGTCCTGTCTGCAGTACGGATTTTCCGGACGAGCACCACACCTGTCCCACCGACGGGGCCGTACTCCTCTCCATGGAGGGAGCGGAGTGGGAACCCGGCGTTCTGATCCGGGGGAAATACCGCATCCTGGCGCGGCTGGGCAAAGGCGGGATGGGCATCGTCTACAAGGCCCAGCACATTTTCCTGGAAGAATTCCGTGCGCTGAAAGTGATGTACCCGCACCTGGCCCAGGACCCCAAATTCCGCCATCGTTTTCTGCGCGAGGGCAAAGAAGGCCGCAAGCTCCGCAACAATCCGCACATCGTGGCCATCGAGGACCAGGAGCAGGCCGAAGACGGCAGCCTGTACCTGGCCATGGAATACGTGGACGGCGTCACGCTCCGGGAACTGCTTCGGAGCGCCCGCGGGCCGCTGCCGCTGCCTCGCGCGCTCAACATCGCCAAAGGCATCGCGGAAGGATTGCAGGCGGCGCACGTGCTCGGAATCGTGCACCGCGACATCAAGCCCGACAACGTTTTGATGGCGCGCGACGCCGCGGGAAACGACCTGGCGAAAGTGGCCGACTTCGGCATCATGTCGCTGTGCGAAGGCTCGACGGTCATGGGCACCCGCCCGCTGCTCACCGCGCCCTACGCCTCGCCGGAACAGTGGCAGGCACAGCCCGGCTCGCGGCCCGATCCTCGAACAGACCTCTACGCGCTGGGCATCACCATGTACGAAATGCTCACCGGCCGGCTTCCGTTCCGTGCCGAAAACCCGGTGCAGTGGATGCACGCGCACATCACGCAGCCCGCTCCTCCGCCCAGCGAGTTGAACCGCGAACTGGAGGCGAACCCCGCCGTAGATGCGCTGGTGCTCAAGTTGTTGGCCAAGGATGTGAACGACCGCCCAGTGGATGCCCAGGCCTTTCTGCGCGAACTGAGCCTGGCGCAGGCGGGCATGAAGTGGACGCGGATGCCGTACGAATCCATGGACACGGCCACGCCCACCACGGTGCAGCGCCGCACTCCGGTTTCGGCGGCATTCTCCTCCTCCCCTGCCGCGGTCACTCCACCAAGCGGGGAGCCGAGACCGTCGGATTCCGGGGAGAAATCGGGAGAGGTCCGGCCGAAGTACGTGCAAGAAGCACTGCGCTGGGCCGAGCGGAACATTGACCGGAAGTCGGGGCAGGTGAAAGCGGCCACCGGCGAGCCGGCCAAGCCCGCCGTCACCCCCGTCAACCCGGTCACTCCCATTTCGCGGCCCGTGCCGACGCCTCCCCGCATGGACCCGCTGGTACCGCGCGTCGAAACTCCTCCTCCTCATCCTCCTCCTCCTCCTCCGGAGCCGCAGCGGCCGCGAATCGAGCGGGCTGCGGGCCGCGTGGAAACACCTCCGGAGCCTCCGGTTGCTCCACAGCTTTCTCCAACGCCACCGCCGCCGCCGCTCGAGACGAGGCCATTGCCGCCGCCAGCCGCACCGCCGGTGCGCCGGGAAGCGGAGCCGGCCGCTCGCACGGTCGCGCCGCCCCGCGCGGAGCCCCGCGCCGTCCGCAGCCCAGCGCCTGCGCCCTTCTCCAAGGTGCTGCCGGAGGAACACAAGTCCCGCGGCCCGGGGCTCTGGATTTCGCTGGGACTGCTGGTCGTGATTCTGGCAGCCGGCGCGACTTACTGGTTCGTGGTGAAGCCTGGGAACTCGCCGTCTTCGAATGCTTCGTCGTCGGCGGAACACCAGATCCAGGTGGATGAACACATGCTGAAGGCGGAACAGGCCTTCTCGCAGGGCAACTACGACCTGGCGATCGAGGAGTTTCGAGCCGTCCAGCAATTCAGTCCGTCAAACGTGCGCGCAAAAGAGGGAATTGAACGCGCCACCAAGGCGAAAGCGGCGGAGAGCGTGATTCTGCCGGCCGGGAAGAGTTCGCCGTAGCAGTTCAGTGTGGGGGAATTTGAAGTGAAGGTCATCCGATTGGCATGCCGGGCCTGCCTGGTCGTAGCGGTGCTCTGGATTGCCGCGCCTCCGCTACGGGCGCAGACTCCCATCCAGTGCCAGGGGCCTCTCTCCGAGGCCGCGGTCATCAAACTGGCTGCCGCCGGCGTTCCCGACGGCCGCCTCGTCCAGATCGTGAATGCATGCGGCACTGGCTTTGCGCTCTCCCGCGAGAGTGAAGACCGGCTGCGCGCCGCGGGAACCAGCGATGCCGTGATCGCCGCGCTCCGCGAAAAATCTCCCAAGGCGAAGCCCAAGCCGGCGCCTCCCACAAAACCCGAAACTCCGAAGCCCAGGGAAACCTCCGGCGCTGCCCCGGGGAAAACGACGGAAGCCCCCGCGGCGGAGCCGGAGCCCACCGATCCGAAAGCGCAGTACATGCGCGGTCTGGCTCTCGAACAGGGCATTAACGTCACGGCGGATTTCAAGGAAGCGGCGCGGCGGTACCGGCAGGCCGCGGACCAAGGCTACGCGCCCGCACAGGCGCGCCTCGGCTATCTCTACGAATACGGAAACGGAGTGGACCTCAACTACGCGCAGGCCATGCAGCTCTACCGCAAGGCTGCGGAACAGGGCGAGGCCGCGGGGCAGGCTGGAGTGGGTCATCTCTACGTTATGGGCCTGGGCGTCACCAGGGACGACGACGAAGCGGTGCGCTGGGCCCGCCGCGGCGCCGCCGGTGGAGACGCGCGAGCGCTCGAAGACGTCGGTCTCGCCTACGAGCAGGGCCGCGGCGTCTCCCGGGATTTTGCCGAGGCCATGCAATGGTTCCGCAAGGCCGCGGACCAGGGCGACGGCTTCGCCTGCTTGTGGCTCGGCAATATGTTTGCCTCCGGCCAGGGCGCGCCCGCGGACAAAGACGAAGCAGCCAAGTGGTATCGCAAGGCCTTTGAGTTGTTCCAACCCGGCGCGGAGCGCGGCGCCGGAAGAGACCTCATCGGCCTGGGCATTCTCTATGCCGGAGGCCTGGGCATCTCTCAGGATTTCGCGCAGGCCGCGGGGTACGACCGCAAAGCCGCCGATCGCGGCATCGCCGTGGCGCAGGAAAACCTGGGAGCGCTCTACTGGAACGGTCAGGGAGTCACCCGCGACGAATCCGAAGCGCTCCGCTGGTTCCGCAAAGCCGCGGAGCAGGGCTACGCCCCCTCCCAGCGCCGCGTCGGCTATCTCTACGCGCAGGGCACCGGCGTTTCCCGCGACGATCTGGAGGCCGTGCGCTGGTATCGCAAGGCCGCCGACCAGGGAGACGCGCTCGCCCAGGTCTATCTCGGCTTCATGTACGCCAACGGCCGCGGCGTTTCCCACGACGAAACGGAGGCGGTCAAGTGGTTTCGCAAAGCCTCCGAGCAGGGCGAAACCGCGGGCGCGTACTACCTCGGCGTCACCTACGACGCCGGCCACGGCGTTCCGCAGGACTACTCCCAGGCACTGGTCTGGTACCGCAAGGCCGCCGACGCGGGCAACACCGACGCGCAGGCCAATCTCGGCCGCATGTACGCGGAAGGCCGCGGCGTCGCGCGCGATGACGGCGAAGCCATCAAGTGGTTTCGCGCCGCCGCCGCCCAGGGCAACTCGCGCGCCCAGGCCAATCTCGGCTGGATGTACTACAACGGCCACGGCGTGCCCACCGACTACGACACCGCCGTCGGCTGGTATCGAAAATCCGCTGAGCAGGGCAACGCCGTCGGCCAGTTCGATCTCGCCGTGGTCTACTCGAGCGGTCACGGCGCGCCGCAGGACCCGGTGCAGGCCTACATGTGGTATAGCCTGGCCGCCGCACAGGGCAACGCGGAAGCCAGCAACCGCATGAACGCCCTCGCCAAGCAAATGACCCCCGCGCAGATTTCCGAAGCGCAGCGCCGTGCTAGCGATTGGGCGGCGCAACACCCCAGAAAGTAGGACCGTTTCTTCTCCAGCAAACTGCCTGCGATTCCTGAAGCGCCCCGGCGGATGGCGGCAGCATTTCTGTGATAGGTTTTAGTCGAATATGCCTCCTGGCCGCCGACAAGCCGTCCTGACGCGCGCGGCGGGCCTGCTGCTGTTTTGCGCGTGGCTGTGGCCGGCCGCGTTGCGCGCGCAGACCCCCGTGCCGTGCAATGGCGCGCTCACGGAAGCGGCGGTCATCAAACTGGCGGCCAGCGGTGTCCCGGAGCCACGCCTGGTCCTGATCGTGAAAACCTGCGGCGCGGCCTTTCCCATGACAAAGGATTCGGAAGGACGGCTGCGCGCCGCCGGAGCCTCCGACGCCGTGATTGCCGCTCTGCGCGAAGCCGCGCCGAAGCCCAAACCCCATCTGGCGCCCCCGTCGGCAGAGTCGCGGCCGCCTCGCCCGGCTCCCGCGGAGCCCGTAACGCCGTCGGCAAAATCTCCGGACACCGTAAAAACCGCCGAGCCGCCTGAGCATTCTTCTGTGCCGGTCTCTCCCCCGCCAAATCCTCCGGCGTCCACCCCGGACCCCACCGATCCGCGCGGCCAATACGAGCGCGGTCAGGCACTCGAGAAAGGCGCGGGCGTGCGCCCCGACGCCGTGGAAGCGGCCCGTTGGTATCGCCGCGCCGCGGAGCTGGGATACGCCCCGGCGCAGGCGCGCCTGGGCTACTTCTACGAGTACGGCGTCAGCGTCACCTGTGATTTTGCTGAGGCTCTGCGTTTCTACCGCCAGGCCGCGGATCAAGGCAACGCTGCGGGCCAGTCGGGACTGGCGCATCTGTACTTCGTCGGATGGGGCGTGCCCGCCGATTCTCGCGAAGCCCTGCGCCTCACCCGCTTGGCGGCCGATGCCGGAGACGCGCGGGCCCAATCGAACCTCGGCGTCGACTATGCCTTCGGACAGACTGTTCCGCAGGACTCCTCCGAAGCCCTCAAATGGCTTCGCCGCGCCGCTGACCAGGATTACGCCTACGCCTTCGGTGCCCTGGCAGACCTCTACTGGGACGGCAAGGGTGTGCCGGAGAACAAAGACCAGGCGCGCGACCTCTACCGCAAGGCCATGGACAAAATGCGCCTGAGCGCCGAACAGGGCGACGCTTCGTCCCTGTTTTTTCTGGCCAACATGTACAACCAGAGCCGCGCCGTCCCGGAGGATCCCGCGCAAGCGCTCAGCTACTACCGCAAGGCGGCGGAGCGTGGCCTGCCCCCGGCGGAAAATATCGTCGGCTATTTTTACGCCAACGGACGCGGCACGCCCGAGGACGACCTGGAAGCGGTGATGTGGTATCGCAAGGCTGCCGACCAGGGGAATTCCGATGCCCAGGCAAATCTCTGCTACATGTACGACATGGGCCTCGGCGTGGCCAAGGACTACGACAAGGCCGTCCAGTGGTGCCGCCAGTCCGCCGATCGCGGGAACCCTCTCGGACAATTCGATCTGGCCATCTCCTATAGCGGCGGGTACGGCGTGCCCAAGGACGTTGTGGAAGCGTATAAGTGGTTCCTCCTCGCCGAGGCCGGAGGCCACAAGCAGGCCACCGACCGCATGAACGAGCTCGCCAAGCGCATGAGCGGAGCGCAAGTCGCCGAAGCCCAGCGCCGCGCCAGCGATTGGGCCGCGCAGCATCCCAAAAAGTAGGACCGCTTTTTTCTCCAGCAAGCTCCCCGGCCGTACATACCGATGAGCAGGTTGGCAACCGGGGCGAGGCCCATCTTTGCCTATGCTTCCGAGCGGGAGTACGATTCGCCTCGGTATGGGTCCACGGGGTACGGCCCAGTCCGCATGAAAAAGTGGCGAGTGACGAGTGGCGATTGGCGAGCCCTCCGCACAGCGACGCGCGGTCTCCTCCTGTTACTTGCATCGCTGCTGTTTCCCCTCACTGCGTGGTCGCAGGCCGCGGTGCCCTGCGCCCATCCCCTGAGCGAAGTTGACGTGATCCGTCTGGCCGCCGCCGGAGTGCCGGAAGCGCGGTTGATTCACATCGTGAAAACTTGCGGCGTGAATTTTCCGATCACCCGCGACACTCAGGAACGACTGCGAGCCGCCGGCGCCACGAAGGCCGTTCTGGCCGCCATCCGCGAGAACGTCTCCAAGCCGCCGGGAAAGCCCGCGCCGGCTCCTCCCGCCACCCACCCCGCGCCACCTCCGGAAAAACACAGCGCGGCGAACGCCCCCGCGGCGCCGGAATCTCCCTCGAACGATTCCGGGCCAAAGCCGCACGTGATCGAGCTCCCCGTGAACGCTGCGGGAGAAACTTCCCGGCCGGCCGGGGCCAACGAATCCGAGAAAATTCCTCCCCCAGACGTCCCTCGATCGCACTACGAGCGCGGGCAGGCCTACGAAGAGGGTCAGGGCGTCGCCCAGGATTACGCCGAAGCGGCAAAGTGGTATCGCCGCGCGGCGGATGAGGGCAACGCGGACGCGGAAAACAGCCTGGGCTGGCTGTACCGGTCGGGCCGGGGCGTGGCCCAGGATTGGGGCGAGGCGCACCGATGGTTCCTCAAGGCGGCCGAGCAGGGCAATCCCGAGGCGCAGGAGAATCTCGGCTCGCTCTACATGAACGGCCAGGGCGTGGCTCAGGACTACGCGGAAGCGGCTAAATGGGAGCGCAAAGCGGCGGAGCAGGGCAGCGCCACCGCCCAGTTCAATCTGGCCTGGCTGTGCGAGCACGGCAGCGGTCCCGCCCAGGCCGGACCGGATTACGCCGAGGCGGTGAAGTGGTATCGCAAGTCCGCGGTGCAGGGCAATCCGGCGGCGCAGACCAACCTGGCCATTCTGCTGGCCCACGGCCAGGGCGCGCCGCGCGATTCCGCGGAAGCGGTCAAGTGGTACGCGAAGGCTGCCGACCAGAACTACGCGCCGGCGGCGTCGAACCTGGGGTTTATGTACGAGAACGGTATGGGCGTGAAGAGAGATCACGCCGCAGCGATCAAGTGGTACCAACTGGCGGCGGAGCAGGGGATCGCCGCGGCGCAGGACAACCTGGGACTGATGATCGAGAGCGGGCGCGGCGTGCAGGCGAACCCGGCGGAGGCCGCCCAGTGGTATCGGAAAGCGGCTGACCAGAATTACGCGCCCGCCGAGTTGCATCTGGCGATTCTGATTTCCACGGGCCGCGGCGTCCCGCAGGACGACGTGGATGCCGCCGGATGGATGCGCAAGTCCGCAGTGCAGGGGAACGCGGACGCCCAGGCCCGCCTCGGCGACCTGTACGAAACCGGCCGCGGCGTGGTGAATGACGACGAAGTGGCCGCGAGCTGGTATCGCAAATCGGCCGAGCAGGGAAATGCGCTGGGTCAATACCACCTCGGCGAGGCCTACCTGCTGGGGCACGGCGTGACGCAGGGAAATGTGGAGGCCTACGAGTGGTTCACGCTGTCCGCGGAGGGCTGCTTTGCCGATGCCGCGGAGAAACTGGAGGCGCTGGGGAAGCTGATGCGCCCGGAGGAGATGGACGAAGCGCGGCGGCGCGCGGCGGCCTGGACGGCCCAGCATGGCGCGCGGTAGGGGGCCTGAAGTAAAAGTACTTTACAATGCAAAGTTAAGATGCTAGCCTGACTGCATGCGCAACGCTCCCTCCCGGCCGTCCCACCCCGATCCCCGGGCCTCCTCGCTCGACTGGCTGTCCTACTTCACGCTGAACACCCTGGAGCCGCCGCTGCCTTGGAAGGATGCCGGCCGCCTCTCGCCGGGCGAGCGGGCGCTCGTGGCGCGTTCGATCCAGCAATTCCAACTCGGGGAAAACTCCGATGGCCGCGGCTTGCTGCGGCGCGCGCGCGACTTCGGGGCCCGCAGCGGCGACGCGCATTTCCCCGAGGCCGTTGCCCTGTTCATCCAGGAGGAACAGCGCCACAGCCGCTTGCTCGCCCGCTTCCTGGATTTGAATTCCGTCCCCTGCCTGGGGCGGCACTGGGTGGACTCCGTGTTCCGCCGCGTGCGCGCGCTGTCGGGCCTGGAATTGTGCATGCGCGTGCTGGCCACGGCGGAAATCATTGCCGTGCCGTATTACACGGCGCTGGCCAAAGCCACTTCCTCACCGCTGCTGGCTGCGATTTGCACGAATATCCTGGCCGATGAAGCCGCGCATTTGGCCTTTCAGGAGTTCGTCTTCGCGCTCGTGGCACAGGGGCGCGCGGGCTGGCGGCAGCAGGCTGTCAACTGGCTCCACTCACTGTTTCTGCGTGGCACTGCCATGGTGGTGTGGCTACAGCACGGGAGCGTCTTCCGCACGGCCCAGGTCAGTTTCGGGACGTTCCACGCTCAGTGCCAGGAACAGCTTCGGGCCATGGTCTGCCCCGCTCGGGAGCGCGGTGTTTCGGTCGCGCAATATCGCCGGGTCCAGCCGACGGCTTCCAAATAGCAGTGTTCACGGCCGCTCCCCGGCCGCGGTTGACAGGGCGTTCCCGCGACCGCTATTCTGCATCCAAGAGATAGCCGTGAAGCCGAACCGCTTCTATTAGCTTTTCCCCTTCCGCTCCGCGGTCGCCGGAGCTGCCCCGAAGTGTCGCTTCTTTCTCGCGCAATCAACCAACGTGTTCTGTAGCTGCATGGAGTGATTTCCAATGGCCACACTTTTCGACAAGCTGAAGCAAATCGAGTCACGCTACGAAGAGCTGACGCGGGAGCTTTCCTCTCCCGAGGTGACCTCGGACTCCGCGCGTTTCCAGAAGCTCGCAAAAACGCACGCGGAACTCGGGGCCATGGTGGAGAAGTACCGGGAGTGGCAAAAGATCGAGCAGGGACTCGCCGGGACCAAGCAACTACTGATGGAAGCGAGCGATGCGGAGATGAAGCAGCTCGCGCACGACGAAGAGCGGCTGCTCACGGCGCAGCGCACCACGGTGGAACAGGAACTGAAGCGCCTGCTGGTTCCGCGCGACCCCTACGACGAGAAGAACGTGATTCTGGAAATCCGCGCTGGCACCGGCGGCGACGAGGCGGCGCTCTTTGCCGCGGAGCTTTTCCGCATGTACTCGCGGTTCGCGGAGTCGCAGGGATGGCGCGCGGAAGTGCTGGACAGCTCCCCCTCCTCTCTCGGCGGTCTGAAGGAAATCACCGCATCGATTTCGGGGAAAAAAGTCTACTCGCGGCTGAAGTACGAGAGCGGCGTGCATCGCGTGCAGCGCGTGCCGGCCACCGAACAGCAGGGCAGGGTGCACACGTCCGCGGCGACGGTGGCCGTCCTGCCGGAAGCGGACGAAATCGAAGTGAAGATCGAGCCGAAAGAGATCCGCATCGACACCTTTTGTTCCTCCGGCCCCGGCGGGCAGTCCGTGAACACCACGTACTCGGCGGTGCGCATCACGCATCTGCCCACGGGCATGATCGTGTCCTGCCAGGACGAGAAGTCGCAGATCAAGAACCGCGAGAAGGCCATGCGGGTGCTGCGCGCGCGGCTATTGGAATTCGAACGGGAAAAGCAGCACGAGGCGATCGGGGCCGAGCGGCGCGGCCAAATCAAGACGGGGGACCGCTCGGAAAAAATCCGCACCTACAATTTCCCCCAGAACAGGCTCAGCGACCACCGCATCGGCCTTACCCTCCACCAACTCGGCGAGGTCATGGACGGCAAACTCGCCCCGGTCGTGGATGCGCTGGTCACTCATTACGAAGCGGAGCGGCTCAAGCAGCAGCTCGACGAGGTCTGATGGTGCGGCGGGGCGAACGGGCCTCCGGGGGAACTCCGTGCGCCGCGCGCGACCGGACTCCGCCTTCTCCGGAAAGTTTTGGGGTGCGCCCTGCGGGGTGTATTTTCTTCGCATGAATGTAAGAGCGGCACTGCAGCAGGCGGTGGCGGAACTGGAGCGCGCCGGCGTGCCCTCGCACGGGCTCGCCGCGGAGTTGCTGCTCCAGCATGCCCTCGGACGCGACCGCGCCTGGTTGTACGCGCATCCGGAAGAAGAATTAAGCGCCGAGCAAGCCGAACATTTCCTGCGCCTGGTGGTGCGCAGGGCTGCGGGAACGCCCACCCAGTACCTGACGGGCAAGCAGGAGTTCTGGGGACTCGAGTTCTACGTCGCGCCCGGCGTGCTCATCCCGCGCCCGGAAACCGAGCATGTGGTGGAAGTCGCTCTTGAGCGGCTGAAGCCCAAACGGACGCCGGAGAAATCGGACCTGTCGCAGCGCAGGGAGCGCGTGGGCCGCACGCTGCGCATCGTGGACGTGGGTACGGGGTCCGGCTGTCTGGCGGTGGCGCTGGCCCGCGAGGTGCCGCAGGCGCGCGTCTGGGCCACGGACATTTCTCGCACGGCGCTGGCCATTGCCTGGCGCAATTCCGTCCGCTACGATCTCGAAGCCCGCGTCGAGTTCCTCGAGGCCAGCCTGCTCACGCCGTTCCTGCTGGGAGGCGAAGCGGAAAAAGCGGTCCCCTTCGATTTGATCGTTTCGAATCCTCCCTATGTGTCTCGCGCCGATCGCGAACAGTTGGCACGCGAGGTGCGCGATCACGAGCCGGAGGAGGCGCTGTTTGCCGGCGAGACGGGCCTGGAGCTCTATCGCCCGCTCATCCGCCAGGCGGAAAAGGTTCTGGCGCCGAGCGGGGTCATCGTGCTCGAAGTGGGAGCGGGACAGGCCGGAGAAGTGCGCGCGCTGCTGGGCGAAGGCTGGAGCGACATTTCGGTGGCCAACGATCTGGTTGGAATTCCGCGCGTTGTTTCCGGTGTGCGAGGTTAGGTCCGCGGGGCGGTAGTCCGAAGAGGCATTGGTCTCGATTCCATGCCGAAACTGGCCAGCTTCCGAGCGAAGAAAGAGCCGCAGCGCGGCGGCTCCGCTCCCGGCGCGGCCAATGGCGGCACCACCATTCTGCACGTGGACATGGATGCCTTCTTCGTCTCCGTGGAGCTGCTGGACCGGCCCGAATTGCGCGGGAAGCCGGTGGTCGTGGGCGGGCAGCCGGACCAGCGCGGCGTCGTTTCGGCCGCCAGCTACGAGGCGCGCCGCTACGGCATCCAGTCCGCCATGCCATTGCGCACAGCGGGAAGGTTGTGCCCGCACGCCATCTTCCTCGAGTGTCGCCACGAGCTCTATTCCCAATGGAGCGACCGCATCGCAACGATCCTGGCGCAATTTTCGCCGCGCGTGGAAATGGCCTCGGTGGACGAAGCGTATCTGGACCTCGCCGGAACGCAGCGGTTGCTCGGCCATCCGCTCGCCGCGGCGCACCGGCTACGGCGCGATATCTGGGAAAAGACTCACCTTCCGTCTTCCATCGGCCTCGCGCGCACGCGCCTGGTGGCCAAGGTGGCCTCGGACCAGGCCAAACCCGCCGGCCTGCTGTGGATTCCGGCGGGGAGCGAGGCCGGGTTCCTGGCGCTCCTGCCGGTGCGAAAAATTCCCGGCATCGGGCCGGTCACCGAAGGCGCGTTGCGCGGGCTGGGCATCGAGACCGTCTGCCAGCTCGCCCTGGTGCCGCGCGAGCGGCTGGAAGAAGTCTTCGGCGAGTGGGGTGGCGGGCTCTATCGCAAGGCGCGCGGCGAAGACACCTACCAATTTCTCGACGACGCGGAAGCGAAGTCTATCTCCCATCACCATACATTTTCCGAGGACGTCGCGGACCTCGCCGTGATCGAATCCACGCTCAGCCACCTGTGCCAGAAGGCCGCGAAGCGGCTCCGCGACGCCGGATTGTTCGCCGGCACCGTGACTCTGATGCTGCGCTACAGCGGATTCGAGACGATCACGCGGGCGCGTACGCTGGGCTCGCCCACCGACCTCGATCAGGACATCCTGCAAGTGGCGCGCGAGCTGCTCTCGCGGCATCGCGACGCGCGCCGGCGCGTGCGGCTGGTGGGAATCTCCCTCACCTCGTTTTCACACGGCGAGCGGCAGCTCGAGCTGCTCGACCCGGCGCGCCGCGAAAAGCTCGAGAAGCTGGCGCGCGCTTCGGACAAACTGCGCGAGCGATTCGGGTTCGAGAAGCTGCAACTCGGCGGCTCGGTGCGCCGGCCCCAGGATCGCTAGTTCTTTCCTTCCCTCGAAACCTCATCCAGTCCAAGGGTGCAGCCGGGCGCGCCCCACCAGCCGGCTGCGCCGCAGCTGCGTGGTACACTCCCGCGTTATGCCCGCGAATCCAAACGCTTCCCCGGAGGCGCGTTCTTCTGCCGCACATCGCGCGGGCCGCGCCGTGGGCGGGGTGCGCGGATTCTGGCAGCGCGTCACCGAAGGAATCAGGATTTCCGACCTGTGGGCCCAGTTCCAGGCGGAAACGCGCTCGAGCTACGGCCTTTTTTCCCGCGACGTGGATTGGGAGGAAGTCGATAAAGGGAAACGGTGGAAGCGGCCTTTCCGTGCGGCCTGGGCGCTTTTCCAGGCTATGTTGATGAAGCTCTCGCCGGCGCGGCGAGTCCTTCTCCTGCTGGCCATCGTGTTGCTCTGCTCCCACGCTGAGAATCGCCACGCAGAGGGCACCACGGTTTTCTTCGATTTCCCGAGCCTGGGAGCGCTGGTGTTGTTCCTCCTGCTGGCGCTCGAGCTGGCCGATCGCGTCACCATGAAGCGCGACCTGGAGATTGCGCGCGAAATCCAGCGCTGGCTCGTCCCGGAAACTCCGCCCGACATTCCCGGATACGATATCGACTTCCTCTCTCGCGCCGCGAACACCGTGGCCGGCGATTATTACGACACGATCTCGCGGGGAGCGGCCCGGAACGCCGTCGCAAAAGACGCCAAACTGCTCCTGGTCGTCGCGGACGTCGCCGGAAAGAGCGTGCCCGCCGCCATCCTGATGGCTACCTTTCAGGCCAGCCTGCGCGCCATCGAGGCCACGGGGCCTCCGCTCGATCAGCTCGTGCACAGCCTGAATTACTACGTGTGCGAGAACAGCCGCAGCGGCCTGCGCTTCATCACCGCGTTCTTTGCGGAACTCGAGACGGGGAGCGGCGAAATCCTGTATACCAGCGCCGGCCACCATCCCGCGCTCGTCCGCCGCGCCGCGGGAGAAATGGAAGAGCTCAGCGAGGGAGGGCTGCCGCTGGGCATCGAAGTGGACGAACGGTTTCCTGCCGGGCAATCGAGAATCGGGGCCGGCGACATTCTCTTCATCTATACCGACGGCTTGGTGGAGGCGGTGAATGCCCAGGGGGAGGAATTCGGAAAGACGCGCCTGACGGATGTTCTGCGTCCCTGCGACGGAACGAATACAGCGGCCGAGGTGCTGGCCCACGTCACCCGGGTTCTCGACGGATTCGTGGGCGCCGCACGCCAACATGACGACATCACCTGCATGGTGGTGCGCCGGCGGCAGGCAAGTTAGCCGCTCAGTTCCATGCTCGCAGAAACGGGTGCAAAAAGACTCAGGGTTGGAAACCCAAAGCCGCGCCGCCTTGTGGCCCGTGCTCTCGTGGCCGATAATCACGGTATGGACGCGCGGCAACTGGCCGAACGCATTTGCAACGCGCTGCACCGCGCCGGATACCAGGCCTACCTGGTGGGCGGGTGCGTGCGCGACATCGTATTGGACCGCCCGCCGCAGGACTTTGACGTGGCCACCGACGCGACGCCGGAGCGCGTTCAGGCGATGTTCCCCGGCAGCCTGGGAGTGGGCGCCGCATTCGGCGTGATTCTGGTGCTCGATCCGGATTCGGACTTGCAAGTGGAAGTAGCCACGTTCCGCACCGACGAGGGATATTCCGACGGGCGGCGCCCGGATGCTGTCGTGTTTGCAAAATCGGCGGAGGAAGACGTCCGGCGGCGCGACTTTACCATCAATGGCCTGCTGCTCGACCCGCGCGACGGCCGCATCCTGGATTTTGTCGGAGGGCAGGCGGACCTGCGCGCGGGCATCGTGCGCGCCATCGGCAATCCTGGAACGCGCTTCCGCGAAGACAAGCTGCGCATGCTGCGCGCGGTGCGCTTTGCGGCGCGCTTTGGCTACCGGATCGAGCAAAGCACGTATGCCGCCCTGTGCGCGCAAGCGGGCGAAATCGGTGCCGTCTCCGCCGAGCGAATTCGCGACGAGCTGACCCGCATCCTCACGGAAGGCGGGGCCGGGCGCGGCTTCGCGCTGCTGGAAGCGACGGGACTGCTGGCGCACGTCTTGCCGGAACTCGCGCGCATGCGCGGCGTCCAGCAGCCGCCGGAGTTCCACCCCGAAGGAGACGTGTGGACGCACACCCTGCAGCTGCTCGAGCAGTTACCAGCGGGAGCGTCCGCCACACTGGCCTGGGGAGCGTTGCTCCACGACGTGGGCAAACCTCCCACGTTCGCGCCCCCGCGCGGCCCGGGCGACCGCATCCGCTTCGACGGGCATGTGGAGGTAGGAACGCGAATGGCGGAGGAGATCGCCCAGCGGCTGCGGTTTTCAGGCGACGATACCGGGCGCGTTGCCGCGCTCGTCGCGCAACATTTGCGTTTCAAGGACGCCTTCGAGATGCGCCCGGCCACTCTGAAGCGTTTCGTGCGCCAGCCGCATTTCCAGGAACACCTGGCATTGCACCGGATGGATTGCCTGGCCTCTCACGGAAAGCTCGATGCCTATGAGTTTGTTCGGAAGTTTGTCGAGGAGACGCCTCCCGAGGCCGTTCGTCCGGCCAGGCTCGTGACCGGCGACGACCTGAAGTCGCTGGGCCTCGTGCCGGGCCCCGGATATCGTGAGATCCTGAACGAGGTGGAGGAGGCGCAGCTCGAAGGTAGGGTGCGGACGCGGGAAGAGGCGCTGCAATTGGTCCGTCAGCATTCGGGGGCTCAGCAACGGCAGTTGACTGGCAATGCCTGAGTCGAGAGGTGGCACAGACTTTAGCCTGCGCTGAGGCACGGTGGGTCCGTGAGGGAAGGGGGACGGGAAGAAGCACATGGCGGCATTAGGGGCAGTCGAGATGACGAGAAGGAGCATGAGGAGCTTCTAACCTATTGTTAAAGAATGAGTTAGCGATTTGTTTGTAACATTTAGTCAAATGTGCTAAGGTATCTTGCTTCCGGCGGAGTGAATGCACGCAACCAGGCGTCTCGCTAGGACATCGAACTCCGCAGTGGCCTTTCGGCATCGGCATCCGGGCCGGAAGG
>Ga0209415_10008452_pt1 | contig 17862 bp, 13 predicted proteins | sample PeaSoiSIISIP2007_FD_187696 | JGI IMG/M metagenome (GOLD analysis project Ga0209415, IMG submission 187696) | Peat soil microbial communities from Weissenstadt, Germany - SII-SIP-2007 (SPAdes) (version 2) | ecosystem: Environmental > Terrestrial > Soil > Wetlands > Peat | place: Germany... | reverse complement strand
TTCTTCAACCCGGGGGCTGACTATGAGGTCGCTTCCCTTGCGGTGCAGGCCGACGGGAAGATCCTGGTGGGGGGCAACTTCACCACGCTGGGCGGGCAGAGCCGCAATTGCATTGGCCGGCTCAATGCCGATGGGACGCTGGACACGAGCTTCAATCCTGGGGCGGAAGGTGTCGTCGTGTATTGTCTGGCGGTGCAGGCGGATGGGAAGATCCTGGTGGGGGGCTACTTCACCACGCTGGGCGGGCCAAGCCGCAGTTCCATTGGCCGGCTCAATGCCGACGGGACGGCGGACACGAGCTTCAATCCGGGGGCGAACGCTCCCGTAAATTCCCTCGCGGTGCAGGCGGACGGGAAGATTCTGGTGGGGGGCGGATTTGAGATGCTGGGCGGGCAGAGCCGCAGTTGCATTGGCCGCCTCAATCCCGATGGGACGGTGGACACGGGCTTCAATCCGGGGGCGGGAGAAGAGGCGGGTCAGGGCGTCATTTCCCTGGCGTTGCAGGCGGATGGAAAGATTCTGGTGGGGGGCGACTTCACCACGCTGGGCGGACAGAGCCGCAATTGCGTTGGCCGGCTCAATGCCGACGGGACGGCGGACACGAGCTTCAATCCGGAGCCAGGCGGTGCCGTGTATTGCCTGGCGCTGCAGGCGGACGGAAAGATTCTGGTGGGGGGCCAGTTCACCACGGTGGGCGGGCAGAGCCGCAGTTGCATTGGCCGGCTCAACGCGGATGGGACGGCGGACATGAGCTTCAATCCGGGGGCGAACGCTCCCGTAATTTCCCTCGCGGTGCAGGCGGACGGGAAGATTCTGGTGGGGGGCCAGTTCACCACGCTGGGCGGAGGGAGCCGCAGTTCCATTGGCCGGCTCAACAGCACGGCACCCGCCACCCAGAGCCTGACCTTTGACGGCTCGGCCATCACCTGGCTGCGCGGGGGCGCCAGCCCGGAGGTCTGGCGGACGACCTTTGACTTCTCGACCAACGGCACCGACTGGGCCAGCCTCGGAGCGGGCGCGCGCACTGCCGGAGGCTGGCAGTTGACCGGCGTGTCGCTGCCTTCCGTCAGCGGCACGCTTCGCGCACGGGGTTATGTCCAATACGAAGGTTCTGCCTCGTTCGTGGAAACTGACCTTGTGGTGAGCCCTCCGCCGGTGATCCTGGTGAACGACCCCAGCTTTGGCTTCACCTCCAATCGCTTCGGGTTCAAGCTCAGCGGGAGCGCGGGGCAGGTGGTGATTGTGGAAGCCTCGGCCAACCTCGCAACCTGGACCCCCGTGGCCACCAACACCCTCGGGGCCACGCCGCTCTATTTCAGCGAACCCTATTCAGGCGCCTTCCCCCAGAGATGCTACCGCCTGCGGAGCGCGGACCCGTAAGCCGGTATGAACTTGAAAACGGCGGTCCAACCACGGATGAACGGAAAGAGGGGTCCCGCAGTTTGGATTGTTTTCGATTGACGCGCAGTCCAGCACGCTAAAGTCCCAGGCCGTTGCGCCGATACCTGATTAACAGGTATTATATGCCGAAGCTTGGCTCATTTCTCCCCGCCTCGGTTCGAGGGATGGTTTGGCGTCTTGGGTTCGTGGTCTTGCTGCCTGGTTGGTCCGCAGCGGCCGCCACGACATTTTCGTTTGCGCCGGTGGGTCAGGAGGGCTTCGATGTGCTGGTAAACGGAACTGTGGTCGCTCCCATCCGTCTGGCGGCCAATGGAGCGCTGCTCGCGGACGAGGTGCTCACCAACGAGACCTCCATTCGGTTGTCAGGCTTGCATGCGGCAAATACCAATGCCGTGGCTTTTGCACCGGAGGATTACGTCAGCCTGACCCTGCCAACGGCCGATTCGGGGCCCGAGCCGGTCGTAAGTTTCCAGCTTACTTTCAGGAGCTTCCATGCCAACGCCTGGGTGGCGCTCTTCCCCAGCAACCAGCCGGCGCCGTTTCATTTCCTGATCTGCTCGATGCCTGCCGCCCGAGTCTGGCACCAGCGGGGCTGGCTCAACGCCACTCCGGTTGACGACCCGTTTCCGCTGCTGATCGATCCGCATGGCGGCACGCCCGAGATTGGCTGTTCCTGGAACCGGAACTGGAGTTACATCTGCCCGCTGGGAGGCCATCCCATCCCGATGATCGGGTTATGGGACCCTTCATCGGCTTTTTATGTCGGATACGACTTCCAGGCTTCCCGGGCCACCGCCCGCCAGAGCGAGCGCGACGTTGCGACGGTTTACTGTTGGCAGGCGGGGCGATCGTCCAATTTTGTCGCCTTGGCTTACCCCGAGGGCGGAAGCCGCTTTGGGCAACAGTCTTATCCGCAGACCGGCGATCAGGCAGCTTCCTGTTTCAGCTTGATAATCGAGACGAATTTGCCTTCCACCGCAGACCCGAACGAACACTTTCAAGCCCGGCTTTTTGCGCGCTACACCAATGCCTTGCCGCGGGTGCCGGCGATGAACGACCTGGGCTGGGCGCCCGGCTTTGCCGTCCTGGACGACTTTATCAAGGCGGTCGGTCCGGAGGTGATCTACACCCCGCCGCCCGGGCCGTATTTCACCAATGGCACCGTGCAGTTGTCGGGTTTCGGAGGACACTTGGAGTTGCCGGTGGATGCCTGGGCGCTCAAAGGCAATTCCTTTAGCGAGGCGCGCAAGCAACTCACCCAGCTCCTGACCACTTACGCCCGCACCAACATCGTGGACGGGGACACCTGTATCTACTGGCCCCAACCACTTGAAGGGGCCTGGCTCCCGGAGTGGGGCGGTAGCGATGTCATTACCTTGCACAATTCAGCCGGTTGGTTTGCCGGACGCATCCTGGTTGAGCTGTACCGCTACGACCTCGCACACACGAACGTGCATCCCGAATATCTGCCGGCGATCGACGGCGTCTTTAACTGGGCCAAGCATTTCGTCTGGACCCGCGGCGAGTTCTCGGATGTGCCCTCCTCGCCCTTCGCGGTTGGGGTGACGCTGAGCACCGCGTTTCTCCTGGATTACTATTTCACGTTCAAGGGAGACCCGCTGAGAGGCACCAACGCTCCCCTGGCGCTGCAGTTGGCTGCAAACCTGATGTGGCGATACTTGAGTGTGTGGGCGATGGATTCGAACGTCTCGGACGGCGCGGTGGACAGCGCTTTTCTGGCCGAGCCGAACAGTGGCCGGGACTGGGCCTCGGTCGGCTGCGCCAATGAAATGAGCTGGGTGCTGGATGCGATGATCCAGGTCTATGTTCACACCGGTGATGAGCGCCTGAGGTATTATCTCCGGGGCATGCTGCAACGCTGGCCTTCGCTCTATCGGGATAGCTATGAGTCTTCCCTCGAGGCCTATGGGGTGGATGCCCTCACGGAAGGCTACGGGCTTTATGACGGGTGCGGCCCGGGCGTGGGCAAACATTATGTCTATGGTTTCACCAAGCCGATTGCGATGGCCGAGCCGATTAGCAACTCCGTCGTTCGGGTCGTGGCCGGCGCGGCGGCCTGCATCGCCTTTAACCGGGGCGGGGCGGCCGGCGACGCAACCGATTATCGCACCGATGGCAATGGAGCCTGCTCATTCCGAGTGGTCTCGAGCCTGCCGACGCCCTTCGACCTCACCTTTTCCTATCCCTTGGTCAACGAATACAATAGCGTGGTCACCCGCCTTCGGGACGGGAACGTGTTGCTCCTGGGAACCAACGAACTGCGGCGCTGCAAAGGAGCGCCTACGTCATTGTATTTCTGTGGTGTCTGCAACGGGGATGTGCTGACGGTTGGTTCGGCATCCAATGGGCCGCCGTTCTCGCCGGATGGTTCTCTGGTTTATGACGAACTTGCGGTGCAACCGGTCACCAATGGCGCCCTGGTCACCTTGCCACTGGCAGGCGATTTCGTTCTGCCTCAAGACTGGACTGATTTTCATTCGTTTGCCGGGATCGTTCCCGGGCTTCACTGGGCCTATAATGTCCCGTACCAGCAACGACTCTCCGCGCTCAGCGGCGCCGCGTCTCTCTCGGCGCCCGGAGCTTACGCTTTGGTGCTGGCCTATTCGCCACCAGAAACGGCGACCCGCAGCCAGCAGCCGGCTCTCCTCCTGGCTAACGGCGCGGTCCAGCCTCTGAACGGGACCCCGTCCATGGCGTGGCGCGGTTGGCCCACGATGTTCAATCGCATGGTGCTTCTGGACTACGCCCTGGTCGCGGCGACTAATCCCGTCGTGAAGCTGGACCCGCAGGGCTGCCTGGTGATGGGTGCAACCGCCTTTATGGGCGACTCCAATGCCTGGCGCTCCGTGCGGTCCACGCTTTCTTCGGCGGCAGATGATTTTGTCGCCGAAGAAGCAGGGCGTCTGGCTCGACTGGCCCTCCAATCAGGTTTTGCGCAACTCCCCACCAACCGGCTCGCTCTGTTGCCGGCATTGTTGCCTTTTGATGTGCCGGGGCCGGCGTTCGTTTTTGCCTGTGATACCGGGCTGCGCAACCAATGGGTCGAACTCTCTTCGGATCAGTTGGTGGACACGAACTTATTCAACGCGGCCCAGTTTGCGCTGGCCTTTTACATGGGCGACAACGATTACGTCGCCAACGTGAACACTAATGGCGATGGCAAGGCTGCGGTCATTCGATACCTGGATGAGGGCGGGGCGCTCGTGGTCCTGTCGGAATCGGCCTTTCCCTTCTCGAACGCCTGCGATTCATCGGATTCGCCAACCGATAGTCCCAGCCCGAGCGATTGCCTGTTGCCCTCGGTGGGCCTGCCGCTCTTCCTGGCTTTTACCAATGTGCCTGACGGACTATCAGTCCAAGTCAACACCAACGCCGTGGCGCTGCCCATGATGCCCTCGACCTTTGCCCTGGCCAAAGGGGGACAACTCTGCCTGATCGATCCCGCCAGGGTGGCCGCCGGGGATCGGTATGTGCCCTGGCTTTCAGTGGTTAGTGGCGGGTCCAACCTCACGCACTACGGCGACGCGGCAGGTTATATCGAATTGGCCCGGGGTGGCAGAGTCCTTTACATCTCACGTGCGCTGCTGAGCGGCTCGCAGGGCCAAACCCTCATGGCGGACGCCATCTGCTGGCTCGCGCAGTCTGTGCTGAGACCTTCGTTGCCGCGATTGGAAGCCGTGATGGCCGGTTTTCCCGGCGGCATCACGCTGGGATTCACGGCGCTGCCCAACCTGGCTTATCGGGTCGAATCCTGCGCCGATCTGACCAGCGGGGTCTGGTCGCTGGTGACCGAGGTGCCAGGCGCACCGACCAACTCCTGGAGGACGGTGATGGACTTGACGGGCACCGCACCTGCCCGGTTCTATCGTTTGGTGGTCCAGCCGTGAATAGCCGACGCATCAGATAGCAGAGAGGCCTCAGTATTTGCCTACGGAACTGCTCCTGGCAATAGGGCGCTCAGCAATCGGGTTGGCATTTGCCGGCTGCTGGAAGACAAGCATTGGCTGACACGACGCGCGGCATTTTATGTGCCGTAACGAATCATTTAGAAAGGGGGTCAACCCGCAGTTTGGTCTGTTTTCGATTGAGGTTGGTTGCTGGACCCTCTAATCCTGAACGAAAACTCACCAAACCATGGCTCACCCCTCTCCTCTGCGTTGCCACGTTGCCTGTTGCGATTGCACTCGGGCCCCGAACAAAATACTTTGGGCCCACCATGCTGCATACCCTGGCTATTGAGAATTACCGCTCCCTCCGGAATATCGTGGTTCCGTTGGGAAGGTTGAATATCATTAAGGGCGTCAACGGTTCGGGCAAATCGAACTTGTATAGGGCATTGCGGTTGCTCGCCAACACCGCGGTCGGCGGCATCGTGAGTTCGCTCGCGCGCGAAGGCGGGCTGCAATCTGCCCTTTGGGCGGGACCGGAAAAACTCTCCCGCGGGATGCGCACAGGGCGCCTTCCGGTGCAAGGAAGTCTTCGCCAGGACCCCGTCCGCTTGAAACTCGGGTTTTCTGGGGACGATTTCGGCTACTGCGTCACCATGGGCCTTCCGGCTCCCTCCGACTCCGCCTTTGCGCTTGATCCTGAAATCAAGCGCGAGTGCATTTGGTCGGGTCCGGCGTACAAACCGGAGAGGGTCTTGGTGGATCGCAGCGGCCCCGCGGTGCGAGCACGCACTGAAAATGGCTGGCGGACTCTTGCCGAGGGGCTGGGGCTCTTTGAAACCATTTTCGTCCAAATCGCCGATCCCACCAATGCCCCCGAGGTCCTGTTGCTGCGCGAAACGATTCGCGGCTGGCGTTTCTATGATCAACTCCGCACCGACATGGAGGCCCCATGCCGGATCCCGCAACTGGGCACCCGCACGCCGGTTCTTGGGCATGATGGCGGGGACTTGGCTGCAGCCATCCAAACCATTCTCGAGGTGGGGGATGCGGATGCCGTGTCCGAGGCTGTCAACTCCGCCTTTCCAGGCTCGCGTCTCAACATTGGCAGGCAGCCAGACGGCCGATTTGCCCTCGAATTCCGGCAGCACGGGCTGCTGCGTCCCCTTGGTGGCGCCGAGCTTTCCGACGGCACCTTGCGTTATCTTTTGTGGCTGGCGGCCTTGCTGACCCCGCGTCCGCCCCCGATGATGGTGCTGAATGAACCTGAAACCAGTCTGCATCCGGAACTGCTCCCCGCCTTATCCGGTATGATCGTCAAAGCCGCTGAAAGCACACAGGTGTGGGTCGTGACTCATTCGCCCAAGCTGATTTCCGGGTTGCTGGAGGCTCCCGGCGCCCGCCTCATCGAATTGCAGAAAGCCCTGGGCCAGACGGAAGTGAAGGGGCAGAACCTCCTGGATCGCCCGCAATGGCGCTGGGTCGAGTAATAATGGGTGAGCGGCGCCGGCTACCGTTCTGCGCGGGGCGCGCGAATCTCGACTACGGTCCACAGCCCGAGCGCCGGGACGGTCACGCTCCCGTTAGTAACGGGCAGGTTGAGCGGCTGGGCGCCCGGCGAGAACCATGCCGCCTCGGTGGCCCCGGCAACGCCGAGCGCCTCGAGATCCAGGTCGAGCCGGACGTTGTTGAGCGGCGGCACGCTGTCGTGGCCGGCGTCGTAGGCCCAGTTCGCGAGATGGATGATGGCGGAGCCCGGTTTCACTCGCGGGAGGACGCGGACTGCGGCGGGCGCTTTGACGCGGGCGGCGGGGGTGATGACGGCGATAGCCTGCTTGATGCTGGCGTAGCGCTGCAGGTTGGTTTCGCCGCGCAGCAACTCGCGGTCGGCTTCGGACAGGTCCTGGGGCTCGATGACCACCAGCCGCGGGCTGAGGCGCAAATCGTCCGCCTTGAGCGGGTGGTCCACGACCTCGTCCCCGCTGAGCGCGATGCAATAGGAAACGTTGGCGGCGGCGAGTTCCCCACAGGCGGCGATGATGCGCGGGGGGTTGCGGTCGAAGGTGCGCGAGGAAAAGACCACCGTGAGATCGGCGTAGTTGCGGTAGTCATCGAAGAGGTTGCGGTGCTGCCGCACGAACTGGTAGAGCGGGGCGAACTTCTCTTTGGGTCCGGCGTACCAGTGGGTGCCTTTCTCGGGCGTATAACACCACTGCCGGTTGGGGACCATGAGGCCATGGCCGGCGGCGTAGCTCAGGGCTATCCACCCCTGGACCAACCCCGGCAGGTTGTGCTCCTTGATGCAGGCCCAATCCCAGCCGCTGGCAGTCGAGGCCAGCGGACGCCCGACGGCATCCGCCAGGCGGTAGGCCACCAACGGGGCGTCGCTGAAGCGCCGCTCCGCGGCGTGATGCTCGATCTCGGCGCTGAAAAGGTCGAGCGCCTTGAAATCGTTGAGGTGGTTCCCCCAGAGCAGCCCGGCATTGGCGCCGATCGGGACAGCATGGCCGGCGGTCCGGGCGGCGAGGGCGCGCAGTTCTTCCATGAACCGCGCGGCGCCTTGGAGCTGGTAAATCCTCCACTGGGACCAGAGCGGATGCTCCTGCGGCTTGCGCCCGCGCTTTTGGGCCAGCCACGCTTGCAAGACGGTTCGGTAGTTGAGACCGGCTGGGTCCTGGATGCCCTGCCGGGCAAGCTCGCTCGCGGGCAAGGTCTTGAGATAGTCGTGGAACCCCTCGACGCAACGGTCACAGAAACAGCCCCCGGTCCAGAGGGCGCCCGCCGTGCCGAGGTGGTCGTCAATATGCACGCCATCGGCGCCCGCCTTGACCGTTTCGACGACGCGCTCCGAGATATACTGGCGGAAGAGCGGTTGGCGGGTGCAGCACCACCAAAAGGGGATTCCTTGGTGCTGGAGATCGGTGAGCCAGGGAACCTTGTAAGGCCGGCCGTCGAGGCCGCGGCACAGGCCCTGTTCGTAGGTCTGCGGAAACCGTTCGTAATAGCGGCCGAACTCGGTGACCATGCCGACGCTGCCGAAGAACTTCAGGCCCCGCGCCTGCTCGAGCGATTTTGCCGTAGGCTTGCCGCCCCAGGCCAGGACCGTGGCGCCATAGTCTTCGTAGGTCTGCCGCCCGGTTTCGTACATGAAAACCACGTCCGACCGGTTCATTACCGGGAGCGGTCCCGGGGCGGCAAAAGCCGCGCCCAGGGAGAGCGCCAAGCCGCAGAGCCAAATCTGAGGCGATTTATTCATTCTCAACCACGGCGTCGTCCACCACGAACTTGTATTCGCGGATCATCGTCCCTGAGCCGCGAGTCCATCATGCAGCTTTTTCAGCGCGGTGGCGCCGGTCTTGCGGCCGGAATCCATGGCGGACATGCGCCGAGCCAACTCCTCCTGATAGCCGGGGTCCTCCGCGCGGTTCAAATGCGCGATAAGCGCGGCCACCTCCAATCGCTCTTCCACGCTCATCCCGGCGATGGATGCTTTGACTTCAGCTAAGCTCATGGAGTAACCCTATCTGCTCGGAACCAGAAACGCAAAAAAAGAAATGGTCTTGACGGCTGGTTCACAAAAGTGCCGGAGCAGTTGATGACCCGGTGATAGGCTGCTCGGTCACGCTTTTCCGAACATCGCCTTCCAATTGTCCAGGCAGCGCTTGGCGGTTTCAAACTCCGAAAACCGGCTGCCTTCCTGTTCGATGAGATAAAACTCGATGCCACCCACGGATTCTGCCGCGGCGAGCAGCTCTTTCCAGGGCGTGACGCCCTCGCCGAACAGGACACGGTAGCCTTTTTCTCCCGCGCTCGTGCTCGGCGCCCAATCTTTGAGGTGCATAACCTTGATGCGTCCCGGGTTGGCTTTGACCCAGGTGACCGGGTCTGCGCCGGCTTCCTCGCAGGTGCCGACATCCAACTGCAGCACGAATTCCTGGGGGGTGTTGGCAGCGACGACCTCGAGAATGCGCTGGCCGTTGTCCAATCTGGCCCATTCGGCCTGGTGATTGTGGTACCCCGCGCCCAGGCCGTGCGGCTTTAGTTGTTCGACCGCGGCGGTGAGCCTTTCGCAGAGGTTCTTCCACCCGTCAACCCCGCTGGTGCGGCCGGGAGCGCTGGCCAGGACTACATAACGCGTGCCGAGAATCTGATTCAGTTCGATGGCGTGGGCCAGGTTCTCTCCCGCGGTAAACGATTCGAAACCGTTGTGCGTCGAATAACAGCGAAGGCCAAGATCGTCCATCTGCGCGCGGACCTCTTTGGCATAAGCCGGCTTCCAACGGAAGTACGGCGAGTAGAACTCGACGACTTCGTAACCGAGCTTGGCAACGGTCTTGAGTGTATTGGGGAGGTCGCGCTCCAACTCGCCTCGCACGGAGTAGAGTTCCAGGCCGATGGGAGGCTTCTTTGCTGCCATGGGTTCGGACGCGGCCGGCTCGGCCGCCGAGTTTGTGACCGAGACTTGCGCGGCGATAGCCGCGGGAATCGCGCCGGAGAGCGCGAGGAAGTTTCGTCGGGAAAGGGACGAGGAAACGGAATTTTTCATAAGGGCTCATTATCGCCGATGGAGGTTGTTCCTCGGCAGCGCCCGGAGAATACTCGATTTCCACGGTGCGGCGCAATCCCAAAGCTAATGAGCACAGCGCGCACCGCGGTTCCAAGGATCGAGGGTGCCTCTGACGTTGCCATAGACTACCCGTAGGAAGATGGCCGGCGCAGTTCAAGCAAAAACCCCGGTGGAAATACTCGAGCCTCACTTCGGCGGCGGCACTTCCGCCAGGAGTTCATCGAGCGCCTCTTTAATCTCCAGCAGGTGGCTTGGCTTCTGGAGCACCACATCCAGGCAGGAGCGATCTTCGGGCAGCGATCCGGTATGCATGAGCACGGGTGTGGAAGGAGACCGGAGCTTGATAATCCGCGCCAGCTCCACGCCGCTCATGCCCGGCATGGAATTGTCGGTGATCACGGCGTCGTGAATCTTCGGGTCGAAGACGTCGAGGGCATCCTCGGCGCAACGCGCGGAATCCACGACGTACCCGAAGTAACCCAAGAACCACTTGGCGATGATGCGAGGCCCATCCAGGTCATCGACCAGGAGCACCCTTTTCGCGCGGGTTGCGGTTGGGGTAGTCATACGTCAACAACAACGTCACGTGTTTGGTTGGGCTCGATCAAATTGGTTCAAGATTGTGACAGAATCGTTGCCGAATCAAGACACATTCAGGACATGAATAGGCACAAAATGGCCGTCCAGCCACTGCTTTTTGTCCTTGCCAGGACCGGCCGGGTTACGGTATCATGACGGCGAGCGTGAAAAAAAGCGGATGAACACGAGCCTGAATGTCGACACGCCGAGCCGGGTGTTTATTGTGGAAGATCACCCGGTCTTCCGCGAGGGCCTCGCGCAGATCCTCACCGCCGAACCCGGGCTCGCGGTATGCGGGCAAGCCGGAGATGCCGAGCAGGCGCTGCGCGACATCCCCTCGTGCGCACCGGCATTAGTCCTCGTGGACCTGAGTTTGCCGGGCAAGAGCGGGCTGGAATTGCTGCGGGAACTTCGCGCGCTGGATCCCAAGCTCAAGCTGCTGGTGGTGTCCATGCACGATGAAGCGCTGTACGCCGACCGCGTCTTACGGGCGGGCGGAGATGGCTACATCATGAAGCAGGAGGATCCGGACGAACTCGTGCGCGCAATTCAGGATATCCTCGCCGGACACATTTACGTGAGCGAGGCCGTCCTGGCCCACCGCGCCAAGCCAGGGGTACTCAAGGCGGGGGGAGGGGAAACCAATGGACTTGCGAGCCTCACCGATGCCCAACTCAACCTCTTGCAGTTGTTGGGTCGCGGGAAGACGCTTGCCGAAATCGGGCGCGAGCTCAACTTGAGCGTGCGGACGGTGGCCAACCGCTGCGTCCAGCTCCGGAAGCGGCTGCAGCTCGAGACCAGTAATCAGTTGATCCGCTATGCCGTGTGCTGGGTCGAAAGCGGGGTTTGAAGCGGCATCGGCACTCGCACCTCGATCTCCGTCCCCGCTTTTGGCTGGGACTTGATTTCGCAAGTGCCCCCCAGCGCCAGGGTTCGTTCGCGGATGTTCGTCAGGCCGATGCCGCGCCGCTTGGCCTTGTCCGTGCCGACGAGGGCGTGGAGGCCGCGGCCGTTGTCCCGAATCCTCAGGGCCAAGGCTCCGTCCTGGAGGGCCAGGCTCACGGACACCGCGGTGGCGTGCGCGTGCCGTTCGACGTTCGCCAGGGCTTCCTGCACAATCCGGAAGAGGTTGAGTTCGACGGCCGCCGGGAGGCGTTGCTCGGGGATAGAAACTCGACAGACCACGGGCAGGCCGATGCGCGACTGTAGTTCCAGGCAGTGGTTTTGGCAGGCCTCGGCCAGGCCGAGTTCGTCGAGGTCGCTGGGCCGGAGGCCGTAGGCGATACGCCGGTTTTCCTCGAGTGCGCGGACGAGCAACTGATCGCAGCGAGCCAGGGTTTCGGCGGCGCCGGGATCGAGGGAGGTCAGGTGGGCGTCCAACGAACGGAGTCTCATCTTGGCGGAGGCGAGGATTTGGTTGACGCCGTCGTGGAGTTCCCGGGCGACGCGTTGACGCTCGGCTTCCTGGGCCTCGATGATTCTGCGGGGAAAGCCGCGCAGTTCTTCCTCGACGCGCTTGCGTTCCGTGATTTCCCGGGCGACCAGAACCAGGCCGGCGGGCCGGTCTTGGGCATCGGTGGACACCGCGGCGCTGAGTTCCACCGGGAAACGCTCTCCGTTGCGCCGCACGAACAGGTATTCGTTCTGCTCGAGGCTGCCCGTCTCGAGGGCGTGGGCGAGTTGCGCTTGGAAGGTCGCCCGGGTCTCCTGCGGGGCCAGGGCCAAGGCGCTTTGCCCCGGGAGTAGTCCCGGTTCCTCGCAGCCCAGCATCCTCGCGGCCTGGGGATTGACCGCCACGAATCGGCTCTCGAGGTCGAGCAAACAGACCGCGTCGGGCAGGATTTCGACCAACCGGCGATAGCGCTGTTCGCTGGCACGCAACGCGACGGTGGTGTCATGCAGGCGCAGGGCGGCGCGGATGCGAGCCAGCAGCTCATTAAGTGCCACCGGCTTGGTGAGGTATCCATCGGCCCCGGCGTCGAAGCCGCCGGCCTTGTGCGAGGCGGTGATGGCCCCGCCGGAGATAAGCACGACCGAGACGTCGGTCAGTTTCGGGTCCGACTTGATGCGGCGGCAGACTTCGACTCCGTTCAGGTCGGGCAGCCCGACGTCCAGGAGGACCAGGCTGGGCAGGTATTGTTGGGCAAGTTGGAGACCTTCGGCGCCGGTGGCGGCGGCCCGCACTGCGTAGCCGTTGGCTCTGAGGAGCAGTTTGAATGTCTCGAGGACGTCCGGATCGTCGTCGACCAACAAAATCAGCGTGTCTTGACTCATGCCAGGCGTGCCATAGAGTGGGCTCTGATGCACGAGGAAACCAGGAACCGCCGCCGGGCGCAAGCCCAAAGTGGGCTCAGCCCGAGTTTGGGGTTGTTTCATGGGTCCGGCAAAGCTATTGGAAGAACCAATGAATAGAAGAACATTCCTGGCAACGGCCGGCAGTTGCGCGGCGGTTAACGCCCTGCCGTTGCTGGCCGCCAGCAGTGCCGGAGGCGTCAGAACCACCTCCAATACGCCACCGCGAAAGGTCATCGTCGGCACCGCCATGCAATCGTTTTGGGGGCCGTATCCCGGCCTGCGCAGCCGGCTCGAGCAACTGGGGGGAATCGTGGACCAAATGGCTGCGCAGGCCAAAAAGAATTATGGACGCCGCCTCGATCTCGCGATCCTGCCCGAAGTGGCGGTTACTGGCGAAGCCGGTGACGATGCCGTGGCCCATGCAGTTTCGTTCGAGGGAGAGGTCAAGGACGCGTTCACGCGGAAGGCCCGCGAGCACACTTGTTACATCGTAGTTCCCACCTACCTGTTGGACTCGAAGGCGAAGAAACGGTGCTCGAATGCGGCGCTCCTGGTCGGGCGCGAGGGTGAAGTGCTGGGAGCCTACCGTAAAACTCACTTGGTCGTGTCGCTCGAGCGCGGAACCATGGAGGGCGGCGCCACTCCCGGCGACGCACTGCCCGTGTTCGACTGCGACTTTGGCAAAGTGGGAATTCAAATCTGTTACGACATGGAATTCGGGGACGGCTGGGCGGAACTGGCACGCCGCGGGGCCGAACTTATCGCCTGGCCCACGCAGTCGCCGCAGACGTCTCAACCTGCGTCCCGGGCGAGGGAGCAGCGCGGCTACATTGTTTCCAGCACCTGGCGGCATAACGCCTCGGTCTTCGAGCCCACGGGCAAGATTGCCGCCCAGATCAGCCCGCCGCAAAGCATCCTGGCATACGAACTCGACCTCAGTTACGCCCTGCTTCCGTGGAGTTCGAAGCTGCGGAACGGAGAAGCCCTCCGGCAGGCCTACGGCGAGAAAGTCGGCTTCCACTATTACGAGGATGAGGATTGCGGCATTTTCTGGTCCAACGACCCCAAGGTGACCATCGGCGAAATGGTACGGTCGCTCGGCGTGCTGGAACTGGAGGAGGAAAGGGCGCGCGTCCGGCAGTTCTACCGGGCTGCGGGGGTGAGATAGCGGGGCGCTTGGCGCTTCCAGTCTGCGCCCTACTGTCCGGCCCAGGCCGGATTGGACCAGGGCGACCGGCCATTGGTGTTGGTCGCGCGAACGCGGTACGTCGAGCGACTGGCGGCAGACGACCTTTCGGAGAACTCGGCCGCCGGGGCGGTTACCTCGCCTACTGGCAGCCATGGTTTAAAGTCATCGGAACGCTCGACTTCGAATCGGACAGCGCCGGGGCTTGGTTTCCACCGAAGCGTCACCTCCGCCCCGCGGCGTTCCGCCACCAACTCGGCGGGGGTCTGCGGCGTCTCCGGCCAGTCCAGGAACCGGGCGTCGGCCACGGCCATCACACTGTCCTTCAGCGGCACTGTCACCGTCCGCCTGGCCGGGTCATTCCAGCGCAATTCCCGGACCTCCCCGGTCCGAATGTCCAGCAGCACCGGCCGCGTGATGCTCCTGTCGGCCACGGTCATTTCCGCGTTCACCGGCTTGAAATCGTCCTTCGGGTCCGCCGGAATCGCGAGCCAACAGGCGAAGACTCGACGCCCCGAGGCGCGGTCACGGAACCAAAAGCTCCGAAGTTCGCCGCGCGCATACGGCTCCACCGGTTTGAGAGCGTCTTCGTCACCTGGGTCACGAACGGTCTGTCCGAAAACCGCCGAGAGATTCTGGAAGGCGAAGAAGGCCTCACGCGGCTGGAAGGCATCCGGCCCTTGGGTATCGCCTTCCAGAATGCCCAACATATTGTCTTCGTTGCCATCCGTGGCCGGCATGAATACCCAGATGAAGCCCCTGACGTTATGGGCTAAGTGTTCCAGGTAAAAGCGCGGAAGATAGCGCGCTTGCACGGATTGATTTGAACCTTTCGCCTTCGGGCAGACGTTCCATTCGTTGAGCCAGAACTCGAGGTCCGGGCGGATCCCCGGAATCGACAAAACTCCCTTGCGGAAAGCCGCGCCTCCGTGAAGCGCATCGATCTCCTCCGGCGGCCGGCCGAATCCAAACGGGCCGTCGCCGGGGTAGCTGTGGTAGGCCATGATGTCGAGCTTGTCCGCGCCGTCCGCCAGCGCGTTCGCGGCAAATTCAAGATCCGGGCCCGCCAGCCCGCCGAACATAACCTTGGCGTCCGGGTCCGCTGCCCGCACGGCGTCCGCGAACCGGGAGAGAACGCGGCCATACCATTTCGCTTGCTGCGTTTTTTCTATCTCCGGCCGCCAGTAGCCGATGTTTTCTTCATTCCAGAGCTCCCAGTGTTTGATTCGTCCCTTATAGCGGCCGACCATGAAGCGAACGTAACCGAGGAAGGCCTCGATTTGCTCGTCCGTCCTGGGGGCAAGGAAAATTGGGTTCACCGGGTTGTCGCCCGGCCCGATTCCGGGCGGGGGAAGGGTAACGCGCGCAGGACGCTTCGACCGGTCTTCGGCATAGAGCGGGTTCGAGTATTGCAGTTCAGCCTCGATGGAAATGCCGTTGTCCAGCAGGGAACGCACCGCCTCATCGGCATCCACCGGAACGGCGTAGTGCCCGGGCGTCTGTTCCACCCAGTCCCAACTGATCTTCTCCGAGGAATTCTCGTACTGGCCGATCCTGACCCATTTGGCGCCCGAGTCAAAGAGGGGTGTCCAGGACTTGGTCCACGGCATCCGGGGCCGCCGCGGCAGATCGAGGTTCACGCCAAACCCATCGAGCAACTGGGTGGCGCGGCGCCGGGGGATCTTTGAGGGAACTTCCGCCGACGACATGTCAGCGCGGAGGGCGGTCGTCCCGGCTGCGTTAAGCGCGGGCCGTCCAATCACTGCGATCACTGCGGAAACGAGCAGGAACGGCAGGCATAAGAGATTGCAGACCGGGGAAGCGGGAGTCATTGGTTTTGGGATTTAAGGTTGCGGCGAACAAGGCCAGTGCGGAGTGGGCCGAGCGGCGCGAGAGGTGATATTTGGTTAAAACTGGTTAAAACCGTTGGGGTTAGCCTGGGAATTTCACACCTCGAGGCGCGCGTGACAGCTCCGTTAGGAGCGGCATATTTATAGGAATGCGGCCCCACGGCGCCCCTCCTAAGCTCCGTCGGGAGCGGCATCTCGGCGTTGCGGACTGTGCCGCCTAGACGTGCCGCTCCTGACGGAGCTTGGGCTCCTCGGCTCGCCTGGACTATAAATATGGCGCTCCTGACGGAGCTTGGCCGGGGCGGCGGCTGAACTAATGGCTTCGGCCCATGAAACATCCGGCGTAGAGTTGCATCGGCGGGCAACCGGACAGGGACGGGCCGGGGGACGGGGGGTGGCATCTCGTTCCCTTGGCAGGCGCCATTCCAGGCCTGCGCCTGCGCACCTGGCAGCCTCAGACGCTGAGTTCTGGATGCGGCGGATTGTGTCGCTTTCATGCGCCCCATCTTTTGCATAATTGGGGGCGGGATGCAAATGCTCCATTGGCTGTATTGGCTGTATTGGCTCTATTGGTTCTTTTTATCGGTCTAAACCAGCCGCGCCTCCGCTCCACTCGACCAGTTGAATGGACAAAAGCAGTCCAAGGCCAGGTGGGGAGAATATTCCCACTTCGGGCTTGCAATAAACGAACCAGCCGTCGTACGGTCTCGCAAAGAGTGCTTGGGAATGAACGACTTATGAAAATGAGAACGGGAGAATCTCCGGCTTCGATAAACGAACCGGCAGTCGCAGAATAACAGTTATGTCTGAGGCGCTTCACCACGATTACGACGACTCGTACCCGACCTGCGTGGAGACGCATTCAACACTCCGCATCTTCTCCGACGACCTTGCACCCGACCAGATCACCGAAGCGCTTGGCATCCAGCCAACCGACGCATTCCGAAGAGGTGATCCTCACTCCGGCGGCAAGCTCCGGCGCAAGACAAATGGATGGTTCTACTCCACGGAGAAGCTGACTGAATCGAGGGACTCGCGACGGCACCTGGACATCATTTTGAATGCTCTCAATGGTAAGGAGAGTCAAATCAAAAACCTCCAAGCAAGAGGATGCGGGACAGACATCACCAGCTACTGGGTGTCTGGTGGGCAGGGTGGCCCGTGGTTGATGCCGAACCAAATGCTCAAACTCGGAGCACTCAACATTGACATCTGGTGGGACATTTACTTTTCCAGTGAGGACGAGACATAACAAATCGGTGCAGGCGACGGCTGGGGAGCGCTGCGGTTTCAATCGGTCGCCCCAAGCCAGCCGCGCCTGACCTTCGCGTTAGGCGACTTCCGCCATGAGTATTACGCAGACCCCAAAGCCCGCTGAATTTCGGCTCGTCGTCGTGGGAGCGGAGTGGGCGGCGCGTTTTGCAGAGGAGCGTTCGCGCATTGCCGAGGCACTTTCAAGCAGCGCATTAGACATTCAGCACATCGGCGGCACTGCTATTCCGGGCATTACCGCCAAGCCAGTTCTCGATATTGCAGTGGCTATCCGTGATTTTGAGCCCGGCCATGCGCTCGTGCCTGCTCTTGTTGCCTTGGGCTATAACTATCGGGGCGAGAACGGCATTCCTCGGAGACATTACTTCGAGCGCGGAGAGTTGTATCACTTGCACGTTTTTGATGATGGTAGTTTGGATTGGCAGCGTCATCTGCGTTTTCGTGACCGATTACTTGCGTCTCCAGAGTTGGCGGCACGTTATTCGCAGGTTAAGCTGGCCGCAGCCAGAGAGTCAGGAGGACGACGTGAGCGTTACCAAAATCTGAAGACATCATTTATTGAAGAGGTTCAGAATCCATAAGCCAGCCGCCTAACAAGTGGCCGGGGCCAGCCGCCGTAGGCGCTGACCGTTCCGCTGTCGCGGTTCACTCCGCGAATCGGCGGGGGCTCAGCTTTCCACGTTGGGCGCCTAGCGAGTCACGATGAGAGAAACGCACAAAGTCCTCTTTGACGAAATTGGGTGGCAATCCCCACATCGAGGCGCGCGTGAGAGCTCCGTTAGGAGCGGCATATTTATAGGAATG
>Ga0209415_10008451_pt1 | contig 17862 bp, 12 predicted proteins | sample PeaSoiSIISIP2007_FD_187696 | JGI IMG/M metagenome (GOLD analysis project Ga0209415, IMG submission 187696) | Peat soil microbial communities from Weissenstadt, Germany - SII-SIP-2007 (SPAdes) (version 2) | ecosystem: Environmental > Terrestrial > Soil > Wetlands > Peat | place: Germany... | reverse complement strand
GATGCCTTTCCACTGGCCAAGCCCATTGATCAGCAGCCTGAGCTCGAACTGCACTTCGCAAAAGGTGGATATATTGCTGGCATCCCCGGCGGAGCCAATCAGATCCGCTCTTATCACCCCTGGGGATATCTCAATGACGAGAGTTCGTTCCAGCCGGAAGCTGGGGAGTGCTATAACGAAGCGCTCTCTGCGGTGAAAGGCAAGATCATCTTCAACTCCTCCGCCAGTTCCGGATGGTACGCGGATTTCAAACGCGACATCGTGCGTAACCAGGAGGATTAATGATGGACATCGAAACCACTGTCGACCGGCTGGTAGAGCAGTCAAAGAAACTAAAGCCGCAGACGCCGCGAGAGGTCCTGCGCGGGCTCGCGCCCCTCGCGTGCCCGGCGTCGTGGCCGGTCGGGGAGGTGACGGTGGTCGCCAGCACCCTCGGCGGCACCGGATCCGGGTACGAGGTCGTGGGCCGGGTCGCGGTGGGTGCTTGATATCGAACGTGCGTTCGGCCTAGCGTTACATCGCTGTGATTCGCTGTCACACCCCCTCAGTAGGGTGATCACAGCTCCTCCGCACCAGCGACCACACCGCAACGAAGGGACCCCGATGGACCGCCAGACGGACCGGCAGAAGGCGCTCGAGATGGCGATGGGCCAGATCGACAAGCAGTTCGGCAAAGGGTCGGTGATGAAGATGGGTGACCGGCCGCAGATGGACATCGAGGCCATCTCGACCGGGGCGCTGTCGCTCGACCTCGCCCTCGGCATCGGCGGGCTGCCCAAGGGCCGCGTCGTCGAGATCTACGGGCCCGAGTCGTCGGGCAAGACGACGCTGGCCATGCATGTCGTGGCCGAGGCGCAGCGGATGGGCGGCATCTGCGCGTACATCGACGCCGAGCACGCCGTCGATCCCGTCTACGCCCGCAACATCGGGGTGGACGTCGACGAGCTGCTGATCTCGCAGCCCGACACGGGGGAGCAGGCGCTCGAGATCGCCGACATGCTGATCCGCTCGGGCGCGATCGACGTCGTGGTCATCGACTCGGTGGCGGCGCTCACGCCGAAGGCCGAGATCGAGGGCGAGATGGGCGACACCCACGTCGGCCTCCAGGCCCGCCTCATGAGCCAGGCCCTCCGCAAGCTCACCGCGAATATCAGCCGAACAAACACGATCTGCATTTTCATAAATCAATTGCGGGAAAAGATAGGTGTCATGTTCGGCTCGCCGGAAACGACGTCGGGCGGTCGCGCACTGAAGTTCTATTCGTCGGTGCGTCTGGATATTCGCCGAATTGAATCGATCAAAGAAGGTGTCGAAGTTATTGGAAATCGCACCCGCGTAAAGGTTGTAAAGAACAAGTGCGTGGCGGAAGGCACGCTCGTCTTCGACCCGACGACGGGTCTCACCCATCGCGTCGAGGAGATCGTTGACGACGGCATCGGTGCGGCGGTCGCCGCCGTCGACAAATCGGGGATGATGCACGTCGCCCCCATCACCCGTCGGTTCGACCAGGGAGAGCAGGACGTGATCGGTCTCGTGCTGCGGGACGGGACGACGCTGCGCGTGACTCCCGACCACCGTGTCCTGACCGACGCGGGATGGCGAGAGGCTGGTCAGCTCCACGTCGGCGATCGTGTTGCGCGTGTCCGGCGGATGGGCACGTTTGGCGACGTGCAGCCTGTCCCGCCGGCCCATGCACGGATGCTCGGCTATCTCATCGGTGACGGGTACGTCGGGGGGAAGACGCCCGTGAGCTTCATCAACATAAGGCAAGAGCTGCACGACGACGCCGCAGCGATCGCCTCCACGCTCGGCTGCGAGACGCACGTGCGTGGCCTCGAAGCTTCGTTCTCGCACCGGCCGGGCGAGCACAACGGTGTGCTCGAGCTCGTCCGATGGGCCGACATCTGGGGCCATCTCGCACCGACGAAGCGGATCCCGCCGGCGTTCTTCGCTCCTGACGTGTCAGAGGAGGTCATGGCCAATCTTGTCTTCGGCCTGCTCGAGACCGACGGGTGGGTCAGCCGGGAGCAGACCGGGGGTCTTCGCGTCGGCTACACGACCTCGTCGCAACAGCTTGCCCACCAGCTGCACTGGCTGCTCCTGCGGTGGGGGATCTCCAGTTCCGTGCGGACGTACGACCCGACGTCGCAGCGGCCGTCGATCGTCAAGGGTCGTCGCGTTCAGAGCAAGCTCCAGATGTGGGAAGTGCGGATCAGCGGGATCAACAACGTCACCCGCTTCGCCGAAGTCATCCCGATGTGGGGTCCCAGAGGGCAGACGCTCACGAAAGCCCTCGATGACCCGGCGCTCAAGAAGCACCGTGGCTCGCAGGAGATCTATCTGCCTGCCGCGCAGACGGAGCCCGTATTGGCATATCTCAGGGGTCTTGGTGTCTCGGCGGTGCTGGCAGCACAGCTGATCGGTCCGGGATCCGGCGATCCACAAGGCGGGCTGCGTCAGGTCCTCGGGATGAGCAGGCTCCGTCGCGACCATCTCGGGAGGTTGGCCGACGCGCTCGACAGTGAGTTCCTCCGCGGGGTGCTGGCCGAGGAGCTCTATTACGACCGCATTGTCGCTATGGCGGAGCCGGTGCGCACCAGGACTTTCGATCTCGAAGTCGCGGACCTGCACACGTTCGTCGCCGACGGAGTCGTGGTCCACAACTGCTCGGCGCCCTTCCGCCAAGCGGAGTTCGATATCGTGTACGGAAAGGGCATCAGCCGCGAAGGTTCGGTTCTCGATGTGGCCGTGGATCTCGGCATCGTCAAGAAGTCGGGTGCCTGGTACACCTACGAGGGCGAGCAGCTCGGCCAGGGCCGGGAGAACGCGAAGACCTTCCTCGCCGAGAACGCCCCGCTCATGATCGAGATCTACGACCGGGTGCGCGAGCAGGTCGGCCTCAACCCGCCCGGTGCCGACACCACGCTCGGCCACGGCGAGAACGATCCCGACGACGAGCCGATCAGCCTCGACTGACGCAGGCTCGACCGGGGGTCGATGCGATCCGCGTTGCCGGACTGGTGCCATCGGTCCGGCAACGCTGCTTCGCGTCGGCCCACGCTTCTTCGCGCCGGCCGGATCGCGATGGCGTCGACGGTGACCGCGCTCCGCTGCTCACGCGGTGATCAGCCGAGGCGGACCTGGGAGACGCCGGGGACGTTGCCGTCATGGCCCAGGCGGGCCGACGCGCCGGCCGAGTAGAGGCCCGGGATCCACTGGTCGAGCCAGTCGACGATCGACGTCAGCACGATCCCGTGCCACTGGTCTCCCGTCGACCACGGCTCGAGGTGCGGCGCGCCGAGCAGTTGCAGGTACGCCTTAGGCGACGGCGACGTGGCGAAGAGGTTGTCGCCGTACGACGGCGGGTTGATCGTGTCCGCGGTGCCCTGGATGACCATCACGTCGTGGGCCACGCCCGACCCGCCCTTGTTGCCGAGCAGCACGCCCTGCGCCGCTCCCGCGATCACGACGCCGACCCGGCCGTCCATCTGCCCGGGCAGGTAGGCCGCGCCCAGCACCGCCTCGGCGCCGTCGGAATGGCCGATCATCGCCAGGTTCGACGCGTCGAGCATCCCGTGCAGGAGCCCCGCCTGCGCGCTCGCGAACAGCGCGGCGTTGAACACGAACGTGATGTCGCCCGGCTCGTTGACCAGATCGGCCTCGTTGAGGGGCCCGCCGGCCGTCTCGAGCGGGAAGAGCGGGAACAGCACGACGTAGCCGGCGGCGGCGAGGTGGTGCACGACGTCGTGGTAGGCGGCGAAGCTGCCCTTGTACCCCTCGGCGAAGAGCACGACCGGCCAGTTCTGGAACAGCCCGGGCGCGCCCTGGGTCTCGGCGCCGCCGCCGGGCCCGACCGCCGGGTAGAAGACGTAGGTGGGGAGGTGCCGGCCGATCTTGAACGCCGTGGTCCGGTGGGGGTCGGTCAGGTCGAGCTGGGTCCACCCGACCGGGTAGGGCCGGGCCGGTCGGGAGGGTGCGGCCGTGGTGGTCGTGGTCGCCGGCGCGACGGTCGAGGTCGTCGTCGCCGGAGCGGCGGTGGTCGGGGCCACGCTCACGTAGGGCGCCGGCGCGGGAGCAGTGACCGGCACGCTGCCGCCCACCGGGGTGGGGTCGCCGATCAGCGAGTGCCCCCCGGTCGAGGGGGCGCACGCGGCGAGGAGGCACACGACCACCACCGTCACTGCGGCACGGACAGCAGGGGTGCCGCGGCTCATCGCCGACGAGCGTAGGGAGCGGGCGTGGGCCGGTGGGGGCACGCCCGTAGACTCACGGTGAGTGTCCGGGCCCCGCACCTACGCCATCCGCACCTTCGGGTGCCAGATGAACGAGCACGACTCGGAGCGGATCGCGGGCGTGCTCGAGGCCGACGGGCTCCTGCCCGCCGCCGATCCCGACGCCGCGGACGTGGTCGTCCTCAACACCTGCTGCATCCGCGAGAACGCCGACAACAAGCTCTACGGCCACCTCGGCCACCTCCGTGCGACCAAGGAGGCCCGCCCCGGGATGCAGATCGCGGTCGCCGGCTGCCTGGCCCAGAAGGACCGTGAGCTGATCCGCGAGCGCGCCCCCCACGTCGACGTGGTCTTCGGCACCCACAACGTCGGGCGCGTCGCCGACCTCCTGCACGCGGCAACGGCGGGTGGGATCACGGAGATCCTGGAGGAGACCGCGCTCGAGGAGGGGGTCATGTTCCCCTCCGCACTGCCGGTGCGACGCGAGATCGGCCACTCGGCGTGGGTGACCATCCAGATCGGCTGCGACAACAGCTGCGCGTTCTGCATCGTGCCGTCGGTGCGAGGCGCCGAGCGCTCCAAGCCGTGGGCCGAGGTCCTCGACGAGGTGCGCGACCTGGCCGACAGCGGCGTCACCGAGGTCTGCCTGCTCGGCCAGAACGTCAACTCGTACGGCCGCGACATCACGACCGCGTTGCGGGCGGCTCCCCGCGGCGGCGACGAGGAGCGCTGGCTGGCCGGCGACCGGTGGCGGGCGACGCGCAGGCCGCGGCCGCTCTTCGCCGAGCTCCTCCGCGCCGTCGGCGAGGTCGACGGCATCCGCCGCGTGCGCTACACGAGCCCGCACCCGAAGGACCTGCGCCCCGAGACGATCGAGGCCATGGCGACGACGCCCGCGGTGTGCGAGCACCTGCACCTGCCGTTGCAGGCCGGGTCGAACCGCGTCCTCAAGCGGATGCACCGCGGGTACACCGCGGAGCGCTACCTCGAGCGCCTCGCCGCCGCCCGCGCCGCCCTCCCCGATCTGGCGGTGACGACCGACCTGATCGTCGGGTTCCCGGGCGAGACCGACGCCGACTTCGACGAGACCCTCGCCGTCGTCGCCGAGGCCCGCTACGACAGCGCCTACACGTTCATCTACAGCCCGCGGCCCGGGACCGAGGCCGCGGCCCGCACCGACGAGTTCGTCGATCCGGAGGTCATCGCCGAGCGCTTCGCCCGCCTGAAGGTCGTCGTCGACCGCTCGTCGCTCGCCAGGCACGAGGCGCGCGTCGGCCGGACCGAGGAGGTCGTCGTCGAGGGCCCGTCCAAGCGCGACGCCGACGTGGTCACGGGCCGCACGCGGCAGAACAAGCTCGTGCACTTCAAGGGGGAGGGCCTGCGGGCCGGGACGTACGCGACCGTGCACGTCACCTCAGCCGGCGCGCACCACCTCGGCGGCGAGTTGCTGTCGGTCGACGCGCTGCCGACCCACCGGATGCGGATCCCGGTTCAGGCCAGCAGGTAGCGGTCGAACCACTCGAGCGTGCGGCGCCACGCGTCGCGCGCCGACGCCGCGTGGTAGCTGGCCCGCTGGTCGCAGTGGAACCCGTGATCGGCCTCGGCGTAGCGCACGATCTCGGTCGGCTGGCCCGACGACGCCGCCGCCACGCGCAGCTCCTCGACCTGATCGACCGGGATGCCCTTGTCGAGATCGCCGAACAGGCCGAGCCACGGCGCGCGCAGGTGCGGAGCGGCCTCGACCAACGGCGGGAAGCCGAAGCGACCCTCCTTCACCCCGCCGCCGTAGAACGTCACCGCGGCGCCGAGGTCGCGCTCGGTGTCGACGAGCAGCGTCACGGTGCCGCCCATGCAGAACCCGGTGATGCCGGTGCGCTTCGGGGCGATGCCCTGCCCGGCCGTCTCGGCGAGGGCGGCGTCGACGTCGGCGAGGACGTTGTCCTTCGAGAGCGCCTGCATGTGGGTCATGACCTGGCTCATGTCGGTGTAGCCGAGCTTGGGGTCGCCGGTGCGGTGGAACAGGTGCGGGGCGACGGCGAGCCAGCCCTCGTCGGCGAACCTCCGGCACACGTCCTCGATGTGGTCGTTGACGCCGAACGCCTCCTGGACGACGACGATGGCGCCCTTGGGCGTTCCCGACGGTGAATGGACGGAAAGCGGGGTGATGTCGGCCATGGACCCGAACCTAGTGCTGGAATCTTCCTGATGGCCGACGTCGAGTTCTTCTTCGATCCGATCTGTCCGTGGGCGTGGATCACCTCCCGCTGGGTCGCGGAGGTCAGGCGCCAGCGCCGCCTCGAGGTCGACTGGCGCTTCATCGGCCTGCGGATCATCAACGAGCACCGCGACTACGACCGCGACTTCCCGCCCAACTACCTCGACCTCCACACCCTCGGCCTGCGCCTCCTCCGCGTCGCCGCCGCCCTGCGCGCCACGGTCGGTCCCGATGCCGTCGGTCCCTACTACACCGCCATCGGCGGCATCCGCCACGTCGACGGGGGCGTGCCCGACCCGGCGGCGGTGCTCGCCGATCTCGGGTACGACCCGGCCCTCGCCGAGGCAGCCGGCGACACCTCCTGGGACGACGTCATCCGCGCCGACGGTGACGCCGCCCTCTCTCGCACGGGCCGCGACGTCGGCACGCCGATCATCACGATCGATCCGCCGGACGGGCCGTCGTTCTTCGGTCCGGTGATCAGCCGCGTGCCCCGCGGCCCGGCCGCGGTCGAGTTGTGGGAGAGCGTCGAGCGCCTCGCCCGTTTCCCCGGCTTCGCCGAGCTCAAGCGGGCGGTGCGCGAGCGTCCCGAACCCGAGCGCTGAGCGGTGGCGGCCCACGGCCCACGCCACCTCGTGGTCGTCGGGCCTACCGCCTCGGGCAAGTCGGCCCTCGCCCACCACCTCGCGACGTCCAGGCCGGGCATCGAGATCGTGAGCGCCGACTCGATGCAGGTGTACCGGGGGATGGACATCGGGACGGCCAAGCCGGGGTCGTCCGAGCGGGCCGCCGTCGGCCACCACCTGCTCGATCTGGCGGCGCCATCGGAGCGCTTCACGGTGGCGCGCTTCGCCGAGGCTGCCGCCGCGGCGCTCGCCGACATCGAGGCCCGGGGGGTGACGGCGGTCATCGTCGGGGGGACGGGCCTGTACGTCCAGGCGCTGCTCGGGGACCTCTCGCCGCCGGGGGAGTGGCCCGACGCGCGGGCGGAGGTGACGGCCTGGCCCCTGCCCGACGCCTACGCCCGGCTCCAGGAGCTCGATCCCGTGGCCGCGGCCAGGATCGAGCCGGGCAACGGCCGGCGGGTGGTCCGGGCGCTCGAGGTGACGCTCGGAGGCGGGCGGCCGTTCTCCTCCTACGGGGCCGGGGTGGGGGCATACCCGGCCACGCCCAGGTTCCAGGAGGTGGGGGTGTGGCTGCCGCGGGACGTGGTCGCCGGCCGGATCGCCGGGCGGGTCCGGGAGATGGTGGCCGCCGGCCTCGTCGAGGAGGTCCGGGCCCTGGCGCCGTCGCTCGGGCCGACCGCCCGGCAGGCCCTCGGCTACAAGGAGGTCCTGGCCCACGTGGAGGAGGCGGCGCCGCTCGAGGCGTGCCTGGAGGAGACGGTGCGGCGGACACGGGCGTTCTCCCGCCGGCAGCGCGCGTGGTTCCGGCGCGACCCCCGGATCCGCTGGCACGGCACGGCGGCCGACCCGCTCGCGCTACTGCCGGGCCTTGTTGTAGAGCTGGATCGGTGCGCGGAGTGGCCGAACAGAGGGGGGTGAACCCCGAGCCCGACTCCGTGCGGTACAACGGCCCAGTGGCCGTGCGCGCGATCGGGCGGTATCAGGTCGTGCGGCTCCTCGGGACGGGCGGCTTCGCGACCGTGTACCTGGCGCGCGACGACCGGCTCGACGCCGACGTCGCGATCAAGGTGCTGGCCGAGAACTGGTGCAACGACGAGGAGATCTCCCGCCGGTTCCTCGAAGAGGCGAAGCTCCTCCGCCGCTGCGACGACGACCGCGTCGTCCGGGTCCACACCATCGAGACGCTCGAGGACGGCCGGCCCTACTTCGTCATGGACTACGCGGACGCCGGGACCCTGGCCGACCGCATGTTCGCCGCCGTCGACGAGCGGCGGCCGTTCGCGCTGCGCGAGGCGGTCGGGATGGCGTGCGAGATGGCCGACTGCCTGACCGTCGTGCACGACTGCGGCATCGTCCACCGCGACCTGAAGCCCAGCAACGTCCTGTTCCGGACCGCCCGTTCGGGGGAGCGGATGCTGCTCGGCGACTTCGGGCTGGCCCGCCAGATGGTGGCCGCGTCGGGGAAGACGATCCTGGCGGGGACGCCCGAGTACATCGCACCCGAGCAGGCCGACCGGGCGCTCGCCGCGACCGTCGACCAGCGGGCCGACGTCTACGCCGCCGCCGTGATCCTCTACGAGCTGCTGACCGGCGCGGTGCCGTTCACGTTTGCCAGCCTCGAGCAGGTCGCGGCGGCGCGGGCGCGCCCCCCGGATCTCGCCGCCACCCGCGCCGACGTCCCCCCCGAGCTGGCCGCCGTCGTCACCCGGGGCATGGCCCCCGATCGCGACGAGCGGTTCGCCTCCGGCCGGGCCTGGGTGGCGGCGCTGCGCGAGGTGCTCGCCGGGCTGCCGGTCGAGCCGGGCATCGTCTACACCGGCGGGTTCGTGCCGCCCGCGCCGTCGGCGGGCGGGTTCGCGCCGCCCGCGCCGGCGGCGGGAGCGACCCCTGCCGTCCCACCGGCCCCGACGCCCGTCGGCGCCGCCGCGCTCGCGGGGGCGATCGGTGCCGGCGCCGCCCTCGTCGGGGCGGTCAGTGCCGACGCCGCGCCTGCGGTGCGCACGTCCCCGGTGCCCCCAGGGCGGGAGCCCGCGGGCCTGCCCGTCGCCGACGCCGCGCCCGGCGCGGCCCCCACCCACCCGGGAGGTCCCGGGGCTCCCACGTTCCCTGCGGGAGGAGCCCCCGCCGGCGGAGGCCCGCCGACCCCTCCCGGCGGAGGCCCGGTCGCCCCCGCGAGCGCGGCGGCGCCGACGGGGCCGGCGCGGCACAAGCCCTTGTGGCCGCTCTTCGCCGGCATCCTCGCCGCTCTCGCCCTGATCGCCGCCATCGCCGTCCTCGCCGGCCGCACCAACGGCAACGGGTCCTCGGCGGCGCCACCCGCGGCGACGCTTCCGTCGACGCCCGCGAGCACGCCGACCGCGACGACCCCCAGCACCACGCCGGCTTCAACCGTGGGGTCGAGCCCCGCCGTCGTCCCCACCGGCCCGGCCGCGTGGTTCGCCGCCGCGTCGGGCCCGACGTGCCGCCCGTCGTCGGCGAGCGAGCGGCCGAGCGGGGTGTCGTCCGCGGTGACGTGCGTCTATCCGGGCATCGTCGCGGTCTTCGGCCAGACGGCCTCGTCCACCGCGGCGTCGGAGGTGCTGCTGCGCGGCCGGCTCAGGCGGGCCAACTCGAGCATCACCGCGTGGGGTCAGGGCGACGCCCTCTCCTATGGCAGCACCACCGCTCCGGCGCTGCTCTGGGACTACCACGGTGAGCCCTACGTGGGGTTCGCGCTCTCCAACAACCGGGACACGCTCTTGTCCTGGTGGGTCGCCACCGGCCGGGTGGTGCGCGCCGGCCTGTGAATCGCCCGCCCCTGGCGCGGCGGGCTGCGACACTGGAGCCCGTGAGCACGGGCGTCCTCCGGTTGACCAAGCACCACGGGCTCGGCAACGACTTCCTGGTGCTGCTCGAGCCCGTGCCCGGGCTCGATGCGTCCGCGCTCGCACGCCGGCTGTGCGCCCGTCGGCGCGGCATCGGAGCCGACGGATTGCTGATCGCCCACCCGGGCACCGACGGTGCCGACGCGACGATGGAGCTGCGCAACGCCGACGGCGGCCGCGCCGAGATGAGCGGCAACGGCATCCGTTGCTTCGCGCAGGCGTTGTGGGATGCGGGCCTGAGCCGGCGCGCCGACGAGCTCGTCATCGCGACCGACGCAGGTGTGCGCACGGTGCGGCTGGTCGATGCGCCGCGGCCTGGGTACATCCGGGCGGCCGTCGACATGGGCCCGGTCACCGTCGTGCGCGACGCGCCCCAGTACACGATGGGGTCGGTGGAGGCGGCGGCGTTCGTGGACGCCGGCAACCCGCACCTCGTGCTGCTCGATCCCGATCTCGAGCGCGCCGACGTGGTCGGCCGCGGCGCCGAGCTCGACGCGAGCTTCGCGGGAGGCCTCAACGTCGAGTGGATCTGGCCTGGACCGGGCCCCGGCGAGCTGACCCTCCGCGTGTGGGAGCGGGGCGTAGGGGAGACCGAGGCGTGTGGCACCGGGTCCGTGGCCGCCGCAGCCGCGGCGATGTCATGGGCGCGGGTCGGCCGCAGGGTCGTGGTGCACAACCCGGGCGGTGACGTCACGGTCGACCTCGGCGAGACCGCGGTCCTCACGGGACCAGCGGCACGGGTGGCGTCGGTGGAGTACCCGTGGCCCTGATCGATCGCACGTTCCGCGAGCGGATCGTGCTGGTGGGCACCGCCGTCCCGCCCGAGACGCTCGAGGACGTCGACGCCAACCTCGACGAGCTGGCCCTGCTGGTCGACACCGCGGGCGCCGATGCGCTGGCGCGCGTCGTGCAGCGCCTCAACCACCCCGACCCCGCGCTGTTCCTCGGCCGGGGCAAGGCCGAGGAGCTGCACCAGGTCTGCCTCGGGGTCGACGCCGACACTGTCGTCTTCGACGAGGAGCTGACCCCGGCGCAGCAGCGCAACCTCGAGAAGCTGCTCGGCCGGACGGCGATCGACCGCACGGCCGTGATCCTCGACATCTTCGCCCAGCACGCCCACACGCAGCAGGGCAAGGTGCAGGTGGAGCTGGCCCAGCTGCGCTACCGCCTGCCCCGCCTCCGCGGCCGCCAGATGTCGTTGTCGCAACAGCGCGGCGGTGTCGGCGCCGGCGGGGCGATCGGCAACCGCGGCCCGGGCGAGACGCAGCTCGAGGTCGACCGCCGGCGCCTGCTGCGCCGCATCGCCCGGCTCGAGCACGAGCTGGCCGACCTCCGCCGCACCCGCACGACCGAGCTCCGGTCGCGCCGCCGGTCGGGTCTGCCGACCGTGACACTCGTCGGCTATACCAACGCCGGCAAGTCGACGCTGCTCAACCGGCTCACCGCGGCCGGCGTGCTGGTCGAGGACCGGCTGTTCTCGACGCTCGATCCGACGACGCGGCGCCTCACCCTCTCCGGCGGTGAGATCGTGCTGCTGTCGGACACCGTCGGCTTCGTCCGCAAGCTGCCGCACCAGTTGGTGGCGGCCTTCCGCTCGACGCTCGACGAGGTGGCGTCGGCGGACCTGCTCGTGCACGTGGTCGACGGATCGTCTCCTGTCGCGGCCGCGCAGGTCGACGCCGTCCGCGAGGTGCTCGGCGAGATCGGCGCCGGCGACGTCCCCACACTGATCGCCTACAACAAGTCGGACCTGGCCAAGCCGGAGCGGCCCGAGCCGGGCTCGGTCGTCATCTCCGCCGTGACCGGCGACGGCATCGATTCGCTGCTCGTCGCGATCGCCGACCGGATCCGCTCGCTCAACAAGGTCGTCGAGCTGCGGGTGCCGTACGAGCGGGGCGACGTCCTCGCCGCCCTGCACCGCGCCGGGGAGATCCTGGTCGAGACCCACGAGGACGACGCGACGCTGGTGCGCGCCCGCCTGGACCAGGCCGACGCGGCGCGCTTCGGGGAGTTCTGCGTCTCGTGAGCTGGACGCCGCCGGCCTACCCCTACGACCGGCTCGCCCCGCTCCGTGACAAGGCCGCGGCCCTCCCGGGCGGGATCGTCGACCTGTCGATCGGCGACCCCACCGACCCTCCCGCCCCCGACGTCGTCGCCGCGCTGGCGTCGTCGGGGGCGGAGCGCTCGTATCCGACCTCAGTGGGATCACCGGAGTTCCGTGCCGCCGCGTCGGCGTGGTTCGCCGACCGGCTCGGGGTCTCCGTGCCGCCGTCGCTCGTCGGTGCGTGCGTCGGCACCAAGGAGCTCGTCGCCGGCATGCCCGGGTGGTTGCGCCTGCGCGCTCCCGAGCGCGACACCGTCCTGTACCCGGCGATCTCCTATCCGACCTACGCGATGGGCGCGGTGCTCGCGGGATGCCGCGCCGTCGCCGTGCCCGTCGACGCCACGGGGTGCGTGCTGCTCGACCGCATCGCCGCCGCCGACGCCGATCGCGCCCTCTGCCTGTGGGTCAACACGCCCGGCAACCCCGTCGGCGGTCTCGACGACCTCGCCGCCGCCGCGGCGTGGGGCAGGGCGCGCGGCATCCCTGTGCTGAGCGACGAATGCTACGTGGAGTTCACGTGGGACGGACCGGCGCGCACGATCCTCTCCGCCGGCCTCGAGGGTGTGATCGCCGTGCACTCGCTCTCGAAGCGCAGCAACCTCGCCGGGATCCGCAGCGGCTTCTACGCCGGCGACCCGGAGCTGATGGCGTTCCTGCTCGAGCTGCGCAAGCACGCCGGGTTGATGACGCCGGGTCCGGTGCTCGCCGCCGCGACCGTCGCGCTCGCCGACCGCTCGTACGTGCTGGTCCAGCGCGAGCGCTACCGCGAACGCCTCGCGCGGCTGCAGGAGATCGTCGCCCTGGCCGGTGTCGACGCGCCTCTGCCCGGAGGGGGGTTCTACCTGTGGGTCCCGGCGCCGGGTGGCGACGACTGGGGGTTCGCCGAGCGCCTCGCCGCGGAGGTGGGGGTGCTGGGGTCCCCGGGCGAGTTCTACGGCGACGCCGGGCGGGGGTTCGTCCGCCTGGCCGCGGTGGCGCCGATGGAACGTCTCGACCTCGCCGCCTCACGGTTGGAGCAGCGCGGACAGCTCTGAGGCAAGGCCACCGCCGCCGCGTCCGGGATCTGAGGCCGCTCGGACCGCCCGACAGTCCGACAGCCCGACAGGCCGTCGGCGGCCTGTGCACCCCTCAGACCCAGCCCGGCTCCGCCGCGTCCGGGATCTCGGACCGCTCGGACCGCTCGGACGCGACCCGGCCCGGCGGGTGCCCGACCTCCGGGACGACCTCCGCCGCGACCTCGTCGTCTCGGGTCAGGATGAGCAACCCGGTCAGCATGGCCGCCATCGCCAGCGCGATCGCGGGCCCGCGCATCCCGCCGAAGCGGAGCTGCTCGTTGTAGAGCGTGAGGCCGATGAGCACGGCGACGATGGGGTCGAGCACGGTGATGATCGGCAACGTCACCGTGGGCCGGCCGGCCTGATATGCGGTCGAGATGAACACGAGCGCGGTGATGCCCGCGACGACGACGGCGTAGGGCGTCCAGGTCCGGAACACCGCCCATACACCGTGATCGAGCGATCCCGAGAACGCCTTGGCCAGGGTGGCCATGAACGCGTCCGACGTGCCGGCCGCGACCCCGAGCAGCGCGGCGCGCGCCGTACCGCCGGTCCGCAGGCCGATGGCCAGGGTGACCGCCAGGATGGTCACCACGGCGACGGTGCAGAGCAGCCAGCTCGAGGTGTCGGCGGTCGCCGCGCCGGCGTCCCCGGGTGACGCCACTCCCAGGAAGATGGCCAGCCCGAGTACGACGAGGAGGATGGCGGTCCACTGGGCCCGGCTGATGGGATTGCCGGTCCACGCCGCGATGATCAGGAGGGTGAACAGCAGCGACGTGGTCAGCAGCGGTTGCACGACGACGAGCGAGCCGCGGTGGAGGGCGGCGGTCTGCAACGCGAACCCGGCGACGTTCAGGACGAGGCCCGTGACCCACAGCGGCCGGCGCACCAGGCGGACCAGGAGGCTCGGTCGTCCGGCGTGGGCGGTGGGGATCTCCGCGGCGGCCCGCGCCTCGAACGCGACGCCGGCTCCGAAGGCCAGGGCCGACACCAGCGCGAGCATCACGATCACTGTTGCGCGACCTCCCCGAACCTCCGCCCAGGACACGCCCGGGCGACAGTCACTTGCCCGTGTGCAGCTTAATCCGTGTGTTGTGCAACCTCACAGGTTGCTAAACGCTTCCCCGCGGGCCCCGGCTCCGTCGCGGGTGGGCCTGGTCGGCCGCCACCTGGCGCAGCAGGTCGAGCGCCTCGGTGGACGCGCCCCTCCGGCGTGACAGTGCGTCCTGCACCGCCGCCACGACCCCCTCGAGGACGCCGGCGAGGGCAGCCAGCCGCTCCTCGAGGCCGTCGAGGTCGCGGTCGACCCGGGCGCCGAACTCGTCGAGGGTCGAGGCCACGGCGCCGGCCACGCCGGCGGCGAGCTCGGTCGTGTCGATGCCTCCCGGGCCGACCCGGGCCAGGGCCGCGGTGGTGGCGTCGCCGGCCGCCTTGGCCGCGGCGTCGGCCGCCCGCTCGGCTGCAGCCGACGCCGCGTCGACCGCCGCGTCGGCGGTCGCCAGCCGCGCCGCTTCCACCGTGGCCTGCACGCGGGGCCCCATGACCTCGTCGATCGCGGCCTTGAGGCGGGAGGCGAGGGCGGCGTCGACCGCGCCCTGGAGGCGGCCGGCGAGGGCGGCGTCGACCGCGACCTGCACCGCGGGGCGGATGTTGGCCACGACCGGTCCGCCGGGCGCGGCGATGTGCTCGGCCAGCGCGGTGGTGGCCGAGGCGACGATCTGTCCCAGGACGCCCTCGTCGAGGACCACGGCCCGCTCGGCGTCGAAGAGGGCGCGGACGCCGGCGGCCGCCTCCGCCGCGTCGCGGCCGGCCGACTCGGCCGCCCGCACCGCCTCTGCCCCCCGCTCCTCCGCCCCCTCGGCTGCGCTGCGCGCCGTCTCGACGGCCGCGAGCGTCTTCGCCGACGACGATTCGGCCGCGCTGCGGATCCCGGCTGCGAGCTGCTCGGTGACGGCGGCCATCGAGCCGGTCGGGAGCCGGGCCTCGATCGCGGCCACCGCGTCGCGCACGAGGTCGGCGGTGATCGTGGCGTAGACGTCGTGGACGGCGGTGAGGATGGCCGCGGTGGCCTCGGCGGCGGCGCGGGAGGCCGCCGACGTGACCGACGCCTCGGACGCGGCCTCCAGGGCCCGGGCCGCGTCGTCGCCGGCCCGACGGGCCTGCTCCACGACCTCCTCGCTGGCCGCGGCGAGGGCCCGGGTCACCTCGGCGCCGATCGCCGCGCCGCTCTCGGCGAGGACCCTGCGGACGTCGTCGGCGACCTGGTCGCTCACGCCGCTGGTGATGGCCGCGCTGGCGCGGGTGGCGACGTCAGCCGCCAGATCGGTGCCGATGCCGCCGGCGAGGCGGCCGGCGATGTCCTCGGCGAGGCGGGAACCGACCTCGGAGGCCACCCGGGCACCGACCTCGGCCGCCAGCCGGCCGCCCACCTCGTCGGCCAGCCGCAGCCCGACCTCGGCCGCCAGGCGGGTCGCGACCTCCGCCGCCAGCCGGTTGCTCGCCTCGTCGGCCAGCCTGGCCCCGAGCTCGGCGCCCAGCGCGACGAGGACTGCAGCAGCGACGTCGGGTCCGATCGTGGCGGGCAGCGTCGCGGCCACCTCGGAGGCCACGGCCGCGGGCAGCGCAACGACGCCGGCGGCGACGGCGTCGCCGACCCGGGTGTCGAGCCCCGCCAGCTGGCGGGTGACCTCCGCCGCCGTGTCGGCCAGGCGCCCCGGTACGCTGGCCAGCTCGGCCGTCAGATCGGCGGTCGCGGCCGAGACCGCCTCGGTGAGCCGCCACGGCGCGGTCTCGAGCTCCGCGGTCAGCCCCGCCGTCGCGCCCGCCACCGCATCGGCCACCTGTCCGGGCAGGTCGCGGACACCCGCCGTCACCTCGCCGACCGCGGCGGCGGTGCGCTCGGGCACGTCGCGGACCGCGGCGGTCGCGTCGGCGATCGCGGCCGCGGTGCGCTCGGGCAGGTCGGCGATGCCGGCCGCCGCCTCGGCCACGGCCGCCCCGGCCTGGGTCGAGATCGCGAGCCCGGCGGTGCTCATCTCCGTCGCCGCCTGGGCGACGGCCTCGCCGACGCGGGCCGGCAGGTCGGCCATCCCCGCGGTCAGCTCGTCGCGGAAGGTGCCGGCGAGCGCGGCCAGCGCAGTCGACACGGCCTGGGCCGTACGGTCGGGGACGACGCGCATCGGCGCCAGCTCGAGGGTCAGGCCCTCGGCGAGCTCCTCACCGGCGCGACGGACCGCGTCGGCGGTGCGCTGCGGCAGGCCGCCGACCGAGGTCTCGAACAGCGACTGCAGCTCGGCGACCGACTCGCGGAGGCCCTCGACGAGGACGGGGAGGTCGCCGACGCGGTTCATGGTCGTGGCCACCTGGGAGACGGCGGCGTCGCTCACCCGCTCGGCGAGCGCGGTGGCGACCTCCGAGATCCGTTCGACCAGCGCACCGGTTGCCGCCGCGACGCGCCCGGCGGCCAGGTCCGAGAGGCGTTCGGCGAGGGGGGCGAGCGACGCCGACAGTTGCGCGGCCACCACGTCCGCCACCACGTCGGGGAGCGCGCCACCTGCGCCGGCGCGCGTCTCGGCGTCGGACGAGATCACCTCGGCCAGCGCGTGCATGCGTCCGGGCAGCTCGGCCAGCTCGGCCGGGAGCGACTCTCTCACCTCGACGAGCGCCGCTTGCGTTCCCTCCCACGTGGCCAGCGCGCCGGTGACCGCCGCGGTCAGCTCCGCGACCGCGGGATCCGTCCTGTCGGTCGCGCCGAGCGCGGTGTCGAGCTCGTCGAGGCGGTGCCACATGGCGCGCAAGCCGTCCTCGATCACGTTCTGCCGCTGATCGATGGCGGCCAGCTGGTCGCTCAGCAACGATGCGATGACCGCCTGGAGGTCGCTGGACATCTGCGCGATGAACGGCTCCACCGGTTCGGGCCGCTCGCGCTGCGCGACGGCCGCCACGGCGGTGCTCATGCTGGCGGCCGCGGCCGCGGTCGCGCCCTCGAGCGCGTCCATGCGCCCGGCCAGCTCGGCCGCGGTCGCGGCCGCAGCCGCGGCCGCCGACTCCTCGATGCCGCTGAGCGCGGCGCGCAACGCCTGGCGGACGCCGAGCAGCTCCGCCCGCACGAGCCGGGAGACATCGTCGGGCGCAGCCCGGCCGACCGCGGCGAGCGCGTCGTTCAGCAGCGCGTCGGATCGGGAACCGAGGGCGGCGACGGCCTCGTCCGTGCTGGCGGTCAGGCGGGTCGATGCGTCCGAGACGGAGCGCGCCGTCGCCGCCTCGAGCTCGGCGACGGCGGCCAGCGCGCCCTCCCGCATGGTGGCCATGGCTTCGCTCAGCTGGTCGCGTACGGACCCGAGCGCGAGCGAGGCGTCACCGGCCAGCCGCTCGGCCACGCCGGCTGCCGCGTCCGACGCGATCGCGTTGGCCGAGCGGAGCGCGGTGATCGCCTGGCGCAGCTGGGCGTCCTGGCGCCCCTCGGCCTCGTGCACCACGCGGCGGATCTCCTCGAGGCCCGCGGCGAGGGACGCGGCGGCCTCGGTGCCGGTCTGTGCCGACGCGACCGCGGCTTCGATCGCCTCGGCGGTCGTGGTGGCCAGCGTCTCGAGCTCGCCCGCGACGACACGCCGCACGTCCTCGGTGATGTCGAGCGGCGCCGGTCCGAGTCCCGTGGCGACCTGGTCGGCGACGGCGCGCACGGCCTGGCGCATGCCGATCAGCTCGGTGCGGACGATGGCCTCGAGCCGCTGCGCGTTGCCCGTCGCCGCGGCCGCGGCGCGCTC
>Ga0209415_10008450_pt1 | contig 17863 bp, 17 predicted proteins | sample PeaSoiSIISIP2007_FD_187696 | JGI IMG/M metagenome (GOLD analysis project Ga0209415, IMG submission 187696) | Peat soil microbial communities from Weissenstadt, Germany - SII-SIP-2007 (SPAdes) (version 2) | ecosystem: Environmental > Terrestrial > Soil > Wetlands > Peat | place: Germany... | reverse complement strand
TCGGCCGCGACGCGAGCGCGCGGGCGAGTTCCAGCCGCTTGCGCTGCAGCAGGCCGAGCCGCTCGGCGGGCAGGTTCGCCTCGCCGGTCATGCCGACCCGCTCGAGCGCCTCGGCGGCCGCCGCGTAGCTGGCCCGCCGCCTCAGCCCGGCGCCCTGCTGGGCGGCGACCAGCACGTTCTCGAAGACGGTCATGTCCCCAAACGGCCGCGGCACCTGGTAGGTGCGGCCGATACCGAGCCTGCACCGGGCCGCCGCGTCCAGCCTGGTGACCGGGCGCCCGCCAAAGGAGACGCTCCCGGCACCCGGGGACAGGTCACCGGATATGAGGCCGAACAGGCTGGTCTTGCCGGCTCCGTTCGGCCCCACGATCCCCACCGTGTCCCCGGGGCCCACCGTGAACGACAGGTCCTCCGCGATGACGACCCGGCCGAACCGTTTCGTCACGTGGTCCAGTGCGAGCAGCGGTTCGGTCATCCGGTCATTTGTTCGTCGGCTCGAGCGTGGCGGTGAGGGGTACGTTCGGCATCAGCGTATTGTCGACGACCTCCATTGACCAGCCGTACTTGGAGTTCGGCTTCCACTGCACGCCGACACACGGCGTGTCGACGACACCGGGCGCGGGGTTCTTGCTCGAGGTCCAGTCGAGCTGCCCGGCCAGGCCCTCGATGTTCACGTTGAACAGCGCCGCCGCGACCTCGGTCTTGTCGTGCGGGTTGTTCACCGAGGTCATGGCCGCGTACGCGACCTCGAACAGGCTGTAGTTGCTCAGCGACTGCACCCACTGCGATCCGGTGGCGGCGGTGAACGCGGCGGCGATCTCCGCGCAGGTCTGCCCAGTGAGCGAGGACTTCCACGGCATGTTCGGCGTCCACCACGCGTCGGTGGCGACGTTGTTGACCAGCGAGCCGAGCGCGGTGACGTCGGACGGGAATAGCAGCACCTTGGCCACGGTGGCCAGCTTCGGCTTGTAGCCCTGCTGCGCGGCCTGCTTCCAGAACACGTTGAAGTCGGGGGGCAGCGGCACGTTGGTGAAGAACTCGCAGTTCTTCGACTTGAACAGGCTGATGAACGAGGTGTAGTCGGTCGTCCCGTCGGTGTAGGGAGGCGGGTCGACCAGCGTGTAGCCGGCCGGGCCGGCGAACAGCGGCCACGCTGCGCGGAAGGCGTTGCCGTCGTCGTCGTTGGGGAACATGCAGCCGGCGACCTTGTCCGTGCCCAGCTGGGCGTGGATCCTGTTCCACATCGGGATGAAGGCGTTGCACAGGTCGTTGACGCCGAGGAAGTACATCGTCACCCAGGTGGCCTTGAATGTCGACTTCCCCGGAGTCGGGTTGCCGCCCAGGTTGGCGTACCAGGCCTGCCACGGGACGTTACCGCAGATCGTCGGAGTGCCCAGCTTCTCGGCCACGGTCGCGACCGGGTTGACCGTCTCCGGGGTGGACGAGGTGAGGATCAGGTCCACCTTGTCGGTGAGGATGGCCTGGTTGGCCAGTTGGCCCGCGCGGGTGGGGTCGGACTGGGTGTCGTAGGACTTGATGGTGACCGGGTAGGTCTTCCCGCCGACCTTGAAGCCGTTCTTGTACTGCGGCGTGGCCTGGATCGTGCTGATGATCCAGTTGTCCGAGGTGCCGAAGTCGGCCAGCGCGCCGGTAAGCGGGTGGATGAAGCCGATCACGATGTCCTGGGTGCTGGCGCCCGCGGTGGACGACGCCGAGGACGAAGACGAGGTTGAGGCACCCTTGATGCTGGAGCTGCATGCCTCGAGCAGTCCGCCGCCTCCCACGACGGCCGCGCCGACGCCGGCCGCGCGCAGCAGGCCGCGCCGGCTGAAGCCGCCGTCGGCGTTCGCCCGGGGGGACGACCCCCCCAGACCCCCCCGCGAAGGTATCGCGCTGTCGGTATGCGCAGTCTGGTCACTCATGTGCAATCGATCTCCTTTGAGGTCGCGCCGGGGCGCGGGACCGCTTGCTCGTGCGTTGCTGCGGGGGCGCCCGGCCGCGGCACGGCTGGTATCCGTGCGCTCTGCGAACGGGCGTACATATATAGAACAGTATGGCAACGCTAGGATGCGTGTTCTCGGATAGTCAACGCACGTTATGTAACTGTTTCAATCCGTGAGACAGCCGAGGTCGACGCCTTTTGACGGTGCGAATTTACCCGGCCATCCCCGGGGTCAGGGTGACGATTACTAGCCGGCGGCGGTTGTCTGGCACAATGTGATGCTGACCGTCAGGTCATGCGACGCCCTCTCCTCGTTCGCCCGGCCTGACTCCTTCGAGCGGTCCCGTCGGCGCTTTCCCCGGCCGGCGCCGGTCCGCCGCCTCGCATCTATCGCTGGGAGAAGACCACAGCCGTGGCTGTCAAGATCAAGCTGAAGCGCCTGGGCAAGATCCGGGAGCCTTACTACCGGATCGTCGTCGCCGACGCGCGGACCAAGCGCGACGGGCGCGCCATCGAGGAGATCGGCAAGTACCACCCCAAGGCCGAGCCCTCCCTCATCGAAGTGAACTCCGAGCGGGTCCAGCACTGGCTGTCGGTGGGCGCCCAGCCCACCGACCCGGTCCGCGTCCTGCTCAAGGTGACCGGGGACTGGCAGAAGTTCACCGGGGAGCCGGGGGCCGAAGGCACCCTCCGGACGGCCGCGCCGCGCGAGGACCGCAAGGAGCGCTTCGCCGCCGCCGCCAAGGAAAGCCAGGCCAGCAAGGAGACCGGCGACAAGGCGTCCGGTTCGGGCAAGGCCACGGCCCGGGCCGCGCGGCCAGCCAGGGACGGGTCCGCTCAGGGCGGCAAGGCCAAGGCCGCCCCGCCCAAGGCCGCGGGGCCTGCCGAGGCGGAGACGGCGCAGGCTGAAACGGCGCAGGCCGAAACGGCGCAGGCCGAGACGGCGCAGGCCGAGACGGCGCAGGCCGAAACGGCGCAGGCCGAAACGGCGCAGGCCGAAACGGCGCAGGCCGAAACGGCGCAGGCCGAAACGGCGCAGGCCGAGACGGCGCAGGCCGAGACGGCGCAGGCCGAGACGGGCGCCGGCGAGTCAGGGAGTGAGGCCTGACGTGCTCGAGGAGGCCCTCGAGCACCTGGTGCGAGGCATCGTCCAGTACCCGGACGACGTCCGTGTCCGCAGCAGGGCGCTGCGCCGGGGCAGCGTTCTCGAGGTGCGGGTGCACGCCGACGACCTCGGCAAGGTCATCGGCCGGGGCGGGCGCACCGCCCGGGCGTTGCGGACGGTGATCAGCGCCCTGGCGGCGGGTCGCTACGTCCGGATCGACTTCCTGGACGTCGCCGAGGTCCGCTGATCTCATGCGGGTCATCGTCGGCCGCGTCGGCCGTCCGCACGGGATCCGCGGCGATGTCGTGATCGGGGTCAGGACCGACGAGCCCGATCTCCGCTTCGCCGTGGGCGCCCTGCTGGACGCCGGGCCCAACCCCGAGACCCCCGATGGCGATCCCCCCGCGGGCCACGCTCCGCTGCGCGTGGCCGCGATGCGCTGGCATTCCGGGCAGCTCCTGGTCGCGTTCGCCGGGGTCACCGACCGGACCGCGGCCGGGGAGCTGACCGGCCGCTGGCTGAGCGTGGATTCGGGCCAGCTGCCGGCCACGTCCGACCCGGACGAGTTCCGTGACCACGAGCTGATCGGGCTGTCGGTACGGACGTCGGCCGGCGAGGACGTCGGCGTCGTCACCGACGTGCTGCACCACGGCCAGGACCTGCTGGTGGTCAGGCGCCCCGGCGGGGAGACCCTGGTGCCGTTCGTGAAGGCCATCGTGCCGGAGGTGGACGTGGCCGCCGGCCTTCTCGTCATCGACCCGCCGCCGGGCCTGCTCGACCCCGCGCAGGCCCAGTAAGGCGGCCCGGCTGGGTGAGCCACGGCCCGTTCTGAAAGAAAAAGGAGAGGGCGTGCGCCGGAAATCTGCCCTGCGGATCGACATCGTGACCATCTTTCCCGAATACTTCGGCAGCCCGCTGCGGGTGTCGCTGATCGGGAAGGCGGCCGCGCGCGGTGACATCGAGTTCGGGGTGCACGACCTGCGGTCCTGGGCCACCGACGTGCACCACAGCGTGGACGACGTGCCGTTCGGCGGCGGGCCCGGCATGGTGATGAAGCCGGACGTCTGGGGCGATGCGCTGGAGGAGATCCTGGCCGGCTCCCCCGGGGCCCGCCTGGTGGTCCCCACGCCCAGCGGGGTGCCGTTCACTCAGGACCTGGCGGCCCGGTACGCGGCCGAGCCGTGGCTGGTGTTCGCCTGCGGCCGGTACGAGGGCATCGACGGGCGGGTCGTCGAGGCGATGCGGGCTCACCTGCCCGTCGACGAGGTGAGCGTCGGCGACTACGTGCTGGCGGGCGGCGAGGCCGCGGTCCTGGTCATGGTGGAGGCCATCGGCCGGCTGCTGCCCGGCGTGCTCGGCAACGCGTGCTCGGCCGGGGACGACTCCTTCGGCGTGGACCCGGCCATGCGCGGGCTGCTGGAAGGGCCCGTCTACACCAGGCCGCGCGAATGGCGGGGTCTCGAGGTGCCCGAGGTCCTGCTGTCGGGCAACCACGCCGCGATCGCGCGCTGGCGCCGCGACATGGCACTGCGGCGCACCGCAGCGCACCGCCCCGACCTGATCAGGGCGCTGCGGGACCTGGACCACCGCGACCGGCAGGTGCTGGCCGAGGCCGGATTCCCGGCCGGGGAGGATCCTCCGGTTCGCTTTCCGGTTAACGGTGAAGATATGGCACACTGAAGGTCGCTGTCTTTCCGGCGCGCCGCTGGGGACCTGGATCCCCGGACCACGACCATCACCGAGGAAACCGCTGTCATGCACACCGCCATCGCCGAAATCGAGCAGGCCCAGACCCGGTCTGACATCCCGGACTTCCGGCCCGGGGATACGCTCAAGGTCCACGTACGGGTCACGGAGGGTAACCGCTCGCGTATCCAGGTGTTCCAGGGCGTGGTGATCCGGCGTCAGGGCAGCGGGGCGCGGGAGACCTTCACCGTCCGCAAGGTCAGCTACGGCGTCGGCGTGGAGCGGACCTTCCCCGTGCACAGCCCGTCGATCGACAAGATCGAGACGGTCACCCGGGGCCGCGTCCGCCGGGCCAAGCTGTACTACCTGCGGGAACTGCGCGGAAAGGCAGCCCGGATCAAGGAGCGCCGCGACCAGACCGGCAGCTGACGTGCCGCCGGGGCAGGGCATAGGCGATCCGTACGATCCCGACGCCTTCGTCGGGGCTCGCACGCAGCCCGTCCCGCCGCTGGAACGGTCCGCTGGCCCGGGCCCGCGCGATCCCGGATGGCAGGCCCCGGGATCCCAGCCGGGCCCAGCTGCCGAGGACGGGGCTGCCGAGGACGGGGACCCCAAAACCCCCGAGGACGAGCCGGATGAACCCGCGGGCGCCCCGCCGGAGCGCCGCAGGAAGCACTTCGTGCGCGAACTGCTCATCATCGTCGTGGTCGCCGCCGCCGTCACCCTGATGGTGAAGGCGTTCATCGTGCAGGTGTACCGGATCCCGTCGGCGTCGATGGAGAACACGCTCCAGATCGGCGACCGGGTCCTGGTGAACAAGGTCGTGTACCGCTTCCGGGGCGTCGCCCGCGGCGACGTCATCGTGTTCAGCGGGCAGGACTCGTGGGGGCCCGACGCGCCGCCGCCCTCCAACAACGGGTTCGTGCGGCTCTGGGACGACGTGCTGTCCACCGTCGGGCTGGAGAGCAGCCAGACGTATTACATCAAGCGGGTCATCGGGCTGCCCGGAGACCGGGTGGCGTGCTGCACCGACGGGAAGGTGACGGTCAACGGCGTTCCGCTGACGGAGAACTCGTACCTGTACCCGGGCGATGCGCCGTCGTTCCCGTTCAAGACGGTCACCGTGCCGGCCGGTCACGTGTGGGTCATGGGCGACCACCGCGGGGACTCCGATGACTCGCGCTATCACACCGCCGACCCGGGCGGTGGCGCCGTACCAGAGAACGAGATCGTCGGCCGGGCCTTCCTGGTCATCTGGCCGCCGTCACAGTTCGGCGACCTGCCCATCCCGTCCACCTTCAGCCAGGCCGCCCTGCACGCGGGTCCCGCGGGAGCCGCCGCGATCGGCGTCGCGGACGTCGGCGGGACCGCGCTGAGCATGATCGCCGCCGTCCCGGTGGCCGGGGCCGCCGCGGGGGCCGGCGTGCTCGGCGCGCCGCTGCTCCTGCTGCGCCGCCATCGCCCCCGTTAAGCCCAAATGACCCCCGTCGAGCCCCGTTAAGCCCAATGACCCCCGTTGGGCCCTGTGGACCCCGTTAGGCTCCGTGGACCCGGTCGGCCCCGGTGGGGCCCGCGGGCCCGCCAAATAGCGCGAAGTACGCATTGATCTGCGAATTGTGCCGCTTATCGGCGTCTTATGCCGGGCCTATCCGGATCGGCCCGGCGGTCCTGCCATCTCGTAATGGCGCTAAGCTCACTGGAACAGGTGAGGGTCGACGAGGGGTGTGGGTCTAGGTGAGCGGTCCGCAGGACAGCGCCGCACCGGAGGAACGGGACTCCGGATCCGCGGTCACATCGGACGCAGACTCGCAGGCGACCGCCGACGGGGCCGCCGCGGACGCGCAGGCCGGAGGCGACACCGCCCCGGAGCCGGAGACGAACACGGCCGCGGCGGCATCCGGTGACGCTGACCCGGAGCCGTCCGACGGGGCCGCCAAGGGCCGGCCCAAGCGCAGGCAGCGGTCGTTCTGGCGCGAGCTGCCCATCCTGATCGCGGTCGCGCTCCTGCTGGCGGTCGTCATCAAGACCTATGCGATCCAGGCCTTCTGGATTCCATCGGGGTCGATGGAGAATACCCTCGAGATCAATGACCGGGTCCTGGTCAACAAGATCGTGTACCACACTCGCGACATCCATCGCGGCGATATCGTGGTCTTCAATGGCGATGGCTCATGGGATCCGGGCACCATCCCGGTAAACGGGAATATCTTCCAGCAATTCGCCGAGGGCTTCGCCAGTATGTTCGGCTTCGGGCACCCGGGAGACATCCTCATCAAGCGGGTGATCGGGATACCCGGCGACCGGGTGGCCTGCTGCGACGCGGAGGGCCGGGTCACCGTCAACGGCGTTCCGCTGAACGAGCAGTCATACTTGTATCCCGGCTCGGCTCCCTCCCTGTCCAGGTTCAACATCGTGGTGCCGCGCGGACGGCTGTGGGTCATGGGGGACAACCGGTTCTATTCCGACGACTCCCGGGACCACCAGAACGATCCCGGCGGCGGGACGATCCCGGAGAGCGCGGTGATCGGCCGGGCGTTCATCATCATCTGGCCGCTGAGCCGCTGGCGGATCCTGCCCATCCCGGCCACGTTCGAGCAGCCCGCGCCGAACGGCTCGCACGCCGCGGCGGCGTCCGCGGGCGGCGCTCAGCCCGCGGGCGGCGCTCAGCCCGCCGGCGCTGATTTGCTGTCGGCGCGAGCCGAGCCGACCGGTCAGGCCATCCCGCTGGCTCTCGGGTTCGCCGGGGCCATCCCGCTCACCTGGGTGCAGCGCCAGGTCCGGCGGCGGCTCGCCACGCGCCGCCGGCGCGGGCCGCGTCACTGAGCTAACTGGCGTACGCTGCGGAGTGTCATGACCCGCGATCCCGGGGCGCTGGCCGCCAGTGACTCTTGCCCGTCGACCACCCCATCTCCCAGATACCCCGGTTATACGCCGCGGCGGGACGGGGGCCTGGGCGCCTACGAAGCCGTGCTCGGGCGGGCCGGGTTCGCGCCCGTGGCGGGCATCGACGAGGCGGGCCGGGGCGCGTGCGCGGGGCCGCTGGTGGTGGCGGCCGTGGTCCTGGATCCGGCCCGCATCAAGCGCATGCGCGGCCTGGCCGACTCCAAGCTGCTGTCCGCCGCGGCCCGGGAGGACGTCTACGCCGAGGTGCTCCGCTGGGCCCTGGACTGGCACGTCGTGGTCATCGGCGCCGACCAGATCGATGCACTGGGCCTGCACGTGTGCAACGTGGCCGGCATGCGCCGCGCGTTCGCCGGACTGCGCTGCCGGCCGGGCTACGTGCTGACCGACGGCTTCCCGGTCCGCGGCCTGGGCGCGCCCGCCCTCGCGGTCTGGAAGGGCGACCGGGTCGCCGCGTCGGTGGCCGCCGCCTCGGTCGTGGCCAAGGTCAGCCGGGACCGGATGATGCGGGACCTGCACGAACGTTATCCCTTGTATGGTTTCGACCGGCACAAGGGATACAACACCGAGGAGCATGAACGTGCCCTGGCCGAGCACGGGCCTTCCGCGGCGCACCGGTATTCATTCGTGAACGTGAACCGGGCGGCGGTCCAGGCCGACCCGGCCGGCCCGGTAAACCCCGTGGACCCGATGGATCTGATGGCCGCCGTCGATCCGGACCTGCTGGATCCCGCGGCCCCCATGACACCCGTGGCCGCTCATTACCCAGCATGACGGGGTGCATTCGGGGAGAACGAGAGGAGAATGAACTCATGAGCGCGGAGGACCTTGAGAAGTACGAGGCCGAAATGGAGCTTCAGCTCTACCGCGAGTACCGCGACGTGGTCGGGTTGTTCACGCACGTGGTCGAGACCGAACGCCGTTTCTATCTCACCAACGACGTCGAGCTGAAGGTTCGGTCGAGCGACAACGGCGAGGTCTTCTTCGAGGTTACGATGCGAGACGCGTGGGTGTGGGACATGTACCGCCCGGCGAGGTTCGTCAAGAACGTGCGCGTGGTCACCTTCAAGGACGTCAACATCGAGGAACTGGCCAAGGCGGACCTGGAGGTTCCAGAGGACAAGCCGGACTTCCCGGCGTAGCTGAGCCGGACTTTCCGGCGTAACTTTCCGGCGGAGGGCGGATGTTTGGGCTTCCTGACGGGGTTTCGGCCTGCCTGTTCGACATGGACGGCGTGGTGACCCAGACCGCGACGCTGCACGCGGCGGCCTGGAAGGAGATGTTCGACGAATTTCTCCGCCAGCGCGCCCAGGCCACCGGGACCGAGTTCGTCCCGTTCGACCCGCATCGCGAGTACGACGCCTACGTCGACGGCAAGCCCCGGCTGGACGGGACCAGGTCCTTCCTGGAGTCCCGGGGCATCCACCTCCCGGAGGGAACGCCGGACGACCCGCCGGGGACGCCGACCCTGTACGGGCTGAGCAACCGCAAGAACGCCCTGGTCCTGGCCAAGATAGCCGCCGGGGGAGTCCAGGTCTACGCGGGCAGCATCACCTACATCAAGGCGGTCCGGACGGGGGGAATCGGCACCGCGGTCGTCTCGGCGAGCGCCAATACCAAGCAGGTGCTGGACGCCGCCGGCATCGAGGGGCTGTTCGACGTCAGGATCGACGGGGTGGTAGCCAAGCAGCGCGGCCTGCGCGGGAAGCCGGCGCCGGACACCTTCCTGGCCGCCGCCGAGGCGCTCGGCGTGCCCGCGGCGCACGCGGTGGTCTTCGAGGACGCCCAGGCGGGCGTGGCGGCGGGCCACGCGGGCCATTTCGCGCTGGTGGTCGGCGTGGACCGGGTGGGCCAGGCGGCCGAACTGCGGGCGCACGGCGCCGACATCGTCGTCAAGGACCTGTCGGAGCTTCTCGACCACGGCGGGGAGACCCGGTGATCAGGCACGCCGCGTACGGGACCGAGCCCTGGCAGCTGGTCGAGAGAGAAATGAACCTGGATCTGCTCGCCCAGAGCGAGTCGATCTTCGCGCTGTCGAACGGGCACATCGGGCTGCGCGGCAACCTGGACGAGGGCGACCCGCACGGGCTGCCCGGCACCTACCTCAACTCCATGTACGAGGTCCGTCCCCTGCCGTACGCGGAGGCCGGCTACGGCTTCCCCGACAGCGGGCAGACCGTCATCAACGTCACCAACGGCAAGATAATCCGGCTGCTGGTCGACGACGAGCCGTTCGACATCAGGTACGGCACCCTGCACTCCCACGAGCGCGTCCTGGACCTGCGGGCGGGCACGCTGACCCGGACCGTGGACTGGTCCTCCCCGGCGGGAGCCAGGGTCAAGGTGACCTCGGTGCGCATGGTGTCGCTGACCCAGCGCGCGATCGCCGCCATCAGCTACACGGTCGAGCCGGTGGAGCAGAAACTGCGGGTGGTGCTGCAGTCCGAGCTGGTCACCAACGAGGAGATGCCCAGGCGGGGCAACGACCCGCGGCTGGCCACCATCCTGGAGGCCCCGCTGGTCAGCGAGGAGCACCAGACCTACGACGGCATGCCGCCGCGGGTCGTGCTGGTCCACCGGACGCGCGCCAGCCAGCTGCGGATGGCGGCCGGGATGTCACACGAGATCAGCTGCCCGGAGAAGATGAACAGCCGGACCGAGTCCTACCCCGACCTGGGCCGCTCCACGGTGGCGACCGGGCTGGCCCCGGGCCAGCGGCTGCGCATCGTGAAGTACATCGGCTACGGCTGGTCGAGCCAGCGGTCCCGGCCCGCCCTCATTGACCAGATCGTCGGCGCGCTGGCCGGCGCCCACCTGACCGGCTGGGACGGCCTGCTGGCCGAGCAGCGGGACTACCTGGACGAGTTCTGGGACGGCGCCGACGTCGAGCTCGACGGCGACGCCGAGATCCAGCAGGCCGTGCGCTTCGGGCTGTTCCACATCCTGCAGGCCGGCGCGCGGGCCGAGTACCGGCCGATCGCGGCCAAGGGCCTGACCGGCAGCGGCTACGACGGGCACACGTTCTGGGACACCGAGTCGTACGTGCTGCCCGTGCTCACGTACACCCAGCCGTCGGTCGCGGCCGACGCCCTGCGCTGGCGGCACCTGGTGCTGGCCGAGGCCCAGCGGCGCGCGGCCGACCTGGGCCTGGCCGGGGCGGCGTTCCCGTGGCGGACGATCCGCGGCCAGGAGTGCTCCGGCTACTGGCCCGCGGGGACCGCCGCGTTCCACATCAACGCCGACATCGCCGCCGCGGTCAGCCGCTACCTCGACGCCACCGAGGACGCCAAGTTCGAGACGGAGGTCGGCCTCGAGCTGCTGGTCGAGACCGCGCGGCTGTGGCGCTCGCTCGGCCAGCACGACGCCGTGGGCCACTTCCGGATCGAGGGCGTGACCGGGCCGGACGAGTACAGCGCGGTCAAGGACAACAACATCTACACGAACCTGATGGCGCAGTGGAACCTGGCCTGCGCCGCGGACGCGGCCGCCCGGCTGCCGTCCGACGCCGAGGCGCTCGGCGTGTCGACGGAAGAGGCGGCGTCCTGGCGTGACGCGGCGAACGCGATGTACATCCCGTTCGACGAGCGCCTGGGCGTGCACCCGCAGCACGAGGGGTTCACCAACTACGCCCGGTGGGACTTCAGGCACACCCCCGAGGAGAAGTACCCGCTGCTGCTGCACTACCCGTACTTCCAGCTGTACCGCAAGCAGGTCGTCAAGCAGGCGGACCTGGTCCTGGCCATGTACCAGCGGTCGGAGGTGTTCACCGCCGAGCAGAAGGCGGCCAACTTCGCCTACTACGAGCCGCTCACCGTGCGCGACTCCTCCCTGTCGGCCTGCATCCAGGCCGTGGTGGCCGCCGAGGTCGGCCAGCTGGATCTGGCCCATGACTACCTGGCCGAGGCCGCGCTCATGGACCTGCGGGACGTGGAGCACAACACCTCCGACGGCGTCCACATGGCCTCGCTGGCCGGGGCGTGGCTGGCGCTGGTGGCGGGGTTCGGCGGGATGCGCGCGGGGCGGGGCACGCTGGCCTTCAGTCCCCGCCTGCCCGACGGCATCGCCAGGCTGATGTTCCGGATGCGCTACCGGGGCCGCAAGCTATGCGTCACGATCAGGGGCGGCGGCCGGGTCAGGTACGAGCTGCTCGAGGGCGACCCCCTGCCGGTGACCCACCACGGCGAGGAGTTCGAGCTCGGCCACCGGGCGGTGGAGCGCAAGGTGCCGCCGGTCAAGGCGGGGCCGCGCCCCGAGCAGCCCCACGGGCGCCCCCCGTACAGCCGCGGCTCAGCCAGCTGACGGCCGCGCCGGCCGGCACGGCCCGGAGCGGCCGGAAGATCACAGGATCCGGGCATCCTGGCCGAGGGGCACAGCGTGCCCTGACGGATCCAACCATCCGGCACCGACATTTACCGTCCGGTATCCACACCCGGGGCGCTGCCCGCTGGTTTTCCACAGCCCAGAAAGCCGTCCCGTGGGCCAGCCCGCCTGAGGTGATCGTCGGAACCGGAGGTGATCGCCATGCGGGCCAAGGACGTGCTGGGCAAGTCGGGCGAGCAGGCGGCGGCCGAGTACCTGGAGTCACACGGATTGCGGATCCTGGACCGGAACTGGCGCAGCGCGGACGGCGAGATCGACATCGTGGCGGTGGAACGTCGCGTCCTGGTGGTGTGCGAGGTGAAGTCCAGGACGTCGGTGCGCTACGGCAGCCCGCTCGAGGCCGTCAGCCGGGCCAAGCGGGCCCGGCTGCGCAGGCTGGCCGTGCAGTGGCTGAACGCCCATGGTATCCGCTTCGACCAGGTCCGGATCGACGTGATCGGCCTGGTGTACGAGGGCACCGGCGGATTCACCATCGAGCACATCAGGGGAGTGGGCTAGCCGTGCCGCTGGCCCGCACCTACTCAGTCGCCTTGGTCGGGGTAACCGGTCACGTGGTCGAAGTCGAGGCCGACATCGCGAACGGCCTGGTCGGCATGATCCTGGTGGGCCTACCCGACACTGCGCTCCGTGAGGCCCGCGATCGTATCCGCGCCGCGATCGTCAACAGCGGCGAAGAATGGCCGCAGCGGAAGATCACCGTCGGGCTCTCTCCGGCCAGCCTGCCCAAGCGTGGCAGCTGGTTTGACTTGGCCATCGCGATCGGACTGCTCACCGCGGCGGGTACCGTACCGAGGGCGACATCGGACGGGGTGATGTTCTTCGGCGAACTTGGCTTGGACGGACGGCTGCGGCCGGTGCCTGGCGTGCTTCCCGCTGTGGCCGCCGCAGCTCCTAAGGGATTCGCTACGGTCATGGTGGCCGAGCAGAACGCACCCGAGGCCGCCCTCGTACCCGGCGTACGGGTAATCGCAGCCAGCAGCCTGGCCGCAGCCGCGGATTGGCTGCGCGGTACGCCAGGCCTGAGCAGCGGCGTGCCCGCAGCCGAATTCAAAAGCGGCAGGAACCTCCCAGGTGGCCAGGCGCGTGCCCCGCACGACTCCGTGGCCCGCAGTAGCGTCTCTGGCGGCTTCGCCGGCCAGTTGGTTTCCGCTAACACGGCGGTGGCGCCAGACCTAGCCGACATGCTCGGCCAGTCGATGGCCCGGCGAGCCGCCGAGATCTGCGCCGCCGGCGGCCACCACCTTTCGCTGCTTGGCCCGCCTGGCGCCGGTAAGACGATGCTGGCTGAAAGGATCCCAACCATTTTGCCGCGCCTCGACACAGCGGCCGCATTGGAAGTCACGGCGATTCACTCGGTGGCGGGGACCTTGCCCCGGCAGGTCCCGCTAATTACCGATCCGCCGTTTATGGCACCCCACCACACCGCAACCAAGGCCGCGATTGTTGGCGGCGGCAGCGGAGTCATCCTGCCGGGCTCGGCGTCACTAGCACACCGGGGCGTGCTGTTCCTCGACGAAGCGCCAGAGTTCGCCAAAGACGCCCTTGATGCACTGCGCCAGCCGCTCGAAGCCGGTGAGGTCGTGGTGGCCAGATTGGGGGTCATCGCCAGGTTCCCGGCCAGGTTTACCCTGGTCCTGGCGGCCAATCCATGCCCGTGCGCCAAGATGGCCGGGCGGGCCTATGGCTGTAGTTGCAGCCCGATGACGCGCCGCCGGTACCTGGGCCGGATCTCGGGCCCGCTCCTTGATCGCGTCGATCTCAAGATCGAACTCCAGCCGGTGAGCCGCAAGGAGCTGCTGCACGACCGCGGCTTCGCCGAGTCTAGCCAGACCGTGGCGCTGCGGGTGGCCCAGGCCAGGGACCGGGCCGCACGCCGGCTGCGCGGCACTCCCTGGCGCCTGAACGCCGAGATCCCGGGATCAGAGCTGCGCCGGACTTGGCCGCCGGCACCCGGTTCGCTGGCCATGGTAGAGCGTTGCCTGGATCGCGGCCAGATCAGTGCGCGTGGCGTGGTCAAGGTCATTCGTGTGGCTTGGACCCTCGCCGACCTGGCCGGTAAGTCGCGCCCGGGCAAGGATCAGTGCGATGCTGCCCTCAGCCTGTGGCTCGGGGTGGAGCGGTGAGTCTTATGGCGCGACTCAGCGAGCAAGCTCTGGCCAGGGCCGCGCTCACCTACCTGGCCGAGCCCGGCGATCCGGCGCTCGGTGCCCTGCTGGAGATCTGTGAGCCCGCCGAGGTGCTGGCCGCGATCAAGGCGGACATGCTGCCCGGGACCGGCCCCGGATGCGGCGACAGCCCGGCCGGCCGGCGCGCGCTGGAACGCGCGCTCGGCCGCTGGCGGGTCCGCCTGCCCCATCTGCCCGGCGAGGGGCAGATCGCGGCCGCCTGCCGCGACGGCATCCGGCTGGTCTGCCCCGCCGACCCCGAGTGGCCGGGCGGGCTGGACGACCTCGGCCCGGCCCGCCCGTACGCGCTGTGGCTGCGGGGCCACGCCGATCTGCGCCTGGCCGGTGCGCGTTCGGTGTCGATGGTGGGGTCACGGGCCGCCACCGGGTATGGCGGGCACGTGGCCGGCGAGATCGCCGCCGACCTCGGCGAGCAGGGCTGGGTGATCGTCTCGGGCGGGGCCTACGGCATCGACGCGGCCGCCCACCGTGGCGCACTGGCCGCCGGGGCCGTCACCATCGCGGTCCTGGCCTGCGGCGTCGATTACCCCTATCCGGCGGGCCACGCGGGCCTGTTCGCGGACGTCACCGCGCATGGTCTGGTGATCAGCGAGTGGCCGCCGGGCCGGCATCCCGCCCGGCTGCGGTTCCTTACCCGCAACCGGACCATCGCCGCGCTGACCCGCGGCACCGTGATCGTGGAGGCGGGGGAGCGCAGCGGCGCGCTGAACACCGCGCGGCACGCGGCCGAGCTGGGCAGGCCGCTGATGGCCGTGCCCGGCCCGGTGACCTCGGCGCAGTCGGCCGGATGCCACCGGATCATCAGGGACTGGGGTGCCACCTGCGTCACCTGTGCCGGTGACGTCATCGAGATGCTCGCGCCGCTCGGCACCGCCGACCCGCTGCGCGCACCAGGCCAGCTTGGCGCACCCGGCCAGCTTGGCGCATCCGAGCCGGCCACCGCTCGCGGGGCACCCTCACGTGACGAGCTCGACACCGACAGCGCCCGGGTCCTCGACGCGCTGCCCGCCCGCGGCGCCGCCGGGACCTCGACGATCGCCGCCGAGGCCGGCGTGGACCTCGACACGGTGCTGCGCTGCCTCGGGCTGCTGGCCGGCTCCGGCTTCATTGAGCGCTGCGACCGCGGCTGGCGCCTGCGCAGGCCGCAGCGGTGAACGCAACCGCCCCGGTCCGCTACCCGGCCGCGGCGCCGACCTGGTCCTCCTCCACGTCGAACTCGAGCTCGGCGGTGCGGTCCCGGGCCGACTGGTGCAGGCCGTAACGCTCGACGTGGTCCGGGTCGGCCAGGCTGATCGTCCGGATTCCCTGTCCCGCGAGCCGCCGGTTGATCTCGTCGAGATGGTCGCGGACCAGTTGCTTCTCGGCGTCGGTGACCTTGCCCTTGTGCGGCTGGCCGGCGTGCTCGGGAGTGGAGTAATCCAGGCGGTCCCCGCGTGAGCCGCTGCTCACCGAGGTCCTCGGGCTGCGCCGCACCGGGCGGGCGGCGATCAGCAGCTGGTCCATCGGGTTCTCGGTGGCCAGCTTGTCGAAGGCGTCGGCCTCCATGACGATGCGGCGCGGCTCGAGGTCGTCGGGCAGGTACAGGTCGACGACCGCGACCCGCAGGGCGGCCTGCTCGATGGCCTCGGCCTCGTCGGTCAGTGCCTCGATCTCGACCGGGCCGTCGACCAGCTCGGGGTGCTCGTGCACCACGATGCGTGCCAGCGCGTCGTCATGCGTGATGAGCTGGCCGCTCAGGTCGCTGAACCGGACAGTCTTCTGACCCATGGTCGATCCCTCTCTAGGCGGGCGTTCGGTGGTCTCGTCCAAGAACGCATGGATCACCCTTCCGCACGGCCCACGCCTTGTCAAACTTCAGTTCGATCGGCGTGTCGTCGATACGAAATTACTCGCGACTGCCGTGTCACCTGGCCGGTTCCGGCTCCCGGGCCGGTCAAGGGTGCAAACTGGCCCCATGGCCGACACTGCGGACCAGCTGCCGCCCCAGATGGCCGGGGCCCTCGTCGCCTTCGAGCGTCACCTGCGGGCCGAACGTTCGCTGTCGGCGCACACCGTCCGCGCCTACGTCGGCGACGTGAGCTCGCTGCTCGAGCACGCGCACCGCGCCGGCGTGCAGGCACCCGGCGCTCTGGCCGTGACCCACCTGCGCGGCTGGCTGGCCAGCCAGCACGCCTCCGGCGCGGCGCGCACCACGCTGGCCCGGCGCGGCGCGGCGGCGCGGACGTTCACCGCCTTCGCGCACCGCCGGGGCTGGCTGGCCACCGACCCCGGCCCGCAGCTGGGGACGCTGAAAACCCGCCGGACGCTGCCCCACGTGCTGCGCCAGGACGAGATGCGGGCCGTCCTGGATTCGGCCGCCCGCCAAGCGGAGGCCGGAGCGACCGAAACCGCGGTGCAGGCCGCCGTCGCCCTGCGCGACGCCGCGGTCCTCGAATTGCTCTACGCGACCGGCATCCGGGTCAGCGAATTGTGCGCGCTGAGGGCGGACAGCTTCGACCATGAGAGAAAGACGGTCCGGGTCCGGGGCAAGGGCGACAAGGAACGCACCGTCCCGGTCGGCGTGCCCGCCCTCCGCGCGGTCATCGCCTGGCACGACAAGGGCCGGCCCGCGCTGGCGCGTGCCAGCAGCGGGTCGGCCCTGTTCCTCGGCGTCCGCGGCGGCCGCCTGGACCCGCGTACCGCCCGCCGGATCGTCCACCAGCGCCTGCGCGAGGGGGGCGCGACCCGCGAGACCGGCCCCCACGGCCTGCGCCACAGCGCGGCCACCCACCTGCTCGAGGGCGGCGCCGACCTGCGCAGCGTGCAGGAGATCCTCGGTCACTCCTCGCCCGCGACCACCCAGATCTACACCCACGTGTCCATCGAGCGCCTCAAGTCCAGCTACCGCCAGGCTCATCCCCGCGCCTAGAGGATCGGGCCTTGACGGAGGATATCGGCAACGATAGCTGCCCTTTTTATCCCCTTGGACCGAATCCGTCGCGTTACTCACCGGTAAGCTCGTACTGGTGATCGATAAATGCCTGCAAGCGGAATGAAACCGGCCTTTCGGCACGTTGTAAGGGATAACGTCTCCCCGCCGCCGTCCAGCGGCCCCATCCGGCCCTGGAGCGGATGACCGGGAAACGTCAAGTATCCTTAGGGACGGTCGCCGCAGCCGCGCCGGGTAGGCGCGCGCTCGGCGGCTAAATCGCGTGCCCGCCTGCTGTCCGGGGCGACAAGTCACCCCGGCAGGACGCGCTGCTCGGTCCGCCGGCCGCCAGGCCGGCCGCAGGCGCGTCATCCCGCGGGCACCAGGAAGCAACCGAGCAGCGCTGCGCACTCAAGAACGCGGCGCACGAAGGAAGGGACCGTGCCAGTGGCTCAGGTCGTCACCATGAAGCAGCTCCTGGAGAGCGGTGTCCATTTCGGGCACCAGACCAGGCGCTGGAACCCGAAGATGAAGCGCTACATCTTCACCGAGCGCAACGGCATCTACATCATCGATCTCCAGCAGTCGCTGGACTACATCGACCGCGCGTACGAATTCATCAAGGAAACCGTCGCTCACGGCGGCACCATCCTGTACGTCGGCACGAAGAAGCAGGCCCAGGAGGCGATCGCCGAGCAGGCGCGCCGGGTCGGGATGCCGTTCGTGAACCAGCGCTGGCTGGGCGGAATGCTGAC
>Ga0209415_10008449_pt1 | contig 17864 bp, 20 predicted proteins | sample PeaSoiSIISIP2007_FD_187696 | JGI IMG/M metagenome (GOLD analysis project Ga0209415, IMG submission 187696) | Peat soil microbial communities from Weissenstadt, Germany - SII-SIP-2007 (SPAdes) (version 2) | ecosystem: Environmental > Terrestrial > Soil > Wetlands > Peat | place: Germany... | reverse complement strand
GCCCGAAAAACAACAAGCACGACGCTTCCTACAATCAGCTGGAAGCAGGCACGAAAAAAGCCAGGCCGATTCAGCATCAACATTCCCCCGAAATCCAGACCTATGGCAAGATCGCCAAACTCCCGATCGCTCTCGATGAGCAGGTATGCGCTTCGAGCACGGAAAACCTCAACCAACTGCTGGCCGATACCATAACGCTTCGCGACATGTACAAGAAACATCACTGGCAGGTCTCGGGTGCCACCTTTTACCAGTTGCATCTGCTCTTTGACAAGCACCACGGGGAACAGGACGAACTGGTGGATGAGATCGCTGAGCGGATACAGGTTTTGGGCGGTATCAGTCTGGCTATGGCGGCGGACGTCGCCGAAACAACCCTAATCCCGCGGCCGCCACGTGGCCGTGAGGAAGCTCCGGTGCAGATCTCGCGTTTGCTCGAAGCCCACGAAGTCATCTTGAAAGAAGCCCGCACAATGGCCAAGCAGGCCAGCGAAGCGGGAGACGACGGAACCAACGATTTGATTGTCTCGAATGTCCTCCGGACGAACGAACTTCAGGTGTGGTTTTTGGCCGAGCATCTGGTGGACGTGCCGCTTGTTCGCGCGGATAAGGCTAAGGCCGCGTCAGCCTGAGATTCGCAGCTTACGGACGTTTGTGCCTAACAATGGAAAAGGGCGGGCGCCGTGACATCCGGCTCACCCGCCCTCTTCGCACTCTCGTGCTCTAGCACGTACTTCGCCGCAGTCTTGTCGAGTCCCGGCTACCCTCTTGAGTCTTTCAGATCGTCCTTCGCTTGCTTTTCCGCGGTTTTCGCCGCACCCTTCGCATCGGCATCCGGCTTCATGGCGTGGATCGCTTTGCTCAGGCTGATCGACTTATCACCCGCCGGGCCTTTGCACGAAGACATGTCCGCGCTCGTTTGCACGCCCGTCAAGTTCGATTTCAAACAGTTGAAATCCAATCCCTCGTTTTTGCTGGCATGCAGCGCGGCCACGCAATCGTCTATCGCCCGGAAGTTCTCGCATGCACTCTTGGCATCTGTGTTTGCAGCCAATACGCCCTGGGCGTGCAGGTTGGCGGTCAGCTTCTTGTCCTGCTCGTCCTTGGAGTCCAGCTGATCGCTAGCCGACTTCGGATCTTTCTTTACCCACTTGATGGGATTCAGCGAATGCCCGCCTCCCGAACTGCTCGCCGACGCCGCTCCCGCACCTGCCCCCTGCGGTCCCTGCGCCGAGGCTCTGCTCGCACCAAGCGACACGCTCAACATCGCCAGTGCCACCACCATAACTAGCTTTTTCATTTGCCCCTCCGATCACTCTCTCAGGCCCAACTCGTGAGACCCAGACGGGTCCCGACTATCAGTAGGCCACGCGGTCCGCAAGGTAGCGATGGGCTGGAGGGCAAGTACTCCCCCAATCGGTCACGTTGTCCTTTCGGACAGTGTCATAAGGGACCGTTCGGCGTGCCCTCTCGGAGGCAGTCCCCAGCGGCTTTCATTTTGAATGGAGTATTGTGGTGTGCGCTTGAATACCACCGACAGATACTCGCATCGATTGTCGCGACTGCGGGCCTGGCTCTCTCAGGCAGATCCCCCGCGCCGCGCCGATCTGATTTTTGTTCTCGCCGGAAGAGTTCACCGCAAGGAATACGCACTGGAACTCTTCCGTCGGGGTCTCGCGCCACGGATATTGTTCAGCGTGGGCCGCTTCGAGATACGTCGCTTCTCGAAGATGTCTCTGCCCTCCCCCCTGGATCTCTTGAAGATTGCTCAGGATGTGCCGCCGCCACAGCGCCACTACTTCGTCTCCTTTGATGGTCAGGAAATGCACGTGGAACATGTGCTGCCCGGTCGGTTCGGCACACTCACCGAGATTGCCGCCCTGGGCCGCTGGCTCGATGCAAATCGAGGAATCCGCTCCGTGCTCGTGATTAGCAGCGCAAGCCATCTTCGGCGAGTCCGCATGTGTTGCCTCTCCTTGCTAAAGGCCGATACAAAGCTCGCGTACCTCGCCGCTTCCGTAAACCTTTCGGAACTGTCCGTGCCGGAGACTGTAGGCGTATCAGCAGAGCAATACCTGCCAGATGAGAGAGTTGACCCTCCATCAGTGAGGGAGGACACACAGGAGCTCTGCAAACTCGCGATTTATTGGGTTCTGCTGAAGTTTCGTTAATACCTCAGCCCGAATAAGTAGTCGAGAAACAGGCTGAATAGCCGGGCCGTCGAAGCAACCTAAGGATTGGCCACTTTTACGATCGAATCCGCAGAAAGACACCGTACAGAAACAAGCCAAGGCCGCCCAGGAAGACTGCAGGAGACAAATAAGTGGTCACTAATGGGCTGAGAGAAATCGGCAGGCTCATGGCGCTATAACCGCCTGCAAAATAGTGAATGACAGCTCCCAGCAGCATGTAAATCAGTCCGCGCCGGACTTCCCGGCGACCGTCCTTTCCGGAGCGCGCAGATAGACGAACCTCGCGCACCTCTTCACGGCAATAAGGGCACCGGTTCAATCGCATGGGCACCGGCTTCCCACAGTACGCGCACGGACGCGAAGACGCTTCCTGACCCTGTAAAGCGTTCATCCTGGCTCCCACCTTTGCCCCCCGCAATTAGCGTAGGTTTGCCCCGCGTCTCCGTCAAGAGAATCCGCAATAGGAAGTTACCGGCAGGCATCCCCCCCTCTGGGAGGGATGGATCGGGCTTCTGAAACCAATTCGTTTGTGCTACATCTAATGGAACAGCCAGGGCGACCCGCTCAAAATGGACGATCTTTCCAAGCTCAGCTCATACGCAATTCTTGGCGACGTAGACCCCGTTCCCCGGAGCCTTCTTACTGCTTTCCCCGAGCAAGCCAAAACACTCACCCTGCTTTACGACGTCAGCCGCGAGCTGACCTCCATCCTGGACCGCGAGGAGTTGCTGAGCCGCGTCGCCGAACGCGTCAAGCGCCTCGTCGACTATCACGTCTTTAGCGTCATGCTCTGGAACGAAGCCGCACAGCATCTCGAGAGCGTTTTCACCATGCGCTATGAAGATCCTCGGCCCGTGCGCTTGCGTATGGCCCTTAACGAAGGCATAACCGGCGCCGCTGCCGCCCAGCGCCGCACTGTCCGTGTCAATGACGTCGTGAACGACCCTCGGCACGTCATCTGCGAAATGGGCTTGAGCACCGGATCCGAACTAGTGATCCCGCTCCTTCTCCAGGACCGGCTCATTGGTGTGCTCGATCTAGAAAGCACGGAAAAAAACGCATTCACCGAGCAGCATGAGCGCATGCTGGCGACGTTAGCCTCCTACATTGCGGTGGCCCTGGAAAATGCCCGCCTTTATGAAGAAGCGCGCGAAAATGAGTTTCGCCTCCAGGATGACCTCAACACTGCCCGTGAAATCCAGCGCCAACTCCTTCCGCATGGCGCGCGCGGTATCCCAGGGCTGGATCTCGCTGCCGCTTACGTTCCCGCCCGGGCCCTTGGCGGTGATTTTTACGACTTCCTTCCCTACGGAAATGGCAAGCTGGCCATGGCCCTCGGAGATGTGTCCGGCAAAGGAACTGCGGCGGCGCTTTATGGTTCTCTCGCGATCGGGACTTTGCGCGAGCTTGTGGTGAGCAGCACATGCAATCCCGCGAGTATGCTGCAGATGCTCAATCACCGGATGCACGGCGCAAGGCTTGACGCCCGCTTCATTGCCATGCTTTTTGCGGTTTACGACGCTGCGGCCCATAGCCTGACGCTCGCCAACGCCGGCGGGCCCTATCCTCTGCTGGTGCGCAATGGTGAAGCACGGGAAATTCGTATCGAGGGCGTCCCGCTCGGTCTCTTCCCCGATGCGGAGTACGAAGAAACCACAATCGAACTCCAACCCGGCGACCTCGTCTTATTTGCATCCGACGGCATCTTGGAATCCGAAAATGCACGTCACGAAGAATTCGGCTCAAGGCGCCTACATGCGTTGCTAGCCAATGCCGCGCCCGAAGCTTCCGCGAACGAGCTCTCGGAAAGAATCATTGCCGCAACCGACGAGCATAGCGGCCCCGGCACGAGCGCGCATGACGATCGAACCCTCCTCGTTCTCCGCGTCACCGCCGAAGGGACAGCTGACTACTCTAAACTTCCTGTCATCTATTGAGGAATGATCTAGACGCCTCTCGACCGCCTGCAGAGTTGTTCAACGCCCTGCAACGGTGGGTACGGCAGCCTGGAGCAACTCAGGTTTTTTCAGGAGCGGTAGCCACCTCTCCCGAACAGCGGCAAATTCCGGCTGATTTCTCTTCGAGACCGGATCGGATGGCGGCAAACCGAGCTTCTCAAAGTTTTTATACTGCCCCTTTTGCAAAATCCGAAAATCCAGATGCGGCCCCGTGGAAAGGCCTGTGCTTCCCACTAGCCCAATGGTCTTTCCAATTTCGACGTGCTCTCCCGCGCGCACATACATCCGCGACAGGTGCAGGTACATCGTCTCGTAGCCATTCGTGTGAGCGATCTGGACCATATTGCCTTCGCCGCCTTTTAGCCCGGCAAACACAACTCGTCCGCTTCCAATCGCTTGCACCGGCGTGCCCACCGGGGCGCCATAGTCCGTCCCCATGTGCGGGCGAACCGTCTTCAAAATCGGATGAAAACGCGCATTGCTGAAATGAGATGTAACCGGCGCGGAGAATTTGAGTGGCGATCGCAGAAACGCTTTCTGCAGAGACTTTCCGTCGGCATTGTAATAAGCAGGATGGCCGAATTCGTCGTGGAAAAGCAGGGATTGGTATTTCTTACCGCCATTGTTGTACTCGGCCGCAAAGATCTTGCCGTAACCGGCGGTTTGGCCATTGGCGTACTTCTTTTTCTCCAGAAGCACGCGGAAAGTATCGCCTCTTCGCGGATCAGTGTAGAAATCCAGGTCGTACCCAAAGATTTGCGCCATGCGCATGGCAATTTCCGGGGATTCCCCCGCTTGCTCCACCGCGTTGAAGAGCGAATCCTCAAGCTGCCCGGTAACCGCGGTAACTTCCGTTTTCGATGGAATCGCTTTTACTTCCGCCGTGAACCCGCTTTCCGCCGGTACTATCTTCAACATTCGGTCGGGGTCAATTTTGTAGTCGATCTCGCGAAGTTCGCCCTCAACGGACCTCCCCACAGTGATCGTGTTCCCCGCGCGAACCCGCCTCAGGTTGAACGCGTGTTGCGCCGCCGACGATGCGTTGGCCGCATCCTGATGGCTCAGTCCAAATTTCTCCAGCGCGGAAGTGAAGTTGTCCCGTGCCAGCACGCGTTTTTCCGTCGGCAGGATCACCTGCTCGCGGATCCAGGCTGCTTCTTCCTGACCGAGCTTGACCTGACGCTGAAATTCCTCCGACGTCGCCAGTCTCAATCGAAATACGTAGGTAAGCACGCCAGCACCGAAGCAAATCACGACCACCAGCACAATCGCAAAGCGACGATTCACTCTTCCCCCTGGCACTCACTACTAGTTCGACGCTCAAATCCCTTGTACGTCTCGCACAAAAGAGTTCATTTGCGCGCCACGCACCACATGCTGTCACGAACACTTTCGTCTCAAACCACCTTCACCGTCAAACGCGAATCGAATCCCCTGCGTCCAATCACCCAACCTCCCGGTTGCCTAACCACTTGATGAAATCCAGTTCATTCTCAAGTAGGATGCAGCCATGACTTCAAACACTTTTTCCCGCCGGCACTTTCTGGCCATGTCGGCAATGCTGCCGTTGGCTCTTCGCGCAAACGCAGCCGCGCAAATCCCTGCTGGTCTCGAACTATATTCCGTCCGCAATGCGCTCAAACAGGATCTCACCGGCACCGTACGCGCCGTAGCCGCGATGGGCTATCAATGCGTTGAATTCTACGCCCCTTATTTTGAATGGACCGAGGGCCAAACGAAAGACATCAAGAAGCTTCTGGACGACCTCGGGATTCACTGCTATTCGACCCATAACGACAGTTCGTATCTCGCTCCCGAGAAAATTTCTCGGACGCGCGACTTGAATCTGATTTTGGGCTGCAAGTATGTCGTGATGGCCAGTTCGCATGAGAAATCTGGTCTGGATGGCTGGAAGACGGTTGCAGATTCTCTGAATTTCGCCGCTGAAAAATTGGAGCCGTCAGGCTTGAAAGCCGGCTATCACAACCATCAAACGGAATTCACACCAGACGCCGGCGTCCGCCCCATCGAGATTCTCGCGAAAAATACGAAGCCCTCAGTGATGCTGCAACTCGACGTCGGTACATGCATCGAAGCAGGCTCCGACCCGGTGGCGTGGATTCGCGCCAATCCCGGCCGCATCAAATCTCTCCATCTGAAAGAATGGTCGCCCGAAGCCGGCAAAGGCTACTCCGTATTGTTTGGTGAAGGCGTCGCGAAGTGGAATGCAATTTTCGAGGCGGCGGAAAGCGTTGGGGGCGTGGAGTATTATCTCATCGAACAGGAAGGCAGCCGCTTCACGGAACTGGACACGGCAAAAAAATGCCTCGATGCGTTTCGTTCCACGCATCACACCTGATTCTCAACCTGTTGTTCGCTTATTTACCCGCGGTCATGGAATCGACCGACAGCGCCCGTGCCGTTGATTCCGCGAAATAATTCTGTTCGCGCAATTTGCGATAAATGCGGCCCGCAACAACCGCGGCCATCGGCCCTTTGACGCTACGCGTATTCCCGCGCAGCAGAACCGCCAGCGCGATCTTCGGATGCGCTTCGTCGGCGTACGTCACGAACCAGCCGATATGCGAAGGCGTGGTGTGATCGTCGCAAGTACCCGTCTTTCCCAGCGGAGTCTCGTCCCCGCCCCGGTCAAAGCTGGACTTTCCCGTCCCATACAAAACCGCGGCCAGCATACCTTCTCGAATCTCCGGCAAAATCGACCCGATATTCAAATCGCGCTTCACGCGGGGCGCAAAGTTTTGTACGTCTTCCGGAGTCCGCGGATACTGCAGATAGTAGAGCGTGCCGCCATTCGCAAACGCCGCAGCCAGTGCTGCAAGCTGCAGAGGTGTGATCTGAATCCCTTCGCCGAAACTGGACATGCGCGAAATGCCGCCAAGCGCCGGAGGCGCGCTCGGGAAAGCGCCTGGATGTTCTTCCGGCAAATTGTATCCGGCTAACTCGCCGAGACCCAGCAGCCGCGCGTACTTCGAAACCGTATCAAAACCCATGCGGCGTCCCAACTCCTCGAAAAACACATTGTTCGAGTGCGCCATCGCATCCGTCAAATTCATGTACTTCCGGTAGCTCACCTTCAGCATCGTGTCGCGCGTGATGACATTTTCTTCCAGCGCGGCAATCGCGATCGTCGGTTTGATCGTCGAGCACGGGATGTACCCATCCCCAAAAGCAATCTTCTGATTTACGATTGTCAGAATGCGGCCCGTGTTCGGGTCGACGGCCACCACCGATCCGTTATATCGCCCCAGCGCCTCAACCGCCGCTGCTCGCACCACTGGATCATCAAAAGTGGAGACGTCTTCCTTGGAAGAATCCGCAAACGTAGGAACACCGCGGTACCGCGAAGCATACTTGCGCGTGCGCGCCGTGGACGTTGCACCACCGGGCGCTGCCGGAACGGGCACGGCAAACAGCGCCGTCATCAGAAGTGCGAGAACCGATTTTGCAGCTTTCTTCACTAAACCGCCTTTTGGCCGCGACTTCCCACGATAAATCCCAGGGGCGAATACTTACCTCATCCTGTACTTGCGGTCAACCTTCTTTCGCTGACCGTTTTCTATACCGTCCGTTCCGAGGCACACCGTATTGCGCGAACACCCTTTACCTTTGCACTCAAACCGCCAATCCAAGGCTCATTCATTTGATGCGACTTAGGGTTGCCGCGCAGAGCCCACTCTGTTCCATCGAGAAACACCATCTCTCAGGATGATACACATATTACGGATTTGCTGGGATAGTACGCAATAGCCGAAGGGCACCAGTACGTCCCTATGTGCTTTGTTATCAATGACTGACCGTCAGTACAGGCTGTCGAATCTAGCTGACCTTGCGTCCGGCTAGGATCGCCGTTCGGGCATGGAAGAAAAGTCGCCCCGTCGCATCTTGAAACGGCTGTGTGCCACTTAAGTCGTGCAGACGGTCTTCCTCCAGGAGCCGGCGTACCTCCGCTGCCCGCTCTGGAGGCGTTTTCGTCGTCGCCAGCCAGCGTTGCACCTCGGGAGTCAGATCGTCCGCCGTTGTGACGAAATCTGTCTCCAGCCCAACGTCGCGAAACAGCTGCAGCAACTCACTCAGCGCCAATGTTCGTACGTGCGAAGGATCGCGCAAGACTTCCCAGCGGTCTTGATACGCCGCGCGCTCCGGGTGCTCGCTCGCGTAAATATCTTCCACCAAAACCGTGCCTCCAGCCCGGCAAACTCGCGCCATCTCGCGCAGCACTTGCAGTGGCGCCATTAGATGGTGCAGCGCAAGCCGGCATACCACCACGTCGAACGCCCCATTTTCAAAGGGAAGGTTTTGCGCATCCGCGGCGCGAAAACTGACATTCGTCACGCCGCGCCCTTTCGTCCGCTCTTTCCCAATCGCCAGCATGGCATCTGTCAAATCGACGCCAATCACTTCTCGTGCCGCGCTCGCAAACGCCTCTGCGATGTACCCCGGCCCTGTCGCGATATCCAGCACCCGCTCATCGCCCTTGAGACGCGCCGCAGCCACTAACCGCCGGATCCGCTCTTCGTCCGTAACCCACGGATTCGCCGCAAACGCTTGGGCCTGTGTCGTAAACGATTCTCGTATGACGTCGTTGTGTTGCATCACGCAAAAAGCTTAGCACATGGTTTGCATCGCAAGCCCGTTGCCAGCCCCACACTCCATTAACGGACATGACGAACAGACGTTTCCGTCGTCTATTCGAGCGGCAGCAGTTCACTCCTACAATTCGTTCCCTGCATTTCACTCCCCATAAAATCCACCCAATAAAATACGATTCGCGCCAATAAAAAATGTAGGGGCACCATTTATGGTGCCCCTCGGTGTCAAACTCAATTGAAGCCTAACTACCGGCTACCGCGTCGGACGCGCCTTGTTAGCCTCTGCAGCACCTGACGTCGCCGCAGCCGCAGCTGCCTTCATAGGCGGCTTGTCGCCATGCGCAGTCGCTGTAGCGTGACCGTTGGCACCCGTCGGCGCAGCGTTAGAAGCCCCCGGAATGGGAATCTCCAGCTTCTTCCGCAGCGCATTTTCCAGTTTGTCGCGCACATCCTTATTTTCCTTTAGGAACGTGCGCGCGTTTTCCCGTCCTTGGCCCATGCGCTCGCCTCCAAAGCTGAGCCACGTCCCGCTCTTCTCCACCAATCCCTTGTCCACGCCGAGATCGATCAAATCGCCTTCGCGCGAAATGCCTTCGCCATAGACAATGTCGAACTCCGCCTCGCGGAAAGGCGCCGCGACCTTATTCTTCACAACTTTGGCGCGCGTCCGCGACCCAACGACTTTGTCGCCTTCCTTGATTGCCTGAATGCGCCGGATATCGATGCGCATCGACGCGTAAAACTTCAGCGCGCGCCCGCCGGTAGTCGTTTCCGGGTTCCCAAACATCACGCCAATCTTCTCGCGAATCTGGTTAATGAAAATCAGACAAGTGTTCGACTTGGAGACGATACCAGTAAGCTTGCGCAGGGCTTGCGACATCAGCCGTGCCTGCAAACCCATTTGCGGGTCGCCCATGTCGCCTTCGAGTTCGGCCTTGGGTACGAGTGCCGCAACCGAGTCCACGACGATGATGTCTACGGCATTTGACCGGATCAACTCCTGCGCGATCTCGAGCGCTTGCTCTCCGTTGTCCGGCTGCGAGACCAGCAGATTGTCCACATCCACGCCCAGCTTCCGCGCATAAACCGGATCAAGCGCATGCTCGGCGTCGATGAACGCCGCCTGCCCGCCCAGCTTCTGCGCCTCCGCGATCACGTGCAACGTCATCGTCGTCTTACCGCCCGATTCCGGCCCGTAAATCTCGATGACGCGCCCCCGCGGAAAGCCACCAACGCCCATTGCGGCATCGATAGACAAACACCCGCTGGGAATTACGTTGACGGGCACCAGGACGTCTCGCGTGCCTAGGCGCATAATGGCACCTTTTCCGTGAGACTTTTCGATCAAGGAGATCGCATTCGCTAGAGATTTTGCTTTATCTTCTGTCATTTCACACCTCGGTAGAGAAATTGGGGAATGTCATTCGCAACGCAAAACAGTGGCCCGAAAATAGCGGAAGTCTCATAGTAACACTCTAATTATCTTTCCGCCATGCTTTCTTCCAACAACTCAGGGCCTCTCACTTAACCCCGGCGCTCGCAACCGTGCTCCGCGACATGCTCTTTCAACCGTGCAATGGCCATCGCCACCCGCACCGCCAACTGCCGCTCTTCCGCCGGCTCCAGCTTGCGAAGCCTCACCAGCCCCCGCATCCGATCCCGCGCCTCGATGAACTCGCTTTCGAGCCTAGCATGTTCCGCACATCTTATCGCCAGCCTCGCCGCCGAGCACATCTCGCACCTGTTGAAAACCGCGAGGGGCAAATTACCACCAAGGCGAAACAAAAGCAAACATTATTTTTCGCCTTATCTTCGCCATGCTAATGCGAGTTTCGGGCTGCCGGCTCTCCCATCAGAGCTGGCAGCTCGTTTTAGTTCGAGTGTCTCCACATCAGGAAAAGGGACAAACCGTTCCGTTCGCCAAAACCAATTGGTCCACCAGTTGGCTACTCTTTCCTTCGTAGAACAACTGGCCGGAGAGCACCTGGCCAGAGCGATCGTGCCAACATATATAGACATGAGCAATCGGCTGAAACCTTAAAAACCCGTTGGCTAATTGCTTGTGGATAGGCCGTCTCGGAAACAGGACCCATCCATCGGCATCAGTCTTTCGCGATTCCACCAAGGTCTGCCCCTCATAGAAGGGGTCGATCCATTCCTGTTGTACTTGCGCCCCATTGACTGGGTTCCCCTTTTGGTCAACGACCCGGAGCTTCCATTGCGGCACGCCTCGAGCTTCGTAGGGGTAGAAAAAGACAACTGCGATCAGCAAGACTGCACCAAGTACAAGAAGTGCAATTTTCAATTTTCCGTTCATTTAGGTCACGACAGTTGCCGCTAGCTTCAGTACGCGTAAAACCCTCTCCCACTCTTCCTCCCCAACCACCCCGCCGCCACATACTTCTTCAACAACGGACACGCCCGATACTTCGGATCCCCCAGCCCCTCATGCAGCACATGCATAATGTCCACGCACACATCCAAGCCAATAAAATCCGCCAACTCCAGCGGCCCCATCGGATGATTCATCCCCAGTTTCATCACCGCGTCCACAGCCTCAGGCGTCGCCACACCCTCCATCACGCAATACACCGCCTCATTGATCAAGGGCATCAGCACCCGGTTCGACACAAACCCCGGCGCATCATTCACCGCCACCGGCGTCTTCCCCAATTTCTTCGCCAGCTCCATCGTCATCGCAAACGTAGCATCGCTCGTCTGCAAAGCCCGAATCACTTCCACCAACACCATCACCGGCACCGGATTCATAAAGTGCATGCCCACAAACCGGTCCGCCCTCTTCGTCATCGCCGCCAAAGTCGTCATCGCAATCGACGACGTATTGCTCGCCAGAATCACCTCCGGCCGCAAAATCCCATCCGCCTCCGTCAACACCGCCTTCTTTATCTCCAGCTTCTCCGGCACCGCCTCCACAACAAAATCCGCCGCCCCAATCGCCGCCATATCCGTCACGCACTCCACCCGCCCCAGCACCGCCCCCTTTTCCCCTTCCGCCAACTTCCCCTTCTTAATCTCCCGATCCAGATTCTTCCCAATAGTCTCCAGTCCGCGCTCCAAAAACCGCTGCTCCACATCCCGCAAAATCACTTTGTACCCCGCCCGCGCAAACACATGCGCAATCCCATTCCCCATCGTCCCCGCGCCCAACACCGCCACCGTCTTGATCGCTTCGATAGACAAGGTCAACCCTCCGCGTTCGCGTGTAGTAAAGGACGTAAATGAAGTTAAGGAAGTAAAGGATGCACTCGGGCGCAGGGACCGTCAAGCCGCTCGCACACTATTCATCGTCTTCCCATTCAGCTTTTTCGGCGGCTTCCATTTGCTCAACAATAGACTTCGCCTGGGAAACATCTTTGTGAAGCACCCAGATCTCGAAACGGAAGGTGGGGCGCGGCTTCATAAACTGCCAGAAAAGAATCGAAATCCAGCTCCCGGGATTCTTTTTCAATAATTCTTTTGAGTGATAAGGGATGCCCGCAGCCAGAAACGCATCGAGAATGCGGCCACACTTCTTTCTGTCATCACCGTCCCAAAGACAGTCCGCGCCAACGATCTGAGCTTCCGCATACGATGCCACAAGGGCAATGTGGCAATCACTGCATTCCGTGAATCCATCACGAAACTCAGATTTACAAAGGGGGCAAAACACAGCTCACGCCGGCGGCGCACCCTCCACAATCTCCCGAATAATCTCCCGCGCCAGCATTTCCTCTTCCGGGGGAACATACAAAGTCGTCTCGCTCCCATGCACCTCGACCCGGCACGGAATCTCATTCTCCTTCAACGCCTCGCTCAAAAACTCCGCCCGTTCCTGTTCTCCCCCCGCACCCGTCCACACCGCTCTCGTCGCCGCGCTCAAATGCCCCGGCACAGTCTCTGCCGCAGGCCCTGCCTCATCCTCCGCCGGAATCTCCATATCCACCGGCTCCTCATCCAATAGCTTCTCCAAAATTTTCTCCGCCGCCCCTAAATTCGACGATGGCACCGCCACCTCAAATCCAAACTTCGCCTTCCAATCAATCGGTAAGACATCCGCCGCCGGCGCAATCTCATCATCCCCCGTCGGCTTATCAATATACGGAATCCCCGCCGCCTCCAATTCCTCCAGCAACGCTGAATGCAGCGCCGGATCCTCTCCCGCCCACAACATAATCAACGACCCCTGCGGTCCAGCACTAGTAGCCATAACTACCTCCTTGCCCCCAGCAACCAACATGCGCTATCTATCGACGCCAAGCATACATCCATTCCCACGCTAGAAAACAACTCCTCAATCAACTCTTCATTCCGGCGGCACGCCCTCCACAACTTCCCGTACAATCTCCCGCGCCCGCCCCTCATCCGCAGGCATCACAAACAACTTGTAACTCCTTCCCGTCTTCGCCACCCGCGCATGAATCCGATTCTCCCCCAGCGACGCCGCCAGCAATTCCCCCATCTCCGCCTGCTCTCCCTCCCAAATCTCCGCGTTCGCCTCTTCCGGATACCAATTCCCAGGATCCCAATCCCCTCGCGACTCTCTCGCCTCAATAGACTCCGGAAGTTCCAGTGGTACCCCAGCCGCTTCCGAGACTGGCTCATCCTCCCCGCCGTAAGCCTCCTTCACCGCCGCTTCCGCCCTGCCAAATTGCGAAAACGGCACGCCGATCTCAAACGCACTCTTCGTATTCCAATTGAAAAGATGGTCTTGCCGCCGGATCGTCCTGCAAGGAATGTCCTTCTCGCTCAGAATTTCGCAGAGCTCCGCGTGAACCCGCGGGTCATCCCCTTTCCAAAACGAACAAAACGGATCGTCCTCCGGATGCCCAGGCTCGACCGGTTCCGGGGCCGCGAGAGCCGTGGCGGGCAACTCATACACAAGCTCCACATCGCAATCCGCGCACCGGCGAAATCCCGGTCGATACTCCGCTTTGCATACAGGACAAAACATAGTGATGGCGTGAAATTCTACTACACCCCGTCAAACCTCATGACCAATGGCGCCGGTCTTCGTCACATTGGTCGCAATGTGCTTGTGTTGCGGTCCTCCGCTCGTAGTTGTAAGATGGCTAATTGATAGCATAGGGAGCCTCTCTTATGGCTTTCGCGCGGTTTCTTCCCAAGATTCCATGGATCGCTTTCGCGACCTTGGCGGCCATCTCTAACGCCGGCGCTCAGGCCGGCTCACCACCGCGCCAGAGCCCGGTACAAGCACCCGCGGCAGCTCGCATCGCTGCATCAGACGCGAAGCGCGTTTCACCTCCTTCCGTCCTGCACTTCTGCGCTGCCCATTGCTCCACTTGGTATCTCGCCAACGACGGCTCTGGATACGCCGGGGTGTCAGGTTACCCAAGCATCCCCAAATACTCTCCCGGAGTCACGATCGAGCGCTTCTCGCGCGATGCCGTGGTGTTGGTTCGCAACGATCCGCCCAACCAATGGTTTCCGAAGGGGCTTAGCGCAGTGATCACCGGCCAGATAGCTCCGGGCGGCAATCGACTCGTGCATGGCAGGCAGACCTGGATCTTCGGGCAGTCTGGACTGAACATCGTGGAAATCACCTGGGGCCCGGCCATCAACGAAATCCCCGGCGCAGGCGAGCCGTCCCCGTCCATCTTCGCTCAGGATCTTGACCCACCGGCGCTCGACGATCGATTGCCGCCAACGGTGCTCCATTTCTGCGCGGCGCACTGCGCGACGTGGTATTTGACTAACGACCATAAGGGTTACACCGGCGTGGCAGGTTTTCCGGACGTTCCGGAGGGCTTGGGAGTTAGCATCGCAAGCTTCACCCGCGACTCCGTTGTATTGAACCGCAGCGATCCGCCAAACCAGTGGTTCCCCAGCGGGCTCAAAGCGGTCATCACGGGGACAGTGTCCCCACAAGGCAATACGCTCGAGAATGGCAAGATTCAGTGGACCGCCGGACAATCGGGTACTTTTGATGCGCAAATCTCCTGGGGCACGGGGCTGAACGCAATACCCGGCCAGGACGCTCCGGCGCAGAGCTTTACGCAAAAACTGGATGCCAATCAGGCGCTGCAGAACTTGGTTCTCATGTTTCTGCTATTGCCCTCTGAACCGCGGTGCAGGAAAGAGTTTCCCGGCCCCCTCCCGAGCAAAATGATTTGCCAGGACTACTAAGGCACGCGCACCGGACGCGAACAGCTCTCCGTGCTTCGATCCCCCCGCGCCCCGCACCCATTCCGCCACCTCTCATCCAAAAACACCCTCCAGCTAGTTATAATGCCGCGGCTCCATACGGCCGAATCCGCGAACCAGAAAGGCACCTAGCATGACCGAAAACCCCAGCACACCCGCCCGCCTAACTCCCGCGGAGCAGTCGCTCACCGACCTTTGGGAGAAGCACCTCGGCGACGAATTCTCCACCCGAGACACGGACGCCACACTCGATACCATGGTCCCCGACGCCTACGTCAACCACATCCCCGTCCTGACCGGCGGTGTGGGCCGCGAGCAATTGCGCGAATTCTATTCGCAGCACTTCATCCCCAAGATGCCTCCCGACACGCAGATCGTTCCCATCTCCCGAACCATCGGCGCCGAGCGGCTCGTCGACGAAATGATTTTTAAGTTTACCCACACCATCGAAATGGACTGGATGCTTCCCGGCATTGCTCCCACCGGCAAGCGCGTCGAGTGCCCGCTGGTCGTCATCGTCCACTTTCGAGATGGCAAGCTCTCCAACGAGCACATCTACTGGGATCAAGCCACAGTCCTGGTCCAACTCGGCCTCCTCGACCCATCCACCCTCCCCGTAGCCGGCTCAGAAACCGCGACAAAGTTAGCCAACCCCACCCTGCCCTCCAACCACCTAATCAACCGCGCCAAATCCGCCCGTAAACCGTGATCCGTGCTCTCTCCTCACATGTGGCACAGCTAATCCCGGAAACCCAGGCGACCGCCTATCTTCCGCCCGTTGGCATCGTCTAAACTGCAGGACCGGAATCGTCGGCGGGGGTGGAGCTATGGGCGCACTGTGGCAAGACATTCGATTCGGGGTACGCATGCTCGGGCGGAGCCGGACGTTGACGGCGATTGCGCTTTTGGCGCTGGCTCTGGGGATTGGCGCCAATACCGCGATTTTCAGCATTGTGAATGCGGTTTTGGTCCGGCCCCTGCCCTACCCTCAGCCCGACCGCTTGGTTTGGTTTTGGGAGGTGCAGCCCAATCTTCCTCAAGCGCCGTTTTCTGCCGGAGATTTTTTGGATTTCGAGTCCCAAAACCACTCGCTTGAACAGTTAGCCGCGATGCACCGGGTGAGCTTCACGCTGACAGGACGCGGAGCGGCGGAGCGGCTCCCCGCGATGGTGGTGACCCCGAATTTCTTCACCGCGCTTGGCGTGCAGCCGATTCTGGGGCGGGATTTTCTCTCGAGCGAGGGCGTGTTTGGGGCCCAGCGAGTGGCCCTTCTTACATACGGATTCTGGCAGGCCCATTTTGGCGGCGACCGCGACGTAACGAGCCAAAGCGTGGTCCTCGATGGGCGGCCGGTTGCAATCATTGGCGTGCTGCCCGCCAATTTCCAGTACCCGAATAGCAAAGACATCCAGATGTGGGTGAATCCCGTGAACACGGTGCCGGAAGTGTTCAGCGCAAGCGCGGACTGGGAGCGCAAACTAAGTGCAAATCACGAGACACATTACCTGAATCTGATTGCCCGGCTAAAACCTGGGGTCACCGTGCAACAGGCCGAGGCGGATATGAATGGCATCTTCGCGACCCTTCACAAGAAATATCCGGCGACCACCGGGCACAGCGCGAAGGTCGCGCCGCTGCGGGAGCTTTCGACGGGTCGTGTACGCCAGACGCTGCTGATTCTGCTGGGCGTGGTGGGGCTGGTGCTACTGATTGCGTGCGCGAACATTGCGAATTTGCTGCTGGCGCGCGCGGTGGGGCGCCTGCGCGAGATAGCCATACGCAGCGCGTTAGGCGCGGGGCGCTTGCGCATTATCCGGCAGCTTTTGACGGAGAGCGTGCTCCTGGCTTTGAGCGGAGGCGCGCTGGGATTGGCGCTCGCGTGGGGCTTGCTGCGATTGCTGGTGGCGGCCAGCCCGCAGGAACTGCCGCGCGTGCAAGAAGTAAGCGTCGATTGGAGCGTGCTGGGGTTCACATTTGCCGTTTCCCTCCTGACGGGATTGTTGTTCGGGATAGGGCCGGCGCTGGCCGCGACCCGGCAGAGACTGGGCGGGTTCTTGAAGGAAGGCGGACGGGGCGCGACCATGGGGCGGGCGCACAACCGGTTGCGGAGCGTGCTGGTGATCGCAGAAGTGGCGCTATCTCTCGTGCTCCTGGTTGGAGCGGGACTGCTTATCCGTAGTTTCGAAAGATTGTTGGATGTGAAGCCGGGATTCAACGGCGATGGCGTCGTGACGATGTGGATGAATTTTACGAGCGAGCGATATGCGGACAAGACGCGCTCGACGCAACTCCTCGAACAACTTTTGCCGCGAGTCGCCGCGCTGCCAAGTGTGGAAGGCGTAGCAGTTTCCAACGATCTGCCGTTGGAGGGCGACGACACGACGACGGGAGTGGGCAACGCGGACGGACACGCCCCGTTCGAGCGCGGCCACCAGCCGATAATCGGGGTGCACGGAGTGAATGCGGGGTATTTTCGAGCGATGGGCATTCCGCTGCTGCGCGGACGAGAGCTGAGCGCGTCGGACACAGCGAGTTCTACGCTTGTTGCCGTGATCAACCAAAAATTGGCGGACGATTTTTGGCCCGGACAGGACGCCATCGGAAAGCACCTCACTATCATGGGTGACAAGCCGTCGGAAGTGGTAGGCGTGGTGGAAAATGTGCTGCACAACGGACTTGCGGAGCCTGTGACCGCGGAAACTTACGTGGCTTTTCCACAGAATCCGTGGTGGCCCTACGTGTCTTTGGCGGTGCGCGCGAAAGGCGATCCAACTTCGATTTACTCCGCGGTGCGAAGTTTGGTCAGCGAGATCGATCCGGAGTTACCAGTCCATGACATGCGGCCAATGTCGAAGGTCGTGGCGGAGACAATGGCCTCGCAGAGGCTGACGCTGTGGCTCGTGGGTGGATTTGCGGGCCTGGCGTTGGTGCTGGCGTTTGTG
>Ga0209415_10008448_pt1 | contig 17864 bp, 16 predicted proteins | sample PeaSoiSIISIP2007_FD_187696 | JGI IMG/M metagenome (GOLD analysis project Ga0209415, IMG submission 187696) | Peat soil microbial communities from Weissenstadt, Germany - SII-SIP-2007 (SPAdes) (version 2) | ecosystem: Environmental > Terrestrial > Soil > Wetlands > Peat | place: Germany... | reverse complement strand
TCCCGCGTCCGCCGCGCGATCTGCACGATGTAGCTGAACAGCGCTTCCTGCACCGTAACCGACTTGACCTCCTGCTGCGCCTGCTCCAAGAGCCCGGGCGCGATCGGAGTCAGGTTCATTTTCTCCAGTTCGCGTGATTCAAATCCGTTCTGCACATTGGCCAGCAAATGAATTTCATCCTGCACGGCGGGATAAGTCACTCGAAGCTTGAGCAAAAATCGATCAAGCTGCGCTTCCGGCAGCGGATACGTGCCTTCAAACTCAATCGGATTCTGCGTGGCAAACACGGTGAAAAACTGCGACAGCGGATACGTCTTGCCGTCGATCGTAACCTGATGCTCCTCCATGCACTCCAGCAGCGCTGCCTGCGTGCGCGGGGGCATGCGGTTCACCTCATCCACCAGCAACAGGTCGGTGAACACCGGCCCCTGATGCAACTGGAAAGCACTGGTCGCCATGTTCAGAATGTTGGTGCCCACAATGTCGGCCGGCATCAGGTCCGATGTGCATTGCACGCGCTGAAACCCCAGCCCCATCAACCGTGACAGCGCCTTCACCGTCAGCGTCTTCGCAATTCCCGGGACTCCCTCCAGCAGCACATGCCCCCGGCAGAGCAGTGCAACTACGCACTGGTTGCGCAGTTCATCCTGCCCCACCACCACCTTGCTCATTTCCTCGCGTAGGTGCCGCACCAACTCTGGAACAGCATTCATCAACCTCTCTCCTTCCGAGCGCCTTGAAACAGCTTCAGGCGAACCGCGTATTCATCGAGTTCCTGAACCAGCTGCAACGCCGCCGGCGGATGCAAATAAGGATCGCTCTTGGCCGATTCGCAACGCCGCAAAACCCCGACGAAATGATCGTCCACGAATGCCCAGCGATCCCTTACGGCCAGCTCCAGATCGGCCACGGAGATATTGCTCGCAACTCCCAGCCGCCGCGTCAACCAGTAACGAAAGCGCTGGTAGCAGATGTCCACCGCAACCGACGCGGTGCCGGCGTGCTCATAAAGCCCGCCCAGCGTCTGCACGAATTCCAGGGGCGACAGGCGAACCTCCGTGGCCGGTTTGCAGATCGGACCGCTTCGCCGCGAAAACGTGGCCACCACCGCCAGCGCCAGAAGCAACAACTGCAGCGCCAGCCACTTCGCCGGAGAATGAGCGATCGATGAACCCAGCGTCTGCCGGTAGCCATGAATATACTCGTCCCAGAGAATTGCGCCTTTCGTGGCGCCCAGACAGGCTAGAAAGAACTCCAGGTTGCCCGGCTCTTTCAATCCCGCATTCGTCAGCGGAGTCGCCGAAGCCCACCACAGCACTTCCCCGCGGCCGTAGGGATACTTCACGACCAGCGTATGTTCTCCATCCCCGTAGAGGGGATACGCCGCCGCATACGACTGCCAATGGGCCTGCGGCGCCAAAACAATTTCCGGGGCAGCGCGGGTGATGTCCGACGGTGACAACGCTGTCGCCTTCTTCCCCTTGATTTCACCTAGCACATCGAACTCGGGCACAGAGTCATTCTCAGGAAGAAATGTGCCAACAGACGCGCCGGTTGCAATCACGCGCCCGCCCTCGGAGACGAACGCCTTCAGGCGTTCTCGTTCTTCGCGAGTGGGAGCCTCGTCGGGTTCGGCCAGAATCAGCGTCTTCCCCGTGGCTTGCGGAAGTTGATCTAGCGGTCGTTCCCAGCGCTCCACCCTGTATCCCGCCTGCGACAATAGAAGATAGGCGGCCTTGCCGCCGCCCGACGCGGTCGAATAACTGCTTGGAATTTCTGCCTTGGTTCCACCCTCGCCGCCAAACACTACCACGCCGGCGATGAGCAGCACAAAGACACACGCCGCCCCCAGCAGGAGTTTGCGATCCTTCGGGTCCACCTTCAGTGGCATCCCAGCTTCTCCAGTTCCTGCAGCGTCTGCGAAAAAGTTCTTTCACTGGCGTCCCTCTTCGCGTACCACGCCAGTTCGAAGATTTGTGTGAGGGCTTTCAGCGTCTCTCGATGCTGGCTCGTACTCGCGAGCAGCCGCAGATATTCCCGCGGAGTGCGCGCCCGGTCCGGCTTCCACATCCCCTGCCGCTCCAGGAAGGAAATTCCTGCCCAGTACGCCAGATGAATCGCCTCGCGCCACTCGCGCCGGGCCGCAGCCGCCCGCGCCTCGGTGAGCCAGACGGCCCACTCCTTCGCTGAGACCGGCACATTTGCCAAGTCAACTCGTTCAAGATCATCCCCACGCGAGATGGTTCGATAGGCGAACCACCCAAGCGCGAGCACTGCGAGCCCGACGAGCCCATAAACAAAATACTTGCCGATGGTAGGAATGACTGACGAACCAAAGAGCCGCGCCAGAATGTGGAACAGAAATCTCACGGCGTGACGCAAGATTTCCAGGAGGCGTTGCTTGATTTGGTCAAGCCATCCCTGAATCCTCTCGAGCCATTTGGGCCCGTGTGCTTTGCGAAATTCCGGCCGCGCCAGAATCGAGTTCAGCGCTGCGCGGTTCGCGGAAGCATCGGCAGGAGACATTTCGTAGCCGTCAAGATCGCTCCGCAAACTTTGCAATCGGCCGCGGATGGCAGAGGCGTTCGCAATGTTCTTCTCGTTCTCGTAACGCCGGACATCCCTCTGTAACCCTTCAGTGGAGACCTCGAACACTCGCCGATCCGTGCGAACATGCCAAGTCTGCGGCAGACCGACCAAGGGTTGAGGAGTTGGGTTGCCGGCGCTGTCGAGTTGCTGAGTCGCGGACAACAACCGGTCAAGTTCGGCGCGATACTCCGTAGAAGTCAGCGGGCCGCCTCCCGGCGAATCCGCCCGGCAAAATATTGCCGCGATCAGCAGGAGCGCCGGGATATAGGTCCGCCTCGCGGTCATGCGCCTGCTTGTGCGGGAGAAGCTGGAAGTCCCGGTGCGTCCAGCGTCGTCATCATCAATTGCAGATCAAACGCTTCCTTGCGCACCCGCTCGTCGTAGTAAACCAGCGAGAACCCAATGGTCATCAGAGGCCCGACCAGGCACTGCGACACGAAAGTTGCGACCAGCGAAGCCGCCTGCCATCCGATCGCCATACGCTGCATCCCCCGGGCGCTGATGCCCCCCGCGAGGAGTATCGGCCACTGCAGAAGCCAGCTTATTGCTATGCTCAAAATGATAAATAGAAACCAGATGACAAAGATGCGGCCGCGATCCCCTTTCGTAAGGTCGGAGCTTCGCGACATCGCATCGGTGGCGCCTTTGTTCTCCAGGATCTTTACTGGCACGGCCAAAGACCACATCAAGGCCAACAGGACGCCCGGCACGATCAAGGCGATGAAACCTGCACCCACACCCAATCCAACGAGGATCGACATTCCGATCACGCCGAGAATCTCGCCCTTTACCCGCGAGAACGAATCCCCCACGCTGGCTGGCCGGTCGAGGTGAACATTCGAAACTGCTACCACAGTAGCAGCCTGCGACGCCGCGGACACGATCACCGTCAGCAACGCCGCACCCATGCTAAAAAATAACGTCGAGAGGACATTTGCAATCTGGTTGCCCGGAGACTGCACCGCGAGCCCGACACATTGGAACGCCAGCACAACGAGATGAGGCAACGCAAAGATTCCAACAAACAATCCAAAATGGCTGCGATAAAGGGAAAATGTCCGATCCAGCAATTCTCCGGTACTTAAAGGCCTGAGTGCAGTCGTCATGACTCTCCTCCCGGCTACTTCCTACTTTGCCCGGCATGGTAGCACAACCCGCGCCCGCCCGCCCGTAAAACGAGGCCTTGTTGCGGATCCCGAACTCAGCTCTCTCAAGATCCGGGAGATCCCGCCTTGATCTCCGCAGCTTTGCCGTCCTGATACACGACCACGACGGGCTTGCCTCCGTTCGGATAGCGCACCGTCTTTTCGTACGAACTACTTCCCCCGTCTGGCACGCCCATGCCAATCGCGAAATCCGCCTGCAGTTCGTTCATCCCCGGCTTCACTTCGTGCTGGCTCACCGCCTGCCATACATCGCCCGGCCAGTGCTTGTACAGGTCGTGCGGATCCTCCACAAAAAACATTTCGTCGGAATAAATTTTGTATTGCTCGTCGGCCTCGTACCCAATCGGCACCGCATACGTCTTCCCATCCGTTTGAAACACGGCCATCACCTGCCGCCGCTCAGCCTTCCCCGGAGGCATCGCCGTCACCACATCCTTGATCTCCAGCTTTTCGATCGGCAGCAGCAGCCCAGCGTCATGCGCGAAGTCAACCTGCTTGCTCGCCGTGTCGTACCGGTAATAGGTGTAGCGGTATCCTTCCTTCACCCAAACCGGCTGCTGGGTAAGCTGCTTCGCGCTTTTTATATCGTAGGGATAGAGCTTCTTCGGGCTGACGTAGTAATCAGGATTGGAATACCCTACATTCTGCGCCTGCTTTAGTTTCTCAGCCGCAACCTCGTCTTCATGCCGCTGGTACAAATAATGACCCGCGTACAGCGTCGAGACAACTACACCCAGCAGCAGCGCCAGGTGGATCCATTTCTTGGCCTCGGGATTCATCATGGGAAGACTTTACCAAGTTTCCGGCTGCAGCCGGAGCCCACCCGCTGGGCGGCAACTATAAGGTAAACTGAAATGGAAAAAGCGAGGTATTTCCCAATGGCCGCCATCACGGAACAAGATGTCCTGAGCGCGCTGAAGAGCTGCTATGATCCCGAGATTCCGGTCAACATCGTCGACCTCGGCCTGATCTACAAAGTTGGTTTTTCTCCCGCCCCCGCCGACAATTCTGCGGAGGCGAAGCAGGACGTCGCCGTCGAAATGACCCTGACCGCGCAAGGCTGCCCCGAACACGTCAACATCAGCGCCCAGGTGAAGTCACGCATCGAGCAATTGCCCGGCGTCAGCACGTGCACCGTGAATGTGGTGTGGACTCCGCCCTGGACCCCCGAGCGCCTCAGCCCCGACGCGAGGAAACAACTCGGCATCGAGTGAAGAAGCGGACCTCAGACCTCGGGCCCCGGACCTCAGTCTTTGTCTCTCGACCCTGCCTAAGCATCTTCGAGTTGGACAACTAAGGTGTGAAGTCTGAGGTCTGAAGTCTGAGGTCTGAAGTCCGCGGTCTGAAGTCTGAGGTCTGAGGTCCAGATCTCATCCCCCAATCTCTTCCCACGATTCCACCGCGCTCCGCCCGGCCGCCTCGGTGATCCGCTTGCCGGCTTGCCCGGCCATTTCCATCACGCGCATGCCGCGCTCGAAATAGTCTGGCAGTAACTGCCGCACTCTCTCGAACTTCTCCGGATATTCTGCCGCCAGCACCGCCAGCCCGAGACCCGTCGCCAAAACACCCGCCGGATACTTCTTCTTCATGAACAAAATCCCCGCCGCACCGATTGAGCCGAGGACCAGCGCTTTCTTCCAGCCATCCATACTTTCCCCCAAAGCAATCTCGTTGCTTGCGATTGTACCGCAGAGCACCGCCGCCTATAGCGCACCAAACCCCGCAACCCTCCCCGTCTTCGCATCCTTTATACTTCCAATTCTGTTGGAGGCTCCATGCACCGTTTGCAGGTCCGCTGGACCGTTTTCATCCTCACCATCGGGTTGATCACAACCATGTCGGCCCAGACCAAGCCCCGAGCGCGCGATCTCGGCGTCCCTTTCGATGGCGCTCCCGGCCCCAACAACGCCATCACCGACGTGCAGGGAGTCGAAGTCGGCCACACCACACTTATCACCGGCGAAGGCACACTCGAGATCGGTAAGGGCCCGGTGCGCACCGGCGTTACCGCCATTCATCCTCGCGGCAAAACCAGCAACGACGCCGTCTTCGCCGCCTGGTTCACCTTGAACGGCAACGGCGAAATGACCGGAACCACCTGGGTCGATGACTCCGGATTCCTCAACGGCCCTGTCATGATTACCAACACTCATAGCGTCGGTGTGGTGCGCGACGCCGTCATTGCTTGGAAGGTCAAACACGGCTCTCCCGATATGGAAGGCTACTGGTGGTCGCTCCCCGTTGTCGCCGAAACCTGGGACGGCTATCTAAACGACATCAACGGGTTCCACGTGAAGCCTGAAGACGCCTGGCACGCTCTCGACACGGCCCATTCCGGCCCCGTCGAAGAAGGCAACGCCGGCGGCGGCACCGGCATGATCTGCAACGAATTCAAGGGCGGCATCGGAACCAGCTCGCGCGTTCTCGACGCCAAAGCCGGGGGCTACACCGTCGGCGTCCTGGTGCAATGCAATTACGGATCGCGCGAGCAACTCCGCATCGCTGGTATCAACGTGGGCCGCGAAATTCCCGAGCACACTGTCTGGAAGGGCGACGTCGGCTCGATCATCGTAGTCCTCGCTACCGACGCTCCGCTCATCCCCACCCAACTCAAGCGCATCGCCCGGAAGATTTCGCTCGGCTTGGGCCGCGACGGCAGCTACTCCGGGGACGGCTCTGGGGACATCTTCATTGCATTCTCCACCGCGAATCCCGGCGCCGTGGGCACCAAGGGACTCCACCAGCTCAGCATGCTCCCCAACGATTCCCTCGATCCGATTTTTCTCGCAACCGTCCAGGCCACCGAAGAGGCCGTGGTCAACGCCATGGTCGCCGCCGAAACCATGACGGGCATCAACAATCACACGGTCATCGCCCTGCCGCACGACCGCCTTCGCGAAGCCTTGAAAAAATACAATCGCCTGGCAAAGTGATCGCGGGTGCCCCACCCTTCTCGCGCTTTTCACGAGAGGGTGGGAGATTTGACTTTTGACTTTTGACTTTTGACTTTTGGATTTTGACTTTTGGATTTAGCAGTCACAAGGAACTCGCTCTACCCTGGCCCGAAGGTCCCGTTTCCGCGACGGTACTCCTGCGATTCAATTCCGAACCGCTTGATCATCGACTGCAGGGTCGTGCGCTTCATCCCCAGTCGGATGGCGGCACCGTCCATTCCCGAAAGCACACCATTGGTCTCGCGCAACACACGCACGATGTGTTCGCGTTCCATTTGCGTCAGATTGTCTTCGTCGAAGTCCTGCGGCGCGTCCAAATCCATTGGCGGCGCAGCCAGCATCCTGTCTTTGCTCAAGATGACCATACGTTCGATCATGTTCTCCAGTTCACGGATGTTCCCCGGCCAGTTCCAGTTCTGCAGCACTGTCATCGTCTCATCTGGGACGTCATCAATGTGTTTGCCCATGCGTGCGGAATGCTTGCGCACAAAATGATGAACCAGGATGGGAATGTCGGTTCGCCGCTCCCGCAACGACGGCAACTCGATGGGAAACACGTTAAGCCGGTAAAACAGATCTTCGCGAAACTTCCTGTCGGCAATGTCTTGACGCAAATCGCGATTAGTCGCGGAAATGATTCGCACATCGACATGCAAAGTGTGCACACCACCCAGCCGTTCGAACTCGCGATCCTGTAAAACCCGCAGCAGCTTCGGCTGCAGTTCGAGCGGCAACTCGCCAATCTCATCGAGGAACAGGGTGCCTTTATCCGCCAGCTCAATGCGCCCTACTTTCTGGCTGACGGCGCCGGTAAACGCTCCCTTCTCGTGCCCGAAGAGCTCGCTCTCCAGCAGCCCCGAAGGCACCGCGGCACAATTGAGCTTGATGAAAGTCTGGTCGCGCCGCGAACTTAGCGAATGTACCGAACGCGCCACCAACTCCTTCCCCGTTCCCGTCTCTCCCAGGAGCAGGACTGTAGAGTCCGTCGGCGCCACCACCCGCACGTTCTTCAACACCTCGCGTAGCGCGGGGCTCTGCCCAATAATCTCTTCGAACCCCAGCTCTGACTGAATCTCGCTTTCCAGATATGACTTCTCCTGCGCCAGCCGGTCCCGGGCATCTTGCAGACGGTCCGTCATTTCGCGCAGCCGCGCAATATCCATGGCAGCGCCGGTGATTCCAACAATGCTTCCGACCGTATCGAAGAGGGGTTCCACCGTTATATCGAATGCATGGTTCTTGCCATCATTCGGGATCATCACTTCCTCCCGTAATGCCTTCCCTGCCTTCAGAACCCTGCGTTTGAGGTCAACCAGACTCGCAGCCTTTTTGGGCCCGATGAGCTCTGCATCGGTCTTGCCGATGGCCTCGTGCTGCCAATAAAGCTGCGGGTTGTAAATCCACGTATAACGCAGCTCGCGGTCCTGACTGAAAACCGTAATGGGAGAATCCTTGAGCGCCACCCGGAACCGTTCTTCGCTCTGGCGCATCGCTGCCTCCGCTTGCCTGCGCTCGCTGATGTCACGGAGAATTCCCTGCAAGCGCCCATCCGGCAGTTGTTTTCCGGAGACCTCCCCGGGAAAGATCGATCCATCCTTGCGCCGGAACTTCCATTCGTTCCGAACTGCGTGGCCTTCCTGCATGCTGACCCGTTCTTCTAGCACGCGCGACGCCTCCTCCGGAACGACTGCATCCGTGACTGACAGCTGCAAAATCTCGTCTCGCGTGTACCCCAGCATCTCGGTGCCCGCCGAGTTTACGTCGATATATTTCCCCTGCGCATCGGCAATAAAGATCCCGTCCGACGCCTGTTCCACCAGGAGCCGGAAATGGGCTTCGCTGCGCTGCAGCGCCGCTTCGGCCCGCTTGCGCTCAGTGATATCGATCGCCGTAGTCTGCAACAGCAATGTTCCGTATCCGCCGCCATCGAGCACGACCGCGTTGAACAAGACCGAGACCGGCGTACCATCCTGTCGCCGGAGTTGCATCTCGCGGCTCAAGAAGGCACCTTCCCGCTTCAACTCATCCATCAGGGGTTGCCGGTCGGCGATATTGAAATAGAACTCTGATGTCCGGCGGCCGCGAACTTCCTCTGCGTTGCCATAGCCAAGGATGCGTGCCCAGCCATCGTTGCAATCCAGCACCTCACCATCCATGCCGGCGATCGCCACTCCTGCGACATTTTTTTCAAACAGCAGACGATAGCGTTGTTCTGATTTCCGTAGTGCTGTTTCCGCCCGCTTGCGTTCCGTAACATCGCGCGCCATCCCGCGCACAATGGGCGATGCCACTCCTTCCGTGCGCAGCGTGTTGTTGTATTCCCAGATCCTGCGTTCTCCCGTCTTCGTTCGAACACACAATAGCCCCTGATCGGCTCCGGTCGTCTTGATCCTTTCCAGATAGGCGTCGAACTGTTCGCGAGACTCTGGCGCGATCAGATCCCTCATTGGCATCTCCATCAGTTCGGCGACCTCATATCCCAGAACGCGCGCCGGCGCCGGATTCACCGACAGCAGCATGCCTTCGAGATCGTGCGTGCACACTAGATCCTCGCTGTGTTCGACCAGATCGCGATAGCGGTCCTCGCTACCACGCAGCGCCTCTTCCGCTCGCTGGCGATCGCTGATATTACGGGAAACTGCGACCACATAGTCCCGCTCCAAAGACACGTATTTCAGGCTGGTTTCTACGGGAAAAGTCGATCCGTCCCTTCGCCGATGAATGGTCTGCTTCACTACCGATCCCGCATCCCGCAACTTGCCCAGAACAGTTGCGTGACACGCCTTGTCGGCACCCGGATCAATGTCGTACACCGTCAGAGACAAAAGCTCTTCCCTGGTGTAACCCAAGTCCTTGCAGGCTCTCTCATTGACGTCTAGAAACCGAAGGGTCTCCGGATCGACTACCTGCACCGCATCGTTGGATTGGTCAATCAAGGTGCGAAACAGTTGCAGCGCGCGTTCCGCCTCTTGTTGCTTGGTGATGTCCTGGAGCACACAGGCCACCCGGTCAACTCCAGTTGAACCTTCGATTGGAAAGTAGGATACGGAAAAACCTCTCTCCCCCATCGCGGGGTACTCGTATCGCTTCTCATACTTCACCACTTTGCCTTGCAGACACTCGTCCAACTTTGGTTTGACTGCTTCAAAGACGCTTGCCCCCATGATCTCTGGCAGCGAGTGCCCGACCAGTTGTTCTCGCTTCAGTCCCCGGTAGCCCAAAAACGCACGATTCGCGATCACATAGCGATAGTTCCGATCCACGACGAAGATTCCTTCTTCTGCGCCCTCCACCGCCTTCTCGAAGTCCTGCAACCTTTGGGCGCGTCGCCGGTACATGTCGGTCAGTCCACTCAGTGCGACTCCCGCGATCGAAAACAGAAGCAACCCATTCGCATCGAGCGGCAGCCCAAACGCTAACGGATTCGCCGGCCCGAACAATAAGTAAACCGCTGACACTTCGGACAACAAGACGGCGAAGACGCCCGGCCCCAACCCCGCCATCCAAGCCACCAGCCAGATTGCGGGGTAGAACAGGAGGAACGGCACATTGGCACCAAGCAACTTGGTCAAGGCGTAGCGCAACAGAGTCGCCACCGCCACCGCGATCAGAGCAAACGCATACCGCCGCGGCCAGGTGTGCAGGAGATACACAGATCTTCGAACGGCTTCCCTTCGATCGGCAAAACTCATAGCCAACCTTTCACTTCATGGGATTCCCGGGGGTCAGCACCGTGCGCCTTCGCAAGGTGAACTCTTCTGCGAAGTGCACCAGTCGCGGCAACGTCTCCTCCCGCAGAGAAGAGTTCCCGCCAAACAGACTTGCTCGTTCGATCGTCTGGTCAACCGCCTAAGGGGAGGCCGGGAACCAGTTGGTTGGCATTATGAACGGAGGGCACCTTGGCGAACAGTGACTCAAATCACAAATCGTTCCCACTTCCCAAAATGGAACAGCCTTCACCCCTCCCGCCCCGCATGGCGAGCATCATCTCGCAGCCTACCGCATTTGGCAACGTCCAAATTGGGCTGGAGAAATCAGACAGAATCCTCGAGTGATCAGGAATGCAAGCGGCGGGAACCGAAGCCCGGCCCGTTCCCTACGGTGGACCGTGCCACGGTTTGCTTGAGCAGGTCGGTGATTTCCGTTTCCAGGATCTGGCGCTCTTCCGCCCAAAGCCGGGTAAAGCGGAACGGCTGCAGATAGCCCTGCTTGCTCCACATGGGAAACAGCATTTCAGCGCTGGGGCGCACAAAGCTGGCGCCAATCGGAAAGCTCAGGCTGACCTTCGATCGTTCTTCCAGGCAGCTCGCGAGTTCCATCAACCCTCCCGTTACGGAGAGCTGATGCAGCTTGGCAGACAGCTGTCGTCCATTTTCGAGCTGCACGGTGACGCAGATTCTGCCCTGCAAGCTTACGCGTGGGGCGCGTGTTGCCGACCGCATTCGAGAAGAGTACGCCATCGCCGGTTCGCCTATTTCAGGGGAGACAAACCCTGAGAAATGGGAGAAACCATCACCACGCTGCCGGGTTCGATGCCTGCCACCACCACCCGGTCCGTTTGTCGCATCAATTCCCAATCGTACTCATAAGCGGTTCCACAACGCAGGCATCTCTGATAGTAACCGCCATTTTCGCCGATGCGCGGCCACGAGAACCGGTGCTTACAGCCCCGCCCAAAAAGCTGCTTCAGGAATTTCAATGCGTCACCCCCTGATTTCTGCTCCTCCAATGATCGAGCCAGCGCGAGAAAAAAGGTTTTCGGCCGTCGCTCAAAAGGTGCTGCAGCCTGGACAATAGAATGTTCGGCGGTTGGGACTTGGACAGGAACGAGTCCACCGACGTCAACTTGCTCTTCGGCAGAGGTTCGTAGGCCGACAACAGCATGATGGGCACATGCGCATTGATCCGCTTCATCTTCGCGGCCACCACGTCGCCGTTCATCCCAGGCATCTGGTAGTCGAGGACCACCGCGTCGACGGCATGAGTGCGGAAGAGCTTGAGTCCTTCGTCCCCGCCACTCGCCTCCAATACCTCGTAGCCGCTCGCTTCGAGCAGCATCTTCCGCCCAATCAGCCCGTTCCAGTGGTCGTCAATGCAGAGAATTCTTGCCTTCGCGCGAGTCATGACTTCCTCACGTTCCAATCCGGCCAGAATTGATTTTGTTCAGCGGCGGCGCTCCCGGACAGGGAGTTGCGTTTGCTGGACTACGAAGTGGAGGCACTCTGATTCTGCTGCCAGAGGTAACCACTTTCAAATTACGAATGTGCACTTCAGCAGCAGTTACCAACCAATCCACAGGGCGAGAGTTCAGGGACGGGCGCGGCTGAGAAGGGCACGGCTTCAGCCGTGCCACCTGCGCCACAAGAATGCGGGCTATAGTGTGTGCGTGAGAACTGAATTTTGGGAGAAGAGGTGGAACGGAGTCATCACAATCCAGCCCCGGCAGGGGCGGCAAGGGAAAGCCCGGCACGGAAGTGCCGGGTAGAAGTGGGAAGGTGAGCGAGTCCCAGAGGGGCGGCACGAGTTCTCAAGCACACTCTTTAGCCCTTGAGGGCCGGAGTCTGCGCTGGCTGCGCTACGAGATCTTGAGGGAAGAAAAAAGGGCGAGTCGTCATCGACTCGCCCTGCCGCTTCAAAGTTAAGAAACCTCAGTGTTGCACGGAACCGACCAGATCATTCTTCATCAGGCTGACCTCCACGCGTCCGCCGCTGGCGTGCTTCGTCATCGTTCCATCCGCGCTAGTCTGTGCATTGCCCAAGCTCATCATGTAAATGCGGTAGACCGGAATCTGATGGTTAAGCACCAGATAACGCACCACTGAGTCCGCCATCTTCTGCGAACTGGCAATCGCGGCCTGACCGTGACCGGGGGCGAACCCGCGAACCTCGATAATGTAGCTGCGCTGGTCCTTCAGGGGAGCCGCCATCTCGTCGAGCGCATCCTTCGCCGCCTTGCTCAGAACCGTCTGGCCCGGCCGGAAGCGAATTTCTGTCTGCCCGCTCCCTTGGTATTGATCAAGGTTGCCCACGACGTGCTCCTCCGTGGAAACCCGGGTGGAAGCCTGCGTAGCAGCCGTCTGCGCCAACTGCGCCTTGTTGGCTGCGTCCGTGGCATGCTGATCCGCCAGGCTGCTCTTCTCCGACGCTAGCTGAATCCCCCGCTGCGCCCTCGCATCCACGTCCTTGATCTGCTTGCCATTTTCCGAGGTCAGTTCATCCAGTTCGTTGAGCCGATCCTTGATTGGCCCCACCTGCCGCTGTACGTACTTCTTGTTGGCAAACGGGTGCGTGACCAGATTCACCAGGTTGGGATCGTCGCCGTCCCAGAAATCCCTGGAAGTCGGGGCCGGCAGCGGCTCTAGCTCGCTGGCGCTCTGAGAGGTGGAAGAGGATTGACCAGCCGTCGCGGCCGGCTGTGCGCTTGTATTGGAGTTCGTTTGCTGCGCGAACCCCGGAAGCGCCAACGAGGTGAACCAGAACGACAGGAGCAGCGTTATGAATATTCGATTAGTTTTCATTTTCGACCTTCTTCCGAGTGGCATGGGGGCTCCACTCCAGCCAGATGGGCATCTTTTTGACCTCTAATTGTGCCCCCAGCGGGCGAAACGTGCAAGTGGAACATTGCCGAGCTGCGTCCGCCTCTCAGCCGCCAAATCCCGCACCCCGCAACGCTTCCAGCCGCAGCGTAATAGTTAGGTCTAAACTTGCCTCATCTTCCATCATCGAGAACTAAGCTAGGAATACAGGGACCCGAAAAAGTCAGCCAATCATGCCATTCTCTGCTCCAAGTTAAAGCGATTAGGCTTCACGCAGGAAAACCAGATGCGACTCTACGGCCTGGAATTTGAATTCCTTAGCGACCCCATCATCTTGGAAGACGACGCGGTCTTCGTGGATGCCCTCGAGAAACGCTCCCTCCAGACCCGGCGAATCCGCATTCCCCTGCCCATCGTCAACATGGCGAGTTCCGGGCGGACAGCTGCCTGAGCCTCTTTTCGCTTCAGGACGCTCTTCGCGGGAAGCGCATCCTGGGCGGATTGTGCCTGCTCACCCTCCGTGATCACCATCACTGCCTACCGGCCGGCACATGATCTAGCATGATGCCCGGCAGAGGAATCTTGCCCGCTCTGGAGGGAAACATGGCAGGTCAAACTGCGTCTCTGGAAACCATTGAGAGCTTCTTGGCTCAGAAACGGCTTGCGATGGTTGGGATCTCCCGCGAACCCCATAGCTTCAGCATTGCGCTCTTTGAAGAACTCTGCCGCCGCGGTTACGATGTCATTCCTGTAAATCCTCACACACCCAACGTGCTAGGCCGGCGTTGCTTCGCTCGGCTGCAAGACATCCAACCCCCCGTCGCAGCCGTGCTCCTCATGACCTCGCCCGCCGTTACCGACCAAGTCGTTGCCGACTGCGCCGAAGCTGGCGTTCGCATGGTTTGGATGTACCGTGCCGCCGGAACGGGCGCCGTCAGTCCGAACGCGATTTCATTCTGCAACGACCGAGGAATGCAGGTCGTGCCCGGTCAATGTCCGTTCATGTTCCTGCCCGCTGCCGGAGCCATCCACCGCCTCCACGGCTTCGTCCGCAAGATCACCGGATGTTACCCGCACCGCCAGTGCGCATAGCCGGTTGCAGGAAGAACACAAATTGTGTGGGCAGCACAGTCTGTGGGCAGCACACAAGTCTGTGGGCATTGCAGCAATGTGTGCGCCACCGTGGAAGAGCGGCCCTTTCAGGGCCGCGTGGAGCGCATGAAACCAGTGCAGGCTTTAGCCCCTGTGGTCGCTTATCGTCGAACGCTTAGATATGTTCTCTGAACCAAAGTAATGCTATGTGCGCGAAATCACTTCTGACTGAGCGACGAATCGACTGAAATGGCCGTGGAGGTCTGTGGGATGCGCCTGTGGCCGATCACGCTCGGTATGGCCATGCTCGTCGCATTATTGAGCGTCTGCACCACTGCCCTTGCCTCTCCCTTCGTCGTGTTCCCCAAGGCGGGTGAACTCCTATCACCTGACGGGCGATTTGCGGTGCGAAGTGTCGATACGGCGGGTGCCGCCTCCGATTTCGCGGGTACTTTCCACGCACTCTGGCTCTACGAGCTGCCCACCGGCCATTCACGCAAACTCTGCGAATACCTGGGCGTGGCAGCTGCCGCCTGGTCCAGTAATGACTTCCTAGTGGTAACCCAGTACGTCAGCAAGCGGACGTCACGAGCCTTGGTTTTCTCCGCAGTTGCTCCACAGGATCCCGTCATGCTTGACAAGGCCACGCTAATCCGCCTCGTTCCCACCGAACTCCGGCCGGCTCTGAGGGAGAACGATCACGTGTTCGTTGAAGGCTCCCGGGTCGAGCAAGAAACGCTCCATCTGACGGTCTGGGGATACGGCCAGCACGACGCGGGCGGCTTTCGCTACCGCTGCGAATACACCCTGCGCGAAGGCGCTCTTTCCTGCATCGAAGAGCGCGGCTCCCGCTAGCCGAATGCAGCCCTTAGCGCCTGAGCCGTTCTTTGTTTGGAAGGCGACCAAGATGAGGCTAGCCGATGGAATCAGAACTGCTGCTTCGGATACTTCGTGCCCTTCCGCTCCGTCTTCAGCATTTTGCGCTCTGCTTTCCGCTGCGCCTTCGCGTACTTCTTTTGCGCCTTCTGCTGCTTTTTCGCGGCCTTCCGAGCTTCGCGGCTTTCGGGCACGCCGTTAGCTCGCATCTGGGCAGAGGCTTGAACCGAGAAGCCCATACTCAGGATGCCCAACAGAATCACCGCCGCAACTCTTTTCATGAAGGTCTCCCCGGATTGCACTGTTCAGTGATTCTACAGCAGAGGATCAAGGGGAATATGAGTTGGGGGCCCCACCCTTCTCGCGCTTTTTGGCGAGAGGAGCCTGCCCTGAGCGAAGTCGAAGGGTGGGGATTTTGACTTGGACGGAACGACAAACAGTAGCGGAAGAAGGAACCTAGTCCTTGACCGCCCTATCCGTAATCTCAAGCCCCTTGTCGATGATGGCAAACGCCTCGCGCAGTTGCTGCTCGTTAATGCACAGCGGAGGGTTGGTGTAGAACGAGTTCCAGCGCACGATGGTGTACAGCCCCTGCTCGCGGAAGAAGCGCCCAAGCGCCCCCATCTCTTCCGATGTCCCGTTGAACGGAGCCATCGGCTGCCGCGTCTTGCGGCTGCGCACCAGTTCCACAATGCCGAACAGCCCGATCGACCGCACCGCCCCCACCGAAGGATGCTTGGCCTGCAATTCCGCTCCCAGCTCTTTCATGATCGCGCCCATCTTCTTCGTGTTCTCGATGAGATGGTCCTCTTCGTAGACGCGAATGGTGGCCAGCGCCGCGGCACAGCCCATGGGATGCGAGTTGTACGTCAGCCCACCGTAGAACACTTTGTCCTGGAAGTGCTGCGCAATGTGGTGCCTCATGCCCACGGCGCCCAGCGGCAGGTAGCTCGCCGTCAGTCCCTTGGCCATGCAGATCAAATCCGGGACGACCTTCCAGTTGTCGATGGCAAACCATTCACCCGTGCGTCCGAAGCCGGCCATTACTTCGTCGGCAATCATCAGGATGCCGTACTTATCGCACAGTTTGCGGACGCCCTCGAGGTATCCATCGGGGGGGATCAGAATGCCGTTGGTCCCAACCACAGTCTCGAGAATGAAAGCCGCAATCGTCTGCGGGCCTTCAAGCTGGATCGTTTCTTCGATCATGGCCAGCGATGTCTCCGCCGGCTCCCAGCCGCGCTCGATGCCGTGATAAGGATCCAGCACGTGCACCACGCCCGGGATGCCGGGTTCAGCGGCCCAGCGTCGCGGATCGCCGGTCAGCGTAATGCTTCCGGCAGTCGCACCGTGGTAAGAACGGTAACGCGCGATGATCTTGTGCCGTCCCGTGAAGAAGCGCGATATCTTGATCGCGTTCTCGTTGGCCTCGGCGCCGCCATTGGTGAAGAAGAACGTGTCGATGTCGCCGGGAGTAATCTCCGCGAGCTTCGCTCCCAGCCGGGCGCGCGGCTCGGTCGCCATAAACGGATTCGCGTAACAGAGCGTCTGCGCCTGTTCGTGAATGGCCCGAATGACGCGCTCGTCACCGTGGCCGATGTTGACCGACATCAACTGGCTGTTGAAGTCGATGAAGCGCTTGCCCTCCGGCGTCCAGAAGTAAATACCCTTGGCCCGGGCCACGGGAATAGGATCAACCTTCGATTGCGCCGACCACTCAAAAAGCGTGTGTTTCTTGGTGAGATCAACGATTTCTTGTCCGGTCATGGCGGGATTAGCAACAGTAGTAGTCATGGAGTCCTCGGTTTGTTAATCGGCAGCATCGCAGATGATTGAGCGATTGAGTGATTTCGTGATTGAGTCATTGAAGAACTATGTGGCCGCTGTTCTCCAATCGCCCGATGACTCAATCACTCAATGGCTCACTTCTTTCAGAACTTCCGGCTGTGCTCCTTGGCCCAGCGTTCGACAACCACTTTCTTGTCGGTGTAGAACTCGATGGCGTCGCGGCCCTGGCCATGCAGATCGCCGAAGAAGCTGTTCTTCCATCCGCTGAACGGGAAGTAAGCCATGGGTGCAGCGACTCCGATGTTGATACCGATGTTTCCGGCAGGCGCTTCGTAACGGAAGCGGCGAGCCGCCGAGCCGCTCGACGTAAACAGCGACGCCTGGTTGCCGTAGGCGCTGCGTTCGAGAAAGGCCAAGGCTTCGTCCATGTTGTCCGCGTGCACCAGGCTCAGCACGGGTCCGAAGATTTCCGTGTCAGCAAGATCGCTAGTCGGCGGAACGTCGTCTAGAATCGTGGGCTTCACAAAGTTGCCGGATTCGCATTTCGGAATCTTCGAGTTGCGGCCATCGAGCAGAACTTTGGCGCCTTGCTTCTCGCCGAGACCGATTAACGATTCGACCCGCTCCTTGCTTTGCGGCGTGATCACCGGGCCCATCTGCACACCGTCTTCGAGTCCATTGCCGACGCGGAGTTTCGAGGCCGCGTCGGCGATCGAGTCGCGAAATGTCTTCTGCGCTTCGCCAATCGTGACCGCAACCGAAACCGCGAGACAACGTTGCCCGGCGCATCCGAAGGCGCTGTCGCTGATGATCTGCGTCGCCATCGGCATGTCGGCGTCGGGCAGCACGATGACGTGGTTCTT
>Ga0209415_10008446_pt1 | contig 17867 bp, 19 predicted proteins | sample PeaSoiSIISIP2007_FD_187696 | JGI IMG/M metagenome (GOLD analysis project Ga0209415, IMG submission 187696) | Peat soil microbial communities from Weissenstadt, Germany - SII-SIP-2007 (SPAdes) (version 2) | ecosystem: Environmental > Terrestrial > Soil > Wetlands > Peat | place: Germany... | reverse complement strand
CGCTCCAGCCGTCATCGCTGCTTGTCTCGGAACGAGACGGACTCACGTTCCTGTTCGACGTGGAGTCGCGCCTCGCGTCCACCCACCAGTACCTGGTCGGTCGATTCACGACGGTGCCCGCCGTCGCGCTGGCATGCACGACGCTTCCCGTGGAGGGTCAGCACGCGGTCGTGCTCGGCACCCTGCTGTCGATGCCGCTCGGGTCGATGCTGCCAACGGTGCAGGGCGTCGACGGGTACCTCAGCCCCGAGCAGTTCGTCTCGCCGTGACGACGTTGCCGCGGCGGCGGTTCCTGGCTGCCGCCGCCTTGCTCGGGGCCGGCGTGCTCGAGGCCTGCAACGGGCACGGTCCCGGCCGCACGATCGGCGCGGCCCTGCCGCCGCCGACCACTTCCACCACCACGACGCTCGCCGACATCCCGCCGGGCCCGGCCGCCGACGTCCTCATCCTGCAGACCGCGTCGTCCATCGAGCACTTCGCCTCCGGCGTCTACACCCGGCTCGAGGGCAGCCAGCTGATCACGTCACCGGGCGTGCTCGACGCGGTGCGGTTCTTTGCCGACCACCATTCCGCGCACGGGTCGCTCTTCGGCGGCGCGACCACCCGGTCGGGCGGCGTGTCCTACACCCTCGCCAACGCGACGCTGAGCGGCCCGGTCGAGGACCGCCTCCAGGCGATGCGCACCGAAGCCGACGCCGTCGCCCTCGCCTACGGGATCGAGGCCGTTGCCGCCGCGACGTACGCGTTCACCGCCGGGCAACTGAGCGACCCCAGCCTGGTCGGGCTGATGGCCGGCATCGGCGCGGTCGAAGGTCGTCACCTCGCCATGCTCGGGACGTACCTGGCCGGCCTGTCGCCGGCCGCGGGGTCCGCCACCCCGCCGTATCCCGCGGCCGGGTTCCTCGGCGTCGCCGGAGCCATCCTGCCCGGGGTCGGCCTGTAGGGGCGCACCAATCGCTAGCATCCTCGGGCGCCGTTCGACCGAGGGGACACGCAGGTGGCGAGGTATCTGACCCAGGAGTGGCTCGACGAGTCGAGGGCCCTGGCGGCCGACCAGCCGGAGCGTCCCGGGGCGTCGTGCCGGATGAACCATGTCGTCACCGGTGCGCCGGGTGGGGACATCTCCTACTACTGGCTCCTCGAGAACGGCCGCCTCGTCGACTCGCGGCTGGGCTCCCTCGACGACGCCGAGGTGACACTGACCGCGTCCTGGGACGACTCGGTCAGCATCGCCAAGGGTGAGCTCGACACCAACGCCGCCTTCATGCAGGGTCGGGTCAAGGTCGCCGGCAACATGGCCAAGCTGATGGCGCTGCTCCCGCTCACCAACTCGCCCGAGTACCGCTCCCTCCAGGAGCAGGTGCGGGCGATCACCGAGTTCTGAGCAGGGTCGCGAGTTGCCGCCCAGGGCGAGGACTCGCGAAGCTCGACCCCAGCCGGGCCCTCCCGACCACGGAGTGACATGACTTCATCCTCCCGCCGCCTCGCCGCCACCGCTGTGCTCGCAGCGGTCGCGTTGACCGGCGCAGCGTGCAGCACCAAGCTCTCGACGTCCTCGCCGCCGTCGACCACGGCCGCGCCGACGACGACGATCCCAGGGTCGTCGACGCCGGCGCAGACCAAGGCCAGCGACTACCGGGCCCAGCTGACCTACCTCATGGTCGAGCACGTGTACCTGCTCGGCCGGGTCACGGCCGAGGTCGTCGCCGCCGGCGGGATCCCCTCCTCGTCCGCCGCGAGCGCCACCACGACGACGTCCGCGCCCGCCACCCCCACGTCGAGCTCCGTAGCGACGTCGTCCACCGCCACCACGACGACGACCACCACCGTGGCGGCCACGACGACGACCGAGGCGGCCACCGCCGCCGGCCCGCTCAGCATCCCCGGCGCCGACGACGCCGCGACCGCGCTGGACAAGAACAGCCACGACATCGCCGACCTGCTCGCCCAGGCCCAGGGCTACGGGTCGACGTTCAGCGACAGCTTCTACCAGCTGTGGTCGGCGCGGATCGGCGACGTGGCCGACTACGCCACGGCCAAGGTCGCCAAAGACAGCTCGGGCGCGACCGCAGCGAACTCAGCGCTGACCGCCAACGCGCTCGCGCTGGCCACGCTCTTCCACCAGACGAACAAGTACCTCGCGGTCAACACCGTCGACAAGTCCGGGGTCGACGACGAGCTCGGCCCCGACAACGCCGCGGTGACGACGTTCGTGGACGCCCAGGCGTCGAAGGCCGCGACCGCGCTCAGCGCGCTCGTGGCCGCGGCCGAGCTGATGCGGCACACCTCCGTCGTGTTCGCCGCGGCGGCGGCCAAGCTCGACCCGGACCAGTACCCCGGGACGGCGACCGGCACCGCCGCCAACCTGCGCGCCAGCATCACCGCCGCGCTCGTCGAGCACGTCGAGCTGGCGGCGCTCACCACCGACCCGCTCGTCGCCGGGCAGAGCGCGGCGGTGCCGGCGGCCAGCCTCGCCGACAACTCCGGCCAGCTCGACAACGTCGTGATCGTGAACTTCGGCGATCCGGCGGGCGAGACCTTCGCCTCGCTGTGGGGCTCGTACGTGTCGTCGCTCGAGGGCTACGCCCGATCCAAGGCGGGCGGCGGGACGGCGCCGGACCTCTCCGGCGTCGGCCAGCAGATCGGCGCCTTCCTCGGCGCCCAGGCGCCCCAGCTCAGCGCGTCGGTCCTCGGCTCCGACGTGCAGGCCTTGGTGGACACCCTCAAGGCCGTCGTCGACGACGCCGGGTCGCAGACGCCCGAGGTCATCGCCCTCCGGGTGGCCGCGGCGACCGTGCCCAAGCTGGGGTCGGACCTGGCCGAGGGCATCGCCGAGGACAAGCCGAAGCTGTATCTCCCCTAGAGGCACGGGCGCCGGCGCCATCCGGATGGACCCCCGGCCCCGAACAGCAGGAGCGATGGGACCGCTACGCGATGCGAGCGACGCCGCGCTCGCCGTCGCGATCGGGCGGTGGCGGGAGGACGCGCTGGCCGAGGCCTTCCGCCGCCACGCCGGCTCGGTGTACGCCCTGGCCCAGCGGGTGCTGCGCGACCGGGCCACGGCCGAGGAGATCGTGCAGGAGGTGTTCCTCCGGCTGTGGCACGCGCCCGACCGCTTCGACCCGGAGCGGGGCACGATGCGCGCCTTCCTGCTGGCCCAGGCCCACGGGCGGGCGGTGGACCGCCTGCGCTCCGACGCCTCCCGCCGCCGGCGGGAGGAGCGCGACGCGGTCCGGTCCGTCCAGGAGACCCCGGACGTGGAGGTCGAGGTGATGGACCTGACGATCGCCGGTCAGCTCAAGGACGCGGTCCTGGCCCTGCCCGCCGACGAGCGCCGGGCGATCGAGCTGGCCTACTTCGGCGGGCACACCTACCGCGAGGTGGCGGTGCTGCTCGCCGCCCCCGAGGGCACGGTCAAGAGCCGGATCCGCTCCGGCCTGAAGCGCCTGCGCGCCGGCCTGGCCGACGCCGGGCTCGAGATGGTGGGAGGGTCGGACACTTGAGCGACGTCGACCCCCACGACGAGGTGCAGGAGCTCCTGGGCGCGTACGCACTCGACGCGGTCGACGGCGACGAGCGCGAGCGCGTCGAGGACCACCTGCGCGAGTGCGCCCGCTGCCGGGCCGAGGTGGCCCAGCACCGCGAGGTGGCGGCCCAGCTGGCGTCGACCGGGGCCGATGCCCCCGAGGGGCTGTGGCGGCGGATCGCGGCCGAACTCGAGCTCGAGCCGGGCGCGGCGAGCGGCGACCTGGCGGCCATCCTGCCGCTGGCGCCCCGGCCCGCGTCGCGTGGCCCGCTCGTCGGCATCGCCGCCGCGGCCGCCGCGGTGGTGGTCGCTGTCGGCGTCCTCGGATGGCAGGGGCACCACGATGCGGACCAGATCCGCCGCCTGCGCGGCTCCGTCGCCGCCTCGGGCGTCGGGCCCGCGGCGTCGGCCGCGCTGGCCGACCCGGCGGCGCGGGTGACGGTGCTCAGCTCGACCGACGGGCGGGTCCGGCTCACCGCGGTGGTCGAGCCGGACGGATCGGGGTACCTGCTCCACGCCGGCGCCCTCCCCGCCCTGCCGGCGGGGGAGACCTACCAGCTGTGGGCCGTCTCGGGTGCCGCCAGGATCTCGCTCGGCGTGCTGGGTGGGCGACCCGAGACCGTGGCCTTCCACGCCGGGGGGTCGGGCGTCGGCGCGCTCGCCATCACCGCCGAGCACGGCGGGGGCGCGGTGCAGCCGACCGGGACCCCGCTCGTGACCGGCACGCTGCCCGCGGTCTGACCCCTCGCGGCGGGGGCCGGGGCGGTCAGCCGGCGAGCGCCCGCTGCGCCTCGCGCAGGGCCCGGTAGCCGATCAGCACCGCCCCGCAGCGCTGGGCGGCCGACGCGATGCTGCGGTCCCGCACCAGCAGGTCGAGGTCGTCGACGCGCCCCGGCCAGTCGGGCGCCATCGACCTCAGCTCGGGCGCGTCGGCGGCTGGCCGCAGGCAGATCTCGGTCACGCCCGGACCCATCTCGGGCAGCGCCCGCTCCACCGCCCGGCGCGCCGGGGCGCGGGTGCGGGTCGCGCCGATCGGCATCGGCACCCGCACGAGGCGGTCCGGGGACAGCACCCCCTCGGCCGCGGCCAGGGCGCGGAACGGGAACCCGAAGTCCTCCTCGAGCGACCCGTCGGGCAGGCGCAGCGGCAGGCCGAACTCCACACACAGCTCGAGGATCACGTCGAACAGCTCGGGTCGGCGCTCCATCGCGCCGAGGTGCGAGCTGAGGTGGCTCACGTCGAAGCCCCACAGGATGGCCCGCTCGAGCTGTGCCCGACACTCGCGGCGAAGCTCGTCGATGTCGGCGTGCTCGGCCAGATCGTCGACGGTGCGGGGGAACCCCCCGTCGCCGTCGAGCAGCGACGGCGCGTGGGTCACCGGCCCCCACCGCACGAGGTCGTACTCGGCGTTGACCGTGAGGTGCACGCCCACGTCCTCGCCGCGGTAGCGCGACGCAGCTTCGCGCGCCCACGGCCCGGGGACCATCAGCGAGGCGCTCGTGGCGACCCCGTCGCGGAGCGCGGCGTACACGCCGACGTTGGCCGCGTGCGACGAACCGAGGTCGTCCGCGGTGAGGATCCACAGCGAGGTCCCGGGCGGGTGGCCGAGCAGCCTCACCAGGTCCGGCCCTGCCGGTCCCACCGTCACCACCACCGCCCCCGACCGCCCCGCCCGCCCCGCCCGCCACGTCGGCCCCGCTCGAGGGCGCCGAGCGCGAACTCGAACGCGGTCGCCCCGACCGCCGCCAGCAGCAGCGATCGCAGCCCGAAGTGGCCGACGCCGCCGATACCCGCGGCGCGCCCGAGCGCCCCGCCGATCAGCGCGCCGATCACGCCGACCGCGATCTTGGCCAGACAGCCGAGGCGCTGCTCGGTCACCCGCCCGGCCACCGCGCCGGCAACGAAGCCGACCACGATCCACGACAGCAGGCCCATCGGCGGCCATGGTAGGGCCGCCCGGTACGGTGCCGGCATGGCGTACGGCATCACGATCCCCTTCGACGGCGTGGCGCTCCCCGAGCAGCGGGCGTGGTACGAGGAGTGCGCGGCGCTGGGCTACACCGATCTGTGGTCGGTCGAGACCAACGGGGCCGACGCGTTCGTGCCGCTCGCGCTGGCGGCCACGTGGGTGCCGTCGGTGCGGCTGGGGACGGCGATCGTGCCGGCGTTCACACGCGGGCCGGCTTTGCTCGCCCAGAGCGCGGCGACCATGGCCGTGGTCGCGCCGGGCCGGTTCGCCCTCGGGATCGGCACGTCGACCGAGCCGATCGTGACCCGGTGGAACGGTATCCCGTTCGAGCGGCCCTACCAGCGCACCCGCGACCTGGTGCGCTTCCTCAAGGCCGCGCTGTCGGGCGAGCGGGTCGACGAGGAGTACGAGACGTTCCGCATCAAGGGCTTCCGGCTCGGGCTGGTACCCGAGCAGGTGCCGCCGATCCTGGTCGCCGGGCTGCGGCCGGGGATGCTCCACCTCGCCGCGCGCGAGGGTGACGGGGCGATCATCAACTGGTTGTCGGCCGCGGACGTGGCCAGGGTGGCGGGCGAGGTGGGGCCGGGCAAGGAGATCGTGTGCCGGATCTTCGTCTGCCCGTCCGACGACGCCGAGACGGTGCGGGCCGCGGCCCGCTTCACCATGGCGGCCTATCTCACCGTGCCCGTGTACGCCGCGTTCCACGAGTGGCTGGGCCGGGGCCCGCTGCTCGCCGAGATGCACGCGAAGTGGGCGGCCGGGGACCGCAAGGGGGCGCTGGCCGCGATTCCCGACCAGGTGGTCGACGACCTCCTGGTCTGGGGGACGCCCGATCAGTGCCGGGCGCGCATCGCCGAGTACGTGCGCAACGGCGTCACCACGCCCTGCCTGCTCGTGCTCCCGTTCGGCCTCGACCTCCGCGAGGCGATCCGCTCTCTCGCCCCTGGAGCATGAAAGGGCACGAAACAGCATGCCTCTGACCGTCGTGGTCGGCCACAGCGGGACATCGTCCCCGATGTCCTGACACACCCCCCGACGCGGCCCGCCGCGCGACCCGGGGCGGCCCACTGACACGCCCCCCGACGCGGCCCGCCGGGCGAACCCCGGATGCGGCCGAGCCGTCAGGCGGACGGAACGACGCCGGACGACATCGCCCGCCACAGCGCGGGGTACGACGGCCACACCAGCGCCGGGGTCACCCATCCGGCGGCCTCGAGCTCACGGTGCAGGTGGGGCAGGTTGCGCCACGGCACGCCGGCGTCGACGTGGTGGGCCAGGTGCCAGCCGGTGCGGTACGGGACCATCCAGAAGCGGGCCAGCACCCCCTGGTGGACGTGGTGGGTGGTCCGGCGCTTGTCGGGGGAGCGCTCCATCCCCCCGTGCTCGGCGATGGCCCGCAGCCGGTTGATGACCCGCCAGCTCGTCATCCACGGCAGCAGCCAGAGGGCGAAGTACAGCTGCGGCCACCTCGCGGCGGTGAACCCGGCCAGCAGGATCACCTGCACCACCAGGACCGTCGCGACGGGCCGACGGGTCGCCGACCGCAGCAGGGGACGCAGGTTCTTCCACCCGGAGATGCCGACCGCGTCGCGGACGAGCTTGCGCCGCAGCGACGCGCGCGTGATGGGGTAGCCGGCGTACAGAGCGGTGTCGGGCTCGTCGGGGCCGAGCTCGTCGCGATGGTGCGCCATATGGGCGCGGCGGTAGAGGTCGAGCGGCACCAGCCCGGGCGCCGCCAGCAGCCAGCGGCCGACGAGGTCGTTGACCCGCCGGTCGGCGAACAGCAGCCGGTGCGCCGACTCGTGGCTCAGGATCAGCAGCAGGGCGAAACTCCGCCCCATCAGCACGACCGCGATCGGCCACACCCACCAGCGGTCGATCCACACCGCCCCGCCGATGACGGCGACGACCTGCGCCCACGCGCCGACGACGGTGAGGGCGTTGCGCCACGAGGGGATGCGGCGCAGCGACGCCCGCAGCTCCGGCGTGGGGCGGCCGTCGGCCAGGAGCCGCCCCGCAGGCAGCACGGCAGGGAGCCGGTCGGCCGCCGGCACCATCGTTGCGGCCATCACCGACTATGTTACATTATGAGTGACAGATGCAACAGATTCGTAATGGGACCCTGACGGCCCGGTCGGTCATCGCCAGCCTGCTCCTCGGGATGCGCCCGCCCCGCCTCGCCGGCCAGCGCCTGGTGCGCGCCGCGGCCCGGTTCGGCTACACCGACAACGCCACCCGGGTGGCGCTCTCCCGCATGGTGGCGGCCGGGGAGCTCGAGGTCGCCGACGGGACCTACGCCCTGGCCGGCCCGCTGCTCGAGCGCCACGGCCGCCAGGAGGCGGGCCGGCGCGCCGTGCCCCGACCGTGGGACCGGACGTGGGTGCTCGCCGTCATCGACGGTCCGGCGCGCGACGCGGCCCAGCGGGCCGCCGACCGGAAGGCACTGGCGGCCGCCCGCCTGGCCGAGTGGCGGGAGGGGGTCTGGGTCCGGCCCGACAACCTCGACGGGCCGCGCCCGGACCTCGACGGGTGCACCTGGGTCTCCGGTGCCCGCCCCGACCCGGTCCCGGCGGCCGGGGCCCTGTGGGACCTGGCCGGCTGGGCCGACGGCGGCGAGGCACTCCTCGCCGCCATGGCCGGCACCGATCCCGCCGGCACCGACCCCGAGCCGGCGTTCCTGGTCGCGGCCGCCGTCGTCCGCCACCTCCGTGACGACCCGCTGCTGCCCAGCGCCCTGCTGCCCGACCGCTGGCCGGGCGCGCGGCTGCGGGTCGCCTACGACGCCTACGAGGCGGCGTTCCAGGCCGCGCTGCGGCCGGTCCTGCTCGGCCTGCCCTGACGCCGGCGGTCGCGCCGGACGCCTCGGTGAAGCCCGGCCGGGCGACCTGGACCCGACCTCCCGGACGGGTCCGCCGCCGGTAGCGTGCCGGCATGAGGCGCACCGGGCTGACGGTGGCGGCCGCCGTCGCGATGGTCCTCGGCGGACTCGCGGCCCCGGTCCTGCCCGCCCGCGCCGCGGCGCCGGTCAAGGCGACCAGCGACAGCCGGGTCTACAGCGGCGACTTCCCGGACCCGGACGTGATCAGCGTCGGCCCGGTGTTCTGGGCCTACGGCACCGGCACCCACGGCCTGAACCTCCAGGTCGTGAGCAGCACCGACCTTCTCAAGGGGGTCAAGCCGACCGAGGCGCTGCCCACCCTGCCCGCCTGGGCCGTGGCCGGCCGCACGTGGGCGCCCGGCGTCATCTGGCTCACCTACGCCTACGTCATGTACTACACGGTCCACGACCGCGCGTCGGGCGACCAGTGCATCTCGGTCGCCACGTCGCCCACGCCGCGCGGCCCGTTCGTCGACCGCTCGAGCGGCCCGCTCGTGTGTCAGACCAACGAGGGCGGGTCGATCGACCCGTTCCCCTTCATCGCCCCCGACGGCCACCTCTATCTGCTGTGGAAGAGCGACAACAACAGCACCGGCCTGCCCTCGAGCGAGCTCTGGGCCCAGGCGCTCGCCCCCGGGGGCTTCGCCGTCTCCGGGCAGCCCACCGTCCTGCTCGGCGACACCTCGTCGTGGGAGTGGCCGGTCATCGAGGCGCCGGCGATGATGGCGATCGGCGGGCGGTACTACGTGTTCTTCGACGGCAACCTGTGGTACACGAAGATGTCGGGCATCGGCTACGGGGTGTGCAGCTCGCCGCTCGGGCCCTGCACGGACGCGTCCCCGAGCGGCGCGTGGCTGGCGACCTCGGGCGCGATCGCCGGTCCCGCCGGCCCGGCGCCGTTCCGCTCGGCGAGCGGCGGCCCGTTCCTCGCGTTCAACAGCTGGGGCGGCGGCGTCGGCTACCCCGCCGGCACGCGCGGCGTGTGGCTGGCCCCGCTCGGCTTCGCCGCCGGGTACCGCCTGAGCGGCCGCGACGGCGGCGTGTTCACCTTCGGCAACGCGAGCTACCTCGGCTCCGCGTCGAGCACCCGTCCGGGGGCGCCGGTCGTCGCGATCGCCCAGACCTCCGACGGGCGCGGCTACTGGCAGGTCGGCGCCGACGGCGGCGTGTTCAGCTCCGGGACGGCCGGGTTCTACGGCTCGCTGGCCGGCCTGCGACTGGGGGCGCCGATCGTGGCCATGCTCGTCAGCCCCGACGACCGGGGGTACGGGCTCGTCAGCCGCGCCGGCGCGGTGTACCCCTTCGGTGACTTCGGGTACGCCGGCCTGGCCGGTGCCGGGGCGCCGGTGGTCGGGGCCGCGAGCTCGCTGTTCCTCGACGGCGCCGGCTACTGGCTGGCCCGCGCCGACGGCACCGTCGCCGCCAGCGGCGCCGCGCCCGCGCTCGGGTCCGGCCACGCCCCCGTCGTCGCGATCGCCGCCGACCCGTCCGGGATCGGATACTGGCTGGTCGGCCCGAGCGGGGCGGTGTCGGCGTTCGGCAGCGCCCGTGCCTACGGCTCGTGGGCCGGCGGCGGCACGGTCGTCGCCATCCTGCCCACGCCGACCGGCTCCGGCTACTGGCTGGTCGACGCCAAGGGCGACGTCCAGACGTTCGGCGACGCCGGGTTCGCCGGCTCGCTGGGCGCCCACCCGCCGGTGGCGCCGATCACCGCGGTGGCGGGGACGGCGCCGTTCCTGACCTGTTCCTGCTAGTCGGCGACCGCGTCGCCCACCGCGTCACCCACCGCGTCACCCACCGCGTCACCCATAGCGTCGCCCATAGCGTCGCCCACTGGGCCGTGCTCGCGGCAGCGGGCCTCGACCCGGCGGGGCGTGACGAGCACGTTCAGCCGACGTCCGCAGACCGGGCAGTAGCGGGGCGGGTCGAGCGTCCGCCGGCACGAGCCGTCGCAGTCGGCGCGACCGCAGCCCGTGCAGTGGGCCATGGGATCACAGCACCTTCGACAGCGCGCCCACCGGCATCCGGAGGTCGGCCAGCATCCGGACGTCCTCCTCGGGCGAGCGCCCCAACGTCGTGAGGTAGTTGCCCACGATCAGCGCATTGATCCCGGCGGTCATGCCGAGGGCCTGGAGCTCGCGCAGCGTCACCTCCCGGCCGCCGGCCAGCCGCAGGATCACGCCCGGGAGCGCCAGCCGCAGCAGCGCGATCCACCGGATCGCCTCGAGCGGCTCGACGAGGTCGCGCGATCCGAACGGGGTCCCCGGCCGCGGGTTCAAGAAGTTGACCGGCACCTCGACCGGGTCGACGTCGCGGAGCTGCCCGAGAAGCTCCACACGCTGCGCGGGCGTCTCGCCCATCCCGAGCAGCACGCCGCAGCACAGCTCCATCCCCTCGGCCCGCACCAGGCGGCACGTCGCGAACCGCTCGTCCCACGTGTGCGTCGTGACGACCGAGCCGAAGAACGACCGGGCCGTCTCCAGGTTGTGGTTGTAGCGGTGCACGCCGGCCGCGGCCAGTGCCCGCGCCTGGTCGGCCGAGAGGATGCCGGCGCTGACCGCGACGTTGAGCGACGTGGTCGCCCGCACGAGCGCGACCGCCCGCAGGATCTGGTCCATCAACCGAAGGTCGGGCCCGCGCACGGCGAGCACGAGGCAGAACTCCGATGCGCCCACCTCCTCGGTCTCGCGCGCCGCGGCCGCGATCTCGTCCATGTCGAGGAACGGGGTGGCCTTCACGGGCGTGGCGAACCTCGCCGACTGCGAGCAGAAGTGGCAGTCCTCCGGGCACCCGCCCGTCTTGGCCGAGACGATCCCCTCCAGCTCGACCGTCGGGCCACACCACGCCAGGCGCACCTCGTGGGCCAGCGCGGCGAGCGACGGCACCGCGGATTCGTCCAGCGCCGCGAGCGACGAGAGCTCGTCGGCGGTGAGCGGGCGACGGTCGTCGAGGAGCGCGGTTGCGGCGGTGTCGAGCAGGGCGCGGGACATGGCCGCCGACGCTACGTCACGACGGGCAGACGGTCCCCACCGGCGGGGTGCGCAGGTCGACGAGGTAGGCGTCGTCCCAGGACCGGACGCACGAGCTGTAGAAGATGGCGACGTGGTCCACTCCGACCCGGGTGAGGAGCACGCCCCGCTGGAGCTGTGAGGCGAGGGCCTGGGCCCACGCGTAGGGCGTGGCCGGGTCGCCGGTGGTGCCGACCACGAGGATCGGCGGCGCGCCCGGCGCGTACACGGGCGCCGGCCGGCGCATCTCCGAGGCGGGGATCGGCCACACCGCGCAGGTCAGGCCGCCCCAGGCGAACAACGGCCCGAAGTCGGGCGCCAACGCCGCCGCCGCCGCGGCCCGCGCCGGGTACACCGACGGGTCGGTCGGGGTCGGGTGGTCGGCGCAGTTGATGGCGTTGTTGGCGTCGGCGTCGAACGTCGGGTCGTTGACGTGCTCGTAGCCGGTGAACAGGCCGAGCATCGGGGCCCCGTTGCCGGCCGCCGCCGCGGCCAGCGCGGAGCCGAGCGACGGCCAGAAGCTGCGTGCGTACAGCGTCCCGAACGTGCCGGTGTAGAACTCTGCCGGCCCGAGCGTCCGCCCACCCGACGTCAGCGGATGGGCCCGAAGCGCCGCGGCCAGCGCCTCGAACGCGGCGTGGGGGTCACCCGCCGGACGCCAGGCGCACCCGCTCGACCGACACCACGCGAAGAAGTCGTCGAGCGAGTGCTCGAAGCCCTCGGCCTGGGCGTCGGCCAGCGCGTCGGTGGGAAGCGAGGGGTCGATGGCGCCGTCGAGGACCATCGCGCGCACATGGGTGGGGAACATGGCCGCGTACTGGCTCCCCAGGAACGTGCCGTACGAGAGTCCGAGATAGGTGAGCCCCGGGTCGCCGAGCGCCATCCGCAGCTCCTCGAGGTCACGGGCGACGTCGTCGGAACCGAGGTGCGCGAGGAGGGCGCCGCCCGTCCTGGCGCACGCGGCGGCGTAGGCCCGGTCGGCGGCGAGGAGGACCTGCTCGGCCGCGGCGTCCTGCGGGTCGGGGTCGGGTGCCGGGCCCTGGTAGCTGTCGCCGGTGCAGTGCAGCGCCTCGCTCGCGCCCACGCCGCGGGGGTCGAAGGCGACGACGTCGAAGCGGGCGAGCACGTCGCCGGGGAGCAGCGACACGTCCTGGTCGAGCGAGGCGATCCCCGAACCGCCCGGCCCCCCGGGGTTGAGCACGAGCGACCCGATGCGCTGCGCCGGGTCGGAAGCCGGACGGCGGCGGAGCGCGATCCCGATCCTGGCGCCGGCCGGATCGCCGTAGTCGACGGGGACGACGAGCGTCGAGCACTGGCGGTCGGGCCCGCACGTCGACCAGCCGAGCGGGGGCGGGGTCGGCACCGCCGGCACCGTCGTGGTCGTGGAGGCGGCAGTGGCCGCCGTCGCGGTCGTGGCGGTGGCCGCGGTCGTGGCGGTGGCCGCCGCGAGCGTGGTGGGCGCCGATGGACGCGCGGCCGTGCCCGGCGTCGGCGCACGCTCGCCCGCGGGCGCCGGCCGGACCAGCACCGCCGCGCCGGTGGCCAGGACCCCGGCGACCGCGAGGAGGAGGACGGCGCGCCTCGGGGTCATGTTCCCCGCCACGCCGCCGAGGGTATCTGCGCCATGCCGTCCGCCCGCCGCGCCATCGCCGGGGCTGTCGCCGCCGTGCTGCTGGCCCCCCTCGCCGTCCTCGCCGACGCGACCGCGTCGGCCGCCGACCCGTGCGCGGGTGCCGCGCCCGCCGCCGGCATCGCGTCCACCGCCGCGGGGTTCTACGTGGTCGGTGTCGACGGCTGCGTGGGCACGGCCGGTGACGCCGCGGCCGAGGGGCAACCGGCCGGGCCGCTCAACCGACCGGTCGTCGGCGTGGCCGCCGACCCGCGCGGGCGCGGCTACTGGGAGGTCGCGGCCGACGGTGGGGTGTTCGCGTACGGCGTCCCGTTCTTCGGCTCGACCGGGGCACTGCACCTGAGCCAGCCGATCGTCGGCATGGCGGCGACGCCCGACGGCGGCGGGTACTGGTTCGTGGCCCGCGACGGCGGGGTCTTCGCCTACGGCGACGCGCCGTTCCTCGGCAGCGGCACGCCCCCGCCGGGCTCGACCCAGGCACCGGCGGTCGGCATCGCCGGCACACGCAGCGGCCAGGGCTACTGGATCGCCTACCAGGTCAACAACCAGGTCGACGAGTTCGGCGACGCCGCCGCCGTCACCGTCTAGCGACCTCCCACGCGAGCGCACGCCGGGCTTCTCTCATCCGCAGGCGGCGCGAAAGTCGCGCCAGGTGGCGCGAAAATCGCGCCAAGACACCGAATCACGCGACAAACGCGCCAGATGGAGCGAAAATCGCGCCATCCCGGCGCCATCCCGGCGGCGTGCCGGCCGGCGTGGCCACGCACCGCGCCGGCGGCACGACACGGGGCGAGACCGACGGGTGGGATCCGCCCTACAGCCGCTCCCGCACCGGGCGCTCGGCCGAAGCCACCGGTGCCGGGTACCAGCCGCGCCGGGTGGCGGGCATCCCGCTCGCGCCGAGCGTGCCGGGACGCACGCCGAGCACCTGGTGGATCATGGTGCGCCCCTCCTCGAAGTTGAGCGCGCACCCGGCCATGTAGAGCCGCCAGATCCGGGCCCGGCCCGGCCCGGCCGCGGCGACGGCCTCGTCCCAGTTGGCCTCGAGGTTGGCGATCCACGCCCGGAGGGTGCGGGCGTAGTGCTCGCGCAGCGACTCGACGTCGCGGACCTCGAACCCGGCCTCCTGCAGGACGCTCACGACCCGCCCCACCTCGTGCAGCTCACCGTCGGGGAACACGTAGCGGTTGATGAACGAGCGCGGCTCCAGCGCCGCCGGTCCGGGTGGGCGGGAGATGCCGTGGTTCATCAGCCGGCCGCCCGGGCGCAGCACGCGGTGCAGCGTCTGGGCGTACTCGCGGAGGCGGACTTCGCCGACGTGCTCGAACATCCCGATCGACGACACCGCGTCGAACTGCTCGCTCCTCACGTCGCGGTAGTCCTGGAGGCGGATCTCGACGCGGTCGGTCAGGCCCGCGGCCTCGACCCGGCGCGACGCCAGCTCGTACTGCTGGGTCGACACCGTGATGCCGACGGCGTCGACGCCGTGCTCACGCGCGGCGTGGAGGACCATCCCGCCCCATCCGCACCCGACGTCGAGCAGGCGCATCCCCGGCTGGAGCCCGAGCTTGCGACAGATGTGCTCGTACTTGGCCTCCTGGGCCTCCTCGAGGGTGGTCACGCCGTCGTCCCAGTACGCGCACGAGTAGGTGAGGGTGGGTCCGAGCACGACGCGGTAGAAGTCGTTGCCCACGTCGTAATGGCTGCGGATCGCGCCCCGGTCGCGATCCTTGGTGTGGCGGGACCCGCGCAGCCTGATCTCCTCCGGCGGCGGGGGCAGAGGCGGGCCCAGGGCGCCGAGCGCGGCGGCGGCCTTGACCAGCTCGACGACACCCTGACGGTCGAGGCCGAGCGTCACGCCCTCGTCGTGGCCGGCGATCAGCGAGCGCAGGTCGAGGACCTGGTAGATGTCGCCGTCGATGTCGATCTCGCCGGCCACGTAGGCGCGGGCCATCCCCAGCTCACCCGGCGCCCACAGCATCCTCCGCAGGGCGCGTCGGCTGCGCACCACGATCGTGGCGGCGTCGGCGCCGGGCTGACCACCGAGGGTCGAGTCGTCCCAGAAGCGGACGGCCACCCTGGGCTCACCGCCCACGAGGGCCCGGATCACCGGGCGCATGCGATCGGCCACGGACGGTCGCGTCATCCGACCTCCTTTCCCCCTTCTCCGTGTCCCAAAACGGTATCGAAAGGAGGAGGTGGTCCGCCCGGGAGATGGCTGGGAGGCCGGCGGAGAGCGACGCCGGAGACGTCGGATCAGACGTCGGCCAGCGGTTCCTCGGCGATCGGCTCGACCGTCCATCCCGGGGCGAGCAGCAGGCGCAGCGCGAACCGGCGGCCGGAGTCCATCCGCCACTCCCACAGGCACAGGGCGGCGCCGTAGGTCTCGGTGCCGTAGAAGATCACCGCGTCGGCCACGTCCGGTGGCAGCTGGCCGACGGTGATGCGGCCGGTCGCGTCACGGACCTCGATGACGGGCGGGTCGTAGTCACCGGGCGAGCCCACCCGCACCAGGGCGAGGGTCTGGCCGGGGGAGAACACCGACGACTGCAGCTCGTCCGAGTGCCACTCGGGCCCGGCGAGGTCGCAGACGATCCCGCCGCCCATGCGGAAGAAGAAGTCGTCCTCGCCGAGGGGTTCGCCCGTCTTCGCATCACAGAGGACGTACCCGCGCCCGCGCACGTCCCGCCCGTCCTCGCTCGTCACACGCTCGTCGCGTGCCTCGAGGCGGAACTGGACGGGCACCACCGTCTCGTCGGTCCCGACCTCGTCGCGTCGGGGGCGAGAGCTCAATGCCATGCGGTGGTCTCCGGTGGTCGGGCGGCGCGGCGCGGCCGGCAGTTGGGGGGATCATCGGCCCGGACTGCCTCGCGCTCAAGCGGTCTGCCCCGATTTGTGGGGCCCCCGATCACATGAGCGTGAGCTGCACCGCCCGGCTCGAGCGCTCGGCCAACGGCTCCCAGCGTGGGCTGCGGGCCCGGCCCGCCCGGTCCTGGACCTCGATCCCGGCCAGCGGGACGGCCCGGGCGCCGCCGTCGGCGTCGGTCACGCGGAGGCTCCCGTCGCGCTCGAGGCACTGGACCGTGCCGAGCTGCCAGCGGGCCCGGTCGGCGCGCCGGAAGCGGACCTGCTCTCCCGGCTGCAGCCCGAGCGCCTCGAGCGCGGAGCGCTCGGCGGCGGTGGTCACCGGGCCGCGCCGCCGAGGCGCTCCTGGAGGCGGCGCATCCCCCCCAGCCAGCGGTCCACGTCGGTCGCCTTGCCCCGCCAGTAGTCGGCGACGACCGGGTGGGGGAGGATCAGGAACTGCTCGGCGGCGAGGCCGGCGACGACGGCGTCGGCCACCGCGTCGGGGTCGAGGACATCGCCGGACACGAGCACGACCGCCCCGGCGATGTTGCGTTCGGCCGACGCCTCGTCGAGCAGCGGGGTCCGCACCCCCAGCGGGCACAGGCAGCTCACCCTGATCCCCCGGTCGCCGTAGGTGATCGCCAACCATTCGGCCAGCGCCACCGCGGCATGCTTGGTCACCGAGTACGGCGCGGCGCCGAGGTTGGTCAGCAGCCCGGCCGCCGACGCGGTGTTGAGGAGGTACCCCTCGCCCCGCGCCAGCATCCCCGGCAGCACGGCCCGGGCCGCCCAGACGTGGGCCATGGCGTGGACCTCCCACGCGAGCGTCCAGGTCTCGTCCGGCGCCTCGGGTCCGCCGCCGACGGCCACGCCCGCGTTGGAGCAGAACAGGTCGATCGGGCCGAACGCGTCGGTCGCCGCGGCGACGAGGTCGATGATCTGCGCCTCGCGCCGCACGTCGCACGCTACGGCCGTGGCCTGCCCGCCCGCGCCGGCGATCGCCGCCGCGGTGGCCTCCGCGCCGGCCGCATCGAGGTCGGCGACGGTGACGGCCGCGCCGAGCGCGGCGAAGCGGGTGCAGAGGGCCCGGCCGATCCCGGAGGCGCCGCCGGTGACCACGACGCGCCGACCGCCGAGCTCCATTGCGCCGGCAGCCTAAACGAGGAGCTCGCCCGCGGCGTCGTCGATGCAGCGACGCAGCAGCGCCGGGTCGCCGATCGCGCCGGCGTCGCAGTTCAGGCCCAGGTCGAGCGCGCCGCGGTAGGACAGCACCGACGCGTTGCACGCCACCCCGACCGTCGGGCCGAACGGGTAGCTGGCGTCGACGTGGGCGCCCGCGATCCACAGGTCGAACGGCGCGCCGCGCACGTTGGAGCAGGCGAAGTCGACCGTGCCCGCCTGCTGGCGGGCGAGGCGCACGAGCAGCGGCCGCGGCAACCGTCGGATCGAGCTGGCGAGGCCGTCGACGAGGCCGAGCGACGGCTCGCTCTTGAGGTGGGCCAGGCGCCGGTGGACCTCGGCGAACCGCTCGCGCGGCGTCATCTCGCCCACCGGCACGAGCACCCGCGTCGGTGCCCAGGCGTTCCCACCGGCCTCGCCGTCGCGGCGGGTGCTGACGGGGACCGAGATCCGCAGCTCGTCGGCGTCCGCACCGAGGGCCCGGTGGTAGGCGCCCGCGGCCGCCGCCATGATGGTGACGAAGGCGTCGTTGACCGTGCCGCCGAGGGCTTTGCCGGTGGCGGCGACGCGGGCCAGCTCCAGCGAGGTCACCTCGAAGCGGTGGTCGTGGGTGCGCTCGCGCCACAGCGGCGAGCGGGCCGGGTCGATCACGCCGACCTGGCGCGCCACGGACCGGGCCGTCGACCACGCGAGCGACGCCCCCGTCCCCGGCGAGCGGACCATGGTCGAGACGCCGCCGGCGACCGCGGCCACGGTGCGGCGGGCCTCGTCGACGTTGGCGGTGATGATCGGCCCGACCGTGCGCGCGGCCGAGCCGAAGGCTCCGAAGG